>MTKX01020875.1_pt1 | contig 12605 bp, 11 predicted proteins | sample 1042771 | NCBI WGS metagenome assembly MTKX01 (sample SAMN06212183, study PRJNA360534) | anaerobic digester metagenome | biome: Wastewater treatment plant; material: sludge; isolation source: anaerobic digester fed with sludge from wastewater treatment plant | place: Denmark: WWTP Randers ... | reverse complement strand
CTGCAGCGACATGCCTCGCCACGCCTGTCTGCTTCTCTACTCCTCCCAAATTCAGAATTGCTAGGCCGGCCTCCCCTCAGCTTGACACCAGTCCAGGCCTGGTCTACAATGCTCCTACACTTGGGAGAGATGCCGCTATGAGCCTGATATTGATGGTGTGCACCGGGAACCTGTGCCGCTCGCCCATGGCCGCCGGCCTGCTGCGCCAGCGCCTGACCAGGGAAGGGCTCGACGGGCAATACACGGTGCGCTCCGCGGGAACCTGGGCGCTGGAGGATCGGCCGGCCAGCGAGCACGCCGTGGAGGTCATGGCTGCACGGGGCGTGGACATTTCGGGGCATCGTGCCCACGGCCTGACATCCGCCGACGTTGCCGAAGCCGATCTCATCCTCGTCATGAGCCGGGAGCACGAGCAGATGATCGTTAACACCTGGCCCCAGTACAGGTGGAAAGTACATCGCTTGAGCCAAGTCGCCGGCAAGCGTCGAGACGTCGAGGACCCCTACGGCCTGCCCATCGAGGCCTATCGCACCTGTGCCGACGTGATCGAGGACTACCTGGAGCGAGGGTTCGAGCGCATCCTGGAACTGGCCTGACCCCCTCCCCGGCCCTCCCCCGTATCGGGGGAGGGAGACAATCAACCCNNTCCGGTGGACGCAAACCAGGATAGGTGCGGAAGGGGGTCGCCCCCCCCCCGCATGGGGGGCAGGGTATGGGCTACAGTCCTACTCCGAGGGCCACGGCCTGTCACCCCCCCGCATGGGGGGGCAGGGAGGTCCGACGCAGTTGCCCGAGGCGCCGGTAAGTGACAAACGTGTACCAGCCCATGAGGCCACAGAAGAGCAGCCCGTAGACGTGGTCGCGGTAGCCTCGTAGTGTGACAAAGCGGCGCCAGAACTCGCGCACTGGCATCAGCAGCGTGGTCCAGGGCCGCAGCCGAACACCTTGTTGGTGCAAGATCTGCGCCTCGTAGCCCGTATAATGCCCCACCTTCTGGCGAAACTGGGCCACGGTGTCATAGTTGTAGTGGATAAAGGGGTTTTGGAGGGTGCCCGCCTCGCCCTCCAGAATCACCACCTCGTGCACGGGTCGTGCCGGGTCGTAGCGGGCCTTGCCCCTGCGCAACAAGCGAAGTTGGTGATCGGGATACCAGCCGCCACCGCGCATCCTGTGGCCAAGCATATAGTTATGTCGAGGAATCCACCATCCGTTTCGCGGGCGGTCATCCTCGTAGGCAACTACCTGCCGCACCTCGGCGGCCAACTCGGGTGTCACCCGCTCGTCGGCGTCGACGAACAGCACCCACTCGGCGCCGGCCATGGAGAGCGCCCGGTTGCGCTGCGCGGAAAAGTTTTCCAGGGCATGCTGCACCACCATGGCTCCCCGATCCCGTGCAATCTCGGCGGTCCGATCGGTGGAAAAGTCATCCACGACCAGCCGCTCGTCCGCCCAGGCCAGGCTGTCCAGGCACTCGCCAATGTGTCGCTCCTCGTCGTGGGCCAGGACGACGGCCACCACCTGCGGACTGCTCATAGCCGCGCCACCTCCTCGAACGCCACCAGGCGTTTCTCCAGCTCGGCAGCCGAAAGCTGGCCGCGGCGGCGTGCCATCCGGGCGCGGCGCGCCTCGGCGCGGAGCCCCTGGCGCACGAGCAGCCGCGCGGCGCGGCGAAAGGCCGCGCTTTCGTGCTTCTCGAACATCAAGAAGCGGCTGCGCCATAGGGCCACAAACATCCTGTCGCGAAATTGGCCCGTGCTCTGGCCCACGAGATGCACGATCTCGGCCGCCGGCACGGCATAGATCTCCCAACCGGCCTGCCACAGCCGCCGGCAGAGATCGATCTCTTCGCAGTACATGAAAAAGCGCTCGTCAAAGCCGCCCACCTGGGCCAGCGCCTGGCCGCGGACCATGAGCGCCGCGCCAAGTGGATGATCGACGACGAACGGGCGGCCTGCCTCGTAGAGCCGCCGCGGGTAGCGCCCGTTGAACCGCGATTCGACCAGGAGGTGGTGCAGAGGCCAGAAATCGACGAGGATCTGCCGCAGTCCGGGGAAGCCAAAGGCCGAGTGCTGAAAACTGCCGTCGCCGTGGACCAGCCGCGCGCCGGCCGCGCCCGCCCGGGCTGTGGCATCCAGGAAGCCGACCATCGTTCCCAGGGCGTCCCCCACGACGCGTGTATCGGGGTTCAGGAACAGGACGTGCCGGGGCTGGACCCGTTCGCCAAAGCCCATGCGCTCCAGGGCCAGGTTGTTGCCAGCGGCAAAACCAAGGTTCGTGTCGTGGGCCACGAGCCGCACGTCGGGGAACCTCTGCCGGACCATGTCGGGGCTCCCATCCGCCGAGGCATTGTCCACCACCCAGACCTGGCCCTCCAGCCCGGAGCGCCGCATGCCTGCAATTGCCGACTCCAGGCAGTCGGCCAGGAGGTTTCTTGTGTTATAGCTGACGGTGACGACGGCCAGGTCCATGGAAGGTTTACCGCTGGCGGCACGGGTGTGCCTCACAGCACGATGACGTCAGTCCGCGGCCATGCGCAGAATCAGAGAGCCGATACCCCCGCTAGGGTACGCCGATGTGGATGAGCACCCGATCGACATAGTTGTTTTCGGCGGTCAAGCCTACCCACTGATGAATCAGCCCGCCCCAGGCATAGATCTCGTTGCGGGGAAAGGGCCCGATTAGCTCGATGCAGCCCGTCACGGTGCCGCGCTTTCCGGCGTCCAGGAAGCACTGCTCCTGCCCTTCGATGGTTTCGCAGCGCAGCTCCTCGGGCTTGCCCACGGCCCAGCGATAGGGAAAGTCGAGCTGCGACGTGTCAAAGCGGATGCCAAAGCGCCAGACACCGGGCTGCTCGTAATAGCTGTCCTCGCCCTCGTCGGCCGCAAGGGTGTTGTAACTGATGTCGCTGCGATAGGCCGTCCCCGACGGCGGTCCCGACGTGCGGAGGGGCACCCGGCTATAGTTCTCGACGTAGGTGGTGAAACAGAGGGTCGAGCCCAGGGGCAGGTATACCTCCGTGCTCTCCAGGTTGCGCACGGCGTCGGTCCACTGGATGGTGCCTTCGACCACGAGGGCCCGGGGCTTGCCCCCATCCTTGATGGTCAGCGTATCGCTGACGACGACGTGGTGGCCCACCAGGTCTCGAGCCTCGGCCTGGACGATGTACGTGCCGTCGACGGGCGGGTCAGCGTTCAGGTCCACGCCGCCATCGTAATCGTAATAGTGGTAGCCCCTCTCGCCCGGGGCCGCCGCCCCTCCCTGTTCTTCGAGGGGAGTCTGCACATCGGGCCGGTCGGGATGGTACAGATAGACCGTGACGCCGTCCACGTCCTTGTTGAGATAGTAGCCAATGCCCGTGCGGTCGGCCAGGCCATCCTGGTTGGGGGTAAAGATCGGCAGGGCCACGGTGAATTGTCGCAACTCGGGCACCACGGTCTCGCCGTCCGCCAGGGTGATAGAGCCCTGGACGCGCTCCGTGTTGCCGTCGTCGTCCGTCGCCTCCACGGTCCAGGTGTAGGTACCGTCGGGCAGCAGCCAGCTTCGCACGAGCTGCCGGCCGAACTCGTTCTCCAGCCAGTAGGGCTCGTTGATCACACCGCCCCACTGGACGCGATAGTCCCCCGCCGACCGCCGCTGATTCTGCCGGAAATAGAAGCTCTCGCCCTGCTCATTCTGGAAATAGATGGACAGGCTGGCGTTTCGGGAGAGGGAATACTCGATATTGGTGGCATCGTCCGTGCCGTCCGCGTTGGGCGAGATGGCTTCGGGATAGACCGAAACGTCGGCGAGCAGGGGCCGCAAATGGCAGCCACCCAGCAGCAGGCCGAGTAGCAGCAAAGTTGCCAGGATCAGCACGCTCTTTATGCTCACAGCACTCCCCTTTGCGCTCACAACCAGCGTAGTGTACCAGAAGGGGCGGGGTTCGTCAAATTGACCCGCGCGCGACAACCGGCAAGGGCCAGGAGAGGCTTTTGACGGCCGCGGGCTTTTCTGCTAGAATGCAGAGGCTCGAGGGAGGAGGAAAGGCAATGAACACCACCGCTTGTGTCGGGCCGGGGCCTTCGATCAAGCAGCCACACAACCTGTCGCCGCGCATTCAATGGCTGCGAGACTATTACTTCCAGGGGACCGCGCGCCGCTGGAACAACGAGTTCACTTCCTGGACCACGGGCACGCCCTGGGATTTCCAGTACGAAGAGCTTCCCTTCTACATCGTGCCCGAAACCTATACCTTTTTCGATACGTTCCGCGGCTGCTTTCGCCAGGCAGCCCGCCCGGTCAAGCTTCACCCCCACTTCTGGCAGTGGAGCCTGCCCGAGCGCAAGGCCTGGTTCGTGCGCGAGGTCATGGTCAACTACCTGCCCCAGGAGATCCTGCCCGGCGACCTCCTTGCCGGGGCGCGATTTAACGTCCAGACATCCACGTGCCTCACCAGGCAGGAAGCCCGGGAATATGACAGGCTCGTCCGCGGCAAGGGCGGCACCCGGGAGGCCGTCCTCCGGTTCCACAACCACGGCTACGGCAACGCCGGTGCAACCAGCGGCCACCTCATCCCCGACTATCCACGCGTGCTGGCCGAAGGCTGGCAGGGTATCCACGCCGACCTATCGGCCCGCTACGATGCCCTGGCCGAGGGCGAGCGCCAGGGAGCCAAGGGGGCCCAACTGCGGGCCATGATCAGCGCCGCCACCACGGCGCGAGACGTGGCAGCCAGATACCGGCAGCGCTGCCTGGACCTGGCCGCGGAGGAGACGGACGAGGCCCGCCGGCAGGAGCTGCGGCAGATGGCTTCCAACCTTGCCCTCGTGCCCTGGCAGCCGGCGGAGACATTCTGGCAGGCGGTACAGGCGCTGTGGCTCACCCATATGCTGGTCATGAGCGAGGAGAACTACCCAGGGCCCGGATTGTCCTTCGGCCGCATCGACCAGTTCCTCTATCCCTTCTGGCAGCGCTCCCTGGACGAGGGCATGGACCGCGAATGGGGCAAGGAGATCCTGAAGTGCTTCTGGATACACGCCAACACGGCCTACGATGCCATGATCCGCACGGGCGGCAACCAGGGCATCACCGCGGGCTACGGGCAGCTCATCACCCTCTCCGGCCTGGGCCCCGGAGGGGTGGACCTGACCAACGACCTCACCTTTGCCATGCTGGAGGTCATCGACGAGCTGTCGCCCATCCTGGAGCCCAAGCCGAACGTGCGGCTCCACCGCAACACGCCTTCGGGGGTGTACGAGAAGATCATTGACATGATCGCCTCCAGCCAGGGGGCGCCCTTCCTGCTCAACTTTGACGAGCGCTCCATGGCCGGTCTCATGCGCCAGGCCGCCCGATCGGGGGTCGCGCACCTGATCCACGCGGGCAACGTCCACGATTACGCGCCTGTTGGCTGCCTGGAAAACACCATGGCCGGCAACGACCGGTCGGGCACCGTCGACCTCAACCTCAACCTCCTCAAGGCGGTTGAGCTGGCCCTCACCGGTGGCTACGACCTCCTCCCCTTTGTCGATCCGATGACAGGTGCCAGGGAAAAGCCGCGGCGCCGCGGGCCCGACACGGGCGATGCCGCGCTTTTCCAGAGCTGGCCCGAGTTCTGGGAGGCCTATGCCCGGCAGACGGCCTTTATCGTGCAAGAGATCGTCGACGTCTTCCAGCAGACCGAGGAGGTGGTCGCCCGCTTTTCTCCGACGCCCTATCTTTCCTGCATGGTGCGAGGCTGCGCCGAAAAAGGCCTGGACATCACCCAGGGTGGACCGGAGCTGTTCTACGGCACCGTGGAGGCGGTGACGTACGCCACCACCGTCGATTCGCTGCTGGCGGTCAAGTATCTCGTATTTGACCGCAAGCTGTGCACCATGCAGGGCCTGATCCAGGCCCTGCGCGACAACTGGCAGGGCCACGAGGTGCTTCAGGCCCAGGCGCGCAACAAGGCGCCCAAGTACGGGCGCGACGACGACGTTGCCGACGAGATGGGGCGGCGGGTCATGGACCTCTGGACCGAGGAGGTGTGGAAGCATAAAAGTCGGGTCACGGGACGCCAGTTCCGCCCGGGGATGCTGAGCTGGAACTACTGGATCTCGGATGGATTCATCCTGCCTGCCAGTCCCGACGGCCGGCCCAACGGCAAGTTCCTGTCCAACGCCCTGTGCCCCTCCAACGGCGCCGACGTCAACGGGCCGACGGCCAACGTCAACTCCGTGGGCAAGGTGCTGGGTGGCAAGGCACAGAATGGCGATGGCGACTGGGAGGGCTTTTATAATTCACTGCCCAACGGCGGCAGCCACACCATGACCTTTAGCCCTTCCCTGGTCCGCGACTCGGAGCACAGGAAAAAGTTCGAGGCGTTCCTGCGCGCCTACGTGGAGCAGGGCGGCACCGCGCTCCAGGTGAACATGGTCGACGCCAATCTGCTGCGCGACGCCCAGCAGCATCCCGAAGAGTATCGCCACCTGTTGGTGCGCGTCACGGGCTATAACGCCTACTTTACCAGCATCGGCAAGGAGCTACAGGACGAGATCATTGCCCGGGAGACGCACAGCGTGTAGCCGCGAGCCATGAGCGAAGACAGGCAGGGCCGGATTCTCCATCTACAGAGGCTATCAACCGAGGATGGGCCGGGCATCCGCACGACGGTCTTTTTCAAGGGCTGCCCCCTGCGCTGCGCCTGGTGCCACAATCCCGAGAGCATCTCTCCCCGCCCGGAGGTGCAGTGGCTGGAGACCCGCTGCATCGGCTGCCATACCTGCCTCGGCGCGTGCCCCACGGGCTGCCTGCAGGCCACGCCCCAGGGGGTCCACATCGACCGCGAGCGCTGCACTGGCTGCGGCCTGTGCACCGAAGCATGTCCCGGCGGCGCCCTGGAGCTGTTAGGCAGGACCGTTACCGTGGACGGGCTGGTGGACGAGCTGCTGAAGGATCGCACCTACTACCAGGCTTCGGGCGGCGGCGTGACCGCGTCGGGCGGCGAGCCGGCCATGCAGCCCGCCTTTGTGGCGGCTCTTTTTGAGCGCCTGAAAGCGAGCGCCGTGTCGACCGCCCTGGACACCTGCGGCCTGGCCGCGCCCCGCGCCCTGGCCCGCATCCTGCCCCACGCCGACATGGTGCTCTTTGACCTCAAGGAGATCGACGCCTCCCGGCACCGGGCCTTTACCGGGCAGGACAACGAGGCCATCCTGGGAGCCCTGCGCAGCGTGGGCGACTATGTGGCGGGCAACGCTTCCTCGCCCCGCCTCTGGATTCGCACCCCCCTCATCCCTGGCGCCACGGCCAGCCGCGAAAACCTGGAGGGGCTGGGCGCCTGGATTGCGGCCCATCTTGACGGGCTGGTGGAACGGTGGGAGCTGTGCGCCTTTAACAATCTGTGCCGCGACAAATATCGCCGCCTGGGCATGGAATGGCAGTTTGCAACGGCGCCCCTGCTGACCAGCGGGGAGCTGAGCCGGTGGGCCGAGATCGCCCGGGAATCGGGCGTGCCGCCCGAGATCGTCATCGCCACCGGCGCGACGCGGCCGGATGAAATGCCGGCCTCCATGGAGGGTATGAATGACCAAGACAAAGCTGGCCACGTTCTCGGCTGACGACATCCAGGCCCTGCAGCCGGCCATGAAGATCGGGCTCCTGGCGACGGTCAACCCCGAGGGGCTGCCGCACCTGACCCTCCTGGCAAGCTTGCGGGCCAACACGCCCACGCAGTTGACCTTTGGCCAGTTTATCGAAGGCACCAGCAAGGGCTTTCTACGGCAGAACCCGCGGGCTGGCTTCCTGGTGATGACCCTTGACAAAAACTTGTGGCGGGGCAAGGCGACGTTCACCCACACGGCCCGCCAGGGTCCCGAGTTCGAGCTCTATAACAACCAGCCCATGTTCCGCTACAACGCCTACTTTGGCGTGCACACCGTCTACTACCTGGATCTCGTCGAGCAGAGCGGGCGTTCAGCCTTGCCCATGGGCCGCATGGTGGCGGCGTCGTTGCAGACCATGGCCGCTCGAGCGGTCCACCGGCCGGCGGGCGAGGCGATGAACGCCTGGACGCAGGCGCTGCTGAACAAGCTGGGCAACCTGAAATTTCTGGCCTACGTGGACGGCGACGGATACCCTTGCATCGTGCCGGTTATCCAGGCCCAGGCCGCGGGCGCCGGGGAGGTTCTCTTTGCGGCGAGCGTCTATGGCGAGGCTGTGAAGGCCATTCCCCGCGGCGCGCCGGCCGCTCTCCTGGGTATGTCGCTACAAATGGAAGACGTGCTCCTGCGGGGTGAGTATCAGGGCCTGCGCCGGGTCGCTGGGCAGCAGTGCGGTAGCATCCGGGTCGATTGGGTGTACAACCCCATGCCACCCACGCCCCAGCAGGTGTATCCCCCCTTGCCCCTGGAGCCGATCACGAGCTGGTGAGGAGGGCAGGCGCGCCCTCGCCGGCCCCTACGCTGCCTGCTCCTCGTCCAACCAGGGGCGCGGTGGGGGTGTGTAGGTTCGCAGCAGGGTTGCCGGTGAGACTGCCCGCACGGCATAGTCGCCCAGGGACGCCGGCAGCAGCGCGAAGCGCACCGCCGGCAGATCGAGATCGTTGATCTCTGCCCGGCCGTCGATGGCCCCCCAAATCTCCAGCGTGTCGCCGTTACATGTGCCGTGGAGCACCGAGCCGGCATCCAGCTCGATACGCTCGGCCATGAAATAGTCGTTCCGGCACAGGACAGCCCGTCGGTAGCCTTCTTCTTCCTCCACGACCTGCGCCGCCTCCACCTGGGGCTCTACAACGTCCAGATCGATGACGTCCAGCGCCCTATCCACGTGCAGGGGCCGGGGCTTGCCATCCTTGCCCACCCGTCCCCAGTCATAGACCCGGTAGGTGGTGTTCGAGTTCTGTTGGATCTCGATGAGGATCAGGCCATCAAGGATGGCGTGCAGCGTGCCTGCCGGCACGCAGACGTGGTCGCCGGCACGAACCGCAACGTGGTGCAGGTAGGGTTCCAGCCGCGTTTCCTCGATGGCGCGGCCCAGCGCTTCCCGCGTCGTGCCCGCCGTCACGCCCACGATGAGCTCCGCGCCCGGCTGGGCGTGCAATACATACCACATCTCGGTCTTGCCCAGCTCGTTGCCCTCGTGGGCCCGGGCATAGTCGTCGGTGGGGTGTACCTGCACCGACAGAGGCGTATGGGCATCCAGCAGCTTGACGAGGAGTGGAAATTTCCCCCTTTCGTGGGCCCAGGCATTATTGCGGCCAATGAGGTCCAGGCCCAGCTCGGCGTGCACCTCGGTCAGGAGGCGGCCGGCATGGGCACCGTTTTCGACGCGCGTGGTTCCGTCTTCGTGGGCGGAAATCTCCCAACTCTCGGCCACCGGGCCCTCGGGCGGCAGGCGGCGCCCAAACCTGGCCAGGCTGCGCCCGCCCCAGATGTAATCCTTGAACACAGGCTCAAAGGTCATTGGATAAAGCCGGGCGGCCTTGCCGCCGCTGGCCGCCAGCCGGTCCTCGTCCACCATTTCCTCTCCTTCCGGGCTATGCCCGCTCGAAAGTATTAATGCACTTTTCTCTTGACAATCAGCGCCTGTGCTTTATACTGAACCCAGGATGATCGACATCCCTGAAAAAAACTGCTGCCACAGCAGTTTGAGACGAAAGGTTTCTGCAAATGGTCGAGATCCATCTTTATGGCAACCTGCGCCGCTACGGGCACCAGACCAGGCCAGGGCAGAAGTGCGTCGTGGGCGTGGAGGCGCGCCCCGGCGAGACGGTGTCCTCCATCCTGACGCAGGCTGGCATCCCCTTGGAAGAAGTGAACCACATCTTTCTCGACTCCCGCCTCCTGGCGTCGCGAGCCCGGGCCGCTGTCATGTATGGCTATCTGCAATCCCGTGACGACGTCCACGACTGGAACCTGGACGTCCCCGTCGGCCAGAATGCCCGGCTCGGGCTCTTTGGTCTGGATATGGCCCTGCTCAGCATGTAGCCCCTTCACACCCGGCCGGGAATCACGGGCCGGCTGCCTCCGCGCACCCGTCCGCAAAGGCGACCAGGCCCGCCACCAAAGGCGCGCGCTCCCGCCCGAGGGCGTCCAACAAATAATCGGAGTGGCCGGCCCCCGCCAGGAGTTCCAACCGGCTCTCGGCCCCTGCCTGCTCCAGGGCCATGTGAAACTCCCGGGCGATGCTCGACGGCACGGTGCTGTCCTCGGTGCCATGGATGAGCAGCACGGGAGGCAGATCGGGCCGCACGTAGCGCACGGGCGACGCGGCCGCCAGGTTATCCCGGCCGCCCATGACATCGGTGATGAGCCGCGGTGTCACACCCCGCCGCGCATAATAATCGTATTCGGCCTGCACGTCATACACGCCACTCATGCCCACCAGGCCGCACAGCTCGGTTGCGCTGCGGCCATGGGCGGCCAGGAACCGCTCGTCGAGCAGCGCCAGGCTCGCCAGGTGACCACCGGCGGAATGGCCGGCAACCACCACGCGGCGGGGATCGCCACCATAGTCCTGGATGTTCTCCAGCGTCCAGTCCAGCGCGGCCGCGACCTCGGCGGTCATCTGCGCGTAGCCAGCATCCGGATAGAGTGTATAGTCGGGGATGACGACGACCATGCCCTCCGGCACCAGCTTCATGGCCACCGGGGCAAAGATGTCCTTGTCATAGTCCTTCCAGGAGCCGCCGTGTACAAAGACCAGCACCGGGTGCTCGTCGCCTGTGGCCGGCCAGTACACGTCCAGGCGAGGCTCCATCCCGGGGTCAAAGGCCACGTCCCGCTCAAAGTACGGGTAGCGGGCCTGAAAGCTGCGAGCAGCGCGATAGGCGCTCACCATGCGCGCTGCCACGGAGAGCTGGCCTCCCCAGGCTGCGTAGGAACCCAGCGCCAGGACCAATACCGCCAAGCCGATGAGGACGGCCGTCTTTCGTGTCACGCTCATCCCTCTCTGTCCCCTGCCCAGCCGGCAGGCAACAAGCTTCCCTCCTGGTCAAAAGCCATCTCGTGGCCCTGCCCCCTCACGCCCAGGTCCGGGCGGCGCTCCACTTCGGGCAGATATGCCTCCGAAATCTCTAGCTCCTGGAGATGCGCGGTGCTCCTGATGCGCACCAGGCGGAGGCTCCCGGGATCAAACCCCCGGGCACCCAGGGTGGACAACGCGAAATCCACTGCCTGCCGGTCGGTGGCAAAGTGCTTCGGCGTAACGGGCAGGACCACGGTGCCCGAAGCCAGGCCGTTCAGCAGCGTGGCGTGCCAGTCGACCTGGGCCAGCAGCCGGTCGGTGCACAGATCCACACCGTCGAGCCCGGTGGCATTCCCCACCGACTCCGGGGTCAGGCTCCGCACCAGGACCTGGCCAATGGCCGGGTAACCGCCCGGGTTCTCTGCCACATCGGGCTCGACGGAGGCCGGTGGCCCGTCCCTCCGCCCAATGGCGCGGGCAGCAAAGCGCAAACCCTTCCGGCCAAGGGTCTCCATGAACTCGACGTGGCCCACGGGCCGGTGGGGACTGCCGGCAGCAGCACCGCGGAGCACGAACTTCCAGTAGGCCTGCCCAACCCGCGACAGCTTGACCAGCGCCCCGGCCGGCAGGCTGCCCGTGCCGAACGATCCTGGCCCGATCACCTTGCGATCGAGCCCGGTGCCGCTGATGTTCTTGCCCATCTCGTCCACGATCAACAGGTCCACGCTGTCAAAAGGAAAGCGCGGCAGCCAGCCCCGCGCCTGCCGCAAAAGCCGCTCCTCTCCCACCTCCATATCGCGCGCCGACAGGGCGTCGATGATCGCCACCTGGGCGTAGGCATTCTCCACGATGGCCAGGCCACCCAGCACCGGGCAGCTCGCCAGGATGGTCCGGGCCGCGCTGCGCACTGTGGCCTCAAAGCCGTGCTTTTCGAAGGCCTGGTGGTAGCGCCTGGCCCCCTCGTAGTTTCCCAGCCCCACGACGAGCATCTTGAGCAGGCCACTTTCGATAGCTCCCCGAAAGGAGGCATGGGGTCGGATACGGTTGCAGACCAGGATGTGGTGGGCCCTGGCCGCCTCCCGGTCCAGGTGCACGGGCACTCCCGCGGGCGTCTTGCCCAGGCGGACCGTCTCCATGGTCGCCCGGACCTCGCAGCCGAGCCGCTCCGCGCTAATGCCCTGCGCCCGAAGCACCGAAGCCTGCCCCGCCGCCGTGGCGCCCCCATGGCTGCCCATGGCCGGCACCACGTAGGGCTCGGCGCCCAGTGCCCGGAGAAACTCGACGGCGGTGGCGACGATGAGGGGCAACTCGGCGATGCCCCGGCTGCCAACGGCGATGGCCACCGACTCGCCTGGCCGGATCTGTGCTTCCAGGCCCAGGCCGGCCAGGGCGTCGCGGACGGCCCGGGCCACGTCGGGCACCCGGGGTTGGGGATTCACTTGTCGCACGCGAAACATCGTCGGATAGGCGCGATCGGCCTGAGGGGCACCGGAACTAGTCGTCAAGGAGCCCGCGATCTGTCTTGACACTCGTCTGGACCCTATTTTCAGCATATTCATGTGCTATATTATTCACTATACCACATCATGACCGGGTGTCAAGTCCCCGGTCACTGCGCATAGCAATTCTGAATTTGGGAGGAGTAGAGAAGCAGACAGGCGTGGCGAGGCATGTCGCTGCAG
>MTKX01006541.1_pt4 | contig 12606 bp, 7 predicted proteins | sample 1042771 | NCBI WGS metagenome assembly MTKX01 (sample SAMN06212183, study PRJNA360534) | anaerobic digester metagenome | biome: Wastewater treatment plant; material: sludge; isolation source: anaerobic digester fed with sludge from wastewater treatment plant | place: Denmark: WWTP Randers ... | reverse complement strand
TAAAACATCGATTGTCCAATGGCGATAAAATAGAAATTCTAAGCTCAAAAAATCAATTTCCTAAGATAGATTGGCTGCAATATTGTGTTACATCGAAAGCCAGAAACAAGATCAGAAGAGCACCGAGCGAGGACAAGCTTACCGAAGCAGAAACAGGGAAAAGCGCAATGCTTCGGCACTGCAGAAAATGGAAGGTAAATTATAACGATGAGATGGTTGAAAAGCTGCTTAAGCATTTTAAAATGAAAACGGCTCTCGAACTCTATGCTTCATTTTCACATTCTGATATCGACTGGGCAGAAGTCAAAAGAATTCTTACCGAAAATACTTCGTCAGAAATCCATATTGTTCCACCGGTGAAAAGGAAGAAGCCCGTAAAGGAAGAGCCTGCCCCCAATGCCATCATCATAGGAGATGAATCGAAAAATATTCATTATTCGCTGGCACGTTGTTGTTCGCCTATTTATGGAGACGATGTATTTGGTTTTATTACGGTAAATCGCGGTATTACCATTCATCGCAAAAATTGCCCTAATGCCCTGACCTTGTTTTCGAAACATGCTTACAGGGTAGTTGAGGCTCGCTGGTTCGAAAAAGCTGGTGAAGGCCCTTATCAGGCTTTGCTTCGTATTACGGGCGACGATCGAATCGGCCTTCTGGCCGATATCACCCATGTTCTGACCAATGAACTGAATGTCAATATCCTCTCTGTAAACCTCGATTCGAAAGATGGATTCTTCGATGGAAAGATGAAAGTGCAGGTGACAAATGTTGCTCATCTCGATTCGGTTATTCATCGGCTTATGAAGGTAAAAAGTGTGGCTAGGGTGAAACGCTTCTATGATTAATAATTTTAAAAGGCTTAATTTTTTAATTTTGCGCCTTCAAACACTTATATTGTATGTGGGCTATGAAAAAAATAAACCTGGCTGTATGTATTTTGTGCTTAGGTGCATTAAGTATTTGTTCTTCTTCATGTAAACAAAACCCTAAGGCAAACTCATCGGGTGAAGTAGAGAAAACGAACCAACAAAAATCTCCCGAATTCAAATACGACGACCTTGACCGTATTGTGCAAAGAAAGGATTTTTCCTATAACCGTGATGGTTCTGTGCGTTATAAGAACCAGTACGATTATAAGTACGACGATCGAGGCAACCGAATCGAAGAAATTACGCAATCGTGGGATTTGAGTGGTAAACGCGTGGTCTATACCATTGCCCGTTTTCACTTCAATGACTTGAATCTGAAAATTGAGGCCATTTTTCAGTCATTCGATCCCGAAGGCCGTGAAATCTTATGGGTGAAAAATGTATATGATTATGATGATAATGGATATGAAATTCGTGACCAACAATTCGATAAACAAGGGCGGCCTCTTTCATTAGTGACCCGAAAACGCGACGAAAAGGGCAGAATTCTCGAAGAGACTACTACTATTTATAATCCTGATGGAAGCATAAAGGAACATAAAGGTGCCCAGTACGACATCAATGGTAGAATTTTGAAAACTTGGTAACATAAATTTTTTTACACCTGTTCCTAAATAACTGCAAAAATCAAACGAAATGAAATATTCAACATCAATGAATGAATTAATTGACTTTTCTTGTGGTTATGTTGTATTTCAGGAAATGAAAATATTAACTTCATTAAATTACCTATCATAAAAATAAATTTATGATTCTATTTTTGATTCATTTTGTTGAATTACCTGCTAATCTGGTATGAGAAGCATGGCATGTTCCTTCATTATCATTCGAACAACATGGTCGTTTGAATTCATGATGATTGATGCTTGAAATGGCATGAAAGATTTTTTCCGATAACAAAATAATTTCATGAATAAAAAACTTTTGATTTTTGTTTTCCTCACTTTTCAGATTATTGTTCTTCGGGCAAATTCCCAGATCGAGCCAGTGAAGCCCGAAAATTTGTCACTTCTCAAACGAATCGAATTTTGGTACGAAAAAAATATGAATTATGGAAGTATTACGATTTTAATGGCTATCGAAAGTTCATTCATTCCCTTTCCATCTGAGGTAATTATTCCGCCGGCAGCGTATATTGCCAGCAAGCCCGGAAGTGAGCTCAATATAATATTAATAGTCATTTTTGGTACTCTGGGAGCCCTCTTGGGGGCTTTCGTCAATTATTTCTTGGCTTTATGGTTAGGAAGGCCTTTAATGTATAAATTAGCCGACAGCAGATTAGGGAGGATGCTTTTATTAAGCAGTGCAAAAATTCAGAAGGCGGAGAATTATTTCAACCAGCATGGAAATATTTCTACCTTCATTGGTCGATTGATTCCAGGCATAAGGCAATTGATTTCATTGCCCGCAGGCCTGGCCCGAATGAACCTTCTGAGCTTCACTTTATTCACTGCACTTGGAGCTACTACATGGAATATCATCCTTGCCCTACTGGGCTATATTGCTCACGGTCAGGCCGATTTAATCGAAAAATACAACAAAGAGCTCAGTTACATTATTTTAGCAATCGTAGGATTGGTCGCCTTATTCTATATCCTCAAATATGTTAGAAAACGAATGAAATCTACCAAACAATTACCTTTATAAAGGCATTCAACTCGAGCACGATTTTTTCGAATATTCACCTTCGCCGAAAGACTTGAAAAATGAACATCCTCCATCATACTATTGTTTTGCTATCTTTGCTCGATTTATCCGAATCTTTTCGCGATTGCGGCTTTTCGAACTTTCGTTATGATCCAGAAAAACAACTTACGTTTTAGTATTTTTATCGTTTTTATAATAGACTTAATTCTTCTTTTTAGCTATTCTTCATCGGCTCAGCAAAAAAGGAGGATTCTGATAAAAAAGGCGGATATTCTTATCAGTGAAGAATGGCATGATACTACCGTCAACCTCTTGCGTGGCCATGTGGTCTTAGAACACGAAGGGGCCTTGATGTACTGCGATTCGGCTTTTATGTATGAACAACTCAATAGCTTCGATGCCTTTGGGAATATCCATATCGATGTAAGCGACACTCTGGATCTTTTTGGTGATGTTCTATTTTACGATGGTAATACCCGAATTGCCGAAGTTCACTATAATGTCCGTTTAATTGACAAGACAACTACCTTATATACCGAACATTTGTTTTATGATCGCAATCTCGAGATAGGGCATTATCCCGATAGCGGAAGAATTATCGATAAGGACAATATACTTACCAGTCGCAATGGATATTATTTTAGTCGTCCACGTGAATATCGCTTTAGAGAAAATGTAGTTCTCCGAAATCCCGATTATGTGCTGGTTACAGATACCTTGAACTATGATACTAAAACAAGGATTGCTTATGTGAAAGGACCTTCTACCATTACGGGGAAAGAAAGATACGTTTATGCCGAGGATGGTTGGTACGACACCCAAAAGGAGATGGTAAGCCTGAAAACGCATGTTTTCATGAGAAATAAGGATCGCACCCTGAAAGCCGATAGTGTTTTCTATGATGACAAAATTTCGTTTGGAAGAGCCTTTCGAAATATTACGGGCCACGATACCACTTACAGAGTTATTTTGAATGGTGATTTTGCAGAATATTCCGATTCATTAGGTTACGTTTTTTTTACTCGAAGAGCCAGAGTACTTTATTACGAAAAGAAGGATACCGATACTATTTATATCCATGCAGATACCTTGCGTTTGACCTTCGACACTGCCCAACAGGCCAAATTTTTTTATGCCTTCAACCATGCAAAATTTTACCGCCACGATATTCAGGGAATGAGCGATTCGATGCTATATAACTATCCGGATTCTATGTTTGTCTTGTACAAAATTCCGGTTCTTTGGCAAGATTCCAATCAGCTTACTGCCGACAGCATAAAAATTTGGGTAGCCAACCAGAAGGTCGACAGTATGACCATGTATAATACGGCATTTATCATACAACGTGATGATTCTGGCACCTTTAATCAAATGCGAGGCCGGGATATGTTCGCTTATTTCGTCGATGGCGAAATGCGAAAAGTATTCGTGAAAGGCAATTCAGAAACAGTTTATTATATACGCGAAGAAGATGGAAGCCTTACTGGCATTAATCTGGCTGTTTCGAGCAATATGGTCTTGCTTATCGAAGATAATGAACTTACAGATATCATTTATTTGATAAAACCTGAAGGTGGCACGTATCCCGAGCAACAGTTTCCGGCCGATAGATTGAAACTGAAAGGCTTTGAATGGCACGAACAACGTCGCCCCCGAAAACCTGATGATATCTTCATCTGGTGAGTTTCAAAAAACTGAAAATTTAAGGTAACGACTCGGGTTTTCGCGAATATCGCGAATCAATAGCTCCAATTCCTTGGTAGAGCGCGAAAGATTGTCGTAAAGGCTGTCACTGCTTAGCAATAATCCTGCCGATCCTTCTCCTCGTTCGATCTTTATTAGTATTTCGGAAAGCAACTCCAGATTATAATCGAGTTTTTTGAAGGTTTGCTCAATGTGTACTTGTGCCAGCGTATCGCTTATGGTGTGAATATTCGAGATGACGGCTGTAAGCTGTTCGTTGTTGCTTTCGAGATTTGCCGAAATAGATTCTATGTTTTGAATAATAAAAGAAACCCTTGATTTATTGGAAAGGATTAAAGTATCGAGTGTAGCGGTAATCTGCTTGATGTTTCGTAACGAAAATTGAATGCTTTGAAGACTTTTCGAAATATTTTCCCTGTTCTCATGATTCAATGAAACTTGTAGAACTTTCATTGTTGAATCAATTGAATTTAAGGCCAGTTCGGCTTTTTGCATCACGGGTGTCAATTGCCTGTTCAATCCTTCCAATAAACCCGCATCTATAGCACCAGCAAGCGTATCACCTGGCTGAGCACGATGTGGAGAATCTCCAAGAATGATTTCAATGGCTTTTGCACCCATTAGATCACGATTGATAATTGTAGCCACTGAATTATTGGGTATGGGAAATTGATTTACGATGTTGAGTTTTACTACTACCGAACCATTCATATTTTTATGAAAAAACACGTCGGAAACCTTACCTACCTGCAACCCTCGAATGAAGACCGGTGATGTTGGTGCAAGCCCAACAGCCTGATCATAAACTACATAGTAAAATTTTTTATTATGAAATATTCCATTTCCTTTTAGAAAAGAATATCCCCAAATAAATATAATGATGACCCCAATAAAAGTTAATCCCGTTTTAAATTCTTTCGATATTTTCAAGACAGGGTAATGGTTTTAATTTTAATTCTGGTGCGAAATTACAACAAATTCGATCCCGAATAATTTCATTAACTTTTTCATCAGGGATTCAATCGTTGATCTCCTCGAAATGGAACCACGAAAGCATCTTTGAAACCCTGTTTTCGTAATGAGTCACGGTATTGGATTGCGTCATCTTCGTTGAAAAAATGGCCCGAAGTGTATTTGTAGTAGCCTTTATGTTTATATTCCCAGATATCTTTTAATCCCTTGAAGAAGGAATGGTTTTTACTAAGAGGTTGTGTAGAGGCGGTTATTTGTACCCGGTAAATTATGGGCGAACTTGTGGATGCGATTGTTTCGGTTGGACTGGAAGATATAGCTTGTGCAGTATTTTTTTGCTGAGCGAAGCTCGAAGTTTGCAAGGTTTTGTTCTGCTGGTCGGCCGTAGATGAAAGAAGCTCTGAATCGACCGTAATATCAGGTTTAACGGGGGCCATGCTTGAGATGGCAGGAATATTTTCGACTTCCATTTTGTAAGCGTTGAAAGCGCTGGCAAGCGACGTGGCCAATTTTTCCTGTCCGGCTTTCGATTTGAGGAAATTTTCTTCGTTTTCGTTGCTGATGAATCCTAATTCAACCAGCACTGAGGGCATGGTAGTNNCAGCTTCTTTCACCCCACGATCGAAACGTGAAGCTACTGTATTGAGCTGATTTTGAATGTTCGAGGCTAATAAAACGCTTTGTTGCCTGTAGAGATTCTGGTACATCGAAAAAATGATTTCGGTTTCTGGGGTATTAGGGTCGAAACCATCATATCGAGTTTGGTAATTTTCTTCGTACAATACGGCAGCGTTTTCGAGTTTAGCCACCTCGAGGTTGGCCTGGCTTCGATGAAGGCCCATCACAAAAGTCTCAGCCCCGTAGTGGATACGCGATTTGCTGGCATTGCAGTGGATGCTGATAAACAAATCAGCCTTATTTTTATTGGCAATATCGGCCCGTTTGTATTCCTCTACAAAACTATCGTCGCTTCTTGTGTAAATAACTTTCGTCTCGGGATGATTTTTGGTAATATATTGCCCCAGTTTGAGAGCTACCGACAGGGTAATGTTCTTTTCGGCGCTTGTCTTTCCTAAAGCGCCGGGGTCTTTACCGCCATGCCCGGCATCAATGACCACAGTACGAATTTTCCCATCTTTCGATAAGGCTAAAACTTCATCATTCAGAGAAATAATCATGCTTGCAACCATCACCAGACAAAACAAGCCCCTGAAAGTTGAAATTAAATTTTTACTTTTGGAGGCCCAATATTTTTTAGGCAATTTGTTTTTTTTCACAATCGTTTTATTCAAAATACACTTTCAGCCTTTAGATTCCAAAAATACACTTACTCATCCGCTTTTTAATCACAAAAGATTGAAAGTTTTTCCAAAAGATATTAACAATTTGGTGCATATCCTCGTCGGCACACACTTTTTGGGAGATTTGTCATCTACTTTTTGGAAAAATATTTTCATTTTTATTGTATTTATTCTTATCTTAGGGAACTCCCTTTCACCCCAAAATATTGTCAGGGATACCTTAAAAAACGATTCATTGATTTTATTCGATACTAAGAACTTCATTAGCCCTATTGGGGATACTTTGCCAGAGAGAGACAGCCTGATCATAGACACCAATCAGGTCGTTCCGAAGCCCAAATCGTCGAAAAATGTCCTCGAAGATATTGTTAATTACAAATGCAATGATAGTATCCGATTCAGAGTGAAGGAGCAAAAGGTTTATCTATATAAGGATGTAGAGATTGCCTATCAAAAGATGGGACTTACTGCCGATTATGTAGAGGTGAATTTTAGACTCAACGAGATTTTTGCCTCGGGATGGCCCGATTCTACTGGAAAGATAAGGGGGACTCCCGTTTTTACCGAAGGAGACCAAAGTTTCAAGGCAAGCAAAATACGATTCAACTTCAAGACCAATAAAGGATTGATCGAGAATGTAATAACTCAAGATGGGGAGGGTTTTCTTCATGGTACCATCGTAAAACGAATGCCCGACGATGTGATTTATCAAAAGGGTGGAATGTACACAACCTGTAATCTCGATCATCCGCATTTTGCCTTTCAGTTCAATAAGGGGAAAGTGATACCGGGAGATAAAATCGTTACCGGCCCTGCTTATTTAACCATAGAAGACGTTCCTACACCACTGTTCGTTCCTTTTGGTTTGTTTCCCAATAAAAAAGGCCAACGTTCGGGTGTAATCATTCCCAGCTATGGAGAATCGGCCAATAGGGGATTTTATCTGGAAAGAGGGGGTTATTATTGGGCCATAAACGATTATATGGATTTTACTCTCACAGGCGATATTTATACTCGTGGCTCATGGAAAATAAATCCACAATTACGCTATGCCAAACGATATAAGTATAGTGGTAATATCGATTTTGCGAGAGCATGCAATATCAGTGGAGAACCCGGTGACCCGGGCTATTTCAATAGTCGCGATTTTCAATTTCGCTGGTCTCATCGCCAGGATCCCAAAGCTAACCCCAACAGTAATTTTTCAGCTAACGTGAATATCGTCAGCAATAAATACAATCATTTCAATCCCAATCAAATGAACGATTATTTTTCGAACACATTCCAGTCGAGTATATCTTATCAAACAAAAATTGGGCAGAATTATAACCTTACCATGAATGCCAATCATTCTCAAAATACTCTGAATAAAACAGTGAATATCAGTTTGCCACAAATCACACTAACGGGTAACCGCTTCAATCCATTCAAAAAAAAGAATCGAATTGGGAAAGTAAAGTGGTATGAAAATATTACCATGTCGTATTCTATGAATGCGGAAAACCGTATCAATACTTACGATTCGTTGCTTTTTAAGCACGAGACATTGAAAAATATGCAAAATGGCATTAAACATAGTATACCCATAAGCAGTTCTATAAAGGTTCTCAAATATTTCAACTTGACTAATTCAATCAATTATACCGAAAGATGGTATTTCAGAACCATTCACAAAGCCTGGGTCGATACTACCGACTGGAGCCACGACACGGTTGCTTCAGGATATGTTCGTACCGATACGGCCTATGGATTCAAGTGTGCTCGTGATTTCACTTTTAGCAGCAGTTTGAATACCCGTATTTATGGTATGTTTACTTTCATGAAGGGACCTATCGTTGCAGTGCGTCATGTGGTGAGCCCCAGTGTGAGTTTTTCGTACAATCCCGATTTTAGCAGTTCATTCTGGGGTTATTACAAACCTTACCAGAAAAATGCGAAAGGTACTATCGATAAATATTCCATATTTGAGGGCGGAATATACGGAAGCCCTATAGGATCAAAGGCAGGCCGAATTTCATTTTCAATTAGCAATAACCTCGAAATGAAAGTTAGAAACCGTAAAGATACCCTTACGGGGGTAAAAAAGATACCCTTGATCGATAATCTTACCATCAGTACTTCTTATGATTTTATGCGAGATAGCCTGCGGTGGTCGAAAGTGCAGATGAGCGGCCGCAGTACACTTTTTAAAAACATTACCTTGAATTATTCCAGTTCGTGGGACCCTTATATTCTGGATAGTACCGGAAACAAAAATCTTAACCAATACGAATGGAAAGTTAATCGAAGACCCTTACGACTGGATAATACAAACTGGAATTTATCATTAAACTGGAATTTTTCTTCCAAATCGAAGGGTAGTGGAGGAAAACCTCCGTTAAATCCCAATGACCCCGAATATCAGGATTATTTGCTCAATCCAGATAGTTATATCGATTTCGACATTCCATGGAAACTCAATTTGGCTTATACGCTCAATTATACAGCTAACCACAAGTATCCTTATTACAAGGAAGAAGTTATCAGAAAAATTGTTCAAACCTTGAATGTTTCAGGTGATATCAGCCTTGCTCCACGCTGGAAAATAGGTTTTTCAACTGGATACGATTTCGAAACTAACAAGATATCGCAAGCTTCACTCAATATTTACCGCGACCTCCATTGTTGGGAAATGCGGTTCAACTGGATTCCCATAGGCTATCTGAAAAGCTGGAATTTCCAAATTAATGTCAAATCGCCAATGCTTCAGGACTTAAAACTCACAAAGAAGAAAGACTTCCGCGACAGGTGATGCATAGAATCTATAATCGAGAATAGAATCCTATTTCTTGCCCAATTTTTTGAGAAACATTGTAATTCCATTGGCAAAAGTATGCCAGGGCGATAAGATCCATACTATTCTGGAAATTCGAGTAAAACCGAAATCTCTCTTTATACCACATGTAATGGATGACCCTATCCGAATTATGAAAAAAACCTTCGGATGGTGAAACCGTAGTATTGACCCCCTCTTATGATTGTGACAGCCATAGCCTGCTGATCTCTCCAATTCTTCACGCAGTTTTTTGTCGAAGTGATGAACTGATCGTTCGAATACTTACCCACTTTTAGGTACAAGATCTTCGTCGAAGAGGAATATTCGATATTTCTATCAACAACTAAAAGATTGTTGGCTCAGCCATGTACTAAATCTCTAATTTCTGATTCTATCGTATTGAATTGAATGTGGACGAAACTCCCGGTATTATTCCATGGTATTTTGATCATCCCGACTGAACCCGACTACCGCCATAACCAACCTCTCAAGGATTTCATTACGGATCTGACTGAAGGGTGTCATAGAATGAATATACCGGAATTGATTGATGCCATTTCGATTCATTTGAAGGTTTCCAGCTTGTTCATCGAGCATTGTGAGTAATATGCCTGAAATAAACCCAGACCAGAAAAGCAGTCATTATGTTTTTTGATTAGCTAAATGACTGATTCGATAAAAAATTTCAATTGAAACTTATTTTTAAAAATTAATTAGTAAAAACTAACTATTTTTGTTGCATGGAAGAGTTCATCGAAATCATATCGCAATTATCACATTTGATTGGAGAAGCCGAGGAAAAGGCACGCGAAGATTATCACAAACTTCATCTCACCATAACGCAGATGCATTATCTGGAGATGATCAACTTTATGCATAATCCCAATATTACTGAACTTGCTGCCCAGTTGAACCTATCGAAACCCAGTGTGAAAGCTGTAGTGGATAAGCTCATCGAAAAGAGTTGCATTTATAAGGTAAGGTCTGATGCCGACAGGCGTAGCACACATTTGCATCTCACCGAAAAAGGAAAATTGATTCAACAAATGCACGACAAGGCTCACAGAAACATAGCTGAATTATTTGAGCATAAACTCACAGAGGAGGAAATTGGGAAACTGGAAGAGCTTTTGACGAAGGTTTTGAGAGAATGAAACGAAATCCTTGATAAGGCTGAGACTACAAGAGTATACAAATCATCTGGAAGGAAAATTGTTAATTGGGATTTTTCATTTTGATTGCTTTTTAGAATGAATAAATGAGATATAAGATGGTTTCATTGGTTTTGAAAAAATAGTTAGCAAATCCTAACAAGATAAAAAAGAAAATGATAACGAATCTTCAAGAATATACAGTAAGGGGTTTAACTCATGAAGAGGTAGAGCGGAGGCTTGCCATGGAAGGGTACAATGAACTGCCATCATCAAGGCCGAGGAATTTATTTCAGATTGCGCTGGGAGTACTCAAAGAGCCTATGTTTATTCTACTGGTCGTGTGTGGTAGCTTGTATCTGATATTGGGGGATCTTCAGGAAGGCCTGATGCTGCTGAGTTTTGTCTTTGTCATCATGGGGATAGAATTTTATCAGGAAAAGAAGACGGAGAGAGCACTCGATGCATTGAGAAATATGGCAAGTCCACGAGCATTGGTAATACGTGAAGGTGAAACCATAAGGATTCCCGGGCGCGAAGTAGTGAAGGATGATATTGTAGTCTTACAGGAAGGCGATCGTGTTCCGGCCGATGCTATCGTTTTGAGCTGTGTGAATCTATCGGCCGATGAGTCGATGCTAACGGGTGAATCTATTCCCGTGAGGAAGAGAGAATGGAGCGAAGATGATGTGACCTTTAGCCCTGGAGGCGATGATGTTCCCCTGGTTTATTCTGGTTCGATGATAGTTGGAGGGAATGCCATCGTTAAAGTTTTGGCTACTGGAATACACACAGAGATCGGTAAAATTGGCAAGGCGCTGGAGTCGGTGAAAGAAGAGCCCACACAATTGAAAAGGGAAATGGGAATGCTGGTAAAACGGCTTACCTGGATGGGGGCTATTCTGTGTGTAATGGTGATAGTCATTTATACCCTCACAAGGGGCAATTTGCTGAAAGGTTTTTTGGCGGGTATTACACTTGCCATGGCTATGCTGCCTGAGGAATTTCCCGTTGTATTGACGGTTTTTCTGGCGTTGGGAGCTTGGCGAATCTCTAAAAAAAATGTGTTGACTCGGCAGCCGGCTGCCATCGAGACTTTAGGCTCCATTACCGTGCTTTGTACTGACAAAACTGGTACTCTCACTCAGAATAAAATGGCCATTGCCCAGCTTTATAATGGGAAAGAATTTGCTGTTTTAACTACCGACGGGAATTTTACGGAAGAGTTTCACCAGATAATAGAATATGGAATTCTGGCCAGCCAAACGAATCCTTTCGATCCAATGGAAAAAGCCATTCTGAGGGTAGGGGAAAAATATTTACAAAATTCGGAGCACATCCATCACGACTGGATGATGGAGAAGGAATATCCCTTGTCGGAGGAGATGTTGGCCATGTCGAGGGTTTTTTCTAATAACCAAACCATGGAAAAAGTTATTGCCACCAAGGGTGCTCCCGAAGCTATTTTTGATTTATGCCATTTGTCGGGTGATGAAATAAGGAAACACCAAAAAGCCATCGAAAAAATGGCATCGAAGGGACTGCGTGTGATTGGCGTGGCTCGCTCGAGAATCGCTCACGAAAATCTGCCTCCTCAACAACATGATTTCGATTTCGAATTTTTAGGTTTGATTGGTTTGATGGACCCTATTCGTGAGAATATTCCTCAAGCCATAGCCCAACGTTACAAGGCTGGAATAAGAATCATCATGATTACTGGAGACTATCCTGTTACGGCTGTCAATATAGGAAAGGAAATTGGAATAAAGGATCCTGAACTTTATCTGACTGGCCAGGATATTGAAGAGCTGACAGAAGAAGAACTCAGTGAAAAAATTAGGAAGGTTAACATATTTGCGCGTGTTGTGCCCGAACAAAAATTAAAGATTGTAAATGCTCTGAAGAGGAATCAGGAGATAGTGGCCATGACGGGTGATGGGGTAAATGATGCACCAGCTTTGAAAGCCGCAAATATTGGGATTGCAATGGGTGAAAAAGGTACAGATGTGGCTCGTGAAGCCTCTTCTTTGGTTTTGCTCGACGATAACTTTGCCTCTATTGTGGAAGCCATAAGGATGGGACGG
>MTKX01038644.1_pt1 | contig 12639 bp, 14 predicted proteins | sample 1042771 | NCBI WGS metagenome assembly MTKX01 (sample SAMN06212183, study PRJNA360534) | anaerobic digester metagenome | biome: Wastewater treatment plant; material: sludge; isolation source: anaerobic digester fed with sludge from wastewater treatment plant | place: Denmark: WWTP Randers ... | reverse complement strand
CAAGCATAAACTCCACTATACTCCCCACAATTATAGTAAACAAGTCCTTGAGATAAACCATAAGTAGTAACTAATCTACCAATTAATTGTATACCCAAAGTAGTATTGTGATATGGGTCATATAGGTCGCCGGCGTTATAACTAGAATGAAGTTGCATTAATCCAATACAAACTCCATTACTAGCACCAGAGTTAAATCCACTTTCTTTTTCTATTATTGCCATCACTATTGCAAATTCTACTCCATTTTCAACACATAAATTATAGATGTGGTTTTGTAAATCCACAGATAGTTTATCTATAGGTCTATATCCAACAGCCTCTATATCTTTGATTGTTTGAGTTTCTGGTGGATTTGTTACTATGGCAGTCTCAATTACTGCAATCTGTGTTGTTATTGGAACGATTTCTACCTCAATAACTGGCGAACTTAAAGCCGGCGGGGCATTGTGGGTTTCGGCAATATCCTTAGTGGAGTCGCTTGTTATTTCTGTGACAACTTCACTTGTAGTAGTTTCACTTATAGTAGTTGTTTTATTGGTTTTAATCGTGGTGAGGAAACTAGTCGTCACTTCTTTTTTAGTAATCTCTGAAGTTATGACTTCATCAGGTATCGCCTTCTCAGTTTTACTACAGGCATAAAAAACCCCCGTAATTAAAATAATGATAAATAAAATTATTCCTATTGTTTTTTTCATTTTTTTCTCCTTTATATAAAAATTTCCCCTAAGCTAATGAAAGCTTAGGGGATTATTATTATTAGAGTGATATATTTATGGAATTGTATTGGAGGCTTTCATCTCCTAATCCAACTCCTATTGAGTTCCTACTTGTGGTATTAATATCTGTAGAAACTATTTTTTTGTTTGTCTTATTTGTTGACAATATTAATTCTTCATCTTTTATCGCAATAAAATCGACAATTTCATCTCCATCTTCTATTTTACATATTTTTGTACCCTTAGTGTTTCTGTTTGAAACACTAAATTCAATACTTTCAGTTTTCTTTATTTTTCCTTTTTTAGTTAAAGAGATGATATATTTAGAGTCTTTTCCAATTGGTCTAATGGTTTTTATGAACGAATTGCTGTCGAGTTTCATTCCTGCAACTCCCATCGCTGCTCTGCCAATTGGATTTATATCCAAAGATGCAAACCTTATAAAGTGTCCACTACTTGCTAAAATTCCTAATTCTTCGGAATTTACTTGACAAGCGGCGACAATACAGTCACCCTCTTTTATTTTCATAATTACTATAGGTGCTTTCCTTTTGGAAAACAACTCTTTAGTCTCAATCTTTTTTAACATCCCATTCTTTGTAATCAATACAGTATATGGAATTATTTTGTCTATCACAACCACATCTACAATTGTTTCATTTAGATTTAGGTCAATAAATGATTTTAAATTTGAGCCATTTTCAATCTCAACAATTCTAATAGTTTTTGCTCTACCTTCTGAGGTGATTATAACCATATCACTATAATTACTTTCAACAAAAGTTCTTATTAAGAACTCATTTTTAAGCTTGGTAATATTTCCTTTGTTGCGGCGATTTTTTGCAACAAGGGTTGTTTCTTTCTCCGTATATATATTGTGTCTGTTAGTTATAGAGATTATTAATTTTTCTTCCTCAACTATGTCTTCAATCTCACTATCTTCATTGCAAATATTTAAAACTTCGGTTTTTCTTGTATCGCCAAATTCTTGAGCAACTGCCAACATATCAGTCTCTATTTCCTTATTTAATAAAGAGCGAGTATTTAATACATCATCATGATATTTTTTATTAATATTCAGCTTTTCCATTTCATCTTGAAATGACTGAATTTCTAGCTTAACTAGTTTCCCTAGTTTTAGATTAACGACTTCGGTAGCTTGAGTTACACTAAAACCAAAGCGTTCAGAAAGCTTTTCTTTTGCCGCCGCAATTGAAGAGGAAGATTTAATAATCTTAATTACTTCTTCCATATTCGCTATGGCTATTAAAAATCCTTCAATTATATGTATTCTTTTAAGGATTTTTTCTATTTCAAACTTATGAATTCTAGTTCTCACCTCAACCTCGTGGTCAATATGGGCTTGTAGAGCCTCTCGCCAAGTGAAAATTCTTGGCTTAGCTCCACCATCCAACATTCTTAGTTGAACTGGGAAAAAACTTTGGATTGAAGTGTTTTTCATTAGTTGTCTTATAGTGTTTTCAATATTTTTATTCCCTTTTTCTAAAAACACTTTAACATTTGGTGTAGCCTTAGATATATCTAACATCCCACTTATCCCAGATGTAGGATCGTCATTCACCCATTTCTCTATCTCTTTACAGATAGTCTCAACATAAACTTGAAATGGAATTTCTTTTATCAATAAACAATGTTCTTTTTCATTATACTCGATTTTACCTCTTATTCTGATACTTTTTCCAGTACCATTTTTAAGACTTTGTTTAACTTCATCTCCATTCAAGATAATCCCATTACTAGGAAAATCTGGTGCACAATAAATTTCTTCAAAATCAATATCTGGATTATGAAGAAGTTTAATCATTGCATAATTTACTTCCCTAAGGTTAAAGGGTGGAATACTACTACTAACAGCTGTAGCAATCCCAGTAGTGCCATTAACTATATTGTAATATCCTAGAGATGGAAATACTGAAGGCAACTTTACTGTATTATCATAGTTATCTACCCATTGTTCGATACCATCTTTTTCTATCCCTTTAAATAGCAAAGATGCAAGTTTAGATAGTCTCATCTTTGTATATCTTGCCGCTGCCTCGGAATTTTGCATGGATATGCTTCCGTTATTTCCATCGAAATCTTCTAAGAGATACCTTGTTACGAATGGTTTTGAAAACCTTGTCAATAAAGCGTAACACGAAGCATCGCCGTGAGTATAGTAATGTTTTAGTGCCGCACCAACACTAGATTGAGAACTCACAAATGGCTTATTATGAGTTATTTTTTCTTCAAACTGTGCCCATAAACACATTCTAGCGGATGGTTTTAAAAAATCTCGGGCATCAACCAAAGCTCTATCTTTTATAGTAGCTTTGGCATATGTTTCAAATGATTGTTTTACTGTATCTATTATATTCATTTTAAGTTCTCCTTTTATTCAATTCTTATCTAATATAATTATAACACTACTATTCAGAAAAGTCAATATTTTCAGAAACGTATTCTTTTCTAAAAGCGACGTCTTTTCCCATTAAAGAATTAAATAATTCGTCGAATTCTTCATTATATTCTAATGTTTCCATTCTCTGGAATTCTGGTGAAAACATTGAGGCCTCCATATCCTCAGGGTTCATAGAACCAATTCCTTTATAACGAAGTATTGTTCCGACGCTATTATCGGCATCTAGTTCTTCTTGGGTATAAAAATACTTCTTCTTTCCCTTAGATAACTTTGAAAAAAGTGGAGCTTTCAACCACATTAAACGATTTTCCTTTATTAGTTCTGGACAAATTCTAAAAATCGCTGCAATGATTAAAAGTGCGATATGGCNNNNGGCTTCCATCATCATCTGCGTCAACAAAAATTCCAACTTTTCCGTATCTTAGAGCTTTTGGATTATAATTTCCAACATTTAATCCTAATGCTAAGATTAATCTTTCCACTATTTTGTTTTTTAGAACCTTCTCTTCTTCTTTTTCACAAGAGTTGAGAAACTTTCCTTGTGCCATTAGAACACCATACTTTTTAGTATCTCTTGCTAATAGGGCCGCTTGACCTGCCGAATCACCTTCCACAACCAATAAAATTGAATCTTGCCCAAGCACCTCAGCGTCTTTTAATTTATCAGAAGCAACAATTTTCTGTTTCCTCTTCTTTCCTATTTCCTTATTTATATTTAAAACTTCTTCTCTGGCTTTTTCAGCTGCCTTTTCTGCTTTTTCATATTTTGTTAATATTTCAGCAACCGTATTTAAAACACTTTGATTAGATTCATAGTATTCTTTTAGTAATTGAGATATTGCCGCCGAGGTTGCTGTTCTAGCCTCAGCATTTGCTAAAGCAGTTTTAGCTTGGTTCGAGAATTCACCCATTCTAACCTTAACTGAAACAAATCCATCTAACATACTTCTAATTTGATCGCCACCAAATTTCTTTTTCATTAAAGAATTAAAACTTCTAGTTAAAGAAGATTTAAACCCAGACATAAAAGCACCGCCATCCCTCATATAAAGTCCATTGGCATAGCCTTTAATCTGTCCACCCTTTGTAACCCATTGTAAGGCTAGTTCGACTTTACAATCTTCAGTTTCATAAAGAAAATGAAGTGGTTTTGAGAGAGGGTTTTGTCCAGATAAACCATCAATCAGTCCATTCTTAGAAAAGAAAGTTATAACATATTCTTCANNACATATTCTTCATCCACACTTAGGATTATTTTTAATCCTTTGGTAAAATAAGACATCTCTTTCAACATCTCTTTCAAAGTTTCAATGTTTATAAATGCGTCACCATAAACCTTAGCGTCTGGTACGTATTTAATCATTGTTCCCGTTTCGTTTGTATCACCTTTTATTTCAACTTCGGTAACTGGAGATGCACCCTCATCATTAGATTCAAATCTTTGGAAATGAATTTTTCCTTCCCTTTTGACTTGAACTTCTAAAAACGCCGCTGTGTGATTGACAATTTTTGCTCCTTCACCGTTGATTCCTATGGCACTTGAATAAGCTCCTTCAGAATGTTTGCCTCCGCTATGTGGTATCATAAACGCTGCAGTAAGAGAATTCATCCCATCGGCTCTAACGCCACACGGAATTCCTCTCATATTATCTTCCACGACAATCTCTCTTAATTTTGTATTTAGGGAGATTGTAAGTGTTGGATCTTTTGGTTTGTACACTTCAAATTCATCTTGAACATTTACTATTAGTTCCCTTAGTCCAAGATTAATTGCCTCTTGCTTATCTGCTGAGAGGTACATTCCTAACTTTTCTCTAAAGGCTCTACCTGCCCCCAAAGAAACTATACTGTCATGATTATAATTCAATTTTATTTCCTCCATTTAAATTAAAATTAAGATAATTTTTGAGATTTTTGAGATTGTTGTTTTCTTAACGCTTGTTTTTCCAATTTCCTTTTTTCGGCATTTCTTTGCTTTTCTTGGTTTGCAGGCGTTGTTGCTGCCAACCTCTCTTGAGCATAATCTTTATAAAAAGATTTCCATTCATTTGTCATGAACGGTTTTAATAGTTCAATCTTTCTTAGTACCAATCCCAATACTTCTTCATCCACTTCACCACTATTAGCGGTTGCATTTAATACTTCCCAGTTTCTATTAATAGCAGCTCTTAAAGAAACATCAGTACATTTCTTATTTTTAGTTGATAACTTCCCTTCTCTCAACAATTTATTCCAAAATTTAACCGTAAAGTTATAGTCCATAGCTCTTTGTCCATCTTTAACCTTTAATTTTACAATATTTCTAAGAGAACGCTGTGGTTCTTTTTTCTTTTTTATTTCAGTTTTCATTTCAATTTCCTCCTTAATTTTATCATAATATTATTATATCATATTTGCGGCCGCAAGTCAATATAACTTAATCAGCTTCTCTTTTACAAATATAAAATTCCATATTCAACTCTTTTTCTACAGTCTCTATAATTCTAGAAACTTCTTTCCAGTTACCATTTGCCATTCCACATCCAATTTTATATGGCAAATAATAATCTTTTTCTATTCCATACATTTTCACCATTCCAGTTAATGCTAGATACATAAGTTCATAATCCGTAGTAGTGTTGTATCTACTTACTCCTCTTTGACAGAATAAATTACAAATAGTCAAATTACTATTAACAAAATATGGTTGAACGCTCCCATATAATTGACTACCAAAATCTCTACACACTTTATTGTATAAGTCAAAAAGATTTCCGTACTTCTTTCTAATTTGAAGTGCTAACCCGCCGCCCATAATGCCGAGCTGATTTACTTGATGTGCAACTATCCCTTCTTTGATCTCTAAAATATCTGCTTGTATTATATTCATTTTAAATTTCTCCTTTAAATTTTATTATAATATTATTATACACTATTTGCGGCCGCAAGTCAAGTGATAACATAAATTTACATTATAAAATACTGTAAATTTAATTTCAAAATGGCTTTTATAATAACATAGCTCACACAAACCAAAAAGTCCATGTGAGCTGTGAAATTAATATTTTTTTGTTTTTAAATGGTTTTTATATTTCTATTCAAATAGAAATATAAAAACCAACCATGAGCTGGAGTTAGTCTATAACTCTGTTTTTATATAAAGCCCACAATGACATTTTTCCCCAACCCCAGCGTCAATTCTAAATTCTAAACAAGGACAAGTTAAATCATCATCATTTGCTGCAGTATAAGCATATTCTGGTATACATGGACAGTAAGGCTTACCAAACTTTTTCTTATTTTCTTTCAAGCCTTTCTTAACATCTTCGACAAGCTCTTTGTCTTCATCATTTATTTTAAATTTCATTTCAATCTCCTTAACTTATTTTTTTAGCATATTGCCCACCAAATAATTCTACGCCTAGGACTTCATCATAATTCTTATCTTTGCTACCGCTAAAACGACCAAATTTAACAATAATATTGGGATATTTTTTCAAGGCTTCTATGGTTTCTTTAATTTCATATTCATTATATCCAGAATAAATTACAATTTCATCTTCGGTTATTTCTCTAAATGCTTGAACTAATTCCAATAATTCCTTAGGGTTATAAAATGGCTCCATGCCGCCGCAAACAATAGCTTGAGTTATTGGATTATCTTTATATACTTGAATCAAGGTTTTTAAATCAACGTTTTGACTTTGTTGAATAAGAGTAGCGTTTTGACACACTACTCCAAATTCTTTTTGACACTTAAAATCACACATTGAAAAACCTATGAATAAAGATGGCTTTTTGTAATTTACGAAATCTTCTATAATTATACCGCTTACTTTCATTGTTTTCCTTCTTTCTACAGATTTTCACTTACGAAGAAATTTCTTTTTGGAAATTCCTCTCGTCTTTCTTTACTCCATGTTCTTATTGGTGTTATAAATCCAACAATTCTAGTATATTGTTCTAATGTTGGACAACCACACTCTGGACAAATATCTCCATAGTATACGTGCTTGTTTTTACACTCACTCATTACTGTATTAAATGCAAAGTAAATAACTCCGCTTTCAGCCACAGTGTTGAGCATTCTCCATGCTTGCTCTGGGGTTGAGAATGGTTTATCTATGTTTATGTGAGTAATTTGCTTAAATTTAAATCTTAAATTTCTCCTGTAATTTCAAATCAATTTTACTTTTCAAATCTTCTTTATTTTTACAATCATTTACAATTTGGATAATATTACAATCATTTCTTGTATTTCTAAACTCTCTAAAGAGCTTTTGTTCAGCATAATATCTTACAAAAACAGCATCAGCAAATTCAGAAAAGCGTCCTAAGAAACATTTGACATAATTAAATTTTATTTCAGCTGACCATTTACTTCTTGTTTTATCAAAATACACACCAGCCACGCCGCTCTTATTTTTATTTAATAAATTTCTATTTATTGCGTTTTGGTGCTGAGAACAAATTCGTAAATTCTCTTTACGATTATCGCCCCTATTTCCATTTATATGATCAATTACTTTATCCGCTGGCGTATTTAGTAAAAATCTATGGATTGTGATTGGATTATATGTTCCAGTATAAAATGTATTTTTCCAAAATCTCCACTTATGAATAATAACTCTTTCTAAATCATCTTCATCAATCAAAAATTTACCAGACACCTCTTGACTTCTATTAAAAGTATATATCCATACCCCGTCGTCAGTAATATCATACTCATTTCTATCAAAACAAGTTTTTTGATTGTCGTCTAAAAAATGACTATATTTTAGATATTGTGCATAGTGTTTACCACACACAACAATTTTTTCTCCATTATAATTAATATTAAATTGATTTGTTTTTGGAATTTCTTTTCCACATTGCTTACAGTTCATTTAAAATTCTCCTTTAATTAGACTATATCTTCTAGATAGCAGAAAACTCCACCCTCTAGTTACGCACTTCCAAATAGCACTTATCTCTACTTGTACTCGGTTACACTCATCACCGATAGTCGTTACACTTTCTCCTTAGAACTTATTCTATGGAGCTCAGCACGGGATTGGTAAATAACGTCCCCCGTTAGCCTTTAAATTAATAAAGACACCGCTTAGTAGCGTTCACTAAATTTACTATGGTAGCCAAATTATCTTAAACCACCACCGCACTTCTTATCTAAAAGTGCTCCAAGTCTTAACTTTTCTTTTATTGAGCAGCGTTCCACTAGTGGTATCCATTGGGNNAAAATATTTTTGCACAGGTTTCACCAGGGATGCATTCAATATTTTGTTGATAATCTACAGGAAATTCATCTTTTAATTTATTCATTTTATCGAGTATATTTGCCGCAAAAACTAACCCTTCATCTGAATAAGACTTATATCCAAATTCATCGGTTTTTATTAGTTTAAAGTAATCTATAGCTTCATACATTGCATTAATCACATACTCCTATATTTCTATAGGTGCTGACTATTTCTTAATATTAAATAATTAATATTATTATCGTTTCAAATAACGTATTAATAGTTATCTTACACCACTCTCCGTAGTTAGTCGATACAGGGGGGTAATTCATCTTAATGGATATTTATATAATTTATCATTTTTGTACTTTTTAAGTTTACCACTATTAATTCCTTGTATTGTTGAATAAGGAAGTTTATATTTTTCAGAAATAGATTTTAAAGACATAGAAGAGTTCTTGATTGTATTTCTAATCTCATCTAATAATATTGGATTTATATCAGTCCTATTACTATTTATAGCAATTTTTCTAATTGGATACTCATAATTAACGTTAAATGAAACTTTTCCAGTGTTAATATTACTAACAACAATTTCACTAACATTAAATTTTTTACATATCTCCTGCTGAGTTAAGTTACTATTAATTAATAATTCCTGTATCTGAGGATGAACTTCTTTTGCTTTATTCATCTTTCCAACTCTTAGAGGGTATTTTAAATAATCTCTATAATGAGCTTCACCTTTATTAATGTCATGTAAATAACTTAAATCAATATTATAAATTTTAGAAATATCTACTAAATTTTTATCTAAATCATATAATAAGCTATTAATAATTTTCTCTAATTTATCCTGTTTATATTTATTATTTCCCCTTAGTGGATAAACTTCACTCTCAATATAATACTTCTTACCAGAATTTATCTCTACTATTCTATTATAATTAAGATTATATCTCTCAGCAATAGTTCTTAAAGACTCTTTACTATATTTTATATCATTAATAATTAGATTAAGAGTTTTACTAGTCTTAATTAAACTATTTGGATTATCTATTCCAGAGCCTAAACCATCTCCACCAACTAAAATATTATATCCATTAGGACAAATACTATTATACTTATTAATCCAATATTTTTCCCTTTCATTAAAATCTATAATACTATCTTCCAATATTTCAACATAGAAATTTTCTATTCCATATTTTTTCATAGCTTTCGTAATTAATTGTTTATTTGGATTATTTTTAACGGCACTTTTATATTGTGCCCATCTTTGATATATGTTTGATGTTTGTCCTATATATACCTTAGAATTAATTTTATTTTTTATTATATAAATACTTTTTTTCATTTTATCACCCCGCCCACGAGATTACCATATTCTATTTTATAAGAACTTAGGCTTCCTCGTTAGCTACATTTAGTAACCCCACCTATAAAGTGGAAAAATAATAGTANNATATCTATACAACCGTCAACATAGTTAGTTAATAATCCTTTTTCTATATTTCTAGTTATAATTTTTCTAATTATTTTTAAAACCTTCATCACCAAAGTCATTCTCTTTTCAAGAATTTCCATAAACTTATCTTGATTGCGGCCGCTTTCTATAGCAATTCTTTTTAGATTAATAGTATTAACCTTTACTGAGCCAATTGATAATGCTGTTCCCCCTATGGAGTTTATAAATGCTGGCATTTGCTTAGTGTCATTAGTAACCCTACAGTTATGCGTCATAATTCCATTACCTAGTGTAAATACTGGTTCCACATCCTCTAGTACCTCTAAACAATAAGCAACAGATTTATCTGTTTCAATTATATTAATTGACTTAATCTTTGTCCATATTAATTTTGATTTTTCTATAAGATTGATCGGAAGTTTATCTCCAACTTTCAAATCTTTTGTTCTTACATAGTTTTCGCCATAAACTTTATTTAGATGATTTGCTGTGGTTCTTATTATTGCTCCATCTTCAGTTTCAATTTCATAATTTGGCTTCTCTTTAAATTTATTTATTTTGCATTTTATATAATTTTTATAATGATAAGCTAAGACATAATCAGTATTATTCGTTTTATATAATTTTTCAATAGAAGCGACATCTTCAGAATTTGTTTCTGAATTCCAATAAAGAATTTCCGTATCACCAGCTAAAGGACAAGAACTCAAAATCCCAAGTTCACCAGAAAGAAATAAATTACTATCATTCCATTTTCTATTGTGCTCACAAGCCCATTTTGCAAAATCTTCATCAACAAATTTCCCGTCTTGATATAGCAAAGAAATTGTTACAACTGGAAAGCCAAAAAGATTTTCGCCTTTAATTCTAGAAAATTCCTCTAAAAATATTTTTTGGTGTTCTAAGAACCCCTCTATCATTGTGATACCCAATTCACCGTTTGGAAAAACTTTTGTACCAAAAATNNACTAAGTAGTTTCTATCGAAAACTGAAAAATTAGTAAATGCGGATTGATCACCTTGTGTTTGTAACAAGTCACAAATTTGTTACCGATTAAACGCTTTATCTTACGATAAAGAGCAGACTATCTCACTATCTTTCTTCAAAAAGATATTTCCCATTTCGATTTAATGGATTTATTTAAGCTAATCTCACTTAATACCAGCCCATAAGTTTGGCTCTACTCTACTAACATAACAATAGTTGCTTTCGATAGTCGTTGAACGTTCCCTAAATTTTTTAAGGCTTCGCTGCTGATTTTCTCTTGTATTTATGAATTTTGTAGTAATGACATTCTTTATAAATACAAAAGACGTTCCAGCAATTAAAGAAATTTAATTATTATCTCATGATAATAATGCACCATAACTAANNATAACTAATGCGTAGGAAAGGCTGGTTCAACCTATAACAAATCTTCTGAAAACTTTGTCTTAGTGCTTTTTCAGAAATGTCAATAAACTCACCATCTTCTTTTTTCCAAAATAAACCACTTGCCTTATCATTTTTCCAAAAATAATAAGACCAGATAATGTAATCTGCTAGTCCTACTGCCGTAGGCTCTTAATGTTTCCATTAAGACTGACTATCTTTTACTACAGTATTTACTGTAGGATTTCTCTTTCCAATTACATACCAAATAGCAATTGTACTCCTCTTAGCGAGGATAGTCGATACAGGCTTTATTAAAGAGTTTATTATAAGATAGTATAAATACTCTTTTTAATAATTCCCACGGGATTGACATATATATTATTCATATACTTAGCTTTCCCCGTTAGCTGCCTAAGCAACACCACTGGTTAGTGGAAAAGAAATAAAAGGGCACAGCATATTTCTACCCGATGTTCTGTTTGCATTCCATGAGACATATTCTACCACATCCTGTTATGTTATTTAATTATTCGTTAAATAATTAAAGAACTGCTTATTTAATAAGCTATAAAGGTTAACAGAATCCTCTTGCAACTATATTACAAGCCGCATTAACATCTCGATCCAATTCCAAACCACAACTACACTTATAAACCCTATCTTTTAATGTCAATTTAATATTTCTTTTTCCACATTGAGAGCAATCCATTGAAGTATATGCTGGATTGACTTTAATAAAATCTCTATTAAATTTCTTACATTTCCACTCTAAAGCTGTTATAAACCTATCTAGTGGAGCAATAATTCTTAATCTTCGACGATTTTTATTTGACATTAAAATTTTAGCATTTATTAAATCTTCAACAGCGATATTGTTTTCTCTTGATAATTGAGTAGTTGTTTGTTCTATAAAATCTTTCTTTAAATTTTCTAATCTAAAATAAGCTTTGTCAAGTTTTTCAGATAATCTTTTGTGATTGTTTGAGTTTTTAACCTTTTTACTTAATTTAGATTTTAAACTATTAATTCTATAAAATTGCCTAAGAACAGTTCTTGGATAATTTATTTTAATTCCATTTGATGTTGTCATAAAATCTTTTATTCCCCAATCAAGACCTAATTGATTTTCTGTTTTTTCTAAGCTTTTTATTTCAACTTCACAAGATCCACTAATATACCATTTGCCATAGGAGCAAGTATATCTTGGCTCTGTTATTGTTTTAATATTATACTTATTTAAAAACGTCATATCAATTGGTATTTGTCTACCTTTAAACTTGACACCAGCCGGGATAGGTAGCATTATTGTATTCTTATCAGATATTTTTATTGTCTGACTTTTAATACAGAATGATTGTTTGTTGGGATTATATTTGTGGAATTTTGGTGGTCTTCCAATTTTGTTGTAAACTCTTTTCCAAGCTTGAGAGTATCTTGTT
>MTKX01007755.1_pt1 | contig 12648 bp, 8 predicted proteins | sample 1042771 | NCBI WGS metagenome assembly MTKX01 (sample SAMN06212183, study PRJNA360534) | anaerobic digester metagenome | biome: Wastewater treatment plant; material: sludge; isolation source: anaerobic digester fed with sludge from wastewater treatment plant | place: Denmark: WWTP Randers ... | reverse complement strand
ACACTCCTGGCGCGGACGCCGTCGGCGCGGTCGGCCAAACCGAGCGTGAGCACGCCCTGGCAGCAGCCAGGCATGCCGATTTCCTGATCCTGGTGTTCGACGCTATGCAGGGCGTCAAGCAAACCGAACTGGGGCTCTACAACGAAATGCTGGGGTTGAAAAAGCCCTTCATCATCGTGCTGAACAAGATCGACCTGGTCGAAAAGTTCAAAGAAGATGTGCTCGGGAAGACCGCCGCCAACCTGAACGTTGCCCCCGAGCAGGTCATCCCGATTTCCGCGCTGAAGGGGGACGGCATCGGGCAGGTGACGCTGGCGATCATCGCCGCTGACCCAGCCATGACGCTCGCGCTGGCAAAAGCCATGCCCCAATACCGCCGCAAGATCGCCTGGCGCAGCATCACCACTGCCTCGTCGCTCTCCGCCGCCATCGCCCTGACCCCGCTGCCAGTGATCGACTTCATCCCGCTGGTGGCGACCCAGACCGGCATGGTGCTGACGATTGCCCGCATCTACCAATACAAGATCACCGCCAAACGCGCCCGCGAGATGATTGGTACTTTCGGGATGGGTTTGCTGGGAAGGGCTCTTTTTCAGCAGCTTTCAAAGTTCGCAAACGTGCCCGGCTGGATCCTCTCCTCGGCTATCGCGACCTCGATGACAGTCGTAATGGGTTACGCCGCGATCGAATGGTTCGAGAAAGGTGAACGCATCAGCAATGAGAAGTTCCGCCAGCTCAGCCGCGAGCTCTCGCAATCCTTCGTTCAAAAAATGCGGGAAGCCTTCACCCGCAAGCCATCGCGAGAACAATTTAACAAGGTTGTGGTCGATCTCGTAAGCGAGACCGCAGCCCCAACCCCTTCTGACAACATACTGTAAGTTAGATCAGACCAATTACTAGCTTTTTACTTCCACCGAAGTAAGGCACCAAAACTGCCCAGATTCGACATCCTTTTTGTTGAATAATTACCGATGAATTCTGGAAGATATTTCCTAAAAAAGTAGAAAACCAAGCAAAATTTGTTATACTTATTTTATCCATTTACTTTCGGCTGTTTCAACAGCCCAATAACATAGGAAGAGTGAAGGAATCTTCTTTCCTCATTTTTCGCAATCATGTTTCTTTGGTCAGAAGCTTAAAACAATTGAATCCTCGTTTTTCAGGTTTTCGCCAGGTGGTGTTTGCTAATTGAGGCGACCGAACAGGGGTAAAGCAGGAAAACACACGGCGGCTTGCAAGTGATTTCCTGGATAGTCTAATGGAGGTCAGCGATGAAACCAATTAATCGGACTTTTTTGTTCATTGTCGTAACGGCGTTGCTCTTGAGCATGCTCTCACCCATGCCAGTCAAAGCCCTTGACGCTGAGGATGGTTTTGATCCTTCCCCCAGCGGCAGCGTGCAAACGATAGCTGTTCAGCCGGACGGCAAGATCCTGGTGGGTGGATATTTCACTACAATTGCCGGTCAGGCGGTTGAACGGCTTGCGCGTCTTAACCCAGACGGCTCCCTGGATGCGGACTTCAGCACGCCATCTCTTGATGCCAATGTGCAGTGGATTGCCTTGCAGGCAGACGGGAAGATCCTGATCGGAGGAGAATTCACCACGGTGGGCGGAAATCCCCACCTGCGCATTGCCAGGTTGGATGTGGATGGGACTGTCGATTCTGATTTCACAGCCAGCATTGATACCGGCGCTCTCTACACGATTGTCGTTCAGCCTGATGGGAAAATCTTGCTTGGAGGACTTTTTGGCGTGGTCAATGGCGTCACCCGGGTCAACCTCGCGAGGTTGAATTCGGATGGCAGCCTGGATGAGAGCTTTACCGCCCAAACTTCCAGCTCGGGTTCCGTCAAATCAATCGTGGTNNGTTGGCGGCTCGTATGACAATCTGGCTGGCAGTGGCAAGGATTATTTTGGCAGACTTTTCCAGAACGGAACGATTGACAATTCCTGCAGTGGCACAATTGTTGGTTCGGTTGATACCATTGGACTCCAGGCAGATGGCAAGATTGTCATTGGAGGATTGATCAGCACGGTCGATGGCGTTAGTCGCGCCAAGATTGCCCGGCTAAATCCGGACTGCTCCCTTGATACTGAGTTTTACCCTGTCCTGGAAGGCGGGGCTTTGAGGCTCATGTCTTTGGCTGTGCAGCCCGACGGAAAAATCGTCATAGGCGGGGCATTTAACACGGTCAACGCCATTTCCCGTACCAACCTTGCCCGGCTGAACAGTGACGGCAGCCTCGACACCATTTTTGAATCGGTTACCAATTCCTATGTTTATTCAATACAGATTCAACCTGACAGAGGCATCCTTGTAGGCGGCGATTTCACGACCCTGGGAGGCGTAGCGCGTAACAAATTGGGTAGGCTCAACCCGGATGGATCACTGGACGATGACCTCTACGTTGGAACTGACGGATACGTGTATGCCATCGCGCTTCAACCGGATGGAAAGATCCTCATAGGCGGTGGATTCTCCAATGTAGGCGCAAGCCCCTCCTCAAAAGTCGGTCGATTCAATGCGGATGGTACCCGCGATTTGGGTTTCACCAACCCTAACGTTGTAGGAACCAATGTATACGCCATTGCGACACAACCGGATGGCAAGATCCTCGTCGCTGGATCGTTTTGGCAGATCAACGGCGTGAATCACGCAAATATCGGCAGGTTGAACCCGGACGGAACCGAGGATGCCGAGTTTACTGCGTCTGCAAACGATGAGGTTTTTGCCCTGGCCGTGCAAAGCGATGGGAAAATCCTGCTTGCCGGAAGATTCAGTTACATTAATTCAACCGCGCGCAATTATGTTGCCCGCCTGAACGCGGACGGAACGCTGGATACCAGTTTTAATGCTCCACTTGGGGGATTTGCCACAACCCTTGCAGTCCTGCCGGATGGCAAGATCTTGGTTGGTGGCAACTTCATTACTATTGGTGGGGTGAGCAGGAGCCGGATTGCATGGCTCAACGCAGATGGGTCGCTTGACACAACTTTTACAACCCCTGGGGCGAACGCGATGGTATCTGCCCTTGTGGTTCAGCCTGATGGAAAAATCTTGGTTGGGGGTCAGTTCACCTCTCTCGGTGGCGCATCTCGAGGTCATCTTGGAAGACTTAACGCCGATGGAACCATCGATGCGGATTTTACTGCAACAACGGATTACGATGTTTATGCGCTTTCTTTGCAGACGGATGGCAAGATCCTGGTCGGTGGACAGTTTACGACCCTGGCTGGCGAGACATGTTACAAAATTGGAAGGTTGACTCCCGAAGGCGCTCTGGATTATGACTTTAATGGCGGAGCGGATGATAATGTTTATGCCATCGCAACGCAATCGNNCGATGGAAAAACCATCGTAGGTGGTGGTTTTTCAAGCCTTGGCGGAATATTGCATCAAACGATCGGCCGGGTTGCAAGCAGTGAAGCAGCCCTTCAATCTTTCCATGTTGACGAAGGCGGAACGACCATTGAATGGTTGCGTAGTGGTTCTGGTCCGGAGTTTGTATTCACAACGTTTGAACTCACCATCGACGGTCTCATCTATACACCTTTGGGAGTTGGAGAGCGAATAACTAACGGTTGGCACTTGAGTGGTTTAGGCCTGCCCATTGGGGAGAACTTCCTCATCCGGGCACGGGGCTATTATGTTTCTGGTTACGATAACGGCTCCAGCTCGGTGAACGAGACGATCTGGAATATCTACCTAACCCCGCCACCCTCTTATACCTACCTCCCGTTAATCATCAAATAAAAAGGCTGCCTTCCCGGAGATCTATTGATCAGCACCTGCAATTCCAATCCATGAAAACAACAAGCTGGCTTTTGGATAAAACGCCAGCTTGTTTCTGATAAAACAATGGAATTACTTCACCATCATCGGTAAGAAGATCTTTCCCAGCTCCCAGGCCATCACCCCGGGTGAGAATTCGCTGGTGCCAAGGTAGTGGACACCATCAAACCTACTGGCAGTGGCACTCAGGCAAGGTCCGATAATGTTAGTTGGATAAGTGTCACTAATTTCCCATATATTGGAATTGCCATTGCTCTCTGTGATAATGGTGCTGCTCCATTTCAGGATTTGTTTCCCTTGTCCATAGCCATTACTGCCGCAAAATGGGCTCGAATATACTTCAACAAGGTATTGTTGGTTGGGTGCAGAGTGCAAACTAACATCAAATGTCACAATTTTCACCGCCCCGAAATCCTGAACGACTACGTTAAAGATCACCGGATAATTTTGCAGCCCGTTTGGTCCGGTATCGCTGTCCAAGTTATCATNNTCTCTATTTCCATAAATTTTGTTCTTTGATATCGGCACGACTGAACCGCTGAGGATCACAATACCTTTTTCGAAATTTGTGATTTGATTGAACGAAATTTCTGGAAAACCAGTCGCGGCTTCTACGAATAAACCATCCCGATCCGGGTCAATCGGATAAACATAGCCACTTTTTGAGATACCCAGGAAATTGTGCTTGATCAGCAAATTGACATTATTGACGGTATTGCTCTCAACCGTAACGCCCTGTGGGATGACGTTGCCATAACCAGAAGTATCGCCGCCGATCCTCAGGTAAGGGCTGTCAAAGACTTTTACATCCCCCATTTGGTTGGGAATATATGTCGTTCCTGCCGCATTGGAACTGAAAATGTTCCCTTGAATCGAGGCAGTATTTGACTCTGCAATGGAAACTCCAAGCATCTTATTGCCTGCGATCAAATTACCCTGGGTCAGATAGTCACCACCAATATTTAATATTCCCGCGCTTTTTACCACCTCAATCCCGTGTCTGTTGTTGAACTCGGGGGTTGTATCGTCCACCATGCCGATGTAATTGTTGAGAATGATAATGTCAGTATTTTGTTTTTCGTTATCGATGTAAATGCCGGATTGCGAATTACCCGCGATTACGTTGCCATCTTCAGCGGTTAGTCCACCAATCCAGACCTGGCAATCGCCATCAGAGTCGGTGGTGTCTTTTACCTCAATACCTTTATTATTCTGATCCCTTAGTTCAGTAAAAGGGTTATACCCTATATAATTGCCCGTAACATGAACACTGCCATTTCCTGCTGCAAGACCGCTCAGGAAGACCCCAGCGTCATTGCCCACAAACACATTATTTGTGATCGTATCAGTGCCCCCAATGTAGACCATGACCCCAGCAAGATCAAAATCCTTGATAATCAGACCCTCAACGGTCGTGTCTTGATCTCCAGCAATTATAAAACCTCTAAAAAAATTACCGTTTATGGTGACGCGTTTCATCGGATCGTCATTAATCAGGCTGGCCTGGGTGTAACTTGGCAAGTCCGATGTGATCTCAATCGTCGCCGGTGAGGGGAGATCAAAAAAGATATTCACAGTGTGACCGGCTGGGGTGAGCAACTTGGATTCTTCCAAAGCTGCCCGCAGGGAGCAGTTGCCCTGGGCATCCTCGCAGGCATTGTCACCTGGATTAGCATCGCTCATGTCGGTTGTTACATCCACTATGAAATCGTAGGGATCTGCTTGTGCATCCACAGCTGTGGAGAAAAGGGAAAGGAGCAGGATTACGCTTGCTAAAATCCGGTGGAACGCTCTGAAGTTCATGCCAGCCCTCCTAAACTATTTAATTCGTTTGGATATATACGGAAATGTGTAATGCAATTATAACAATAAATTGCTTCTGTCAATGATATATTTTATGATTTTTTTTGAATGTTGAACAAGAGGTCCTGGTTTTTCCTCCCCACCCGGCAAGATTATGTTGCGCCGTAAATTCCCGTTTTGAGTCTCACCTCAATCTCTACGAATCTCATGACAATATTTTCAAATGTGGTCATACAAGCCCGAAAATCCATTTCTCCAAAAAATTATTAAGGTACAATTCTGTAACAAATGATCCTCATTCACAGGGTCATTCTCTACCAATCAAAAAGGAGTCTATATGTACAAGAAGAGATCTTTGCTCGTCGTTTTGGTTCTCGCAGCAGTGTTCGTGCTAGCAGCCTGCACGCAAGAAGCCGCCCCAGTCGTTGAGGAAACCGCATTACCCGAAACGGATAAGCTGGTTATCTATTCGCCCAACAGTGAAAACCTCCTCAACGCAGTTATCCCTGCTTTCGAAGCGAAGTACGGCGTAACGGTTGAGGTCATCTCAGCCGGTACCGGAGAAGTTTTTAAGCGCCTCGAAGGTGAACAGAATAATCCTTACGCAGACATAGTTTATGGTGGGGCATACGCCACATTCATGAACAACCCGAACCTGTTCCAGAACTATGTTTCACCCAATAACGAAAACGTGATGGAAGCCTACAGGAATACGACCGGCTACATTACGCCTTACGTCCTGGACGGAAGCGTTATCCTGGTTAACAAGAGCCTGATTGGCGATATTGAGATCAAAGGATACAAAGACCTGCTCAACCCTGAACTGGCTGGCAAGATCGTTTCAGCCAACCCGACCGCCTCTTCCAGCGCTTACGCCCACCTGACCAACATGCTTAATGCTATTGGCAAAGGTAATTACGAAAGCGAAGAAGCCTGGCAGTTCGTTGCCGATCTTTTTGCCAATACGGTCGTGATCGACAGCTCAAGCTCTGTTTGGAAGGGCGTGCGCGATGGTGAATACACCGTTGGTCTTTCATACGAAGATCCTTCCGCCACCCTCGTTCGCGACGGCGCTGACGTGGAAGTTGTCTACATGGAAGAAGGCGTGGTCTTTCTGCCCGCTGGTTCTGGCATCGTAAAGGGTGCCAAGAACCTGCTCAACGCGCAGCGTTTTATCGACATGATTACCTCCGAAGAGATCCAGAATGTCTTCGCCACCACCATGACCAATCGCCCTGTTATCGCTAATGTGGAAACTCCTGATTACATGACGCCCCTCAAAGACATTAATGTCATCCAGGAAGACATGGAGTATTGCTACGTAAACAAAGACAAGATTAGCGATCACTTTAAAGAAATTTACGTTTCTAACGAGTAATCTCGAACACATTTTCACCGGAAGATGATTCTGAAATATGAATCATCTTCCGTTTGAAATTTAACAAACCAACTAACATTTCTTTTTCCCAGTCATTGAGACCTTTTTTGCAGGAAGGAGCTACATGAGCGTAAACATTACAATTAACGATGCCGTCAAAAAGTTTGGTGACACTACCGTTATTTCGAACCTCTCGTTAGAAATTTATGATAAAGAGCTCTTCACTTTATTAGGACCGTCCGGATGCGGCAAAACAACCTTACTTCGTATGATCGCCGGCTTCAACAGTATTGAAGGTGGCGATTTTTATTTTACCGATAAGCGAATTAACGACATCGACGTCAGTGTCCGAAACATCGGCATGGTTTTTCAGAACTATGCCATTTTTCCACACCTCACCGTGAGACAAAATGTTGAGTTTGGCTTGCACAATCGCAAATATTCCAAGGAAGAAATCACCAGCGAAGCTGATAAATTCCTAAAATTGATGCAGATCTACGATTTTCGCGACCGCAAACCCGAACTGCTTTCGGGAGGTCAGCAACAACGCGTCGCCCTGGCGCGGGCTTTGGTTATCAAACCCGATGTCTTGCTCATGGATGAGCCGCTCTCGAACCTGGATGCCAAGCTTCGTTTGGAGATGCGCCAGGTGATTAGAGAGATCCAAAAAGAAGTTGGCATCACCACAGTCTACGTCACACACGACCAGGAAGAAGCCATGGCGATCTCTGATCGTATTGCCGTCATGAACGGTGGTGTTATCCAACAAGTTGGAGAACCAAAACAAATCTATCACCGACCTAAAAATCAATTTGTAGCTACCTTCATCGGGCGAACAAACTTCCTTCCGGCTATTNNCTTGTTGCTACCTTCATCGGGCGAACAAACTTCCTTCCGGCTATTTACAAACATGCAGAGAGGATGCTCTATCTCGGGGACTATCAGATTCCTGCGAAAAATCTCGTCCTTGAAGAGGACGCGAATGTGCTCTTATCTATCCGACCTGAAAACTTTTTCCACAGCGAACAGGAAACCAACCTCAAGGGTATCTTGCGAGACAGTTACTTCTTGGGTCTAAATTCTCACCAGATAATCGAGATTAAACACAACCAACAGATGGTTGAAGTCATTCATGAATCCTCTTTGGACGAATCGCTAGCCATGGGCGAAGAAATTTCACTTACTGTCAATTCCGCTAAGTTGAATGTCTTTTCTGAAGACGGCTCACGCAATCTGCTAAAGGAGGAGACGCAATCATGAAGCGAAAGACTAAGTTTGATCTTTGGTCAATAGTCGGGCTTCTGATTTTGGGTCTTTATGGCTTGTTTCTCATCTTTCCGATGGGAAATTTGCTCAAACAAGCAGTCATTGATAAAGACAGCGGAGCGTTCACGCTCTCCTATTTTGTAAGATTTTTCAGCAAGCCCTATTACTTCAATACTCTGCTAAACAGCTTTAAGGTCACGATTGCTGTCACATTTCTTACGCTCATCGTTGGCACACCCCTTGCGTACATTTTTGCCCGTTACGAGATTAAGGGCAAACCGCTGTTGCGCATTCTGATCATCCTTTCTTCCATGTCTGCGCCTTTCGTCAGCGCCTATTCATGGATCCTTTTGCTGGGTCGTAATGGTCTTATCACCAATATGTTCAAGAATTCTCTTGGGATTGTTCTGCCCGATATCTACGGATTTGCGGGCATTCTGATTGTTTTGACCCTGCAGCTTTATCCGTTGATATTCTTGTATGTTTCCGGTGCTCTCCAAAACGTGGATAACTCCTTGTTGGAAGCCAGCGAAAATTTGGGTACGGCTGGGGTCAAGCGCTTTTTTAAGGTGCTCATCCCAATTATTGCTCCGACCCTCTTTGCTGGCGGCTTGCTCGTCTTCATGCGTGCCCTTGCTGATTTTGGCACTCCCATGCTGATAGGTGAGGGCTACCGCACCTTTCCGGTTACGATTTACAATGAGTTTATCAGCGAAATGGGTGGGGATGACGGCTTCGCGGCAGCCATTTCGGTCATTGCCATCCTGATTACAACCATCATTTTTTTGGCACAACAATATGTTTCCAGTCGGAAAACTTTTTCGATGAATGCCATGAAAAAGATCCACCCCAAAAAGGCTGTGGGTCTGAAAAACGTCCTGATCCATGTCTTTTCGTATCTCTTGATTGGGTTGTCCATCATGCCCCAGGTCTATGTGATCTACACCTCATTTAAAAATGTGGAAGGTCTCACCTTTGCCCCGGGACATTCACTCAACAACTACGTGGCAGCATTCACCAAGGTTGGAAGCGCTATCCAAAATACGCTCTTAATTCCTGCCATCTCACTCGTCATCGTGGTTTTTCTATCAGTTTTGCTGGCGTATATTTCGGTCAGGCGTTCAGGTGTTGTTGCCAAAATCCTCGATTCCATTTCGATGATTCCCTATATCATGCCTGGTTCCGTTATCGGTATCACCCTGCTGATCGCCTTCAACAAGCCACCTGTGGTATTGAGCGGCACACTCGCAATTATGGTCATCGGCCTGGTGATTCGCAGAATGCCCTACACCATCCGTTCCACTGCGGCAATCTTGCAGCAAATACCCATGAGCATTGAAGAAGCCGCGCTTAGTTTGGGAAGTTCCAAAGCCAAGGCTTTTTACAAAGTGACCATCCCCATGTTGGCACCTGGCATCATCTCGGGAGCGATCCTTTCCTGGATCACGATGATCAGCGAGCTTGCAACTGCCATTTTGCTTTACACTGCCCGCACTCGCACCCTTACGGTTGAAATTTACACCCAAATCATCCGGGGCAACTACGGCATCGCGGCGGCGCTCGCGACTATCCTGACGATTCTTACGACCCTCTCTTTGTTGCTGTTCAACTATCTCTCCAAAGATCAGGATATCGCCATGTGATCCAGTTTTTCAGGTCGATTATCAGTTTTTCGCAACCTGTTACGGTGAACGCTGATTATTAGTTAAAAAAAACACTCCTTGCCAAAAGCTGCAGGGAGTGTTTTTTTGTCAATTACAGGATAGTAACTTCCCGGGATTAGATCAAACCGTTTGCCCGACCGAANNCCGTTTGCCCGACCGACCTTGGCAAAGGTCTCCAGCACACGCTCCAGTTGTGGGCGGGTGTGAGTCGCCATGTAGCTGGTGCGCAGCAGCTGACGCCCAGGCGCGGTGGCTGGGGCAATCACAGGGTTCACGAACACACCGGCATCAAACAGGTCGCGCCACATCTTGAAGGTGCGGTCGTTATCACCAATGATGATCGGAATGATGGGGGTCACGGATTGACCAATATCAAATCCAAGCGAACTGAATCCCTCGCGCATAAAGTCGCCATTGGCTTTGAGGGCTGCGAACATTTGGGGCTCCTCACGCATAACCTGCAGAGCAGCCAGGACCGTAGCAGTGTTTGCAGGCGGAATACTGGCGCTGAAGATCAGACTGCGGGCATAGTGTTTAATGTAATCGATGACAGAAAAGTCTCCAGCCACAAAGCCGCCAATCGAGGCAAAGGACTTGCTAAACGTGGACATGATCAGGTCCACCTGGTCGGTCACGCCAAAATGCGCGGCAGTGCCGCGACCTTCGCCGAGCACACCCATGGCATGAGCGTCATCAACCATCAAGCGCACACCATATTTTTCACACAGGGGAATGATCTCAGGCAGTGGAGCAATATCGCCCTCCATGCTGAAGAGCCCATCCACAACCAGCAGTTTCCCAACCTCATCAGGCAGGCTTTTGAGCACCCGTTCGAGGTGCCCGATGTCGTTGTGGCGGAACCGTTCGATCTTGCCCATACTCAATCGAGCCCCATCAACGATGCTGGCATGGTCTTCCTTGTCCAGGATGACAATGTCCTCCTTGCCAACCAACGCGCTGATCGTACCGAGGTTCACCTGCATACCAGTTGAGAAAACCAAGGCGGCTTCCTTGCCAACCCACTCAGCCAACTGCCGCTCAAGATCTTCGATGATGGTCATGTTGCCATTCAGGAACCGCGAACCGGTGCAGCTGGTGCCGTAGAGGTCAATGGCATTTTTTGCAGCTTCGCGCACTTTTGGATGCATGGTGAGGCCCAGGTAATTGTTGGAGCCGCACATGATAATCCGGCGACCTTCGAAAACAACCTCAGTACCTTCACTGCGATCCAACGGGATAAAGTAGGGATAGGTGCCTGCTGCGCGGGCATTCTTGGCATCCCCAAAATTGTGACATTTCTTAAACAAATCCATATAATTCCTTTTCTGCTTTTGTAGATTAACGCACAAGAACCTAATTCGGTTCGTTTCATTATAATAATTAAGCTCAAAATGGCGTGTTAATAGGTGTTAACCTCACCAGGTTGGTCTTTTGGACTGATTATTGCAACTATCAATGCAAAGAAAAAGTAAAGGAAGTGACAATGAAAAAATTTATTCCCGTTCTCCTGGTTTGTTTGATGCTGTCAGCGTGCAATTATCCCACAACTGAATTAAGTAGTGAGGAAGTGGTTCAGACTAATGTCGCGCTGATCCTGACCAATGCTCCCGAGACCACCCTGCTGCCTGACCCCACGCGGGAAACGGAAACGCCCGAACCAACGGCTGAACTCGCCACGGAAATTGTTCAGGAGCCAACCACTGAGGTGCCTACGGAAGTCGTGATCGCACCTACTGCGACAGAAGTTGAAGTTGCAACTCCCGAGCCGCAACCAACCTCCACTGACGCCCCAGAGCCAACGGCAACTGCCACAACAGCCCCCACAGCCACTCCAGAGCCAGTTGTTGGCGACCCTGCGTCGCAGCTCGGTGAGCCCGACTTCCTTGAAGATTTTGCAAATGCCGGTGGCTGGCCGTATGAAGATGATTGGTTCTTGATCACTGTTTCCGGCGGGCAACTGCATGCCTTTTCGAAGGGCACACCCTACTGGAGCAGTTGGTATACCACCTATCCCGAAGTCAAGGATGCCTATTTCGAGACCACCATCACACGCCCCAACTGCAGCGGGCAGGACCGCTTTGGGCTCGTGATCCGCTGGGATGAGTCCCAGGAGTTCTACTATATGGGTGTCACCTGCGATGGCACGTGGGGGTTCAGCTTTTACACCAAAGATAACCAAATCATCAACATTGTCGATTACCAAACCAGCGATGCCTTCAAACCAGCCAACGAAGCCAATCGCATCGGGATCATGGCGAAAGGTAACCAGTTTGACTTTTACATCAATGGCATAAAGGTAGGCTCTGCCGCCGATGACAGGCTGGACGATCCCGGGACCTTTGGTTTCCTTTCGATGTCTGCCGGCACAGTCAATTTCAAGACCAGCGTGGATAAGCTGGAGTATTGGGAGCAGTAATTGTCTTGGTTTGACTCAAAGGCGGCCGTTTCAGGCCGCCTTTTTTATTAGGTATCAGATTTAGGTCGGAACGAGACCGCCTCAATCCTTTTTGCCCAACAATCACCTCTCGCGGGCGTACTCGAACTTTAAATTGCTCCAATTGGGTAAGTCGCAGGTCAGGTCATCGTGCTCGAAGAGTATGCGTAGTTCAACCTGACATCGGAAACCTGTCATTTTTAGGACTTTGGATGCCAGCATTCTTGACGTCAGGTTCAGGAGAAGAACCTGACCTTGTATCTTTATAGTGATCTCAATTAAGCTATATACAGAGATCAGTCAGGAAG
>MTKX01026391.1_pt1 | contig 12661 bp, 15 predicted proteins | sample 1042771 | NCBI WGS metagenome assembly MTKX01 (sample SAMN06212183, study PRJNA360534) | anaerobic digester metagenome | biome: Wastewater treatment plant; material: sludge; isolation source: anaerobic digester fed with sludge from wastewater treatment plant | place: Denmark: WWTP Randers ... | reverse complement strand
GGCCCTGTCCAGATGGTCTTCTTCTGCTTCTTTGCCTCTTCATAATAGGGCTTGTCCTGATAGCTGAAAGGCGCGGCATTGCTCAGGGTTTTATTGCTGTATGGCCAGACTGCGAGAACCCCATCATCGCTTCCTAGATATGAGAGAGAGATAGAGGAATCGGCCTTATGAAGCTCCTGCATCAGCATAGCCGGAGCACACAGTGACCTCGCCGTAGCATCCCTTCTCGCTGATGCCGTCTTGTCGGAGCCGGTTGGAGCAATCCATATTCCGGCTGGCGTGTCGCAATTCTTCGTTCCGTTGCTGCTGGCTGCATATCTCGCGACCAGCTCATTTTCGGAGGCGATCCTTAGGAAGAAAGCGTCAAGCTGACGGGCCTTGGCTTCAGCCAGTTGCACTTGATCTGCCTCATGAGACCCAGCCGCGAGAGCGGAGCGGTTCAGAGATGTCGACAGATTAGTAATATTATTCTCAATATCAGAGGATGCCCGATTCATCTCTCCCAGAGATAGAATTCCTATAAATCCCATTGGCAATATGGCAAAAGCTAAAAGGACTGCCAGGAGCTTGTCTCTTAATCCATCGATGCCAAACATCTTTCCATCGGGGTGACCTTTTCTATTCTTGCCAGGCTATGCACCAAGTGAATGATATAATGGAGAATAGACTAGGCGATATAAACTCTTTCCAGCAAAGAAGGATAAAACTCCAGGAAAGTATTTATTAGAGCCTTCCGAATAAATATTATGAAAGGGCCTTATGAATTCCTTCAGCCTTTGAAGAGGCTGATGGATGCTAAGCAGCGGCACGAAAGGAATGTTGTGCTCCTCAATGCTGCGCTGCTCTCTATAGCTATTTACTTCCTGGCCTTGGTAATTGGCGTGCCAGCCTTTATGAATTTCTATTATAAAGATTCGCTCCTCATCGCGAGATCGCCGGCCATTCTTTCTATAATTCTCGGGCTGGCTGCCGCGAGACTGATAAAGATGCGAAGAAGGCCGGATATCTTTAACCTGCTAGGTGAAAAACTCTCTGAAAAAGCGCGTACCGGTTACGATAATAGCGATCTCGAAAGCCTGCCCATGCAAAGCCTGGCTCAGGAACTGAAAGTCAGCCTTAATTCCATAAAGCCCAATACGATACTAGACTCAAGGGAGATAAATAGCAGAGCCCTTTTCCTTATAATCCTGTTAGGAGCGGCTACAATACTCTCTAAAAGCGAGATAATCAATCCATCTGATTTTCAGGCCTTGACTGAGATAAGAGATAAGGCTCTTTCTGCCTTTGAAGATAAGGCTGAAGAGCAGCCCCCCAGCTATGAGATTAATTTGACGGGCAATATCTTCGGCCGACCCTCTCTGGCGGTTTTAAATGAGAATAAGATGGATATAATGCTTTATCCAGGAATGGGGGCAGGATCCCTAGCCACAAATACGGATCCGATAGAACGCGCCTTCCAGAAATCACAGGTCGGAGAAGTGACAGCAGTTCCTTCTGAGCTGTATATAGAAAGCCTTCCTCCAGAAAACAGGGATATAATCAAGAGATATTTCCTGATCCTATCGGAAAATGGATAAAAAGACAACTGCCTTTCAAGCGACAGATCTTTGGTGATACCTAACTAAAATTTTATAGAGTTGATCCCTAAGATCTTCTTCAGGAATATTGAGCCCTCTACTGAAGAATAAAGAGGTAGATTCCAATCCGATTCCAGCTTTCCTTCTTTACGGTAGACCATCACACCTCTCCTCTCCCAGGCAGGAGTTTTAGCCAGGTTTATGCCCTTCTGAAAGACCAGCTCATGTATCTGCGGCCCGGAGAGGCCACGCAATCTCTCCATAGCCATGGCGGGATTCAGTCCATCCTTCCTCAGCATGTAGAAGCCATAAGAGAAGATATGATTTCTCCAGGTCTCATCCTGACGCTCTGCCAGATACCTGATGATCTGCTCTCTGCAGAGAGGTATAGTGCGGCAGTCCATGGAGACAAGCCTCCCCTGTTCAAGAGAAAGTGCAGCCGATAGGTAGCCGGCCACCAAAGAATCGATCTTTTCCACCCGGCCAGCTAGAGGAGTCTTCATATAGATGAGACTTACTTCATCAGAGAATGTAAAGGCTAAGCTGGGAGCCAGGCCGGAATCAGAAAATACGCTTTCCGTCACCCGAACCATAGAGCGGGCGAAATCGATGTCGTAGGGCTTCCCTTTTCCTTCCAGTAATTTTTTAAATCCCCTTCCGTCGGCCCTAACTGCCAGCGGAGCAGGCGCATACAGGCCGGAGAAGATCTCCCGACTAATCGATCTATCATGGTTTTTTTGCATTTTTTACCGGATGACGGATAATAATTATATCAGCTACAGCTACAACCCAGCGGAATGGTATTATGATCCCTTTTCCGCTCTTCTTATCAAAGAGATCCCGGTTCACGTCCCTTATCGCCAGGCCACTTACAAATCCGTTCTCAGGATCCAGGACCGCATCCTCCACTCGGCCAACAAAAACTCCTCTCTGTGAATAGACGTCCTGATCCAAGAGCGAAGCAATATCAACATTCATTTTTTTGTCGCATAAATGTTTAGTGCATCAGATATCAACTTTGCGAGACGAATAATGCTAAGTGTAGGCTGACGCCTGGAATGAGCAATTCTAACTTTTCCTTTAGTAATAATAAAATTTAGAATATTTATTATAATAAAATTTTATATAATAATTTAAAATAATAATTTTTAATAAAAATAAAATAACAATAAAAATCTAAATATTATTTATTGAATTAAAATTACAATAAACAAATAAATATAATTAAGTACAAATATAATTAATAATTAATTCAAAAATTATACTAAAAATTTTTAAAGTTATATAAATTAATATTTTAAAGCTAAATTTAAATTGAGAATACATAATAATATCTGAAATGCCAGCAGATTTTAGAAGTGAGATTCATTCTTATACTTTAAGCTCTCAGATCCCTCAATCGGTTAAAAACTCAATTTTAGCCGGGCTATTTATTTCATATACTATATGAATTTACCACTCACTCCGCTCATACTCATGCTTTCCTGCCCGAATACACTGCTTTAGCTAGAAATCTAATAATCATCTTATTCCATTCATGTAGACTATCTGAATTGGATAAGGCAGGTAACTAATTTAGGAGCAATTTTATAAATAATTATATGGATGAAAACACTTATATTTAGCTATTCAATCTATTGTTTATAAAATTTAATTGATAAAATTTAGATTGCAAATTCTTTATATGTATAAATGTAATTTTAAAAAAAAAATATATATTTATAAAAATTAATAATTAATTTTATACTATTTTATTGTAAAACAAGACTTTTTTATTGATAATAAAAGTTAGTAAGTTTATAAATTATTAAAAATATATTAAATTAACTTTTTAATAAATAGATATTATTAAATTATTTAAAGTAAATTTATAAAATTATTTTTTTTATTGGATTTAGATTAAGTAACATTGAAAAGTTAGAGTTAATGCAATGAGTCTCATTATTATTATAGCTGCCAATCTTTATATTGTTGACCAGGATTTTATCAGATGGAATTGTCGGATATTTATGATGGATATTCTAAAAGAGCTAGTGGAGATTGCAGGGGAGAGGGTTTCTGCCTCTCCATCAGAGAGATACTGCTATAGAGGAGACGCATCTCAGGTCTTTGGCCATCCAGATTATGTGATTAGACCAGAGAGCACCAACCAGGTTTCCCGGATTCTCCGCCTCTGCAATGAGAATCTGGTTCCGGTCACAGCTCGCGGGGCGGGGACGGGACTTTCAGGCGGCTGCTCTCCGGTAAAAGGGGGAGTAGTGCTGGATACCTCTGGCATGAATCGAATACTGGAAATTGATATTGAAAATCAACAGGTCATCGTAGAACCGGGGGTGATCGCTGAGGATCTCAATTTACATCTCCATCCCTACGGCTTCTTTTTTCCACCAGACCCAGGCAGCATGGCCATGTGCACCATTGGCGGGATGATAGCTAACAATAGTAGCGGAATGCGTTGTGTTAAATATGGAACAGTGAGAGAATATGTTCTAGACCTGGAAGTTGTGCTGGCCGATGGTCGAGTCATTCACACCGGAAAGAAGGTTCTCAAATCTTCGGCAGGATATGACCTAACCCGTTTATTTGTGGGATCGGAAGGGACGCTGGGCATTATCACCAAGGCAGCTTTAAAAATAGCTCCACTACCCAAAACCAGAAAACTTATCCTTTCCTTTTTTGAGCAAGCGGATATTGCCAGCCAGGCGGTGATTAAGGTTTTTTCAGAAGGGATAACCCCTTCTGCCTGCGAGATACTTGATAAAATTACCCTTTCGGTTCTAAAGCTCTGTGACAGTCATCTCGCTATAGATGAAGAAGGAGATATGATTCTCTTTGAGGTGGATGGGACTGTGACCTCAACCGATGAGGCTGCCAGGCTAATTGTCGAGATCTGCAAGCCTCTTGCTCTCAGCAGCAGGATCGTCTCGGGTTCAGAGATGAAAGGCATCTGGGAAGCACGAAGATTGGTGGGTGCCTCTATATCCCGGCTCGATCCTCAAAAGACCAGAGTTTATATGGGCGAGGATGTGGGAGTACCCATCAAGGAAATGCCGACATTGATCAGAAAAGTGCAGCAGATCGCAGGGAAGCTGAATATACCAGCCATGAAATATGGCCATATAGGTGATGGAAATCTGCATGTGGCCCTTTTCATAGATGTCTCTGATGAGTTGGAATGGGAGAAGCTGCGCATTGCCGCAGATAAGATACACAGGGCAGCCATTGAACTGGAAGGGACAGTCAGCTCCGAGCACGGCATTGGTCTTGCAAGGGCGAAGTATTTGCCAGAACAGTTGGGTGCTGAAGCATTCTCTGTGATGCACTCTATTAAGATAGCTCTTGATCCCAAGGGAATATTGAACCCGGGAAAAATGGGCTTTGATTAGCTCGGAAGTGAGAGTTATGCTTGACGAGGATCGAAAATCGGTTGATCAATGCGTCAGATGCGGAGCCTGTCGCAGAGTGTGCCCTGCTTTTCAGGAGTCGGGATGGGAGTCTACCGGCACCAGAGGGCGGATTATGATCTTAAAAGGCCTCGATTCCTGCCTCTCTCCTGATCCTCAGATTCTCGATAGCTTGAATAGCTGTACCACATGTGCCCTGTGCACTGAGCTATGTCCGGCTGGAATCAATCCTCCTCAATTGATAGAGAGCGGTAGAAGACAGATGATTTTAAAGGGAGTGATGACCAGAAAGCAAAAATCGCTAGCTGGAAATATTCTCTCAAGCGGCAATACCTTTGGCTTGAGCGATGACCGGCTATCTTGGCTTGCAGACAGGAAGTTCATCTTAAAAAAGGCGGAATATGCTTATTTCGTGGGCTGCATGAACTCCTATCGTTATACCGAGACAGCCGCAAGGACATTCTCTTTTCTGCAGCGCTTTGGAGCAACCATTCTTCCTGCAGAGAAGTGCTGCGGCTCGCCTCTCATGAGAATGGGATTTGATGCCCAAAAATTGGTGCAAGAAAATAGCAGACAGATAAAGGAGATAGGAGCCAGCACAGTTATAACCGGATGTGCTGGATGCCATACCACACTCAAGAATAGCTACCCTGAAGACTTCGAGGTGAAAAGCGTCTCGGAGTTCCTGGTAGAACATCTCTCGGAACTTGATCTCAGAAAGCTGGATTTCTCCGTTTCTTATCATGATCCCTGCCACCTGGGAAGGCATAGCAGAATATACGATCAGCCCAGAAAGCTGATTGAGGCCGTCTGCAATCTTGAAGAGATGAAGACCTCAAGAGAGTCTGCCAGATGCTGCGGAGGGGGCGGCGGGGTCAGGTACGGCTATAAAGATTTATCCCTGAGAATGGCAAAAAGGAGGCTTTCTGAGGTTCCAGAGGGAGTGGATTATATTGTAACCTCATGCCCGCTCTGCATCAGAAATCTCAGAGATGCCGGAGCCGGAGAGGTTAAGGTAATAGATCTGGTGGACCTATTGGCCATGGCACTTCCCTAAGAGCCATCCTGATAAAAATCGATCCGGGGATCGGGTAATTTTCTCCCATTGATCTGGCTCTCTTCATAAGGACATTGATGATGCCGAACTGAGCCTACTCTTTAAGCCCTCAAAAAAATCTCTCTAGACGGATTCCTGGCCTTCCAGATCTGAATGGATATGGCAATCTGCTCGGCTCTGCCATCTGCATCTTTAGCTGGACTGAGATGAGGCTTCATCAGATCCTGATGCAGTATGAGTCCAGACCATCCCTGGAACTTGGGGCGAAGCGCTTCTTTCAGAAAGCCGCAGGAGAGCAAATGGGCCCGGGCCAGCTTTCTCTTCAGCCATTGCCTCGGTGATCTGGATTGATAGTCATAGCCTGGATGTGGGCGACTTTTATCAGATCCTCTGCTGGCAGATTTTGTCAAAATCCAGATTATCGGCATGTCCCGCCCGGAGAACCATGGAATACAAAGGATGCTGTAGGCGATGAGATCTTCCCCGGAAAAGATGCCTTTAATAGAGTTCGGCGGGCAGAGACTCACCCGAAAAAAATCCTGGTAATGTAGCAGGAAGATGGCAGGAATCATTTATAATCAAAAAAAGCAGAGCCTAGGCCGAATGGATAGAGAGGATTGGAGGCAGATTCAAAAGGAACTGAACAGTCTCTATGATCTCCATGAGGCTGCCGCCTCACAGACGGGCAAATGCCGCGAGTTCAACTCCCAGGCGGCCCTGTTCCTGGAGAAGCTGGAGGAGATGGGGGCGGATGATCTTGCATATAGGGTTATGGACCTCCTGGCCGGATGCAGCCCCAAAGATTTCTCACCCTGCGATAACCGGCTGAGCACAAAAGGATCTTTAGAGCGCTTGATAGAACAGGTAAAAAGAAAGATTGATTGATCGACAGCTAATCAGACAAAATCCAAAAGAGTGGTCGCTTTTATCTGCTGGCACTTAAATCCTATATTTAAAGAATAACCCGATAGCCACCACAAGACTGAAAAAGGATACAGCGTTGGCTATGATGAGAATGCTATCTCTGATGTGAATACCATAAAGCAGCCAGAGGAAGATGCCCAGGGCGAACTGCAGGAGCATGTGCAGGCTTACATCTTCTACCGACTTTGTCTTTTGGATCTTGATTATCTGGGGAACAAAGCCGAACATGGTCAGGAGAGCCGCCCCTGAGCCGATTAACTCCCATTGCATCAGATGCCCTGCTAAAGAATGCAAGGTATATTAGCTTAACATTCTAGTCCAGCAAGATGAGGCCGTAGAGCTCAGCATTCTCCCTGGTACTCTTGAGCACCTCCGGCTTGAAGCCTGCATTTGTCAGCGTCTTGAAGACATCAATGCCGCAGGCTTCCATTGATGGGCGCATAATATCCTTGTTCCTGCATTTGATGCCGTCCAGGGGGAATATAGCCTGATCCTTTTTCTGCATCTCCTCTATGACGCATGTCTCGCAAAGGGCACAGGGCATAGCACTCAGGCTGAAGGCCTTATAAAAGCCAGCTAGAAAAGCAGTTCTTTCAAGATCAGCCATTGTTTTCTGCACCTTTACCGCAGAGCTGGATAAAGCCCTTCTGCTCTGTTTTGCCGCCATCTTTGGATCTGCTGCAACTCTGAAGCGAGCGAGGGCAGCATAGCGGTACTCGGAGATCACTGCTCTGGTCTCATCGGGCGTGGGGGTGAAGGGAGGACAGCCAAGGTGCTTGCCATAATTATCGCATCCATAGCGGCATTTCAGACGGACCCAATCCGATACCACAATAATCTCCGCGGGTATTAGCCGCAGATCTTCGTGAACTGCCTTCAATTCGGAGATGATGCCTTCAGAAAATTTGATCATTGATATCAACCTACTGGACTAGCATATGTGGCATTTAAATATATATTTTTACTGCCCTTTCCAATTTCATAGAGGCAATTTGCAATTGCGCTAGAGGTTTGAGGTGCTATCGTTAAGATATCAAGCCCATTTATTTCCATTTATTAAGCCCGGATCACGGAAACAAAAAAATTGACGGGATACATCCCCCACTCAAGCAGCATCGACCGCCGCACTCTTCTCAGCAGATTGTCGATTAATCCGTCGCAGATAAAGCGATCTCTGCCCATGCTGGGATTTAGATGTAGCCCGGCTTAAAGACGTAGCTCACAGAGGCGCAGCTTCGGCCAGCTCCAGGCTCTGGTTACGGTCTTGATTTCCCTCTACCAGGGTGACAAGGCTGCCGGCCCTCCAGAGGAAGAGGTATCTGATGCTATTGTCTCCCCGCACATCCTTTATTTGAAGGCTCGGATGCCCATTGACTGTGGCATTGCTAAATATGGGAAGACCCCTTGCCACCATCTCATCATACTGAGACTTGAAATTAGAGATGGCGTTGTCCGCCTTCTCTTCATCAGAGAGCCGGATGATGGTTATTTTGGCGTCATAGGCAAGACCTGGATCAGCCCACTGATAGATGCCCACCGAGATATTGGCCGGATCAACCGGATCTATATCCAATTTACCATAGAAATCCTCGATCTCGTCGGTCATATTCACCCGGCCGTCCGGGTCAGGCAGAGATGCCACAAACTCAAAGCCTTCAGGCAGGTTCTCTCTTGGCATAGAAAGATTTCCGTCTGATGTTCCTGATATTTCTTTTGCCAGGCAGCCAATGCAGGATGCCAGCACCAAAGATATAAAGAGGACGCATACTATTTCCTTTGATCTCATATCCGAAGTCTTTTCCTTTCAAGTCCATAAGGATTATGATCCAGATGCTGTGTTGTTCATCCGATATCTATAAGCCCTACTGAGTCTCATCGGCATCTAAGAACGATTTTAATTCTCAATCATCTCCACCTTTTCCACCACTGCAATTCCCCTCTTTTCCAGCTCCTTCATCAGTGAGGCATAAACCTCTCCTTTAATCGCATCCTCCGGGGCAACGATGCCCTTTTCTTCAATCACTCCTCCAGCCAGAAGCCTGGCTACCACTGCAGCGCAGGATGCAGTAACTCTGGCCATGGCAGACAAGCCGCTCTGTGCATCTGCCCCGGCCCACATATAGCAATCAGATCGGGCTTTAGAACCCCATGCCGTGTTCCACATGACGCAGACATCCATATCTCCGGGCTGCGGCAGCAGCCTCGGCTCAATCATCCTTAAAAAGAAGTCTCTGGGCCGGACCTCCTGGCCGCAAAAGCCTATGGGCTCGATATCCAGAAGTCCGCAGTCTTTAAGGGTATCAATGGCCTGCCAGTGCCCGGGCCAGCGAATGGTCTTCTCTGCGAAGCTCTGCAGATGGCTGCGGGTGAAAAGAAAGCTGGGCATGCCCGGAGTTATGGCACATTCCAGCATCTCGTCCACTCCGCACTCAGCAAATCGAAAGCTCTCCCGTCCCGAGGTAGCTTTGACCTCGGCGAGCCTGCCCTCCTCCATAATCCGCACATCGACCATATATTCCCGCAGAACATGCTCGAAGGACCAGGTTATCATGTACTGCAAGGGATGGCGGGCTGCTGATTCATGATCAGGAATACCTCCCACCCTAGCCACTGCACTATCCGCCTTGACCTGCCGGATGGCCTGTCCCAGGGTGACATTGGACAGCCCCGGCGCAAATCCCATGCCGTCCAGCAAGGTGATCCCGGCATCCTCTGCCCTTCGGTGCAAAGACTCACCGTACTCCTCCGCACTCATGCCCGCCGGCACCTCCATACCCTCCCTCTCGTAGGGATCCGGCCTGCGGTGGTATTCCTCTAAAATGTCCACTACATCAAGGCCAGCACCGATGGCCGTCTCCAGCGTGCGGTAGCTGCTCCGTCGATCAGGCAGTGTTATGACTCCCACATCATACTCCTGCATCAATGCCCTGGCTCTTCGGGCATCAGAGATGTCCAGAAAATGCGCCGTCACCTTCTCGCTGCCTATCCAGGACTTTATCTTCTCCAGAGAAGAACGACTGCGGCCTACAATGCCAATTTTGTCCGCCCCGCCTTGCGCAGCCAAATCCCAGGCAACAGCAGAGCCGATTCGCCCGGCCCCGCCGAAGATCAGAATACTGGGAGAACTTCCGGTCATCTCCACACCTCTGGCTTGCTGCCATCAACTGGACCCATCTCCTGCTGAACCTGCAGCCCCTTGAGGTTTCTTTTCGAGGCTATTTTTGAATCCTTCCCGATCAATTCCATGCTCTTCTCGCACATCGCTCCAGGAGATGCGGGCATAGATCCAATATCTTTCGGTCAAAACCAAAAGGTATATCCTTGAATCCGTCAATATAATGCAGGATAGGGAGGAAGAAAGAGATGAAATACAAAGGCGTAGCGGCCATGATGATCGCCGTTATCGCGATGCTGCTGGCGGCAGGCTGCACCAGCAGTCCGGAACAGACGAGCTGTCCGATCAGTCCAGCAAAAGAAGCAGCTAATCAGAGCGAAAATGTCACCGCTCCGATAAAGTTAACAGAAGGAGACGACCAGGCGGTTCCATGTGCAGAAATCAACGGCAAGCAAGAGGGAAAATAGGAGTGGAATAGCCACCAAGATATTTGCCTTATCCGGCTAGATGCGGAGAGAAGCAAGATTGATTTGACACGGGCGGAGATACCATCCCTGCTTGACTTTGATCCCATTGTCTCATTATTCAGAGGGATTTAGCCCGGTTTTAAATCGGACAAGAATCCCTCGTCTATTAGTCGGCTCTTCACTGATTCCGATGAAAAACAAAGAAACCAGAAGTTAGTGGTATTATCCATCTGCCCCAAAATTTGCCTTTTAACCTCGTATCCTGCCTATGCTATCCATTGAATCATGTCTTCGATGGTTGGAGTTCCTTGATTCTTATTCTTGGCAATCGGCGCATCTCTTTTGGCTCTTCGCTATTTAGTGTGGGTAACCTCTGGATATCGATTCTCAATCCCTAAGACAAAACCACACAATGAGTCTAGCATGATGGGCGATTGATATTGATCCAANNACAGCGAGGAACCTCTCTTTTTGATAGGCGACCCTCCTGGTTATCCCCTCACCCACAGAATTTAGTGAGGAGCCAATAAAATGCCAGATTTCTATGAACCAAGGAGTCATGGCAGGGCCATTTCCTCTCCTTCTCCCCGGGCTCGCTAAGAAGCTGCTACAAGATCAATTGAATCCTGGCTCCAGCAGCTAAAGGCTGCAGCGGAGAAAGCTGCCCATATTTGAGATCCTTACTCCATCGAGCATTATATATATAATAAGATCTTATTATTTCCTGACAAGAGATCCTTGCAAAATTTCAGAGGCATTCGAGGTAAAGATATGGAACATACAGATGAAAACATAATGGATCCTTCAATATAGGTCTCTACCTAATAGAAGCGGGACTGGTTGGCGTAGTGATCTATGCCATGATGGTGCTTCCGGATCTATTCCAATCTATGACCTGATCTGTTGATCCGAATCATAAATTGCAGGTTTCTGGGCAGGAACGTACAGTCGGCTCTATGGAAAACAAAATAGCTTTGGCTCTAAAGTTGCAGGTTTGATGCTTTTCTTTCGGTGATCTGGGCATATGCTGGATTTGGATTTTCTCTGATCGTAGTAAAATCCAATTTTATTTAGCTGGAGGTGCAATGGCATCATCCATAACCTTCCCATAGATATAGCGGAATATCAGCTTGCCAGTGGCTATCACCGGTTTAGCCAGAAGAGCACCCAATATGTCGAAGGCCACGGTAGCAGCGATGACGCCAATCAGCACTACCAGGGGTGGGAGATCAACGCCCCACCCATTATCTTCGACACCAGGAATTGATTCTCCACCATCTGGACCAGAGTGTAAAATAAGAAAACTATCAAGGCAAAAACCAGATGGCTGGGTCGGTCAGAGTAGCCGCCAGGCTGCTGTTGCCCTTATTGTGGACCGCTATGGTGTAATGAATCAGAGCGGGATCGGCGGGGTCCTGATCTGCCCTCTTGTCTACAACCAGATCCGACGGACAGCAGGGAAGCTCGCCGCAATCGCGGGCATGATAGGCCGCTCCGGCTACGCACTCCTCGCCGTTCATAACGCAGACCATGACCCGGTTGACCAGGCTGTGGGGAGCTAACTCGGTCACATTCAGCTCCAGCTTGAGGTTGATCTGGCCGGATAAATGAGCAACAAATAATGTATTGATATATTTAAGTATAAATAAATATTTTCAAATCTAGCACTCAATCAAAAGATCTTTTCTATAGAAAAATTCCTGATCTTAAATCAGAAACAAATATTCCGTAAATTAAATATTCTTAGGCCTTGATTAATAATTGGGCAAAGAGAAGGGCTTCCCTCCCATAATTCCTTTGCCCATCCTTTCAAGTCTTTTCTATTTGCCTAGAAACATAATTAGCCATCAAATTGATAAGAGCGGCTAAGATAGCTCTCATAGCTTTTCAGGCCGATTATAGGGTGATGGACTGAATATACTGAATATATGATAAAAATTGTTTAGTGGGGGAGATGGAGGGATTCCCCCACTTCAATGGCTTTCAGTCTTCTTCATCCGTACATGGTCGGAAACTCGGCGGCAGAGTCCTCGTCGGGGGAGAGGGATACGGTTATTCCCTGATCCGGCGAGGTCATGTTCCAGTCAGGAACCTGCCAGCCTCCGTACCTGGTGGTC
>MTKX01000438.1_pt4 | contig 12662 bp, 5 predicted proteins | sample 1042771 | NCBI WGS metagenome assembly MTKX01 (sample SAMN06212183, study PRJNA360534) | anaerobic digester metagenome | biome: Wastewater treatment plant; material: sludge; isolation source: anaerobic digester fed with sludge from wastewater treatment plant | place: Denmark: WWTP Randers ... | reverse complement strand
CCTGATGAAGCGACCGAAGAGGCGCTCCGCTGGAACCCGGAAGAAGATGTGAATGTCGAATCAAAAGCGATGGGTGCGGTGAAGGGTACGGGGGTCAGGGAGCTCTGCGATCTTGTTGGAGGGATGCAGCCTGACGAAGAGGTGAAGATCGTTTCAGCCGATGGGTGGAGCATGCGGTTTGCTTATACCAATGTGTATGAGTATTCAGGCCGGGAAGGGCCCATGATTCTTGCCTGGTATAACGGGGCAGAAGCGCCAGGCACCTGGGAACGGCAGGGCACCGGGTATGTGCCAGATTACCAGTCAGGCATGCGGCTCATCTGGCTGGCTGATACCAGCACCAATCCACAGGGGCTCCACGCTTTCGGTAACTACGACTGGCACGAGGCTGCAGACCCGGAATACTGGTATTATTATCAGTCGGGGGGTGAGGGGTATCCTACCACGACAGGGCTCTCAGGGAAGTTTATCTCAGAGATCCATATCCTGTCCAACCGGGAGCCGGAAGGATCGATCGAGGTAACCTCGAATCCAGCGGGGGCAAGGGTCTCTCTTGATGGTGTCGACAGCGGGTTTGAGACCCCCTGCAACATCGATTCGCTTATGGAGGGAGTGTATTCCCTCACGGTCAGCAAGGGAGGGTATCTGACCCCTGAAGAGCGATCGGTGGAAGTACTCCCTGGAAAGAGCATCCCCGTACATTTTGATCTTGCCCCTGCCCCTAGTGTAACGGCGGATTCAGGAACGGACTCTTCAGGGAATGGTCCGCTCTCACCTCTCCCGGACCTGGCAATCCTCGAGGGGGGACAGCTGATAGTGACGGAATACCTCCAGCTGAACGGCAGCTTTTCCGCCCATCCTTCCACTATGACGCCGTTCACCCTCAAAGGCGGGGAGGAGCAGACTATCACCTTTGACGGGGTCATCTCGGGCTCCTCTCCCGGGCTTCTCCGGGTCTACCTGTTCCTCGATCAAAGCAGCGCCGATCCCGGGATCGATGCTGATCCAGAGATCGTCCTGGTGGCTGATCAGGGGGAGGTGGCACCGGCCAGGACCTGGGTTGAACGGGGCGAGGATGACCAGCCTTATGCCACGACGCTGGTATTCTCCCCCTCGGCACTGGACCCGGATGGGACCGTGATCGTACGGAGCAGGAACCATGCTTCCTGGAATGCTACGGTAGCAGGAGGTCTGCTGCTGGTGGGAAACGAGGATCCGGGAGCAGGTACTACCGGGGTATGGATTGCAGAAGGGGCGGATCTTATCGGAGATGCTCCCGGTCTTGGGAGCCCCATGACCCTGGCAGAATTCGCGGGGCCTTTCCCAGTCCGGAAATCAAATGCCACCCTTGTCATGGCAACCACCCCGGGCTCATCGGCAGGAAATCTGAGCTTTTTCATCAACGGTGTCAGCACCTCGGGGCGACTGGTATCAGGAGACGGGCCGGTAGCAATCAATGAAATACTGGTTCCGGAGGATGGTGGATCCGTGGTACGGTTTCACACCGATGCCGGAGATTCCGTGGTGACATGCCGGGTAGCGATCCTTGCCATGGATATCCCTGACCAGAAGGGGGATACGGCCGGGACCATTCCGATAACGGGGAAGATCACCCCCAATACGACCACCCCTGCTGTCGTCTCCCCCGGGGTATCGATAGCTGCTATGGAGGGGTCAACTCCACCAACGTCTCCTCCAGGTTCACCGATGCTGCCTGTCAGCGACCCGATTGGGAGCTTCCTCTGCTGGCTCCATAATTTCGTTCTCTGGTTGCAAGGCCTGCCTCCGGAACCCTGCTACCAGCGAACTATCACGGTACCTCCCGTAAGCGATAGTGTCCTTCCTCCAGAGGAAATCCCTGCAGAGCAAAATTTCATGATCCAAATCACTTCTACCCCGCAAGGGGCACGTGTCTCTCTCGATAGCCAGCCTACCGGACTGATGACACCGTGCGATCTCGTGGTGCCATTCGAAGGAGAACACACGATACGACTGGTAAAAGATGGATACCAGCCTGCAGAACAGGTCATACAAGGCAATGGATCCATAGCGCTGCTCCTCCATCCCGTCATGCCGGCAGTGGAGGTAACAACGCTTCCTGCAGGAGCCCCTGCCCTGGCATCCGGCACGTCACATCACGGGGGGATTTATATCCGGACCTACCCTGAACAGGCCGAGATTAAGATTGACGGGGTGATCGTGGGCACGAGGTCCCCACTCCTCGTCTCGCCTCTGCGGGAGGGATTCCACACCGTATCGGCAGGGATCCTCACGACCGGGAACGCCTACGCATCGCAGGAGACGATCCGGGCGTGGGTCTTCCCGGATGCCATCATGCCCGTCGAGTTCAACCTGATGGATGCCGCCTCGCCCGGTTCTGTCACCATCGGCGGGGAGTCCTGGAAAGGCACGTCGTTCACGGTGAATGGGTATTACCCGGTAAAGAGGGTCCCTGAAAAGGTCGAGCTTGCAGAGCATCCGTCGTTTGTCACCCTCATGAAGGACGCCGCCTATTATTCCTATACGATCCCTCAAAGTAGCCGGGACAGCAGGGAGTTCCTTATCCCGGCCAAAACACCCCCGGTCTGCAATCTCTCGATTGCGAGCGATCCAGCCGGTGCTGAAATTTTTATCGATGGAATACGCACCGGGCTCCTATCTCCTGCCATCATCCCGAATGTCTCTGAGGGGTACCACCGGGTTTCTCTCACCGCAGAGAACAGGATACCGGTGACCGAGCGTATTTTCATCGCCGAAAGCCAGTGCCTCCTCGGAGAATACCCGGTACAGTATTCACTTCCGTGGTATGCTTCAGGGAGCATCGGTCTCACCAGTGATCCCCCGGGGGCGGCGGTCTCCATCAGGGGGCTCCGGACGGGAGAGGTGACCCCCTGTACTATTGACGGGATCCCGATAGGGGTCTGGGAGGTTCTGCTCACCCTTGAAAAGACAAAGCGATACCTTGATGTTACCGTTGAGCCAGGCCAGACCAGGAACTATTCGGTGGTGTTTGATTGAGCGTGAGTGCTTGATACAAATACCACTAACGGTATACAGCATTCCAATATCACCTGACAACCGAAGCCTACGGGACCTCGCTCAGATACCATAACTTTCTTAAAATCCCAACCCGGACCATACAACCAATTGGTTATGCAGAACATGTTATTATTTACAAAAATTTATATATGTAATTAAACGCAAACCCCTTCCTATACATTCACTTCCTCATCATTTTCGCCATTTCCAAGAACGGAAACAAGCGAAGAGATGTCCGAAGAGTTTCTCCCTAATCAAGGTGGTAGAGAGATGTCAATAAGATTGCAAGGACGATATATACCGGTTCTTCTTGCCCTCATTCTGATGGTGGGAATGGGATCGGCTGCAACTACCGAAGTACATATCGTGAAGTACGCGGTCGATGGGACAACAGTCCTGAACGAGACCACGGTTACCTATCAGTGGATGATGAACAACCTCCCGGTGCTGGGTGATGGAGTGACCCATTACTATGCCCAGGGACCGGTGTTCAAAGACGATCCCGATCCAGTGATTAAAGAACTCATCCGCTGGAATGTAACCGAGGACACTAACGTCCTTGAGAAAGACATGGGGGCTGTCAGAGGAACCAACGTCAAAGACCTCTGTGATCTCGTGGGAGGGATGAATGCTGGTGAAACCATTAAGATGACGGCACCTGACGGCTTTACCAAGTATTTTGCTTTCAAGAATGTCTATGAATATTCCTCCCGAGAAGGTCCGATGGTTGTCACCTGGGAGAAGAATGGTCTTAAACCAGATACCGGATATACCGATGGCATGCGTCTTGTCTGGCTGGCAGATGCCTCCACGAACCCGTGGGGGGTCAATGCCTTTGGTAACTGGGACTGGCATGAGGCTGCTGATTCGGTATATTGGTATTATTATGTGAGTGGAGCCGAAAGTTACCCTACTACCACTGGCCTTTCAGTCCAAACTGTCTCCGATATCATCATCTACAGCGATGACCCCGTACCAGTCGCACCGACCGCAGGATTCATCTCAGATGTCCAGTCCGGGACCGCTCCGCTGACCGTCAATTTCACCGACACATCGACCGGAACTACGCCACTCACGTATGCCTGGGACTTTGGCGACGGCACGGTAGACAGCACCATCAAAGATCCTTCCCATGAATACACGATGGCCGGCACCTACACCGTGAATCTTACCGTGGCGAATGCAGCGGGTATTGATTCAGAGATCAAACCAGACTTCATCACCGTCAATCCGCCTCCGGACACCACAGCACCGGCAAGTGTCACCAACCTTACCAACACTACCTTCTCCCAGACCTTGATCACTTGGACATGGACCGATCCCGCTGACTCCGATTTCGAGAAGGTCATGGTCTACCTTGACGGTGTATGGAAACAGAACGTCACCAAGGGGGTCCAGTCCTGGACTGCAACCGGCCTCTTCCCGGATACCGAGTACACCATCGGCACCAGGACGGTCGATACTACCGGTAACATGAATGCCACTATGGTGACCGATGTCGCAAGGACTGCAGCTGTCCCCGACATCACAGCACCGGCAAGTGTCACCAACCTAGCCAATACCACCTTCGCCCAGACCTCAATCACATGGACCTGGACCGATCCCGCTGACTCCGATTTCGAGAAGGTCATGGTATACCTAGACGGGGTGTGGAAACAGAATGTCACCAAGGGGGTCCAGTCATGGACCGCAACAGGGCTGTCTCCAGATACCGAGTACACCATCGGCACCAAGACGGTCGATACTACCGGTAACATGAATGCCACTATGGTGTCTGATCCTGCACGGACCGCTCCATTGCCCCCTGCAGACAATACCCCGCCGGCAAGTGTCACCAACCTAGCCAATACCACCTTCGCCCAGACCTCAATCACATGGACCTGGACTGATCCCGCTGACTCCGATTTCGAGAAGGTCATGGTATACCTAGACGGGGTGTGGAAACAGAATGTCACCAAGGGGGTCCAGTCCTGGACTGCAACCGGGCTTGTTGCCAATACAGAGTATACCATTGGCACCAGGACGATCGATTCTACCGGAAACGTCAATGCCACTACAGTGTCCGATCCTGCATGGACCGCTCCATTGCCCCCTGCAGACAATACCCCGCCGGCAAGTGTCACCAACCTAGCCAATACCACCTTCGCCCAGACCTCAATCACATGGACCTGGACCGATCCCGCTGACTCCGATTTCGAGAAGGTCATGGTATACCTAGACGGGGTGTGGAAACAGAATGTCACCAAGGGGATCCAGTCCTGGACTGCAACCGGGCTTGTTGCCAATACAGAGTATACCATTGGCACCAGGACGGTCGATTCTACCGGAAACGTCAATGCCACTACAGTGTCCGATCCTGCACGGACCGCTCCGGCAGAATCCCCCCATGCCCAATTCACCGCATCCCCGCGAGATGGCCCAGCTCCCCTGGCTGTTCAGTTTACTGACCAGTCTACCGGTTCGATATCCAGCCGCTCATGGGACTTTACCAATGATGGCACCGTTGATTCGACCCTCGCAAACCCGGTGTTCACCTATTCGAACCCGGGCACCTATACGGTGAATCTCACGGTAATGGGTCCCGGTGGATTGGATACAGAGATCAAGACCGGTTTCATTTCGGTAGAAGAGCCTGCTTCAGGGGTCTCGGCCCAGTTCACTGCATCCCCTCTTGCGGGATCCGTGCCGTTGACGGTCAGGTTCACTGATCAGTCCTCCGGTGAGATCACTTCGTATGCATGGGATTTTAACGGTGATGGTACTGTAGACAGCCGGGTAAAGAATCCGGTAACGGTCTATACCTCTTCGGGCACATACACGGTTACCCTCACGGTCCGTGGGCCTGACGGCATGGACACCGAAGTCAAAACCAAATATCTGTCTATCTCTGGATTCTTATCACGACCCAATGCATTATTCTCGATGGATAAACAATTCGGGTCGGCTCCATTGACCGTCCACTTCACTGACAAAACACTCAATAACCCTGATACGTTCCTCTGGAAGTTTGGTGACGGTACTACTTCCGCCGAGCGGAATCCAAGCCATACCTACCTTACAGCAGGCTTCTACAAGGTCAGTCTTACTGCATCAAACGAAGCCGGGAGCAGCAGCAGGGCAATGTATGTATTTGTCAGCGGGTTCTGATATCCCGAACCGCACGAAAAGAAAACCCGGTGGTTATTTCCGGGCTCTTTATTTTTATGATCCCATCCACCCCCAAGCCTCTTTTAAAAGATCAATCATTTCATTTTTACTAAACGAAAGAGTAATTTTTTAACCTTTACCAGGAATTCTAGTTTACCATGTGATCGGACTCTGCAGTCCTTGCGATCCGATCCCAAAGGAGGTATAATGACCCATTTTAAAAAGAGCATGATAATTGGCATCTCTCTAGTACTGTTGCTCGTGGCATGTCTGCCCGCAACCGCAGCAACAACAGAGGTCCATGTCGTGAAGTATGCAAATGATGGCACAACGGTGCTTGGTGAGACCACTGTTTCCTACCAGTGGATGATGGCCAACCTCCCTGTCCTTGGGGATGGCACAACGCATTACTACCACCAGGGGCCGGTCTTTGTGGACAATGCCGACCCTGAAACAGAAGAACTACTCCGTTGGAATGTTCCCGAAGATGCAAACGTCCTCGAAAAGGACATGGGCGCGGTAAAAGGGACCAACCTAAAAGATCTCTGCGACCTTGCCGGGGGGATGAGTGCTGGCGAGATAGTGCGGGTAAAAGCATCGGATGGCATGTTCAAGTATTTCGCCTATGACAATGTGTATGGCTATTCATCAAGGGAAGGGCCTATCGGGCTTACCTGGTACGTGGACGGATTGGCCTCCTATCCCGGGCACTACCCAGATACGGGCTATTCGGATGGTATGAGGCTGGTCTGGTTTGCGGATACCTCGACCAATCCATGGGGCGTCCATGCTCTGGGTAACTGGGACTGGCATGAGGCGGCTGATCCTGAATACTGGTATTATTATATTTCAGGTAGCGAGTACTACCCCACCACCACAGGCCTCTCGGTAAAATACGTGAGCGAGATTGCCATTTTCTCCGATGATCCGGTCTTACCAGTACCTGATGCCGGCTTCATCGCGAACGTGAACCTGGTGGCGAATCCGGGGTTCGAGACCGGGACCTTTACCGGGTGGAGCCAGTCGGGAGCCTCGGTGGTTACGACATCGGTTAACACCGGGACCTATGCAGTAAAACTCTCATCCACAAAAGGGTCCACGTCGTATATCTCCCAGAATGTGGACCTTACCGATGTTGCAGCGCTCACCTACTGGTACAGAATAGATGCCGTGAACAGCGGCTTTTTTGAGGTATTCGTAGATGCCACGAAGGTGGCTAGCTACAGCGCGGTCACCGGCTGGTCCCAGAAGAGCATCGATACCTCGGCCTATACCGGAATTCACAATGTGAAGTTCAACGCCCGCAGCGGAACGAACAATAAGAACAAGATTACCGCTTACCTGGACGACATCGCGGCTCTCTCTCCTCAACCCACCGGTGTTACAGGATACCCGCCCCTGGCCCTCTCCCTTACTGATACGTCCACGAACAGCCCCACATCATGGGCCTGGGACTTTGGTGATGGATCTACCTCAACTGCCCAGAATCCGTCTCATACCTACTCGGTGCCCGGAGTCTATACTGTCATCCTGACCGCAACGAATTCCTATGGATCTGATACCGAGGCAAAGACGGCTTTTGTGACCGTGAACGGTAATCCTCCGGTTGCAGCCTTCACTGGCAGTCCCACCAGCGGGACGGTGCCCCTTTCCGTCAGTTTCACGGATCAGTCCACCAATATACCGACATCGTGGTCCTGGACCTTCGGTGATGGAGGTACCTCGACAGCACAACATCCCATCCATGAGTACACCACTGCCGGCACGTTCACGGTAACCCTGACGGTTTCCAATGCCTGGGGAAGTGATGGAGAGACAAAGACCGGCTACGTCACGGTGACCCAGGCTGGGCAGACGCCTCCTGATGCCCAGTTCATCGGCACGCCAACGACCGGATCAAAGCCCCTTACGGTGCAGTTCACGGACCAATCCACGGGGAACCCGACCTCCTGGTCCTGGACCTTTGGAGACGGGGGAACCTCTTCACTCCAGAATCCGTCCCACACCTACTCGCGGAAGGGTTCCTTCACCGTGACCCTTACTGCGACAAATGCGAATGGAAGTGACAGCCTTACCCGAAGTAAGTACATCGTTGTCACCACCTGAAGGGACAATGATTTATAAGGGAAAGCGGTCTAGCCTACCCTCCTTTTTGTTAAGTAAAAATATTTACTTATGCGGGATATCAGAACACCATTATTTATGTGATGACACTCCCTACACCCCCTTTGTATTTTCCAATGAGGGAGGTCGGAAGTGGCACACAAAAAGAGAGAACGATGGAAGGCATTCCATGTTCTCATTGTTATTCTATTCGCGGTTGTTCTGGTTTCGGCAGCTGAGGCCGCAACCACCCTCTATTTGAGGGACACGGCGGCATCTGAGCCGATGCCCAATGCGAAGCAGAGCGGGGATACTATCGTCCATGACTATGCCACAAGTGTTGCGACATATGCGAATCCTGCCCTGATGACGACCACTGCAGGAACAGTGAGCGGGCAGAATGCCGCGACCTTGAATGAACCCGGAGCTAACCATTATACTCATCTGGGATCGTGGATATCCGATCCGGTCGCTGCCCAGACTGTCAGCGGAACGGTAACCATTGGCCTCAATGTACAGGAATACGATGCAAAGGCAAACATGAATCCACGGATTATGATATACCGCTGGACCGCAGAAGATGTAAAAGGTGAGAACCTCCTTGCCCTTACCACGTCCGGAACCGAGGCACCGGCTACCTGGCCATCATCACCAACGACCTACTTCACATCAGTCTCCCTCTCGGCTGTGGTTTTCGAGGCTGGCGACCGTATCGTAATTGAAGTGGAAAGTTATGATGCCAATACCAGAACCAACTCCTTTACCCAGGGTATCAGGTTCGGTGGTTCCAGCGGGGGAGCCTACGGAAGTTATGTCCAGTTCAGTGACGATCTGACTTTTGTCCAAGTCCCAATAGCAGATTTCTCGGCTGACGATACTACCCCTGATATTGGCCAGACAATCACTTTTTCCGACCTTTCGACCAACATCCCTACCTCGTGGGCATGGACTATCGAAGGGACCGAGAACACCGATTACCAGTTCGTTGATGCAACCTCAGCAACCTCGCAGAATCCGAAGGCGCAGTTCCTGGCAGCAGGTACCTATGATGTGAGCCTGACCGCCACCAATTCAGCCGGAAGCGATGTCGAGGCGAAGACGGATTATATCACTGTCACCGGAGCCTCCTCTCCCCCTGTTGCCGCTTTCTCAGGCACACCACGGTTCGGGACAGGGTATGTGACAGTACAGTTCACCGACCTCTCAACAAACAACCCGACTTCCTGGACCTGGGACTTTGGCGATGGTCTTACGTCCTCTGAACAGAATCCGTCCCACCTCTTCCTCGGTGCAGGATACTATACCGTTACCCTCACCGCCAGCAACAGCGCTGGGTCAGATAGTGAGACAAAGGTCAATTACATCTATGTTCTCGGTGCCAGTACCCAGATACGAATCGTGAAATATGCTACAGATAATACGACTATCCTTGCGGAAACAACCATCACCAACAAGACCATGGAGGATACGCTCCCTGTCGTTGGTGATGGAACGACCCACTATTTCCACCAGGGCCCGGTATTTCTCGATGATCCTGATCCAGTGACCCAGGAGATGCTCCGGTGGAATCCAGGAGAGAACGTCAATTATCTGGAGAAGGATTACGAAGCCGTGAAAGGGACAAACTTAAAAGATCTCTGCGATCTTGTCGGGCCTATTCCGGAAGGCAGCCGTATCCAGGTAAAGTCCACTGATGGCTGGAATAAATTTTTCGCCTACCGGAACGTCTACCAGTATTCTGACCGCGAGGGCCCTATGGTTATCACATGGTGGAGGCCGGACCAGGGCTATGTCCCCTACTACCAGGAAGGGATGCGGCTGATATGGTATGCTGACACATCAACAAATCCAACAGGGAGTCATGCACTAGGAAACTGGGACTGGCATGAAGCCGCCAATCCCGCCTATTGGTACTGGTATACTGATGGTGTAAAGAAATATCCAACAACCACGGGTATATCGGGCCAAAAGGTGAATGAAATCGCCATCTATACCGGCATTATCACTCCCGTTGCTGATTTCAAGATCAATCGCACATCAGAGCATCTGCCATTCACAAGCTACACCGGGGAAGCTCCCCTGACAGTGCAGTTCATCGACTGGTCCACGGGGGATCCCTCTTCCTGGGCCTGGGATTTCAATAATGACGGCATTACAGACAGCACCCTTGAACGGCCGATCCATACCTTCACCACCCCTGGCACCTACACAGTGAAACTGACAGCTGCCAATAGTGCCGGGAGCGATACGGAGACAAAGACCGGCTGCATCGTGGTCACCGGAACAACCCCCACCATTGACATTGACACAACTGGCGGCATCTCCAACTGGGCCTTAGTGACCGGGACAAACGAGGACACGACATCGGTGGACCTGTCGGTAACGACCACGGCAAGCTCCTGGGAGGTCCGCGTGAAAGACGGGCTTGACGATGGGAAACCTGCCGATACCGCGGGAATGATGTCCGAATATACCGGATCTGCCTATGTCACGAGCGGGTATAAGTCGCTGGTAAACGCCCTCCAGGTAAAGTCAGGGACCGGCAGCTATGTTACCGTCTCTGGCAGCGACCAGGTCGTCCAGATGGGGAGTTCTTCAGGGTCGTTCAGCTATGATATCGCGATGAAACAGGAGATAGCTACAGGAGATCCTGTTATCACGCCAAACGTATACCGGATCGTGGTCACGTTTACGGGGGCGACCAACTAGGAGGGGAAAGAGATGGAACAGTTAAATTTGATTATCATTGTCCTCTGCGGCATCGTGGTGCTGGGGTCCGGTGTGGTAAATGCCGATTCTGCCAGCCTGACCGTTTCAGGCACGGTCATCTCACCTGATACTCCGGTAGCCAATTTCACTGCAAACGTGACAACCGGGTACGCACCCTTGTCGGTACAGTTCACCGACCTCTCCACCAATAATCCGACTGAGTGGGAATGGGATTTTGAGACCGATGGAACGATTGATGCTCTTGTCCCCAACCCGGTTCAAACATATGCCTATCCCGGAGTCTATACGGTCTCGCTTACCGTTCTGAATACCGAAGGATCGGATACCGAGATCAAACCGGATTACATCACGGTTCTGGAACCTGACCCGATGGTCAGGATCGAGGCGCTGAAGCAGTATATAGAGGGAAGTCCCATCCCCGGCTGGGCACAATGGTTCCTAATCAAGCCGCTCGACCGGGCACTGGATCAGTTGGAGAAAGGGAACATGAAGCCAGCATCCAACCAGATGAGATCATTTGTGAACTTTGTTGAGCTCCTCCATGGATTTGGAGTGATCACCGATGAACAGGCTGCGTACATGAACGGCGAGGCGATGGCAATCATCGACCTGATCGGGCGATAGCTCCGGTTGGGAGGAATTCTCATTTTCATCCTTCGCAACCCAGTGAACTTTTCCTGCCAGATAACAAAAAGAGATGAACTATTCCGAAACTTTAATATCTTCTTCCATTCCAGTCAGTCATGTTAACTCATTCAAAAAGTTAAGGAGGATTATTCATGAAGAAACTCGTTTTCGGGGCTCTTATTGCCCTTCTTGCGCTTCTGGTGCTGCCAGGGGCGGTATCAGCAGGACCTTCGGACACGATTACGGTGACTGGAAGCATTGGTGGTAGCATTGACGTTACTGTTACTGCTGATGTGAACTTTGGAGCAATGACTCCAGGAAACACGTATACAGATACCAACACGGATCTATCGGTAACTTCCACATTCGCGTCATGGACGGTCAGTGCAACTGATCAGAACGCCGGTGAAAATACAGGAAAGATGCTCTCTGGAACAACACCACTCGCTAATGCTTTCAAAATTAATGTAAATGCTGGAGCTTTCCAGCCACTTCCTTACAGCCCAATCTTATCCGGTAGTGCTGGTTCATCTACGGCAGATGTAGGATTCCAGCAACAGGTTGTGTCTGGTGATCAGGCAGGTTCATACACCATCACGGTTGTATTTACCGGTGCTACAGCCTAAATTGGGAATAGCCCAAGAATTACTATCCGGTATGGTACCGCTACAGGCTCATACCGGAATCCTTTTTGATTTTACATTACGAACCAGATTACTATCTGAGGAATGTCAATGAAGAATTCTTACTGGCTCTTACTCTTTACACTTTTTCTGGTCGCGGTTTTTATTATTTCTCCGATCACTGCGCTGAAAGTGGAGGGGGCGAAGGTCTTGCTGGATGTAAAACCCGGGACAACATACATCTTCCCAATGGCAGTCTCCATCAAGGCCGATGATTCTGCCTCTGAGTACTCAATAGATATCCTAGGTTTTGGGCAGACACTGGATGCAGGGATGTATGAGGGGCTTTCAGCTGGCAAAGATACCAGTCCCTATTCCGCCCGGTCATTCATC
>MTKX01011971.1_pt1 | contig 12665 bp, 6 predicted proteins | sample 1042771 | NCBI WGS metagenome assembly MTKX01 (sample SAMN06212183, study PRJNA360534) | anaerobic digester metagenome | biome: Wastewater treatment plant; material: sludge; isolation source: anaerobic digester fed with sludge from wastewater treatment plant | place: Denmark: WWTP Randers ... | reverse complement strand
ATCGAGAGCCCCTTTTGTCAACTCACATAGCAAGTTTTGCGGTACTGCGTTTATTCGTTTCTCATTCGTTGACAACCCCCTCCCTGCCTCTCCCGATCCTGCACGCAGACCTGCGACAGGCCCCCGCCAACCGGCAAGCGGCCGCCGATCTGGCGATCGGCGGTGAGCGTAGGGGCCTACTGACACGCGCTACCCTTCAGTGATTCATTCCCTTCAGTGCCTCAGTGATTCCCCCCCTTGCGCCCCGCCGCATTCTGGGCTATCATCCCCTCGACACAGGGACGACGCGGAGGGACGACGTGGCAATCATTCCCGGTTTTCTGCTCAAGAGGCTTTACGTGCGGGGCAGCCTGCGCAACACGACGGCGGGCTGCGCCCTGGACCTGCGCAACGTGGTGGATTCGGGGACGGTGACCTGCTTCCTGGAGCTGCAGATCGACGGCCGCTCCTACGGCCCCGACCGCCTGCGCCTCCTCCTGGAGGGAGAGGCGCCCATGGAGGCCGCCGCCGTCACACCCGAGGCGCCCATCTGCCTGCCGGCGGGCGTGGACGTGACGCTGCTCCTGCCGGGCGTGACCCTGGAGCCGGGCTCCCACCGCCTGCGCCTGCGCTTTGTCACCAGCGAGGTGGGCGAGCTGGCCTTCGGGGTGGAGGACCGGGTGGCGGCGGGCGTGGGCAGCCTGCCGGCGGCCGGCGGCCAGCACGCCGAAGCAAAAGACGAGGAGGAATCAATGCAGACCCCATTGCCGGCGGCCAGAACCCGCCCGCCCCGGGTCGCCATCCTGGGGGCGGGGAGCACGGTGTTTGCCCGGCAGCTCATGAGCGACCTGCTGTGCACGCCGGGCCTGGAGGCGGGCACGTTCGCCCTGGTGGACGTGGACGCCGAGCGGCTGGACCTGGCGCGGCGCATCGCCGAAAAGCTGGTGGAGGTTTCGGGCCGCGACTGGCGGGTGGAGGCCAGCGCCGACCGGCGCGAGGTGCTGCCCGGCTGCGACTATGTCATCAGCCTCATCGAGGTGGCCGGGCTGCGGAACGTGGCGCCCGACTACGAGATCCCCCTGAAGTACGGCGTCGACCAGTGCATCGGCGACACCATCGGCCCGGGCGGCATCTTCAAGATGCTGCGCACCGGCCCGGCCTGGCTCGACATCCTGGCCGACGTGGACCGCCTGTGCCCCCGCGCCCTGGTCATGACCTACACCAATCCCATGTCGGCCCTGACGCTCCTGGCCCTGCGGGCCAGCCGCAGCCAGGTGGTGGGCCTGTGCCACTCGGTGCAGGGCACCTCCAAGCAGCTCGCCGGCTACCTGGACGTGCCCCTGGAGGAGCTGACCTTTCGCTGCGCGGGCATCAACCACATGGCCTGGTTCGTGGAGCTGACCCACCGGGGAGAGGACATGGTCCCCCGGCTGCGCGAGGCGGCGCGGGTGCCCGAGATCTATGACTGCGACCCGGTGCGCTTTGAGATGCTGCTCCATTTCGGCGCCTTTGTCACCGAGTCCAGCGGCCACTTTTCGGAATACGTGCCCTACTTTCGCAAGCGCCCCAGGCTGCTGGCCCGCTACGTGCGCGACGGTTACCGGGGCGAGAGCGGCTTTTACGCCCGCAACTGGCCGGCGTGGCGCCGGGAGGCCGAAGACAGCGTGCGGGCCCAGCTCGCGGGCAAGAGCCCCATCGTGCTCAAGCGCAGCGACGAGTACGCCTCGAACATCGTCGAGGCCGTGGAGAGCGGCCGGCCGGCGGTCATCCACGGCAACGTGCGCAACGACGGGCTCATCCCCAACCTGCCGGCGGGCGGCTGCGTCGAGGTGCCGGTCCTGGTCGACGCGGCGGGCCTGCACCCCACCCACTTCGGCCCGCTGCCGCCGCAGCTCGCCGCCCTGGACGCGGCGCACATGTACGTCCACGAGCTGATGGTGCGGGCGGTCCTGGAGCGCGACCGGGCGGCGGCCCGCCAGGCGCTGATGCTCGATCCCCTGACGGCGGCGGTGCTGTCGCCCGCCGAGATCGGGGCGCTGTTCGACGAGATGTGGGCCGCGGAGCGGGAGGATCTGCGGGCGTACGGTTGATGGCCTCCTGGCGGTTGCTCACGGGAGATGCTGGCATGGCGCGCTGAAGCGCGCACTACGAACGCGCTCTGCGATGGGGTGCCAGCAGGTTGTTGGAGAGGTGCTTGCGCTTGTCGGTTCGTAGTGGGCGATTTATCGCCAAAGAAGCGCGCTGAAGCGCGCACTACGAACGCGCTCTGCGATGGGGTGCCAGCAGGTTGTTGGAGAGGTGCTTGCGCTTGTCGGTTCGTAGTGGGCGATTCATCGCCAAAACACCGCGCTGAAGCGCGCACTACGAACGCGCTCTGCGATGGGGTGCCAGCTGGTTGTTGGAGAGGTGCTTGCGCTTGTCGGTTCGTAGTGGGTGATTTATCGCCAAAGAACCGCGCTGAAGCGCGCACTACGAACGGGCTCTGCGGTGGGGTGCCAGCAGGTTGTTGGAGAGATGATGTGCTTGCGCTTGTCGGTTCATAGTGGGCGATTTATCGCCAAAACACCGCGCTGAAGCGCGCACTACGAACGGGCTCTGCGATAGGGTGCCAGCAGGTTGTTGGAGAGATGCTTGCGCTTGTCGGTTCGTAGTGGGCGATTCATCGCCAAAGAACCGCGCTGAAGCGCACACTACGAACGGGCTCTGCGATGGGGTGCCAGCAGGTTGTTGGAGAGATGCTTGCGCTTGTCGGTTCGTAGTGGGCGATTCATCGCCAAAGAACCGCGCTGAAGCGCGCACTACGAACGGGCACTGCGATGGGGTGCCAGCAGGTTGTTGGAGAGGTGCTTGCGCTTGTCGGTTCGTAGTGGGCGATTCATCGCCAAAACACCGCGCTGAAGCGCGCACTACGAACAAGTGCTACGGGGCGGCGGCGGTGGGCGGCATGTCGATGGGCAGGGCCACCCGGAAGCAGGTCCGGCCGGGGTGCGACTCGAACTGGAGCTGGCCCCGGTGCTCCAGCACGACAATGTTGTAGACGATGTGCAGGCCCAGCCCGATGCCTGTGCCCACGGGCTTGGTGGTGAAAAACGGCTCAAAGATGCGGTGCTGGATTTCGGGCGGGATGCCCGGGCCATCGTCGATGACCTCGACCACTGCCTGCCCGGGCCGGGCGTAGGTGCGCAGCACGAGCTTGCCGCGCCCGCCCATGGCGTCCAGGGCATTGTCCACCAGGTTGGTCCACACCTGGTTCAGTTCGCTGGCGCGCACCTCGATGCGGGGCAGGTCGGGGGCATAGTCGCGCACCACCTCCACGCCCTGCTTCAGGCGATGGCGGAGGATCAGGAGGGTGTCCTCCAGGCCGGCGTGGACGTCCACGCGCTGGATGGGTGCCTGGTCCAGGTAGGAATAGCGCTTGACGGCCCCCACCAGCTCCGAGATGCGCGCCGAGCCCCGGTCGATGTCGCCCAGCAGGTCGTGGACGGCCGAGGTGACGGCCAGCCAGTGCACCACGGCGGGCAGGTGGGCCGCCTCGAAGCCGGCCAGGGCCTGGCGCAGGCTGCCGGCCTGCCAGCCGGCCGACACGAGAACGGGCGCCAGTTCCCAGGCGCCCGCCACGCCCAGCTCTTCCAGCCACGCCAGCAGCTCGTCCTCGCGCTCGGAGTAGATCAGTGGGGCGAGGGCGCTGGGGGCCGCCATGCGCTCCACGCTCTCGCCCTGCAGCCGCCGGGCCAGGGCCGCCCGCTCCCCGTCCAGCCCCAGGGCGTCAAAGGCCACCACGGCCTGCTGCCACGCCTCCAGGAGGGCGCGCAGCTGGCCGGCGGCGCGGCCCACGGCCGCCGCCGGGTTGTTCAGCTCGTGGGCCAGGCCGGCGGCTAGGGTGCCCAGGGCGGCCATCTTTTCGCGCTGCACCAGCACCGCCTCGGTGCTCCGCAGGCGCTGCCCCACGGTCCGCAGGATGGCACCGGCGGCGCCGGGGCTGGCAGTGAGCAACTGCCGGAACGAGTCCTGGCCGATGCGGAACACGCGGCTGTCCGCCAGGGCGCGGACGGTGGCCGTGCGGGGCGCCTGCTCCAGGAGCGACATCTCGCCGATAAAGTCGCCGGGCACCCGCCGGGCGAGGACGACCTGGCGGTCGCCGCTCTCCTTGACCACCTCGAACTCGCCCTCGGCGATGACGTACATGGCGTCGCCGGGATCTCCCTCTGCCATGAGGACCTCGCCGGCGGCCAGCCGCACGTCCTGCACCATGCTGCACAGGCGCTCCAGGTCGGCCCGGGGCAGGGCGGTGAACAGCGGCAGGCGACCCAAAAAGTCGGCCGCCGTCGCATCCCTCGCCGCCGCCCCGGGCGATGCCGTTTCGGGCGTCAGGTGCATGGCTCACGCCTCCAGCAGGGCCCGAACCCGGGCCTGGGCGAGGAACGAGGCGCGCAGCTCGTCGCTGCCGGCGTGGTCGGCAATGTAGCCCAGGATGGCGACCGCCTGGGCCCGAAGATCCTCCGCGCCGTTGCCGTCGCCCGCCTGCCCGGCCGTTTCCGCCAGCCCGGCCAGGATGGGCCACAGCACGTTCCGGGCGCCCAGCGCCTCGGCCCGCCGGCGCGCCGTGTCGAGGGCCGCGTGGGCCTGGTCGCCGCGGCCCTGGGCCAGGAGCGCCCGGCCCAGGTAGCACAGCAGCTCGGGCACAAAGGCGTGCAGCCCCCAGGCTTCCATGGTCCTGTAGCGGCCGGCCAGGGCCTCGGCCCGGGCGTACTCGCCCTGCGCCAGGGCCAGCTTGGGCTCGAAGGACAGGATCAACGGCGTGAACAGCGCCAGGTGGTCCCCGAGATCGCGCTGGATCTGGGTCAGGATGGCCTCGGCCCCGGAGTGGTCGCCCTTGAGCAGATAGAGCTCGGCCATGCGGATAAAGGCCCAGTTCCACCACAGGTGCATGTGCACCGAGGGCGCGGTCAGGGCCAGGCGCACCAGCTCCAGCCCGCGGTCGACTTGCCCCAGGTCGCCGTAGACGAGGGCCAGGTCGCTGCGGGTGACGAGGAGGGGGGCGACAAAGCCCGCCTCTTCGGCCAGGCGGATGCATTCCTGCATGACCGCCAGCGCGCGCCCCAGCTCGCCGCGGGCGTGGTGCGCCAGGCCGACGTACATGCGGCTGTAGGCCTGGCCCCACAGGTTGTCGATGGACTGGCTGAGGGCAAAGGCCTCGTCAGAGACGCGGATGGCCTGGTCGTAATCGCCGGTAAAGGTGCTGAACAGCGTCAGGGTCGTCAGGTTGTCGGCCAGCATGGGCCGGTTGTCCATCTCTTCCCACAGCGCCCGTGCCTCGTCCAGCACCGCCCGGCCGCGGGCCACCTGGCCCACGTCCAGGTAGACCTGGGCCAGGTCGTGGAGGGTAAAGGCCATCAGCTCCCGGCTGCCCAGCTCGCGGGCCAGGGCCAGGGACTGCTCGCCGTGGATCAGGGCCTGGTCGGCGCGGCCCGAGCGCTCGTGGAGCAGGAGCAGGTTCCACAGGATGCGCGCCTCGGCCTCCCGGTCGCCCAGCTCGCGGGCGAGGAGCAGCGCCCGGTCGCACAGGTCCTGGGCCGTGAGCACGTCGTGGACCGCCGTGGGCGAGGCGTGGATGGTGGCCGAAGCGACCAGGACCGCCAGCTCCAGGTCCCGATCTCCCAGGCCCTGGGCCAGCTCCTCCGCCTCCAGGTAACCGTCGCGGGCCTCCTCGTAGCGCGACGACAGCTCCAGGGCCCGGCCGCGGCCCAGGAACAGCCGCTTCCAGGGGGGTGCCTCCACCCCCGGCCGGCGGGCCACCTCCAGGGCGCGGTTGTAGTGGGCCACCGCCTCGTCGTTGGCGTACAGCCGCAGGGCGGCGTCGCCGGCCCGCAGGTAATAGGCCACGGCGCGGGGGTCCCGCGCCTCGTCAAAGTGGTGGGCCAGGCGCGGCGCGAACTCGTCCAGGCGGTCGGCAAAAAGGCTCTCCAGGATCTCGGCCAGGCGCCCGTGCATCTCCCGCCGGCGCCGGCGCAGGACCGAGCGGTAGGCAGCCTCCTGCGTCAGGGCGTGGCGAAAGGTGTACTCCAGCTCGGGCAGGCGGGCCGCCTCGAGGATGAGGCCCGCGCGCTGTAAAACCCGGAGCTGCTCGTCCAGGTCGATCTCGCGCTCCAGGGCCAGCTCCAGCACGCGATAGTAGAACGAGCGGCCGGCCACCGAGGCGAACTGCAGGACGTGGCGGGCCACCTCGTCCAGGCGGTCGACGCGGGCGGTGAGGAGGGCCTGGAGGCTGTCGGGGATCGAGATCTCGTCCACGGGCAGGACCATCTGCCAGCGCGTGCCGCTGGCGTCGCGGGCCAGGGCGCCGCCCTCCACCAGCGAGCGCACCACCTCTTCGACGTAAAAGGGATTGCCCTCGGCCTTGGCCAGCACCATCTGCCGCAGGCGGTCGGGCAGGTCGGCCACGGCCAGGAGGTGGTCTACCAGGCTGTTGCTCTGCTCCGCCGTCAGGGGCTCCAGGACGACCTCGGTGTAGCGGTGGGGATAGTCCACCTCGGCCGCCTGCTTGACGCGCCACGCCGGGCCGTGGCGGTCAGGCCGGAAGGCGCACAGGAAGAGGATGCCCGCCCGGTCGGTCAGGCGGAAGAGGTGCACCAGCAGCTCGGCCGAGGCGGGATCGGCCCAGTGCAGGTCGTCCAGGACCAGCACCACCGGCTGGACCGCCGCCCAGCGCTGCCAGGTGTCCAGCATCACCTGGAACAGCTCCCGCTTGAAGGCCTCGCCTTCCAGGCGCCCGCCGTTGCTCTCCACACCCAGGAGCACCTCCAGGACGCGGCGGGCCCGCTCGCACTCTTCCGGCGGCGTGCCCTCGTGCAGGCAGTTGCAGCCAATGCGCTCCCGGACAAGCTCCGGCGAGTCGCTCTCGCGGACGCCGCACATGTGCCGGATGAGGTCCAGGAAGGCGGCATAGGGCCGGGAGGTGGCGTACGACAGCCCCCGGCTCTCGCGCCATTGCAGGTCGCCGGCGCGGGCGCACTCGGAGCGCAGCTCGTCGATGAGGCGGCTCTTGCCCAGGCCGGCCTCGCCCACCACGGAGACGATCTGGCCCCGGCCGCGGCGCAGGTCGGCGACGGCGTTGCGCAGGATGGACATCTCGGCCTGCCGGCCGACGAGGGGCGTCTCGAGGCCCTCGATGCCCCGCAGGCGCCCGGGCCGGGCCTTGAGCCCCACGACGCGGTAGGCGGCCACCGGCTCCGACTTGCCCCGCAGGCCCACCTGGCCCAGGGGCTCGACGTCAAAGAGGGGCGCCACCAGGCGATAGGTGTGCTCGCTGATGCGCACCGTGTCGGGCTCGGCGGTCTGCTCCATGCGCGCCGCGACGTTGATGGCGTCGCCCATGGCCGTGTACTCGACCTGCTTGTCATAGCCGATCTGGCCCACGACGACCAGGCCGGTGTTGATGCCCACCCGCACGGAAAAATCCAGCCCGCGCTGCTCCCGGAAGCGCCGGGCAAAGGACTGCACCCCCTCCACGATCTCTAGCCCGGCGCGCACCGCCCGCTGGGGGTCATCTTCGTGGGCCACGGGCGCGCCGAAAAAGGCCAGGACCGCGTCGCCCATGAGGCGCGCCACGGTGCCCTCGTAGCGATAGATGGGTCGGATCAGGTAGGCAAAGGCGTTGTTCATGACCTCCGCCCACTCTTCCGGATCCAGCCGCTCGGCCAGCGAGGTCGAGTCCTGGACGTCGCAAAAGAGCATGGTGATGATGCGGCGCTGGGCCTCGGGCGGCGGGGAGGGGCCGGGCGGGGCCGGCGCCGGCGCGGCGCTCGCAGCGCTCGCGGCCGGCAGGGCCTGGCCGCAGTTGTGGCAAAAGCGCGCGTCGGGCTGCAGCACGGCGCCGCAGTTGGGACACGTGCCCGCCAGGCTCGTGCCGCAGCGAGCGCAAAAGCGCGCGTCCGGCGGATTGGCGGCCCGGCAGCGAGGGCAGGACAACATCTAGCCCGCTCCGCCCACTACAAACCGGAGCCCGTTCGTAGTGCGCGCTTCAGCGCGCTTCCTGGGCGATGAATCGCCCACTACAAACCGACAACCTGCTGGGCACAGGGGGACGGCCGGCTGCCCCTTTCTCGTTTCAGGGCCCATAATGCCTCCTGTTTCGATGGGTGGAGTCTACGCGGGGGAACAGCCCTTGTTCCGTGCCAGCCCAGTATAAAACAAATGGGCCCCCAGGTCAAGTAGGTTTTGGACGGCCCGGGAATAAAAGAAGCCGGCCCGGAATGAGGGGGGGACCGGGCCGGCTATTGTTGGGAAATCGGCGTGGGGGTTGTCCGCCGATGCTGCCACCACTGCAGAGTTTGTCGTACGCCCATCACGATCACGTGTCATTATATGCGACGGGGGAACGAGCAACAGACGGCTTTGGTTTGCCCTCCTGTTGGCTTCCGATGGGCAGGGTTTGCTTTTGGTTGGAGGGCCAGACAGAAAGGGCACCCGCTAGCCCCTTTCGAGAAGGGGCCGCCAGGCGCTGCAGAACGAGAACGACGGCAGCCGCTCCATTTTGCCCGACCCCACCCTTGTGCTACAATGCAGCCTGGAGGAAAAGGAGCAAAGCCCATGGCGATTACCCTTCGACCAGCACGCCGGGAGGATGCCGCGGCACTCCACAAGAGCTGCTATCCCGACGCCGACCCCGAGGACGTGGACTTTTACCTGGCCTGGTCCCTGCGCCAGGTGCAAAAGGGGCGCATGGTGCGCCTCGTGGCCGAGGTGGACGGCCGCGTGGTGGGCAATGCCCAGTTGACCGTGTGGGGCAGCGAGGGCGAGATCGGCAGCATCGTCGTGGCCGAGTCGCACCGCAGGCAGGGGCTGGCGCGCCGGCTCATCGCCGCCCTCGTGGCCGAAGCGCAGGCCCGAGAGCTGGACGCCCTGGACATCGGCGTGCACCGCGACAAGCCACACTTAAGGGCCTTTTACGAAAGCCTCGGTTTCCGCCCCATAAAAAAAAGTGGGCCAATGCCCACTTTTTTCGAGCCCATTATTACGTTGAAGCTGCCATTGCAGGCTCTAAGAAAGAACGGGCGGGAGATCGCATAGCGATAATCAAAGGCAACGGTGCCACGACGTGCGTCAATGAAGCATTGATGTTCAACAATGAACGAGCGATGTAGGTTGGCTATGCTGCGACGTGCTGCAATGGACTTTGAATAATCATTGCGAGTCTCCCGCCGCTGGCAGAAAGTTCCGTTCCCCCTTCCACCGCCTACAGCTTACCACATCATGGCCCTTTTGTAAAGTAGGAAACAAGTACTAGTTTTAACCATTCTTTTACCTTCATCCCGGTTGGCCGGGTTGCCGTGCGGGCCAGGACGTGTTATACTCCGGGCACAAGCCGCGGCCGGGATGAGCCTGCCGTCTGTGCGTCCTCCGGCCCGGCGGACCATCGTCGACAGGGGGAACATTATGGCCATCCACGTTTCGCAGCGTTTTCCGCTCGCCCATCTGCCCACGCCGCTGGAGCCCATGGAGCGCCTGAGCAAGGCCCTGGGGGGGCCCGAGCTGTGGATCAAGCGCGACGACCAGACCGGGCTGGCAACGGGCGGAAACAAGACGCGCAAGCTCGAGTTCCTCGTGGGCGAGGCGCGCAGCAAGCAGGCCCAGGTGATCCTCACCGTGGGCGCCGTGCAATCGAATCACTGCCGCCAGACGGCCGCCGCGGCGGCCCGGGCCGGCCTGGAGTGCGTCCTCGTGCTGCGCGGCGACCCTCCGCCGCCAGAGCTGTGGACCGGCAACCTGTTCCTGGACCAGCTTCTGGGTGCCCGGCTGGTGTGGAGCGGCGATAGAGACCCCCTCCAGGTCCTGGACGAGGCCGCGGCGGCGGAAGAGGCCGCCGGCCGGAGGGCCTACGTGATTCCCTACGGCGGCTCCAACGCCACCGGGGCGGCGGCCTATGCCCTGGCCTTCGAGGAGCTGTGGGACCAGATGTACGTGGCCCGCCTCTCCTTCGACCGCGTCGTCTTTGCCACCAGCTCGGGGGGCACGCAGGCGGGGTTGGTGGTGGGCGCCAGGGCCTGCGCCTTCGAGGGGCAGGTGCTGGGCATCAGCGTCGACAAGACCGGGGGTCACTTGCGCAGCACGGTCCTCGATCTGCTGGCCCCCACGGCGCGCTGGCTTGGCATGGACCTGCGCCTGAGCGCCGCCGACATTCACATCGACGACCGCTTCCTGGGGGCCGGCTATGCCGTCGTCACCGGCGCCGAGCGCGAGGCCATCCGCCTCGTGGCCCGCACCGAGGGAATCCTCCTCGACCCTGTCTACACCGGCAAGGCCATGGGCGGGCTCATCAGCCTGGTGCGCGAGGGCACCATCTCGGCCTACGAGCGCGTGCTGTTCTGGCACACGGGGGGTATGCCGGCCCTCTTTGCCTACCTGGACGACCTGAAGGCGGGCGCCTGAGCCCGTACCGGCCCGCGCCTCAGGAGGGCCGCGGAGGGCGGCCGGGGACCCGGGCGCGGGGCGCGCCGGCCCACGGATCGCGCTTCAGGTACAGGAACTCGCGCCGGCCAAGGGTGCTCTGCAGCCCCGTGCCGTAGAACCGCTCCACGGGCCGGCCGTCCGCGTCGTAGCGGTAGCCATAGCCCTGGAAGGGCAGCGCCAGCTCGACGGGCACCGCCTCGGGCCCGCGATTGTAGACCAGGGCGTGGCTGCCGGTCACGATCCGGTAGCCGGGCCGGGCCGTCTGCAGGCCCAGGACCTCGCGCCACAGGGCGGCAAGCTCCGCCTCGCGCCCGGCCTCGAAGAGCATGGCCACGCCCTGGACGGCCACGTACAGGTTTCCGCGCCGCTCGACCAGGTCGCCGTAGGCCAGTTGGGGCACAACCGGGGCCAGACTGCCCAGGGCGCGCGCCACGCTAGCCGAGGCGACCACCCGCCCGCCGGCCGCCAGGACCTGGCGCAGCGCTTCCAGGTCCCCCGGCGCCAGGTAGTCGGCCGAGGGCGTCAGGACGACGACGCTGCGCACCCCCTCGCCCGGTGCCGGCAGCCAGCCTTCCATGCTGCCGACGACGGCGGCGTTTACCCCCTGGGCCGCCAGGATCGACAGGCGCTGGTAGGGATGCACCTCCAGGAGCACCGCCGCCCGCCCGGCGCCGATGGCCTCGTGGGCGCGCGACGGCGGCGCCAGGATCAGCACCCGCGGCCGGGAGGCGGGGGCGGCCATGGCCTGCCGCAGGTTGGGAAAGGCCGTCGTGACGCGGCCGAACATCGTCTCGACGTCGTAGGCCGTCCGGTGGCTGTCGTTGTACAGGCCCTGCTCCTTGACGTTATAGTTCCAGTAAGCAATGCCCTGCAGGTCGCCGCCCCCCTGCCTCATCAGGAGCGCCAGGGCCAGGCCGTTGGTCACGGCGTCCGACACCGAGCCGGGGTCGCGGCTGGCCTGGCTGAGGCCCCAACTGTTGGCCGCGGCCCACAGCCAGGCCGGCTTGTCGTAGCGGGCCGAGTAGAGCCCCACGGTGCGCGCCAGCAGATAGAGGCCCACCAGGTCGGCGTCGCTCAGGGCGACGTCGGGCGGCCCGTCGCGGGGATAGGCGTCAAAGGTGACGACGAAATTCTTGGGCGTGTCGCGAAAGAGGGCCTCCACGTCGGGCAGGGTGTAGGTCCGGCGCGCCTGGGCCCCGTCGAATGACATGGTCACGGGCAGCCCCGGATGGATCTCGTGCCACAGGGCCGCGCTCCAGGCGGCATATTCCGCCACCATGCCCGACTGAAAGGCCCCCAGGAGCCGCAGGCGCTCGAGATCGTCGCCCACGTCCGAGAAGCGCAGGCCGGTGCGGGCCTGGAACTCGGCCTCGGCGTGGGCCGAGTAATCGCCGCCCAGGGGCTCGTCCGACAGGTTCAGCATCAGGATCGTGCCGGCGTAGGGCCGCACCAGCTCGCCATCCAGCCAGCGGTAATAGGCCTCGATGTCGCGGCGGTAGCGGGGGGCAAAGAACGAAGCGCTTACACCGCCGCCATAGATGTCCAGGGGCTGGCCCGCCGCGTCGCGGCGCACGTCGCCCGGGTGCTCCTCGTTCCAGCGCGCGCCCATCTGGATCTGGTAGCCGATGGGCAACACGGCCTTGACCCCCACCGCCCGGCAGGCATCCAGCAGGCGCCGCTGGGCGGCGAGCATCGCCGCGGCCCCCTCGTGCCGCGGATCGCCGGGGTCCAGCAGGGCCTCGTAGACCGCATAGGACAGGCCGGGCTCCACCTTGGCCGGGTCCACCTCCCCCGGGTTGTTGTGGCCGATCCAGACCACGTTGGCGCCGTGGGCCACCAGGCGCCGGACCAGGGCCTCCATCTCGGCGGCGGACATCTCCGGGTAGGCCTCCACTGCCCAGCCGGCCCAGGGCGGGCCCGGCGGCGCGGCGGGCGCCGCCGCCGCGGGCGCCGGCAACGATCCGGCAAGGGTCAAGGCACACAGCACCAGCACCACCCACGCCCGGTGCGGGCATCTGCGACGCCGCAGGGAAGAATGCCAGTATTTCATCGCATTACATCTCTGTTCTTCTTGTTCTTCCCCCATTCACCCCAATCCTGTAGGGGCAGGGCTTGCCCCCGCCCGGGCCGGGCAACCGCGAGGGTTGCCCCTACAGGGCAACAACACATCGGACGTAGGGGCAGGGCTTGCTGTAGATACTCGTAGGGTTTTACCCCGAGTTGCTCATTAACAATTT
>MTKX01030205.1_pt1 | contig 12666 bp, 14 predicted proteins | sample 1042771 | NCBI WGS metagenome assembly MTKX01 (sample SAMN06212183, study PRJNA360534) | anaerobic digester metagenome | biome: Wastewater treatment plant; material: sludge; isolation source: anaerobic digester fed with sludge from wastewater treatment plant | place: Denmark: WWTP Randers ... | reverse complement strand
GGACACTCACCGCAAACCCGCGGACACGTCAACTTATGTTATCCAGAAAGGTGAAATGCACCCTGAGCGCACGGCTCAGCCGGCGGCCGGCCACAATCACCTCACAGCCGGCGTAGGCGGCAAGACGCCAAAGGTCATCGCGGCCGTCTCTGGGCCCATCGACGATGCGCGCTTCCGAGCGCCCAAGGGCTGCGGTGTCGATTCGCACCGCCCCAATCCTGCGCGGCCCCGGCTCGGCGGGCCAGCCGGCCGTCCTACCTTCGCCGGCCACCCCGGCAAAGACAAGGCCGCCCCGCTGCACCCAGCTGTCGTAGAGAAGGACGTCTTCGAGGGTCCAGGATCTCCTGGACATGCTTTTGAGGCTCACTGTTACCCTCCTGGAGAAGATTTCCCTGCCTGTTCACAGGCACTCCCCGCCTCCTGGTTCGAGGCGCAAAGAGTCCCCATGCAAGCAGATTCTCCGGAAGCAGTATCAGCGAGTTCAGCCGGCCATCGTGGGTTTTTCCTCTGCGGGAAGCCCTGGACTTCCCGCGAAACATTCTATCATGAGGCAGGATAGGGCGCAAGTCGGAAACGGCCGGCGCCCACCGGCGCAGAGGGCTCTGCTACGCACAGCGCAGCGCCGTTAGCCGCTTTAGCGCCGCGCCGTAGCTGGCGTTCTGTGCTGCCCACGCCACCAGCCGATCGCAGGCAAACTCGGGGCAGCCACTGCAGTCGGCCAAACCACGCGCGTCGACACAGCACGCCAGGATCCAGCAATCAGCCGACCAGTGCGTCGAGCGGTCCCCCAGGCAGCCACAGCAGTACATCTTGCGCGCCAAGACCTGCTCCATCCCCTCGTCAGGCCGGAGCCAACCTTGGCCGCGGAACCAATCCACCACAACCCGCGCCGCCTGCTCGTCGTGCGGCGCCAGCCTAATCTCGCACGTGCCGCAGTCAAGCCCGCAGGCCGCCATCATCTCAGGTTCCATCGGTTGCCCTGACGCACGGAGCCCGCGCTGGCACCCGGGACTCGCCCTTCTGCGGAGCAAGTCCCGCCTCCTTGGCAGCCAGGGCTGCCGTCAGCGCCGCAGGCCCGGATCCGGCGGCAACGACCCTCGTTGAGCTATCTTCCATTGGGCCCTGGCCGATCAATCTACCAGGCGCGGGCATCATAGCGTGCGCTCGGCCCGCACCGAGCGCTGTCCGCTCAAGCTGCGGCTCTGCGTCTCAGCGGTTGGTCATCGCGCTCAGGCTCGGCGCATAACGGTCGCCTTGTATCGTTATCCTGGCCAGGGCGTCTTCGATCGTGCCCAAGTCGTCGGGCGTGAGCTCTACGGCAAGCGCACCAAGGTTCTCGTCCAACCGATCGAGCTTGCGGCTGCCCGGAATCGGCACGATCCACGGCTTCTGAGCAAGCAGCCACGCGAGCGCGACCTGCGCTGGAGTCGCCCCTTTCCTCTCTCCAATCCCCACGAGCAGGTCTACGACCACCCGATTTGCTTTGCGCGCCTCCGCCGTGTAGCGCGGGCTGCTGCTCCGCACATCTGACTTGGCAAATGTCGTGCTCTCGTCGATCTTGCCCGTTAGGAAACCCCTGCCCAGCGGGCTGAAAGGCACGAAGCCGATACCGAGCTCCTCACAGGCCGGCAGCACCTCCTCCTCTGGCGACGTCCACCACAGCGAGTACTCACTTTGCACCGCTGTGACCGGCTGGACCGCGTGGGCGCGCCGGATAGTCGCTGCCCCGGCCTCGGAGAGCCCGAAGTGCAGCACCTTGCCTTCCGCGATCAGGTCCCTCACCGCGCCCGCCACATCTTCGATCGGCACCTGCGGGTCGACCCGGTGCTGGTAGAAGAGGGCGATGGCCTCCACCCTCAGCCTCTTGAGAGATGCCTCCGCCACCCGCCTGATCTGCTCGGGCCGGCTGTCCAGCCCGCTCGACGGGACCGGCCCCAGGCCGGGCTCATGCCGGAAGCCGAACTTGGTGGCGATCGCGACTTGCCCGCGGAAGGGCGCTAGGGCCTCGCCTACCAGCTCCTCGTTGGTGAACGGCCCATAGACCTCGGCCGTGTCGAAGAAAGTAATCCCGCGCTCGACCGCGGCATGAAGGAAGGAGATCATCTCCTGCCTGTCTCCCACCGGCCAGTCGCCAAAGCTCATCCTCATGCAGCCCAATCCCAACGCCGACACCTCAAGGTTGCTCTTGCCAAGCCTTCGCTTCTGCACTTTCTAGCCTCCTATCTTTCGGCTGAGTTTTCCAACCACCGCAATTCTACCCCTGTTGGGCAACTTGGCAAACTGCCCCGCTCGGCATCGCCGTTTGTGGCGACGTGGAATCACTCCGGCATCCCGGCTTCTGGGTTCAGGACTGCTCGGCTGCCACGCAGAACCTGCTGGTCGCGGCACATGCGCTCGGGCTGGGCGGGGTCTGGCTTGGTGTCCATCCAATCGAGGAGCGCGTGCAGGGTGTGCAGCGGGTTCTGGGGCTGCCCGCCCAGGTCGTGCCTCTGTGCGTCCTCGCCCTCGGCTACCCGGCCGCCAAGCCCGAGCCGGCGGCGAGTCGCTACCACGAGGCCAGGGTGCACCACAACCGCTGGTAGGCCCTGGGCACACCCGCAACAGGCTGTGCTGCCCAGGTGTGGTGTCGTGCAGGGCCTTGTGCCCGGTCTATCGGCCAGCCGAGCGACTCTGGCGCGTCCTCAAGGACTCTCCTCCCCGATTTGACACGCACGCTGCTCTGTGGTAATAGGTAGGTTCGTACTGAGCCACGTCGCATGACACGGCCCGGTAGACAACCCGCGATCAGGGCCACGAAGCCCTTGGATCAAAGCCTGACCGGCTCTGCACCAAGGGCTTTTCCTTGAGAACGGCACATCTTTGGCAATGCAGAAAGGAACACTCCAATGGCAACGATCGGCTACTTTGAAGGAATGGACTCGCTTGTGCTGACCCGGCTGGCAGCCAAGGGCATCGGCACGCTTCCCGTCAGCAACGGTTTCGACGCGCACGGCAAGCTCGTCTCGCACCTCTCCGCGCAGGACGGCGTCTCGCTGATCGTGGGCTACCTGCACAAGGTCCTGCCGACCACCGGCTTCCCGGGCACTGCCAGGCAGATGCTGTCGACCTGGACCGGAAAGGAAATCCCCGTGCTTCTCATAGTCGAGAGGGCGTTCCACGATGCGGCACGCGAGCGGCTGGGCGATGCGCAAGCTCGGGTACAGCTGGTGGACCCCGACGACATCTACAAGGCCATCATGGCGATGCTATCGTAGTCTGTACGATCCCAAGGGTCCCGGCCCGCGGGCCGGCCGCTGCCTAATCCCCGCGCCTCGGGTGGTCGGAGAACCTGCCGGCGCGCACGGGCAACCTGTTACGCGGCCGGCCCGCCCACCAGCGAAGCCGCGGCTGCGTCAACGACCCAGGTGACCTGCCCCGAGGCCGGGCGGATGCGCCGGGCGGGCAGGCGCCCATCCCCGTCCGACAGGACTGCCTGGACAATCTCCGCCTTCTCACGCCCGCTGACCAAGAAGAGCACCTGCTCCGCCGCATTGAGGGCCGGCAGCGTGAGCGTCACGCGCTCGGCGGGCCGGGCGTCGTATTGGGCAGACGTGGCCACGGCTAGGCGCTCCTTCTCCTCCAGCGCCGCCGAGCCGGGGAAGAGCGACGCCGTGTGCCCGTCCCTACCCATGCCAAGCAGCACCAAGTCCAGGCGCGGCTGAGGGCCATCGAAAAAGCGCCGCAGCTCACGGTCGTAGCACCGGGCGGCCTCCTCGGCACCCAGCTCCCCGCGAACGCGATGGACGTTCTCTGCCGGGATGGGCACCTGGGCGATCAGCGTCTCGTAGGCCAGCCGGAAGTTGGTCGCCGGATGGTCGATCGGGACACATCGCTCGTCGGCCCAGAAGAAGTGCACTTGGGTCCAGGGGAGGTGCGACCGGTGGGGCTCCTCGGCCAGGAGCCGGTACAGGGCACCCGGCGTCGTACCGCCCGACAGCGCCGCGCAGAAGCGCCCACGGCGCTCGGCAGCTTCGCAGGCCAGGCCGGCAAAGCGCCGCGCGGCCTCTCGGGCCAGGGCCTGTGCGTTGGGCACAACGACGACCTCTTCGCCTGACACAGGGCGCTGACCGCCGGTCATGAACTATGGTCCCCACAGTCACAGTGCCAGGCACGCCCGTCGCGGCCGAGCATCTCGTCCGCTTCTGCCGGCCCGCCGCTCCCCCCGTTATAGAGCGCCAGGCCGGGCGCATGGGGCGCGGCCCAGCTTGCGAGGATCGGGTCGACCACCTGCCAGGCCAGCTCGATCTCGTCCGCCCGAGCAAAGAGGGAGGCATCGCCATGGATCGCGTCGAGGAGCAGGCGCTCGTATGCTTCGGGCAGCGCAGACGCGCCGAAATCCTCGGCGTAGTGAAAGTCCATATCGACCGAACGAGTGCGCATGCCAGCGCCCGGCTCCTTGGCCTCAAAACGCAGGTGGATCCCCTCGCCGGGCTGGAGGCACAACGAGAGGACGTTGGGCGCGATTCTGGCCCCCGCTGAAGGGGGAAAGAGCAGGTGAGGGACCCGCTTGAACTGGATAGAGATCTCTGTCGTCTTGGCCGCCAGCATCTTGCCCGAGCGGAGGTAAAAGGGCACGCCCTGCCAGCGCCAGTTGTCCACGAAACACTTGAGAGCGGCGTAGGTCGGCGTCTGCGAGTCGGGCGCCACCCCCACTTCCGCGCGGTAGCCCTGATACTGCCCTCGCACGCTCTCGGTGCAGCGGCGGATGGCCCGCAGGACCTTGGCCTTTTCGTCCCGCAGGGCACCCGCTTCAAACATGGACGGGGGCTCCATGGCCGTCAGGGTGAGCAGTTGCAGAACGTGGTTCTGGAACATGTCGCGCAGGACACCTGCCTGGTCATAGTAGCCGGCGCGGTGCTCCACGCCGACCGTCTCAGTCACATGGATTTGCACGTGGTCGATGTAGTTTCGGTTCCACAGCGGCTCGAAAATGGCATTCGCAAAACGGAGGGCCAGGATGTTCTGCACCGTCTCCTTGCCCAGGTAGTGGTCAATGCGATAGACCTGGCGCTCGTCGAAGACGGCATGTACCTGCTCGTTCAATCCGCGGGCGCTCTCCAGGTCATGCCCAAAGGGCTTCTCGATAATGATATGCGCCCAGCCAGGTGCGTTGCGGTTCAGGCTGGCCTCCCCGAGCCGCCGGACGATGACCGGATAGAGCGAGGGCGGGGTCGCCAGGTAGAACAGCCGGTTGCTCGCCGCGCCGGCCGCCTTCTCAAAGTGAGCCAGGTGCTCCTCCAGGCGCCGGTAGGTCTCCGAGTCGTCATAGTCGCCTGCCAGGTACGAAACGCGGTCATCAAACGCGTGCCACAGTGCGCAGACGCCCGGCTTGGCCCGCGAGTAGGCCTCCACGCCTCGGAACAGCTGGCTGCGGAACGCCTCATCGGACAGCGGGCTGCGCGCCACGCCCAGCACATGGAAGTCGGCCGGCAGAAACCCCTCGCACCCCAGAGTGTGGAGCGCCGGCACCAGCTTCCGCTGCGTCAGGTCGCCGGAAGCACCAAAGATCACCACGCTCACCGGCTGTCGGTACTGGCGCTTCTCTTCGTCAATGCCAGCGACCGTCCCCGGCAGCAGCACATCTCTTGTCTCCACCCCTACCCCCATGTTCACCTCGCCTCGCCTCACCATCCCGCCATTATGCCATGCCCAACAAGAAGAGGACAGCCGCGAGACCATACGCTCCACGGCGGCCGCGCGCGTCAACGGCTACTTGGGTGGATCACCCATTCGGCGCCGGGAGCCACTGGCGCACCTCCTGGAAGCGGGTGACGTGCAGGTAACGGACCACGTGCACCCGAAACAGCGCCGTCGACGGCGCCGCCACGAACGAGTCCAAGTAGGGATGGCGCCCGGTCAGCAGCGCTGCCCACGGCATAAACCCAGCGCCCAGCTCCACCTGACTTGCCCGCCCAGTCACCGTCACCGCACTGACCTTCGTCATGTCCTCGGGAAAACGGCCCCGGTTGTCGACCAGCAGGGCGACGTGATCGCACTCGATGAGAAAACGGTACTTGCGCGTCGCTACCGGCGTGGCGAAGACGAACGACGTGAGGTCCGCGCTGAAGGCAAAGGCGACCAACGAGGCGTAGGGTTGGCCGCCGGCCTGGGTGCAGAGCACGGCAAAGGGCTCCGTGAAAACAAGATCCTTGAGAGACTCGATCAGCCGGGGCTCCTCGCCTGGCGCGGGAAACGGGGCTTCGGAGTCAGGGGCCAGGCTCAGTTCTTCTGGCTTTGGCATTTGCACAGCGAATTCCTCTCCCCCACAGCATAGCCCTGTTGGCGCAGATCCTCGGCGTAGTGGTGCGTCGCGCTGAAGAGCAGCACTGGTTCTATGCGCTGGTACCGCAGGCGTTGGGTGCGCACCCTGCCCTCAATCAGCACGATGCGCAGGCTCCCTTTCGTGTAGGCCTGCTCAGCAGCCAGCAGGGCCGGGTGCCGTGCCAACAGCTGTCCGCCCAGGATCCAGACGATGGCTTGCGTATCGCTCATGGGACGGCTCAAGATTATGCCCCAGTTGTGCCGGCAAGTCAAAGGCCCCAGGTTGCCTCATTTTGGCACAGCATCAGCACCCCGCCGTGTCGAGCCGCATGGGAAACCCGTGCCGGCTGCTGGCTGGCGGGCGCACATCCGGCAGGCGAGCCGGGCGCCGATCCCAAGGGCTCTCAGCGCAGCCGGGCATCGCGCAGCCCGTTTGACTCACCGCGCGACCTCTGCTATACTGGAGTCCGCAGCTCACTATCACTTACGGGAGGACTCATGGGTTACTATCTCAAGCTTTACCTTGCGACGCTCGTTGCCTTTTTTGCTATCGACCTGGTGTGGCTCGGCCTCGTCGCGCGCTCCTTCTACAGCAAACACCTGGGCTTTCTGATGGCTCCCAAAGTCAACTGGCCGGCGGCCCTCATCTTCTACCTGCTGTTCGTTGTCGGCATCCTGGTGTTTGCCGTCCTGCCGGGGTTGGAAGCAGGCTCGCTGAGAACAACCCTCCTACGCGCGGCGCTGTTTGGGCTCATCGCCTATGCCACTTACGACCTGACCAACCTGGCCACCCTGAAGGACTGGCCGCTTGTGGTCACCGTCGTCGACCTGGCCTGGGGAACCATCCTGAGCGTGGCAGTGAGCCTGGCCGGCTACCTGGCCGGCGGCTGGCTGAAGTAACGCCCAGGAGAATTCGCTCTTCGCAAAGACAGGAGTTCTACGCATGGCTCAACCGGCTCTTCACGTGGACGTGCGCCACCCGGCCGAGGGGATCGGGGTCCTGGATGTGCAGGGCGAGCTCACAGGCTCGGCCGAAGAGGCGCTCCTTGCTGCCGACGGTACCGCCAGAGGCGGGGCCAAGGTGGTTCTTCTCAACTTGGGCGGCGTGCGCTCCATCGATTCGCTTGGCGCCGGCCTCCTGATCGCGCTGCAGTCCGCCGCCCGGAAGAGGGGGCAGCAACTGCTGGCGTATGGCCTGAACGATACCTGTCTGCGGGCCTTCACGCTAACCCACTTGGACGAGGTGATTGGCATCTATCCCGACGAGTCGGCTGCGCTGGGCAGCCTTCAGCAGGGCGGAGACGGAAGGGCAGGCAGAGGCAAGACTGCAGGATCCCCGTCCATCCACGCACTCAAGACTGGCGGTGGGGGGTGGGCCGAGCCGGTGGGCCGGCTCAGCCTTCCGCCTCTTCCGAAGGAAGCGATCCGCACCGGCGCAGGCGGCAGGCGCCCAACCGGGCCGGTGAAGGGCTTTGGCGCCCTTTGGCGAAGGACCTACGCCATCCGCCTGGTGGGCTCAACCGCCGCTCCCACTGAAATAGTCCGTGTCTGGAAAGAGCGATTCGGTAGCTTCTGGCCCCCTGCCGGCCGGTTCTACGGGGCGGAGAAGCCCATCGCAGCCGGCGATGTGGCGCTGCTCAACCTGGCGGGGCCGGCAGGCCTCACCATCGCCACCGCCATCCTGGTTATCTACGCCGACGACAGGTCCTTCTGCTTCATCAGCGCAGAGGGGCACATGTTCGGCGGCATGATCACCTTCAGCGCGCACGAACAAGACGGCACCTCCGTCGCGCAAGTTCAGGCCCTGCTGCGCGCCAGCGATCCCCTCTTCGAGATCACCGTTCGGCTCGGCATCGCCACCAGGCCCGAAGATCACTTCTGGCAAGGAACGCTGAAGAACCTGGCAGCCCACTTTGGCGTGGCGGGGCAGTCCGTCAGCCAGCAGGCAGTCCTGCTCGACCGCAGCCTGCAATGGCCCCAGGCAAGAAACATCTGGCACAACGGGGCCATTCACAGCACTCTACACACCCCCGCGCGTTGGCTGCGGCGCCCTGGTGCCCGATGACCTATGACGCAGTGATTGTGGGCGCTGGTCCCAACGGCCTCGCGGCCGGTATTACGCTGGCCCGCGCTGGCAAGTCCGTCCTGGTTCTGGAGGCGAAGGATACGATCGGCGGAGGGACACGCTCGGCCGAGTTGACCCTGCCCGGCTTTGTCCATGACATCTGCTCGGCCCTCCATCCCCTGGGGGTAGCCTCACCCTTCTTCCGGGACCTGCCCCTGGCTCAGCACGGCCTCGAGTGGGTCTTCCCTCCCGCCTGCCTAGCCCATCCCCTCGACGATGGCACCGCCGTGTTGGTCGAAGGCAGCCTGGACGCAACCGCCGCCAATCTTGGCCCCGATGCGGCTGCCTATCGGCGGCTCATGGGGCCGCTGGCGACCGGATGGAAGGGGCTGCTGGGTGACCTACTGGGTCCGCTGCGGGTTCCGCGACACCCGCTTGTCATGGCTCGCTTTGGCCTGGCGGGGCTTCTGCCGGCCATCACGCTGGCCCGCTTGGCCTTTCGCGGCGAGCGAGCGCGCGCCGTCTTTGCCGGGATGGCCTCCCACGCCATGATGCCGCTGTCGGCGCCGGCTACGGCGGCCTTCGGGCTGGTCCTCGGCCTGGTGGCCCACGCCATCGGTTGGCCCATGGCTCGCGGCGGCTCTCAGCGCATCGCGGATGCGCTGGGCGCCCACTTTCGCTCGTTGCAGGGCGAGATCATCACCAGCCATCCCGTACGCACGAGGGCGGACCTGCCAAACGCGCGGGCTACCCTGTTTGACACCTCGCCGCGCCAGCTCCTTCAGGTGATCGGCGAAGAGCTGCCTGTTGGCTACCGCCGCGCCCTATCCCGCTTCCGGTACGGGCCCGGCGTCTTCAAGGCCGACTATGCGCTGGACGGCCCCATCCCGTGGCGCGCGGAGGAGTGCCTCCGTGCGGGAACGGTGCACGTGGGCGGCACGCTGGAGGAGATCGCGGCCGCCGAGGCCGCCCCCTGGCGGGGCGAGCACGCAGAACGACCCTTCGTCCTGGTTGCCCAACAGAGCCTCTTCGATCCGGCACGCGCGCCCGAGGGCAAGCATACGGCGTGGGCCTATTGCCACGTTCCGCATGGCTCCACCGAGGATGCGACGGACAGGCTGGAAGCGCAGATCGAGCGCTTTGCGCCGGGCTTTCGGAACCGAGTCCTCGCCCGCCGCACGCAAACCGCCGCCGAGTTGGAAGCCTACAACCCGAACTATGTCGGCGGCGATATCAACGCCGGCGTCCAGGACCTTCGCCAGCTATTCACCCGGCCTGTAGCGCGCCTGGACCCCTACACGACGCCGATCCGGGACGTGTACCTCTGCTCGTCCTCCACTCCGCCGGGCGGAGGTGTGCACGGCCTGTGCGGGTACTACGCCGGACGGGCTGCCCTGCGGCGCCTTCGCTAATCCCGCAACGGACCCCGCACCCTTTGATTGGCAGCATCGGAGCAGGGTGTGGGCGGCGCTCGCATCCTCACCGAAGGCGCTCACCGGCCGTCCGGGCGAGCTGGCTGTCAGCCCTGGATGCCCGCTGCCTGCCTGGCTAGCTGTTTGCGGCTTTCCAGGTCAAAGCTGCGAAAGATGGCCAGTTTCTCGGCTTCAGGCGAACCACCTCCGTGGACGCCCGCCACCATGGCAAGGCCGGCGAACTTGGAGGCCGTCAGGTCCTCAATCAGCCGGAAGCACCGCACGCGGTCGTCCACGGACACGTCGGACGGGCCGGCCAGGTACTTCCTCAAGAGAGCGCCAACTTCTTCGCTTCGATAGTCCTCTTCCGACGGCATCGTCACCACCAGGCCGCCGGCCAGGTCCTGCAGCAGCTCGATTTCGTGGTGCAGGTTTGTGCCTGCGTAGTACTTGCCCACGTTGGCGTATACCAGGTCCGGCAGATAGGTGCCGGAAGTCATCAGCTGGCCTTTCATGGAAGCAGCGAGGCCACAACCGTGCACCAGCTCCGCTGTGACCATGAACTCGACTAGCTTGTCTCGAACGTGGTGCGCCTTCTGAATGCCGTTGTGCTCCGCCACCAGCGCTGCCGCACCGAGCAGCAGGTCAGAAATGGCCGGCTTGCAGCCGCAGTAGGAATGACGATGGTAGGTGGCAAAGGTCTCAGCCAGGTAGCCGGCCAACTGCCATTCCCCACACAGAAACACCCGCTCCCAAGGGACAAAGACATCGTCAAAGACCGTCAGCGACTCGACGCTGGCATATCGCGAGCTGAAAGGGGCAGTCATCTCGTGCCGGACCGACGGCGCCGCCCCTCGGCAGATCATCGTGATCCCAGGCGCATCGGCCGGTATCGCAAATGCGATAGCATAATCGCCATCCTGTGGGCCCATGTCCCGCGTGGGTAGGATGATCAGCTCGTGAGCGTAGGGGGCCAGGGTGTTGTGCGCCTTGGCGCCCCGGACCACCACGCCGTCCGCCGTCCGCTCGACCACGCGCAGGTACATGTCAGGATCGGGCTGTTGATGGGGGCGCAGCGAGCGGTCACCCTTGACGTCGGTCATAGCGGCATTGCCCACCAGGTCGTTGCGCTGGAAGTAGCGGGCGAATTGCAGCAAACGCTCGTGATAAGGGGTGCCAAAAGTAGCATCGGCATGGTGGGTGATGATGGAGAGTGCGTTCAGAGCATCTACACCCATGCAGCGCTGGATGCAGAGAGTCTCGCGGCAGTAGATGCGGGTCATCTCCACCTTCTTCCGCAAGTCCTCCGTGCTCTGGTGAATGTGGGTGAAGCGATTGATAGTCTCGCCTGTCAGATGCGAGGTAGCGGTGGTCAGCTCCGAATACTCCGGCCTTTGAGGCCAGTCGTAGGTCAAGCGGACAATGTTGATGCCGGGGATGATTTGCGGGTGTTCCCATGGCCGCTCAGTCTTGGCCCCATTCATCCAGACGTTATGCTTCATGCCGGCCAAGCTGGTCACATATTCGTCGCCAGTTTTCATGACTCGTCCTCCTTTGCTGGATCGTGAGGCCGTGGATGCTTCGGCTTGCTGCTGGGCAGTATACTATCGAGTGACCTGCCGGTCAAGCGGCGCACCTGAGGACCCATCAGGTGCTCCGCGACCCGGCCGGCGCTTGACATGCCTGCCCCTTCGGGTTATACTATTCACGGCTAAACAATCATCAATGGAGAGGATGTATGCCCGAAGGCACCCATCACAGGCGAGCCGGCAAGCTCGGCGGCGAGGCTACCAAGCAGCGCCATGGAGAGGACGGCTTCTACCAACGGATCGGATCCCGCGGCGGTAGGCGCACCATGGAACTCTATCCTGAGCAATACGGCGACATCCGCCGCCGCGCCGGCCACCGCACACGAGCCACCTATGGCGCCAGCCATTACCAGGACCTCGCCGCCCGCTCGGCACAGCAGCGCCAATCCCAGAACGCCCTCCGCGACCAGGCCATTCAGAGAATGCTGGACGACGGCTGGAAGATCCCGACAATCATCAGCCTGACCTGGGAAGACCTGCCAAGGCTGGTCAAGTACCTGGAAGATGGGCTGGGGAAGTACCTCCGGCAGGAGCGGCCCGACAGCGATTCGCACCACCTCTTTCTCTCGCGCTCGGGCAAACCGCTGGGCCTCGCCAACACCTACACCGTGATGAGACACTTCCGCAAGCGACAGGAAAAGTAACGGGCTCACAGGCCCATTTGCATCGCCCCTCATCGAATTTGACACCCGTTCAGAGAAGTGGTATAGTATAAGCAGCTAAGGAAGCAAGAGAACAACTCACCATATCGAGAACCGGCGTGTAGTGCACTTGGACGCAGCAGGCCTGGCGCCTGTGCCCTTGGGGGATGTGGGTTCGAATCCCACCGCGCGGGACTGGGACGTACCCTGACGGGAGAAGCTTACAAACCATTCTAAGGCGGAAGTCTCTGGTTCGAGTCCAGACGCGGGCACTCGTGCCCGCGTAGCTCAGTGGATAGAGCGCCGAAAAGAAAGTCCGCTTCTCGAACTTGTACGTCCCACCTGGTCCTGTGGTGTAGCGGAAACATGCCTGCCCGTCGAGCAGGCGTCGCGGGATCGTGTCCCGCCGGGACCGCTGAGCATCGCTTCACGTCCGCGCCTTGCGGGCTCGTCGCAGCGCCGCCTGGATGCGCTGCCACAGTGGCTTCACGCGGTCTGCCTCCTCCGCCCTCACGCTGTGCCGGCTGTAGCGCGCCGCTACGAACGCCTCTGTCAGCCCCTCCAACTCCGGCTCCACGGCTGGAAACTGCTCCTCCAGTGCGCAGTCCGATGAAATCGTCCACGCGTTCCGGCCATGTCGTCCACTCGTCGGAGCGAAG
>MTKX01002410.1_pt2 | contig 12679 bp, 13 predicted proteins | sample 1042771 | NCBI WGS metagenome assembly MTKX01 (sample SAMN06212183, study PRJNA360534) | anaerobic digester metagenome | biome: Wastewater treatment plant; material: sludge; isolation source: anaerobic digester fed with sludge from wastewater treatment plant | place: Denmark: WWTP Randers ... | reverse complement strand
CCCCCGATGTTAAGCTTTATTCCAAAGGAATCCACACGGGTTATTTTACCATTTCAAATTCCGCCAGTTTGATTTTTCTTATCATTTCATGTCTGAAGACTTCCGGTTTTTCGGAAGTATCAATCTTAAAGCGGCAATCCGCCGTTATCTCATCGATAGGTTCAAAATTATCCTTCTGCTGTTGAAAAAGTTCCCATCGTCCGTCTGATACGTTATCGTTATCCAGAACTCTCTTTTCAAGTCTTTTTTGGGTGATGTCGTCCGGACAGAAGCATTCCAGGACAAAAAACCGGATCTGAAGTTTTTTAGCCAGCGCCAGGGCCTTTAATCGCTCCGTCCGTTTTTTAAAGGAAGCGTCGATGATGACAGCCTTTCCCAGATTTATTTTCTGCTCGGCCAGCGCCAGGGCTTTTTCATACACCAGACGGGAAATATCATCGGAATAAATGCCGTCACCGAAGCGCTCATGCCGTCTTTCGGTCGTCCTGATGTTGAACAATGCTTTGCGAAGCTCGTCGGTACGGATAATTTCCGTTCCCAGGCGCACGGCAAGACGGCGGGCTTGATAACTTTTACCCGATCCCATCAGCCCCGCGGTCAGTATGAGCACCGGTTTATCCAGTCGGGCGGCGTATGTATAGGCCAGATCGAAATAGTGTTCTGCCGTTTCGGTGATGTCCCGTTGTTCGTCTGCAGTTGTATCCTCTTGCAGCAGACGAAGACTGGTGACCTTGCCGCGGACGTAAGCGTAATAACACCGATAGAAATTCAACAGTTTCAGCAGGCCGGTATCACCGGAATATTTCAAGTAGGATTGTATAAAATTTTCGGCATGATGCGGCCAGCCGTTGAAATCGATGTCCATGGTCAAAAAAGCCACATCTTCGGCGACATCTCCCCAGCGAAATCGTTCATTGAATTCAATACAGTCGAAAATGGTGATCTCATCATTGATACAGATATGATCCAGGTGTAAATCGCCATGACAGTCTCGGATCTTGTGATCGGTGATTCTCTGCTCGAAATGTTTTTTATTCTCGATCAGAAATTTATTTGCAAAGTCTTTAATCAAGCTGTATTGATATTCGGAAATGGTGACATCGATAAATTTTTCCGTTTCTGCAAAATTCTCTTCATGATTGTGGCGAATGTTTTCGATGTCGCCCATTTTATCGATGCGGCTGTCCGTTCGGGCCTGCTGATGAAACAAGACGATTTTACGGGCCAGGGCATCCATTATTTTTTCATCCGCCGTTCCCCTGGCCAGAAGCGTCTTGAGCATCCTGTCGCCGGGGAGTTTTTTCATGCGCACCGCATAATCAACGATCTCGATGCCCTGATCAAGGGTTATATCGCCCGCCTCATTACGTGATAGCGAGACGACATCCAAATATGTGTCGGGGGCAAGTCTTCTGTTTAATTTCAATTCTTCTTCGCAGAAAAATTTTCGTTTCTCCCGCGTTGTGAAATCCAGAAAATCAAACTTTAAAGGTTTTTTGACTTTATAAACATAATCGCCGGCGATAAAAACATAGGAAATATGCGTCTGGATGAATTCCACATTAGCCGGACGATGGGGATAAAAATCCGGTTTCTGCATGGCTTCGACTAATTTGAGATGCGTCATCGTTTATGCCCGTTGTAAAATAATTTCTAAAATTTTTTTTAAACAATCGCGAAACCATAATCAAGGCAAGAATCAGGAAGTTGTCGAGAGTCCGGTTTCGCATAGCGGTACACGGGATTATATACAAAATCGACATTCCGGGACTGCATCGTTGAATGTACGCTTCAAAATTTTATGCTTCTTATTATACCACGATATGCCCTATTTGATAGCATTCATCTGCGCGACACCTCCGGAGACGGAGGTGCGTTGACAGCATGCTGAATTAAATTCCGACGTATACGGGAAAACCTTTCATGATTATTTTAGAACCGCAAAAAACGGGAAAAAGGAGATGTTGAAGAGGATGCGTGATGTGGCAGAAACCGTAACCGCCGGAAAAATGATATTCCGGTTGGTCCGATTTTATTGCTCAACCTTCCGTCTGACGATAGAAAATGAATTCGAATGGATCGATCATTATCTGCACAGAGGAAACATTCTGATTTGTCCGTTGCATCAGCAATTCCTTTCGACGGTTTGTTTCTTTTAACGATATTGATATTATTATCCTGTCGTCATGATTTCCCAAAGTCAGGATAGATTCATGATTCCCAAGCCGTTTGCCCGTGTCCGGATTTTGTTCAGGGATGAAACTGCAGAAAGACGTGGATGCAGACGACTATCATCACAAGATGAAACTGCTGGGAACCGTTATGAAGCCGCTGCGTCAGTCATGAAAGAATGTTCCATACATCGTCTTCAGCAATTTTTGCTTTTCAGGATGCTATTCGTATTGTTCGAGGAATTTGTGCAACGCATTTTTCAGCCAGGCAAATGATTCCTGTTTGGTGAGCACAAACATGAAGCCGCTGATATTCTTTTCGTTAAAAGAAAAAACCGTTCTTAAAACGATCGCCATACTATCGGGGTTGATAATGCTTTCGTAAACGCGATGTAGGCTTTTTTCAACGAGAACGCGGGGAGGCGAATACGTGGCAATGTCGCCCAAAAGCTCCGCGAGTTTTCCGATGCATGCGCCGATCAATATATTGCCTATTTCCAGAAAGGTTTCTTTTTCCTGTTCCAGCGAGGGATCCGATTGAAAAAATTCATCCTTGCCATCAAAAAGAGAAATCATCCTTTTTCCGGTTCCGGAAGGAAAAACTAAAAGAGCGTTGCCCTTGAATTTGCCCCAGAAACTCTGTTCGACGACGGATACCCGATCCTGGTCATAGTCCATGATTTCACTATTGATATAGTCCGGAAGCTGGTATGCAGGCAGCAATTTGATCTGCGGAACGCTGAGAACAACAAAAATATCTATAAATTCAGCCAGGTCCGAGGCGGCCCGGCCGAAAGCGATATTCATAATCTCCTGAAGAAGATCGGTTTCTGCGCTTGTAATCAAACCCTGAATGTTATCCATTTGCGACATAATTTACCCACGGGAAGCCAGGGCTTCTTCTGCTTCTTTGATAGCCCCTGCGACAGATTCTTTTGAAGGCGGTTTTTTTAATACTGAAAAAGCGCCCAAGTCATGTGCTTTGGCAATGGCCTTGATTTGCACGTCGGCGGTCAGAATGATCACCATGGCTTTTGTATCCATTTTCATAATTTCTTCCAAAGCCTGAAATCCGGTCATGACCGGCATGGTTAAATCCATAAAGGTGAGGTCGGGTTTAATCTCCTTGTATTTTTCCACACCCATTTGACCATCGGCCGCATCGTACAATTCATACCCCATATCTTTCGGAACGCAACTTTTAATGATTTTTACGGATATCGGTGAATCGTCGACAATCAAAATTTTTTTAATCATAAAAACCTCTTCTGCGTGTAGTCGTTACCATATAATACTTCATCGGAAAAGAAGAATTTTATTAATTTGTTTTTTAACATACGGCAATATAAAATAACATTATATTTTATAAACAGATTCTATAGATTTTTTCAATAGTGTTTGTCTTCCGGCATGAAGATTTTTTTGGATGATGTATGATTAATATTTTCGGAACAGCTATCGGCGATTCGCAACGGTTGATTGCTTGACGGTTTCGGTGTGCTAATGGGGGGAAATACTATAATTATAAACGAATTAGGAACATAACAATCATATTGACAAAAAACGTAAAAAACGTAATGATTAATGAAAGCCATTGTTTATTCATGGGAATACTCTCTTTTGTGTCAAACAGATTCTTAAAATTTAATTTTTGATGGGGCAATTATCTCGAAAATGAACTTAAATCGTCTGGCCATATCATTGATAGAACTGAATCCTGAAAATCCTGCCGACTTAGAAGAATTTAAAAAAAATCTTCTTTCCTGTTACAACAATACCCAAGGACGTATTCAGAATATTTTGAAAGAAGCTTGTTTTGAAGCGGATGCTATGGTCGACCAGGTTCCGGAACTTCAGCGCAACATTATAGCCCGTCTGGGAGTTTTGCTGGAACAGGCAATGGGAAGCGATGAAACCGATATTTCTGCAACGACGGAACAAACGTCTCAGGTAGAACCTGCCCGGGAACCGGACAGCATTGACGTCCAGCACGTTATGTTGTCCGCCGATCTTGACGCGGATTTATTGAATGAATTCATTATCGAAAATATGGAATGGGCAACGATGGCCGAATCCGCAATTCTGGACTGGGAACAGAATCCCGGTAACCAGGAATTACTCAATACAATTTTTCGAGGATTCCACACCATCAAGGGAACATCCGCCTTTGTCAATCTGGATTGTGTCAAAGATCTTGCCCATCAGGTGGAATCCGTGCTGGCCAAAGTCAGAGATGGAGAACATGTTTTCACGAGAAGCTATGCCAATCTGGCTCTCAAATCACTGGATGTGATTAAGAGCATTCTGGAACAAATGAAATCATCCGGTCCGGGCCAGCAGATCGAACTCCCCCGCGGTTATCAGGGATTACTGGAATCACTGAGAAACTTTGTTCCCGATGAGCAGGTGCAGGAAATGGCGATTCCGGCAGAGGAATCAATGGTCGAACCCGAAGCGGCGGCTCCGGCTTATACGAAAACGAACAGAGGGAAAATAGCAAAAAAGGAAGGGGAGGCATCGTCGGAACAATCCGCTTCCTCAAATAAGATTCGCGAGCAGATGACCGAGTCAACGGTCAGAGTAAAAGTGGACCGGTTGGATAAATTGCTGGATACCGTGGGTGAACTGGTCATTGCCCAGACCATGGTAGGCCAGGACAATCTGATTGTCAGCGGCAAATATCATGAGTTGAATAAAAAAATATCTCAGGCCGGAAAAATCGTCCGTGAACTTCACGACTTGAGCATGTTTTTGCGGATGGTGCCCTTAAAGGGCACGTTCCAGAAAATGGTGCGGCTTACCCGGGACCTTTCCCTGAAGCACGGTAAAATGGTAAGCTGTATTACCGAAGGAGATGATATCGAAATAGACCGCAACATGGTTGACATGGTGGCCGATCCTCTGATCCATTTGATCCGCAATGCGGTTGACCATGGCATTGAATTTCCGGAGGAAAGACGCCGGGCAGGAAAATCAGAAAATGGGCGCATTTATCTGACAGCCGGCCATGCTGAGGGCAGCATTATGCTGACGGTCTGGGATGACGGCCGGGGTATGAACCGTCAGACCATCGTGAATAAAGCGATACAAAAAGGATTGATAGATTCTGCCGAACGCATGACGGATCAGGAAGTCTGGCAAATGATATTTCTGCCGGGATTTTCAACGGCTGAAAAGGTGACGGAGGTTTCCGGCCGGGGTGTCGGTATGGATGTGGTGAAGCAGGCCGTTGAAGCCCTGAGGGGCCGGATAGAGGTTCAAACCACTGAAGGTCAGGGCTGTACCTTCATCATGAGGATGCCTCTGACGATGGCCATTACCGACGGGATGATCGTCAAGGTGGGCTCCCAACGATATATTTTGCCGACGGCAAATATTCACAAAGCGGTCAGGCCGCAGGAATCCGATATTCACACAGTTAACCAGCGAGCGGAAATGCTGTCATTCCGGGATGAAATGGTTCCTGTCATCAGACTGTATCGCTTTTTCGATATCCCTGATTCCCTTACCGATTTAACATCCGGCCTGCTGGTGGTGATCGGCGAAGGGAAACAACGCTGCGCTCTTTTCGTGGATGAACTCTTAGGGCAGACCCAAGTTGTGACGAAATTGCTGGGCAAAGGAATGAATAACGTGCCGGGCATAGCCGGTGGAGCGATTATGGGCGACGGAACCGTGGGGTTGATTCTGGATGCCTCGGGAATCGTCAGTATCGCCCGGCAGCAGACCAATACAACAACTTAACAAAGAGGCCAAACAGGAGGAGAACGCATGAACAATGCAAATGCAGTAAAAAACGATCAATCTGCCAATGCCGATTCCCGGGCCGGTAAGTATCTGACTTTTTTTCTGGCCAGTGAAGAATACGGAGTCGAAATATTAAAGGTTCAGGAGATTATCGGCCGGATGCCGATTACTCCTGTACCGCTGACGTCCAGATATATCCGGGGCGTCATCAATTTGCGGGGTAAAATCCATCCCATTATGGATTTAAAGATCAAATTCGGCATGGAGGAAACTCAGATTACCGACGAGACCTGTATCATTGTCATCAAGACCACCAGTATGATGATGGGTATTCTGGTCGATAAAGTTTCTGAGGTGATTAATATTGCATCCGGGGATATTGAGGATACACCTTCTTTCGGCGGCGATGTTAATCCGGAATATCTTTTGGGAGTGGGCAAAACCGGCGGACGCGTCCGCCTGCTCCTGGATATTGAAAAAGTCATAACCGCCTCCGATATTATCAATATGAAGAAGGCTGCTGCCGGAGAAGGCAAAGACGCCATGGCCGAGTTATAGGACGTCAATATTCCATAACGATTTGAAACTGACGCTACAGGAAGGGAGATAAGCATGCTGAACGATATTAAAGTGGGAGTTAAGCTGATAGGAAGCATTGTTACCGTTTGTCTTATAGCGGCGGCAGTGATTCTATACGGTATTAAAGTACGAAACGACGTCGTGCACAAAGTGGATTCGGTGCATCGCCAGTATGAAATCAATATCCGTGACATCGGGAATGTCAGAGTCAGCCTCGAAAAAATGGGAGGAGACATTTATCGATACTTTGGTGCACCGGCGGATCGGCAGAAGATGAGTAAGGAAATCAATGAGACCATCAGTTCGGTGGATGGCACGATGCAGTCCTATAAAAATAGAAGCATCGATGTTGATGAAAAGAAACTGATTGCCGATTTTGAATCGGCGTGGTCCGAAATGCAACGCCGTTACAAGGAAGGCATGAAGGCGGTGGATGAAGGCAGACAGAATGACATAAACCAGTTCATAGGTGCCGGAAGCGCTGCTATGCAGGCAAGGGAGAAAACCTCAGCTACGCTTCGCGACCTCAATAATTACAGTGTCAATAAGAATGAATCGGCGGTTAAAGCAACGATTGACAATGTCGGGGGGCTTTCGAGCATCATGCTGATCTTATCGGCGATTGCGATAGCCCTGGCGATTGTCACGATCGTCTTTCTGACCGAATCCATTACCAAACCGCTGAAAAAAGGCGTGCAGATGATGGCGGAGATGAAAAAGGGACACCTTTCCAATCGACTCGACATTAAACGCAGGGACGAGATCGGCCTGCTGGCCAATGCCATGGATGAATTTGCCGATCATCTTCAGAAAAATATCATATTCAACATGCAGCAGATATCCGAGGGTAATATTAATGTTGCCCCGGTCGTTATTGACGAAAAGGATGAGATCGGACCGGCACTGAAAAAAATTATCGAAACCATCAATAGTCTGCTCAATGAGGTGGACATGCTGACCAAATCGGCCACGGAAGGCAAACTCGATGTGCGCGGTAATGAACAGGACTATAAAGGAGCTTATCAGGGTATTGTGCAAGGCGTCAACCGGACGCTGGATGCGGTGATTGATCCGATCAATGAAGCGTCTGCCGTGCTGGAGAGAATTGCCGACAAAGACATGGCAGCGCGCATGGTCGGCGACTATAAAGGCGGTCATGCCAAGATCAAGAAATCGCTTAATCTGGCTGTTGAAAATCTGGACAGAGCTTTGCAACAGGTGGCCATCGGAGCGGATCAGGTAGCGTCGGCAAGCGTCCAGGTAAGCACTGGCGGGCAGTCGTTATCTCAGGGAGCCAGCGAGCAGGCGAGTTCTCTGGAAGAAGTATCGAGCAGTTTGCAGGAAATGTCGTCCATGACGAAGCAAAATGCCTTGAACGCGAGAGAGGCAAAAGGTGTGGCCGAAGGTGCCCGGGAAAGCGCCGATAAAGGTGTGGAGAGCATGAACCGGATGTCGTCGGCCATCAATAAGATAAAAACGTCTTCGGATGCCACGGCGAAGATTGTAAAAACCATAGATGAGATTGCATTTCAGACGAACCTTCTGGCGTTGAATGCTGCGGTGGAAGCGGCGCGTGCCGGAGATGCGGGAAGAGGATTCGCGGTGGTTGCGGAAGAAGTGAGAAATCTGGCGATGCGGAGCGCGGAAGCGGCAAAGAACACGGCCAGTCTGATAGAAGAGGCGGTCAGAAATTCGGAGAACGGTGTCACTATCAACACGGAGGTTTTAACGAATTTCCAGGAGATCACCGAGAAGATCAACAAGGTCAGTCAGGTGGTGGCGGAGATCGCGGCCGCATCGGAGCAGCAGGATCAGGGGATCAACCAGGTGAACAAGGCGGTGGAACAGATGAACCAGCTGACGCAGCAGAACGCGGCGAATGCGGAAGAATCGGCAAGCGCCGCCGAGGAGATGTCTTCGCAGTCCGAGGAAATGCGGGCCATGGTCGCCGGATTCAGACTGACGAAGACCGTTGCATTAACGGCCGGTCCGGATGCCATTAAAAAAACGGAATATCGTCTGCCGGATGTCGCTCCAGGGAAAAAAGGTGATAAAGCGTCAGCCGGTCTTCATCCTGATCCCCGCAAGGTCATACCGCTGGATGATAAGGATCATGATATATTGCAGAATTTCTAGTTCGTACCGGTCGTTATGAAATTTTTTTCGGACAAGTAGAAATCTGCCAACACAAAAGAAAAGATATTATGCATTCGGAATGGAATAATCTTTCGACGGATTATTATTCTCTAAAACTTACTTCCGAGCAATTTGATAAAATCAGCAGACTGGTTTATCAGATTTCCGGAATCGATCTTCACGAAGGCAAGGAAGAACTGGTCAAGGCCCGGCTTATCAAACGGCTCAGGCACTTGAAATTTCATGATTTTAATCAGTACCTGAAGCATATTGCCAACGATAAGAGCGGAACGGAAATCGGGGCGATGGTGGACATCCTCACCACCAACAAGACGAATTTTTTCAGGGAATCAGAGCACCTTGATTTTTTGAAACACGAAATTATTCCCGGTTGGGTTAAGGGTCCGGTCAGAATCTGGAGTGCCGGATGTTCTTCGGGTGAAGAACCGTACACGATTGCCATCGTTTTATTGGAATCCATTCCTGATACCGCCACACTCGATATTAAAATACTGGCGACGGATATCTCGGATAGGATGATGGAAAAAGCCCGGCAGGGTCTTTATGATGAGGAAAGTCTCGCAATAATGTCGCGTCACTTGAAACACAAGTATTTTCAAAAAACAGATACGGGATCAGGTTATAAATACAAAGTGATTCCCAAAATACAGTCGATGGTCAGTTTTGCCAAGCTCAATCTGATGGAACACTGGCCGATGAAGGGGCCTTTTGACGTTATTTTCTGCCGCAACGTGATGATTTACTTCGACAAATCGACACAGGAAAAACTCGTGGGCAGGTTCTGGCATCTTTTAAAAGAAGATGGGTATCTCATGGTCGGACATTCGGAAAGCCTGAGCTTCCTCCAACACGAGTATCGTTACATGAGGCCGGCCGTTTATCAAAAGATCAGGAAGGCGCATTCGGTCGTCAAAAAAACCGGAAAGGTTAGAACGGACGTGAAGTAATATGGTCTATACAGTTGGAGTTGCCGACCTGAAGATATCCGACGAGAGTGCCGATATGTTGATTACATATGCGCTGGGCAGCTGTCTGGGGGTGACGGTTTACGATTTCAGAAAAAAGACGGGCGGTTTGTTGCATTGTATGATGCCGGATTCCGGGATCGACCAAAACAAGGCAGCAGGCAATCCTTATTTATACGTGGACAGCGGAATGAAAGCCATGATGGATAAATTTTATCAGAAAGGTTCACGAAAAAGCGATCTGATCATCCGGGTAGCCGGGGGATCAAGTTCAAAACTCAACGAAAATGAGGATTTTTTCCAGATTGGCCGCCGCAATTTTGTCAGTTTACGGAAATATTTATGGAATGAAGGTCTCATGCTGAAAGCTTATGACGTGGGCGGTTACGGTTCGCGTACCGTCACGCTGGAATTGGAAAGCGGAAAGATGCTGATTAAGTCTCAAACTTTCCTCAAACAACTTTAAGGATTTCTTGGAATGAGAAATGAAATGCTAAAGAGATTAGACAGGAGAGAGTGAAATGGCCTTAAATACTCTGGTGGTTGATGACAGCTCTGTTATGCGAACTATCATCATAAAAACATTGAAACTGGCGGGGCTGCCTTTGGGTGATATCTGGGAAGCGAAAAACGGAGAAGAAGGACTGCACGTTTTACAGGATCACTGGGTGGATTTGGCGATGATCGATATTCACATGCCGGTAATGGACGGTGAGGAAATGCTGATAAAAGTCAGAGAAAATGATCAGTATAAGAACCTTCCGGTCATCGTCATCAGTTCGGAAAGCGATCCGGGTAAAATAGAAAAAATGCTGGAATTGGGCGCTACATTTATCCATAAACCGTTCACTCCGGAGGTTCTGAAAGAAGTTATCGTTGAAGTTACGGGGGTCAGCCATGAAAACGAAGATTGAAAAAATTCTGGAGGAGGCCACGATTAAAACGTTTGAAGATATCTGTTTTATGTACCTTGAACCGGAACTCAAAGACAGCCAGGCTGCTCTGGAGCCGGATGCTGCTGCTGAGGTTGAATTTCATGGCGCTTACAACGGACGTTTGGTGATCGCAAGCAGAGGGGGCTTGTTTTCAGCCATTGCTTCGAATATTTTAAGTAGCGATCATCCAAGCCTCCAGGAGAAAAAAGATGCCCTCGGCGAGATTGCCAATATCATCTGCGGAAACATTGTGCCGTCACTCGGTCGAAGAAAAGCGGGAGGATACAAGATTCAAAGCCCCAGACATCTCGGCAGGGATGAATTGCTGAAAGAGGAAAAGAGTAAACCTTCGGCCGTCGTGATTTTAAATTTTAATCAGGGGCGGGCAGATATCAAATTATTTGTGGATGACTACATTTCGGACCAGGAGATAAACGATTGATCAAAGTTCTGGTTGTTGACGATTCGGCGCTTGTTCGCAAAGTATTGACGGAAGAGTTGTCCCGCCATAAAGACATTGAAGTGGTGGGAGGCGCCATTGATCCTTATGTTGCGCGTGACAAGATTGTCCGTCTCAAGCCCGACGTGATTACCCTGGATATTGAAATGCCGAGAATGGACGGCCTTTCCTTTCTGTCCAAGCTGATGAAATTCTATCCGATGCCGGTTGTGGTGGTCAGTTCTCTGACCCCCCGCGACAGTCAGAACGCGATACGAGCCCTGGAACTCGGAGCTGTGGAAGTCATCTGTAAACCGGGATCGAGTTTGTCCACTGCAGATCTTTCCGTACGCCTGGTGGAAGCTATACGCGCGGCAGCACGGGCCAAAATTGCCAAACCGGCTGTTGAATTGGTGGAAAGAGAAAGCGTTCCGGGATATAAAATTCAACTCAAGACGACCCATAAGGTCATTGCCATAGGGGCATCCACAGGCGGTACCATTGCCATTGAAAAAATCCTCAGCCGGCTGCCCATGAATATTCCCGGAATCGTCGTGGTCCAGCACATGCCGGCGTATTTCACGGCCAGTTTTGCCGAGCGACTGAATGCGTTGTGTAAAATCGAAGTGCGCGAAGCCAAAGACGGCGATACGGCGGCTCCCGGACTGGCTCTGATTGCTCCCGGCGGATATCATATGCTTCTGGAGCGCAGCGGAGCATTTTATCAGGTCAGAATCAAGGGAGGCCCGATGGTTCATCATCAGAAACCAAGCGTCGATGTTCTTTTTCATTCGGTGGCCAAACACGCTGGAGCCAATGCGATGGGTGTTCTTTTGACGGGTATGGGAGCCGATGGCGCGGACGGCCTGCTGGCCATGCGGCAAAATAAAGCATATACCATTGCCCAGGATGAAGCCACGTCTGTCGTTTACGGGATGCCCGGAGAGGCGGTTAAACTGGGAGCGGCCTGTGATGAGTTACCGCTGGATGAAATTCCCGGTCGGATCATCACGCGTTTATCCGGCGAGGATAAAAAAAGAGAAGATAAATAACGATTTAATCTTTGGGATTTTTTTCCAGCCACTTGTGAAGCAGTTTGAGTTCTTTTTCCTTCCACTGCGGCGATTGCCTGATGTGAAGAAAAGATTCATAGATGGTATCGATGGTTTTTACGGCATTTTCGATCAGATAGATTCTCTCCAGCAGGCTGCCTGACGGGTCTTCCGGCGTATCCTGCCAGTCGGTTTGCGGCATTTTCAGCGACTGGAAATCAAACGAATCGGCTTTGAACATAAAATCCCATTCGTTATTGTTATGAAGCAATTTTATTCCCGCTTCCTTGACTTTCTTCCCCTGGCGGATTGCTTCCTTGCCTTCCTTGAGTTCTGCGTGAATGCCGTGACAGACGACACCCTGAGAGTATTCGCCTTCGCCGGCTTCCAGCGAAACTCTTTTCAGAAAATGAATTTCACATTCCTCTTTGTTCGGCAGCACGATTCTGCCGTTACGTTCTTCCGATTTAAACCACAGCCAGGTGAGAAACTCGCGGCCGATCAAGGACGTCGATTCGGCTGGATCCGCATCCTTTCTGATCAGGTGATTTTCCTGCGGGGAAAAGCGTTTCAGATTCAATGCAAACGTTTTTTTAAATAAATCCGCGAAATCATCGATAACCTTGTCGGAAAG
>MTKX01010613.1_pt1 | contig 12700 bp, 13 predicted proteins | sample 1042771 | NCBI WGS metagenome assembly MTKX01 (sample SAMN06212183, study PRJNA360534) | anaerobic digester metagenome | biome: Wastewater treatment plant; material: sludge; isolation source: anaerobic digester fed with sludge from wastewater treatment plant | place: Denmark: WWTP Randers ... | reverse complement strand
AGGCAAGGAAGGCTCTCCGCAGAGATATGCGAGATAGAGGTCTTTGCTCCCTTTTCAGAGGGGCTCAAGGACATTGAGCAATGCAGCCATCTCTTCGTCATATTCTGGCTCCATCTGGCCAACAGAAATCTTCTCAAAGCAACGCCGCCTCACGACGGCAGAGAGCACGGCGTCTTTGCCACCCGCTCACCAAACCGGCCCAATCCCCTGGCCCTGGATATTGTAAAGCTGATAGAGGTCGATGGCAACCGGCTCAGGGTATCGGGCATGGATGCCCTGGATGGCTCATTGCTTCTGGATATCAAACCCTATTCGGCGGGAATAGACTCCTTCCCCCAGGCCAGGTTCGCCTGGCAGAAGGACGGTGGAATATGAATATCAGCAATAAATATGGGCTGAGGAACAGTCCGCCAGTCAGGACATCGGATGGACTGGCAGATGAGGCCCATCCCGAGATGGGGATGGCAAGCAAGCTTTTATGCCTCTTTCCATCGAGCTTGGTCAACTACCTGATCGCCCTCGCCGCCATCTTCTCTATTAATTTCATCCTTCCCCGCCTCATGCCCGGCGATCCCCTCCAGGCCATCTACGGCCAGGAGGCCCTGGTGGTGATGAGCGATGAGATGGAGGCGCAATTGATCAGGCAGCTGTCCCTGGACAAATCCTGGTGGGATCAGATGCTGGCCTATATCCTGAGCTTGATGCAGGGCGACCTGGGCTTTTCCTATTACTACCGTGAACAGGTTTCCCAGGTGATACTTGGGGCCCTACCCTGGACCCTTCTTCTAACCGGCCTGGCGCTTGTGCTGGCTACTGCAATCGGATTGATTTTGGGAATTGAATCAGGCTATGCTCGCGGCTCATCTCTGGACCGCGGCCTGGTTGCCGGACTCATGTTCCTGGGAGGATTCCCCGACTTCTTTATAGGAATATTGCTGCTGCTCATCTTTGCCGTGAGCCTGCAGGTTCTGCCCATATCCGGAGCCACGTCTCCTTATGCCGGACATGAGGGGCTGGCTCATATCGTAGATGTCCTCAAGCACCTGGCCCTGCCCCTGGCCTCGATGATCCTGGTGCAACTGGGCGGAATATTCCTCTTAACCAGAAATACCATTGTCACCCTCCTGGAGGAGTCGTTTATCCTCACTGCCAGGGCCAAGGGCTGCCCGGAGAGATGCATCAAATATGCTCATGCCGGGAGAAACTGCCTTTTGCCTTTGACCACTTCTACGGGCCTGCGCATACCCCAACTGCTCACCGGGGCTCTCTTCATAGAGATCGTCTTCTCTTATCCAGGGGTCGGCTCTCTGCTCAATACAGCCATCGATGCCCGGGACTATCCCCTCATCCAGGGGATTCTCCTCATCGTCACCCTGACCGTCCTGACCGCCAACTTTCTTGTGGATCTGCTTTACAGCAGACTGGACCCGAGGGTGAGATATGCACATTGATGCCCTGGGAGAGATCTCCCACGATCCTCTGGCCAAAGCAGGAGCGATCATGCTGGTTGTAATCGCCGGCCTGGCACTATTTGCCCCCCTGTTTTCCAATTACTCTCCCCATGACTACACCGGCAATATATTCAGCCCGCCAGATAGAAACCATCCATTAGGAACCGACTCCATGGGCCAGGATATATGGACCAGGCTGCTTTATGGAGCCAGGACCTCACTCTTGGTTGCTGTGGCGGTAGCACTGATATCCTCTTCATTAAGCCTCCTGGTAGGTGCCTCTGCTGCCCTGGTAGGAGGGCTATATGAGCGGCTTTGCATGAGGATCATCGATGCCTTGATCTCCCTTCCCACCATCATTGTGATGATACTGGTGGCGGCCTACCTTCGTCCCAGCCTGCCCCTATTGATACTGTTAATATCCCTTTTCTCCTGGCCGGGCGGAGCCAGGATCATCCGCTCTCAGGTTCTCTCTTTAAAACAGAGGATGCACATCAATGCCTCCCTGACCTTCGGAGCCGGAAAGGGGCATATAATCTTGAGGCATATCATACCCGACCTCTCTCCCATCATCTGCGCTCTGATGATGCAGGATGCGAGAAGGGCGGTCTTTATGGAGGCAGGGCTGGCTTTTCTGGGAGTCTCCGATCCCACGGTGATAAGCTGGGGCAAGATGATGAACCAGGCCCTGGCTTTCACCTATCTGGATGTCTGGCAGTGGTGGCTGGTTCCAATAGGCCTGGCCCTTTCCGCCACATTGATAGGCATCAGTTTTCTCTCCTTCAGCCTGGAGACGGCTATCGATCCCAGGCTGAGAAGGGATGAGTCCATAGAGGAGTCCATGAATTTAGCGAGGCGGGCATGACGCTTTCCATCAGAAACTTGAAGCTATCTTTTGGCAAAACCGAGATACTGCGGGGAATAGACCTTGATCTGGAGATGGGCGACTGCCTGGCACTGGTGGGAGAGTCGGGGGCAGGAAAGACCACATTGGGGCTCAGCGTAATGGGTTTGTCCCGGGGATCNNCGGGGAGCGGAGATGGCCATGGTCTTTCAGAATGTTGAAGACGCCCTGGACCCGGTGCAGAGGATAGCGGACCAGATTGCAGAAGCGATAGCGGTTCACAGAAGCATCGATGCCAGAGATGCGAGCCGCCTGGCGGTGCGGCATCTGAGCAACGTGGGCCTGAACAAAGAGAAGGCGAGGATGTATCCCCATCAGCTCAGCGGTGGAGAGAAGCAGAGGGCTCTGATCGCCATGGCCCTGGTCAATGATCCCGATCTGCTGATACTGGATGAACCGACTGCATCGCTGGACGCCCTTACCAAGGCGGATATCATCGAGCTGCTTCGGTCTGCTATTGTGGGAAGGATGTGCATGGTCATAACCCACGACCTCTCTCTTGCCGCCTCCCTGGCGGAGAGGATGGCAGTTCTCTATGCCGGGCGGATCATGGAGATGGGAAGGACGGAGGAGATATTGAAAGGGCCCCGCCATCCCTATACCCGGGGCCTGATCCGCTCCTATCCGGCCATGGACGCCACCAAAGACCTGCAGGGCATCTTGGGACAGATGGTTCACGGCCTGCCTGGCTGCCCGTTTCATCACCGATGCACCCAGAGAATTGATATCTGCAGCCTTGAAGTTCCCAGGCAGACGGAAAAAGAGGGCAGGATCATTGCCTGCCATAGAGGGGGCATTGTGCCTCTGCTGGAGATAAAAGGCCTCAGCCTTACATTGGACTGCTATCCCGTGCTGTGCGATTTGGATATCTCCCTATGCGAGGGCGAGACGCTGGCCCTGGTGGGTGAGAGCGGCTCGGGAAAGACCTCCCTCTCCAAGGCGGTCATGGGGCTTTATGAGCCGGACAGAGGAGCCGTGATCCTGGAAGGACGCAGGGTGGAGAAGAGAGATCCTGCCTTTTTCAGCCGGGTTCAGATGATCTTTCAGAACCCCAGGGAATCAGTCAGCCACCGCATGAATGTTCTGGATGCGGTGATCGAGCCACTTCTGGTGCAAAAGAAAGGCAGCGGCAAGGAGAGGCTGGAGAGGGCCAAAGAGGTTCTGTCCATGGTCGAGCTGCCGGTTGATGATGATTTTCTCAAGAGGTATCCTCATCAGCTCTCCGGAGGCGAAGTGCAGAGGGTGGCCATAGCCAGGGCCCTGGCTCTGGGCCCCAAGCTTCTGATTGCCGATGAGCCCACCTCGGCTCTCGACCCCAGCGTTCAGGCCAAGATCCTGAAGCTGCTCATGAATCTGCAGGATCGGATGGGGCTGGCCATACTCTTTATCACCCACGATATCGCCCTGGCAAGGAAGATCAGCGACAGAATGTCGGTGATGCAAAGTGGCAGTATTGTTGAGGAGGGCGCCACAAATGAGATCCTGAGCCGTCCCTCCCATCCCTACACCAGAAGGCTCGTGGATTGCGCCTCGGGCAGATATGATGGAGGCAGTGGAGATATAATCCTGGACCGAGATGTGGCGGAATTGATAGCAGAGCCAGGAGATCAGTCTGCTCTGGAAAAATACTGCTGACCTGAAGAGAAGGTTGAGTGATGCCTCGGCATCAATTATTTTGCTTCAATGCAAAGCCGATGCTACTCATGATCTTTCCAATCTCTGTGAACCGGAGGGAGCTGCTCCTGCAATAGCTTTATTTTGTCTCTTTTCCATAAGCTGTACCGCAAGGAAATATGGCAGGGCGAAATTGGATCTGAGGCTAGAATATGCTTGAAAGGCTCAAAAAATCATTGCTGGAGGCCCCTGTATTCAAGAGGGGCGAGTACAATTACTTCATCCACCCCATAACCGACGGAGTGCCCGAGGTCAGGCCGGAGCTGATCAGAGAGGTCACCGGCCATATTGTGCGCATCGCAGATATGGATGTGGACAAAATTGTGACCGTAGAGGCCATGGGAATTCCCATCGGCACCGGCCTGTCCATAATCTGCGATATACCGATGGTGATAGTCAGAAAGCGCAAGTACGGCCTGCCCGGCGAGATCGAGGTCAGCCAGGTGACAGGGTACTCCAAGTCCCAGCTCTTCTTAAACGGAATCAATAAAGGCGATCGGGTGATAGTGGTGGACGATGTCATCAGCACGGGAGGCACTCTTCTGGCGGTCTTGCAGTCCCTGAAGATTGCCGGGGCCATCGTAAAGGACATAGTGGTGGTGGTCCGGAGAGGAGAGGGAGTGGAAAAGCTGAAAGCGCAGGGATATAAAGCCAAGACTATGGTCGACGTCGAGGTGGGAGCAGACCATGTGACCAGAGTCTGTGAGTCGGAGAATAGGAATTAGATCAATTCCTGGAAAAGGATGGATATGCTCATAGATACTACTAAAACCCCAGATGCCATAGCGCAAAAAAAAGGTGGATAAGGAAATGTCGCCGGGATGTGGCGAGGGCAGAGAGCCTCCCCTGGAGAAGGGATGCGCGGTGAAAAGGAGAGCCGAAGCGGGCGAGTCCCCCGGGCCATGCCTATCCCGCCGCTCAGTTGAAGGCAAGCTGGAGGCGGATCTGCTCTCTGAGACGGTCAAATGGCAGAACAAAGCTCAGGTTCTCTATGAGAATATCTCTGGGGAGGACGAGTTCATGGAGAACATCTCCGCTTATATCCGGGACTGCCAGTACTTCCTGGAGAAGGATGACCTGATCAGGGCATTTGAGGCTATAATCTGGGCCTGGGCCTGGATGGAGATCGGCCTGCAGAAGGGTATATTGAGGCATAAGACCTAAGGAGAGCAATCCCTGCCGGTAGCAGTAAACCGGCATAGTTCCATCTTCCAAGGAGCATGGGCCCAGAGCCGGGATCCTCACAGGACGGGATCAACCGGCTAGGAGGAGAGCCGCCAATAGTGGGCAGCTCATCCTCTGCCTGTCCTCGTAGGGCGAGGCAATGGGCGGTCATCCCTGTATTCGATGCTCAAATCTCCTCTTGAGATTATATAACTACTTGCGGCCCAGAGTTTTCCCTTTTTTCTGGCAGAAGTCGCCTTCTCTCCCTGTCTCCCAGGTCCACGCCCAGGATGTAGGCCAGAGCATGCACGGCCATGCTGTTCATGGCCCAGGAGAGGACAAAGAATACGGGCAGAGTCTCATGAAGGGGCTTATAAGTCCAGAATCCGGCCAGCCAGCCTAAGAGTTCCATGTAGCCGCCCACAGCTACGCTCACTGCTACAAGCGAGGCATTCCACTCTATGGGATGCTTCCAGAAGTAGATCAGGCCCAGGGCAGCCATGACCGCGTACATGCCCCAGACATGGATCTTGTCTGTAGCCAGATATCCCTCCCAGGAGGCGAAAAGGATGAAGAGGGATACTGCCGCCAGGAATGGCAGCAGCCTCCAGCTCTTCATCTCCTGGAATATCCCCAGCCTCTTCAGCCAGGCAGCCAGAAAGTCGGATAGCTGCAATATGACCACCATCATCACAATCCAGCCGGATATGGTAAAGAGGGTGACCTCGGATCTGCCTCCTTCCTGGATGTATTGAAGAATTCCCGCCTCGATGTTGGTGCTCTCCACCACATAGCAGACCAGGGAAGATATTGCCAGAAGCACTATGGTGTGAATGGTCTTCATCCTGGCCGATGCCAGGGCGGCAACTGCTATAGCCAGGAGAAAGCTGAGCTCGAAGAGGAGACTGGACTTCCAGACGTATCCATCCTGATAGTAGCCAATAGTGCAGCCCAGCGCCACCAGGCCTATCAAACATATATTTACCACCCTTCTGGTGATGTCGCCCGTTGTGCTCTTGATCCCACTCAAATTGGCATCGAAGAAATCATGCAGGAGCTTGAGAAATGTAGGCACCAGATAATTTAATACGGGAAGGCGGGCGGTATCATAGAACAGGAAGTCCGCCCCTAAATTAAAGAGGTTGGCCCAGCCGGGGAACATCAATATCAGCTCCACAGCCCATTCGTAGAAGTCCTTGATCTTGGGGTCCGGGCAATCCCAATTGCCATCTTTCTCCCCCCACTTGCGGTCTTTCTCAGCAAATTTGCCGTCTGTCTCTTCTGACGGGAGATGGGAGAGGATCTTCACAATACCGTCCGAAGAAGCAGAGCCCAGGCCGGTCTCCTGAGCCATCTTGATATGGACAATCTCCATGGGATCATAGCCCATCAGCCTGCTGGCCACGGAGTCGGCCATGACCACATCATTGGAGGCAATTATGGTCTGGAAGTTGACGGGAATTGCAGATAATGGTCCTACCGCCTCACCTCCCACGCTTCCGTCGATTATGACCAGATTGGGGGTAAAGGCGGAATTGACCGCCAGAATGGTTTCTTCAATTCCCATCTTATGGAACTTGGCCTTATCTATGTCCGGAAATGTGCCGTACATATTCTTCATGGCCAGGGTGACACCGGTGAGAAGATGGGTCTTCATGGCAGGGACGGAGATAATTACATCTGCCTCGATAAGCTCCTTGGAGACCTTCTCTATTCCCAGGGCGCTGTCCGGGCCGAAATCGAAGTTCACTATCTCCGTCTCGGAGAGGTTGACCAGCTTGACTCCCTTCTTCTCCGCCCAGTCCACATATCCCTCATCCCTGGCTGCCGGCCAGAACTTGACCCAGATCATATCGGCATCGGCAAAAATGGGCTCGCCTTCTGCGGATAAAATCAGATCGGCCAGGGCATCGGCCACCTCAAGGCTGGTGAATGTTCCCTTCTTGTCCGGCACTCCCCCGCAGATATTGACCTTAACCAGCACCTTATCGTTCTTCTTGACGAAGCGACCGATGCCCCCCAGCTCTTCAATCGCCTCAAAGACGCACTGTCTCGTATCTTGCCCTCTTCTTATCGAATAGGATGACTCTTTGGCTGAATTGGATGATCCTTTAGCTGAATTGGATGCATTCTCATCCTCCTTAAGGCTGTATGCACCTGAATCGGCTTCAAGTGGCTCAGATTGTCTCCCCCTATCAATCTGTTCTGTGCTCTCTGGCTTGGCCTCTATCCTGCTCTTGACCTGGGAATAGGAAAAGACCTTTTTGGAGACACGGCTCCTCTTTTTCAGAAGCATTGGTATGGAGTAGCCGGCTAAAATCCAGATGGGGTAGAGCAGAAAGAGAAATAGAACGATGATTTTGGGGACCTCGGACTTCTCGATTCCGGTGATATCGCTGTGGAACATAAATCTTGAGCCGCTCAATTCCGAGAAGAATGGAAATGCGCAGTCGATGATATCCGCATATAGGAGAAAGCTGAAAACTATGAACACAAGAGCCACAGCCAATCCCAATACTATCTTGGCATGCCTGCTCCATTTAAGCCTCTGGCCTAAAAAGTAGATGGCAAGGCCGCAGAAAAGCAGCAGCGGCGGATCTATGATAAAGCTCATTATAGGCACCTCTTTTTTGGATCTCCCTAATAGCATCAATCATTTGACACGTTTTAGGACGTAAGGCAGCATCAGTCCATCTTTGCCTCTGGCGACAAATCCCCTTGATCCGAGAATTGCCTGGAAGAGGGGATTGTCTGGCTCCTCCAGAATTCCCAGCATAAGATCCTTGCCTGCGGCTCGAATGAGGCCGCTTTCAATTTTCTCTGGCAGGTGCAGGGAATGGGCCTGCTTTTCGCTCAGGGATCGGATCTGGCTGGCATCAGGTAGATTGCCAATCTGGATGATTCTGGAAGACAGGTGACTCTCCTGCCCGAAAAATTCCAGGCGCAATATGGTAGGAGTGTGAGCCGCATTGGAAACCAGCTTCAGATCCCAGACACCCAGGGCATCCTCAGCTGCCACCTCTTTTGATTTGAATTGAAAGATGAACCGACAGTCTGCCTGGGTCATAAAATCCGTGGAATACCTTCGGGAGAGGACGAAATGAAATACGGAAATTCCCCGGCCGGGACTTCGCAAAGAGACAAACGCCTCTCCCAGCACAGTATCCCGATCTACAATCTTGAGAAGATCGTCGAAGTTGTTGAAGGGAAAGTCGCTGTATTTAATGTATATCACCTTTCCCCTTTCCGGGAGATCCATATCTGTCGCCTGGTTGGCGGCATGGATGCTGGTGTTGAAGGGATGAGTCTCCCCTTTTACCTTCTGGCTCCTGACCTGGCCCTTATCGTCTTTGTCCGGCCAGAATCTCTTGTAAAAGCCAAAACCGTACATTAGGATTATATTCGCAAAATCATAATCGGCAGGATAAAAGCCCTTCCAGTACCTGTCGTTCCAGATGGTCATGCTGGATGGATCAAAGGCCCAGTTTACATTATCCATGATTTCAAGATGGGGAGAATTGATCAGTGCCTGAGCGGGAAATTGGCTTCTGCTCTTTTTATACAGTCTGGCCATTTCCTCTCCGGTGCAGTACATGGGATGCTGGGAGGTGCAGGGCAGAGAGGGGATGGAATTCATCTTATTATAGATGATATTTTAAGCTATTTAGATATTTTGGGAAGGTAAAAGACCGCAGGAATAAAATCTATCCGGGGGACAAAAAATAGCCATTGCCTGTGGCTGTTTATAAAGGACCCATCTCCTTTTCCAGCTTCTTTATCCTGTCCCTCAGCTGTATGGCCCTCTCNNGATTTGGGAATATGCCTGATGTCGGCGATCTCCACCACCTTCTCCCGGATGGGCTTCTTGATGGTTTTGGGAACTATGCCGTGCTTTTGGTTGTAGGCCATCTGCATCGCCCGGCGCTTCTCCGTCTTCTCCACCGCCGCCCTTATGGAGCCGGTGATGCTGTCGGCATAAAGGACCACCCGGGAGCTGGCATTGCGGGAGGCACGGCCTATGGTCTGGATCAGGCTCTTCTCATCCCGCAAAAAGCCCTCTTTATCTGCATCCAGGATGCCTATGAATCCCACCTCAGGGATGTCTAGGCCCTCTCGCAAAAGGTTGATTCCCACCAATACATCGAAGCGACCCAGCCGCAGTTCCCGGATGATCTCGGTTCGCTCCAGGGTATCGATGTCGGAGTGAAGATAGCGGGCCCGGATATCATTCTGGGCCAGAAAATCGGTCAGCTCCTCGGCCAGGCGCTTGGTCAGCGTGGTGACCAGAGTCCTCTCTCCGGCGGCTACCACCTTGCGGATCTCGGCCATGACATCCCTGACCTGGCCATCTATGGGCCTGATCTCCACCAGAGGATCGAGCAGGCCGGTGGGCCGGATGATCTGCTCTACCACCTGAGTTGAGCGTTCCAGCTCGAAGTCGCCAGGTGTGGCGGAGACGAAGATCGCATTTTTCATGTGCCTTTCGAACTCCTCAAAGCGCAGAGGACGGTTGTCGTAGGCGCTGGGCAGGCGGAAGCCATAGTCGACCAGGCTCTTCTTACGGGATCGGTCGCCATTGTACATGGCCCTGAGCTGGGGCAGGGTCTGGTGGCTCTCGTCTATGACCAAGAGGAAGTCATCGGGAAAATAGTCCAGAAGGCAGTATGGCGCCTCTCCCGGCAGGCGGCGGTCGAAATGACGGGAGTAGTTTTCTATGCCCTTGCAGCTTCCCGTCTCGGAGATCATCTCCAGGTCGTGCAGCGTCCTCTGCTTGAGCCGGTGGGCCTCTATCATTCCCAGCTGCGGCAGGTGCTCTTCCAGCTCGGCCATGATGGAGTCCATAGCTGCTTTCTGCTCCTCCTCCGGAATGACATAATGCCGGGCCGGATAGATGAAGGAGTACCTCAGCTCCTCTTTAACCTGCCCAGTCTGCCGGTCCACCTCGGAGATGCGGTCGATCTCCTCTCCGAACAGCTCAATCCTGATAATGTCGTTGAAGTAGCCGGGAACCAGATCTATGCTGTCGCCTTTGACCCGGAAGCGGCCGGGTGCGAGGTCGATATCGTTTCTCTCAAAAAGGATATCCACCAGTCTGGAGAGGATCTCCCGGCGGGAGGTATGATCCCCCACATGGACCTCAAAGCCCATCTTCTGGAAGTTCTCCGGATTGCCCAGTCCATAGATGCAGGAGACGGAGGCGACCACAATCACATCCCTGCGGGAGAGAAGGGATGCAGTTGCCGCCAGCCTCATCTGCTCGATCTTGGGATTGATCAGGGCATCCTTTTCTATGTACTGGTCCTTGGAGGGGATGTAGGACTCCGGCTGGTAATAATCATAGTAGGAGACGAAATACTCCACCCGATTTTCAGGAAAGAACTCCCTGAACTCATTGTAGAGCTGGGCGGCCAGGGTTTTGTTGTGGGCTATGACCAGAGTGGGCCGCTGCAACTTCTCAATGACATTGGCCACGGTGTAGGTCTTTCCCGAGCCGGTCACCCCCAGGAGGGTATGAAAGTTGTCCTTTTGCCTTTTATTTGCCAAGAGCCCGGTGGCCAGCTTCTCTATGGCCTGGGGCTGGGAGCCGGTGGGCTGAAAAGAGGAGGCCAGGCGGAACTTCTGCCGGGTGGCTAAGCAATTATCAGTATTTGTTGTCATGGGGTGGCAGCCTTGTTATCATCTCTATCTGACTGCTTTTGAAAATAAGGATAAATGGTTATCGAGCCCCTTTTTATCACTACCTCGATGAACATGCCTGGAGAAAGCCCCGCTTCATCGAGCATCTTTTCCGACAGTATTATCTTTCCGCTGCCGCTAACTGAATGAAGCAGCTGCCTTTTAAGGACCATCGGACGGCTTGGATCTGTCATCTCGGACCAGGGCGTCTCTAGGTTGCGGATCTCATAATAAGCCTTTCCCCTGATGTCCGGGTACTGCCTCCATAGAGCGATATTTCTCTTGCCTTTGCCATCAGCTCTGCTCTTTCTTCCTGGCCATCTTTCTCCGGGCTATCTTCTCTGCATTCCAATCGGCGAATGTGCGCCCTTTTATGGCCAGGTTTAAAAACAGCCCGGCAAAAATCCATAATCCCAGTCCGATTACCACCGGGAATACCAACCAGAAGAGAAACACGATCAATACGAGCCCGGCAATGAAAAAGCAGGCTGCTATTCCCCCGTACAGCAACCTTCTGGGTGTCTCCATCTCCTCAGGCATGAGGAACTGATTGAACTGCAAACTATTTAGCTTAGACTACTTGGCCGATCCACCTAATCAGGATCCTCCTGCTTCAATGAATACTGCTTCTGGCTGCCTAATATAGCCTCCATAACGCTAAATATGCCGATGAAAGCCTCAATTATATTTGGAGCATCAGGTGTGGCTGGAAATAATTTAAAAAGCAACCATGTTGCAATAGCAGAAAATACTAATATTTTAAAGTTAATATTATAAAATCTACAACTTTTATAAATAACGTGTAGAATCCAATTCAGATGCAGTATTAGCGACTTCTTAACGTATCTCTTAATTGTGGGATCATTCTTAGACTGTTTCTTAATTGAGGCATTTGCAGCTTCAATTATGGGCACAACCATGTATTCTTCAGAGATCTTTTCAGCCTTGTCAAGCATCTGGTTGCTTCCAACCGTCCATACTCGAGCTTTCATAACCTATTATATCTCCGTAAAAGCATATAAACTATTCTATTTTAATTATGACATTGTTATGAGTAGCATAAGTAATTCTCTTAATAGCGAAAAGTCTTTAAGCATCTATTTTTAATTAAATGCAAATGGTCAACCTTACACATAAACAGATGGAGGCAATTTGCATTTTGGCAGATGAAAAACCACATTTCTTTAGTGATATGGTAGCCTCTCTAAAAATGAAGGAGTCAAATTTTATTAGCGACGTTCTTAAACCACTTCAAAGGAATGGCTTTTGTATTTATGGCGATCCAAAAAAAAACGCGCAGAGCAGGCCGCCCGCCCCGCCCTATTATGATAAGGTCATTCACAACAATCAGTCAGCTTTTTCGAGAAAAAGTAGTCCGCGAAGTTAAATTACTCAGAGCTACAGAAACGGGAAAGGAAGGCGTCTATACGTTCGAAAATAGTGGAAACATATTAACTGTTCACGGAGTAGTAATCAATCATCCTAAAAAAGAGATAAATGATCTTGAGATGAGCCTGCAATATCTCATTGAGTGGACTGAGAAACGAAGCGAAATCGATCCAAATTGGAGATTTTCGGACGGTGCAGGTCATGTGGATGAGATCATAAGTACGGCCAGAGATGAACTCAACAAAGCAAAAAAATTGTTTTCAAAGGAAGATAAGGTGCTGTTCACTGATCATCATTTCCCGATTCACATTACGATGGGTGCTTTAAAATAATTTCCTTGATTAATCATAATCCTTGAATTCCCGCTCAATTCTCATGCAACCGACATTCCGGAGTTACGCCTCCATTTCATAATATTTTTCGCATTCCTTCCCAAGAATTC
>MTKX01002251.1_pt2 | contig 12739 bp, 10 predicted proteins | sample 1042771 | NCBI WGS metagenome assembly MTKX01 (sample SAMN06212183, study PRJNA360534) | anaerobic digester metagenome | biome: Wastewater treatment plant; material: sludge; isolation source: anaerobic digester fed with sludge from wastewater treatment plant | place: Denmark: WWTP Randers ... | reverse complement strand
CATCCAAACCAATCACCGCAGGCAGTTCTAAAGGCTGTTGACGATGAAATCCACCGGTTCCAGGATTCCCTGGTGTCCATGGACGAGGTCCGACGGGCAATCAAGCAAAGCCGGGCGCTGTTTGCATATGGCAGCGAGAACATCACCAACCAGGCTTTCTGGCTGGGTTATGCTGAAATGTTTGCTCATTATGACTGGTTTGAAGGATATGTCAGCCGCCTGGAGACAATTACACCGGAAGACATCCAAACCATTGCCCGGACATGGCTGAATCCAAGCCACCGCGTGGTGGGCACGTATCTCCCCACCGGGGATGGGGAGGTAGGCAAATGAAACAGCAACAGCCAGTAAAGTACAATTCCATTCCAGGCGGAGATGACATTACGCGAGCCATCCTACCCAACGGCGTTGTTGTTCTGACACGTGAAAATTTTAACAGCCCATCCGTTGTTATTCAAGGATACTTGCCGGGGGGCAGCATCTTTGACCCGGCAGAAAAGCTGGGTCTGGCTCACTTCACAGCAACCTGCCTGATGCGCGGTACCCAAAGCCAGACCTTTCAGGAGATCTATGATACTCTGGAATCCGTAGGGGCAAGCCTGGGTTTTGGGGCAAGCGTTCACAATATCAATTTTGCCGGGCGATCCTTGGCAGAAGACCTGCCCCTGCTGCTGGAACTGGTTACTGCCAGTGTGATGGAACCAACCTTCCCAAAGGAGCATGTGGAGCGGGTGCGGGCACAATTCCTGACTCACCTTGCCATCCGGGAGCAGGATACCGAGGAGCGCGCATCCCTTGCCCTGGATGAAATTCTCTTTCCAAACCATCCCTATGGCACACCAGAGGATGGATACATCGAAACCATTCAGCGGATCCAGCGGGAGGATCTTATCCGCTTCCAAGCAGAAAACTTCGGACCGGGCGGGGCTGTTATCGTTGTCGTGGGGGCAGTCAGCAGCACTGATGTCATGGATCACATTTACAAGACTGTGGCAACTTGGCGCAATCCTCGACAAAACACCCCTCCCGCCCTGCCAGTCCCCCAGCCAATACAGCAAACCATCCGAAAACACATCCCATTGCCTGGAAAAAGCCAGACAGACCTGTTTATCGGAACCCATGGACCCAAACGTACAGCCCCGGAATACCTTGCCGCCTCCCTGGGAAACAATATCCTTGGGCAATTCGGCATGATGGGGCGGATTGGCGACGTGGTCCGGGAGCAGGCGGGACTGGCATACGCGGCGTCCACCAGCCTGAATGCCTGGCACCAGGGTGGTTCCTGGGAAGTATCCGCCGGTGTCAATCCCGCCAACCTCGACCGAGCCATTGACCTGATCACTCGGGAATTGGAACGGTTTGTTCGTGAGCCGGTTTCCCATGATGAGTTGCAGGACAGCCAGGCAAACTATATCGGGCGGCTGCCCCTGTCACTGGAATCCAATGCCGGGGTTGCCGGTGCAATCCTGAACCTGGAAAGATTCCAATTGGGTCTTGACTATTACAGGCTATACGCAGACCGTATCGCCGCCATTTCACCAGATGAAATCCTGTCCGCTGCCCAAGCCTTCATCCACCCAGAACACCTGGCAATTGTATCCTCCGGTCCAGAGTTGGAGTAATTCCCATGCTGCGGACAGGCATTGACCTGGTGGAGATCAACCGGCTGGAAAACCTTCGACCGGAGATCCGGGAGCGATTCCTCCAAAGGGTGTTCACCCCCGGCGAATTACAGGATGCCCATGGCAGCCTGCAAATGCTTTCCGGGCGGTTTGCTGCCAAGGAGGCTGTTGCCAAGGCATTACAGACCGGCATTGGTCCCATCGGTTGGCAGGATATTGAAATCCGCAAAGGCACTGCAGGCGAACCCATATTAACCCTGCATGGAGCTGCCCAGGAACTTGCCGAAGGTCTGGGATTGGTGGAGTGGTCGGTCAGCATCAGCCACACCCGGCAGTATGCTGTGGCGTGCGTGGTAGCCCTGGGTAAAGACCGGGAGAACAGGAAATGAAAATTCTTTCGGTCAGCGATCTTGAAATGGGATTCCTGTATTCCCCCCGAATTGCTGAACGATTTTATGACGTGGATATGATCATTTCCTGTGGTGATCTTCCATATTATTACCTGGAATACATGATCAGCATGCTGAACATCCCGCTTTACTATGTGCGCGGAAATCATGCCGCCCAGGTGGAGAGCGGATTCGGAGGAGATCGAACCCATCCATGGGGTGCAGTGGATATGCACCGCCGGGTGGTGGAGGATGACACAGGATTGCTGCTTGCCGGGATTGAGGGCAGTCTGCAATACAATAACGGTCCCCACCAATATAACCAGGATGAAATGTGGTGGATGGTGTGGATGCTGGTTCCACAACTTTTTTTTAACCGAATTCGTTTCGGGCGCTACCTGGATATTTTTATTACACACGCTCCTCCATTCGGCATCCACGATCGGGATGACCGCCCACACCAGGGAATCAAGGCTTTCAACTGGCTGATTCGGGTGTTTCAACCAACCCTGCACCTGCATGGACACATCCACCTCTACACCCAGAATGTTGTTCCGGTTACAAGGGTAAATCATACCCAGGTCATCAATACATATGGCTACCGTGAGATAAAATTTGACTTGCCAGGAAAGCGTGGCGAACTTTCCCGTGCCCAATTGAAAATCGCCAATTCGGAGGTGATTATGCCAACCGACTCCCCTCCCCCCATTCGAAAAATGGCAAATGAGGATTTTAACAATGCCATCCGGAAGGGTTTCTGGCGGTCTGTTGTGAGCTGGTTAAAAAAGAAGGATGACCGCTTGCTCCCTTTTGATGAATACAGAAAGCGGCTTCCGTTTTCCAGTGAACACTACCTGGGGATGCGCCAGATCGAGATCGATCGAATTGTGGGCAGTGTTGGTCGATACCAGGATTTTGATGGAGCGTTTTTGCCCCGCCACGAACGGATCCGCCCCCGGTGGGAAAGTATTGATACCGCCCATTTGCAGGATGTGATTTTACCCCCCATTGAAGTCTACAAGATTGGCGAAATTTATTTTGTCCGGGATGGTAATCACCGTGTTTCTGTTGCACGGGAAAAAGGTCAGCTTTACATTGACGCACAGGTAATTGAAATTGATGTTCCATTCCCGGTGGATGAAAACACCAGCCTGGATGATCTAATTCTTGCCAGGGAACAACAAATGTTCCAGCAGGATACCCACCTGCACGAACTCCGCCCCGGTTCGGATGTCCGCTTATCCATCCCCGGATTGACCACCCAACTATTGGACCATATCCGAACACACCAATGGTTCATGGGAGAACGCCGTCAGCAGGAGATCCTGTGGGAGGAAGCAGTTACGGATTGGTATGATGAGGTATATATGCCTCTTATCCGTGTCATTCGGGAACAAAACATCCTTGAATCGTTTCCGGGCAGGACAGAGGCGGATTTATACCTGTGGATCATCGAGTATCTCTGGTACCTGCGGGAAGAATTGCAGGAAATCAGCCTGGATGAAGCAGCCCAACAATTTACAAACACCTATTCCACAACACCGATAAACAAGTTGTTCCGAATTATCCGCAATATCGGCAGGGTTTATCCAGACGATGAACCAATCCAGCCAGTGGATGGTTAACAGGAATCAATTGGTTTCGCGAATTCCAATCCACAGGTGATTGGGTTGAATCATGCGGGTGGACCGCACCTCCATCCCTCCCATCCGGCTGGTTACATTTTGAATCATGCTTGGGTGAACATAAACAAGGTCAGGCTGTCTGCCGTATTTTCGGAGATAGTATGAAGATGCTTCTGCAATTTTGGCAGCCAGGTCCAGCCTGGGATTATTATCAAACCATAACATGCCAACTTTCATGCAACCCTCCCTGCTAACGATTGAACATGGGAACTTTAAAAGTGATCCAGGCGTGACCCAGCATCACCATGAATTGATCTTTTTCCAGCACATCATCAGTACCTGTGTCACCTGCTGCCAGGAACTTCCTTGAGCTTGGTGAATTCATTTTTCCAATGATCCTGGTTTTAAACCTGGACAGCAGGGATCCCATCCCCAAGCCATCTTCAGTCCGAATACTACAAATAGGAAAAATGCGATGAGCAGGTCCTTTTTTTAGGATCCATTCCAAGTGATCCCTGGATTCGGAGTCCCAGTTTTCTGATTTTTCCAGGTCATCAATGATGAATAAAATGGTGGGACCATGTTGGCGGGCAAACCGCCTTTCCTCCACCATCCTGGCAACCCGGGATACAAGCTCTTCCGCCCGCCTCTCATAGGATGGTTCAAATCCCAGGCAATAATCGCTCCAATCCGAGGATTGACGCAAACCATCCCAGTCCTCTGGTTTTGATGTGATGACAACCAAATTGACCTGCCACGAGGTGTTATATTGTATGGCAGCTTCCGAAATCGATTTTAGTAAGTGGGTTTTCCCACAACTCTGATCTCCACTCACAAGAATTGCACCAGGAGATTGGTCATGAAAGTCAAACAACACTGGTAATCCATCCTGACAAATACCCAGGACAGTAGTCTCGGTGGGAAGATACGGGTATGTTTCCATCAATGTATTCATGGGTAACTCCTGTGGATCACAAAACATTTGTTCTATTATAAGAATATTTGTTCTATTTGTCAAGCATCATTATTAAATACAAATTCCCGCCAGATTGGCGGGAATTTTTTCATCAACTCGGTTATATATCTAGAACAGTCCAACCACTCTTCCGGTTTCCAGGTCAAGGTCCACATCATTGAACACCGGTCTCGTCGGCAGACCCGGCATGGTGGACATTGTTCCCAGCAACGGGTACAGGAATCCAGCCCCTACTGAAGCCCGGATATCCCGAACAGGGATACGAAAACCCTTCGGAACCCCCTTCAGGGTGGCATCATGGCTGAGACTGAGATGAGTCTTTGCCATGCAAATGGGCAAACCGCCAAATCCCAGCCGTTCATAATCGGCAATTCGTTCCTCTGCCAGGTCGGAATAATCCACCCCATCCGCTCCATACACCTCCCGGGCTATCGTTTCAATCTTCGTCTTGATTGGTTGATCAAGAGGATAGAGGAATTGGAAGTTGGATGGCTTCTCAGCCGCCCGCACAACCGCTTCCGCCAATTCCAATGCGCCTTCACCACCCAATGCCCAGTGGCGGCAAACAATCGCATCCTCCGCACCACCCTGTTCCACAGCCGCCTTGCGGATCAACTCCAATTCCGCCGGGGTATCGGTGGCAAATGAATTTACCGCCACAACCACCGGAATGCCGTATTTTCTTGCCACCTGGATGTGATGAATCATGTTGCCCAACCCAGCGGACAATAATTCCAAGTTCTCATCGGTGTATGCCCGATCCAAAGGCTTGCCAGCCACCACCTTCGGTCCCCCGCCATGCATCTTTAACGCCCGGACAGTCGCCACCAGCACTACCACACTGGGAATCAGACCGGAGTAGCGGCATTTGATGTCAAAGAATTTCTCCATGCCCATATCTGCACCAAAGCCGGATTCCGTCACAACATAATCTGCCAGCTTGAGGGCAATCTTATCTGCAACAATGGAACTGTTCCCATGGGCAATGTTGGCAAATGGACCGGCATGAACAAATACCGGTGTCCCCTCCAATGTCTGCATCAAGTTCGGTTTGATGGCATCTTTCATCAGGACAGTCATCGCGCCAGCAACACCCAGGTCCTCGGCATTGATTGCTTCACCATTGCGGCTCAATCCAATGACAATCTGACCCAATCGGTGGCGCATATCCGCCAGGTCGGTTGTAAGGGCAAGAATTGCCATAATTTCCGAGGCGACAGTAATATCAAAACCAGTCAAGCGGGAATGTTCCTTTTCTTCCTCACCCATTCCAACCATAACCCCCCGCAGGAACCGGTCGCTGGTGTCCAGCACGCGCCGCCAGGTAATTGTCTCCGGATCGATATCCAACCGGCATAACCGGCTGCGTTCCTCAGGAGTCAGATCCTCCGGTTCTGCCCGGTCAATGCCCAGCTTTGCCATCCGGGCGCGCAACCCGCGGGTAAAGTGGCGCTTTCCCTGCTTGTCTGCCGGGAATATGCGGTTAAACATTTGCTCATCCGTCGCACCGGATTCATGCAGGATTCGGGCATCAATCGCTGCTGCCAGCAGATTGTTTGCCGCCGTAATGGCATGGATATCGCCAGTAAGATGAAGGTTAAAGTCCTCCATTGGGATCACCTGGCTGTACCCTCCACCGGCAGCCCCGCCCTTGATGCCAAAGGTGGGTCCCTGGCTGGGTTGGCGGATACAGGTCATCACCCGCTTGCCAAGATGTGCACCCAACGCCTGGCTGAGTCCCACGGTGGTGGTTGTCTTACCTTCACCCAGAGGAGTGGGGGTGATGGCGGTCACATCAATGTACTTGCCATCCGGAACATCCGCAAGGCGGTTCAACACTTCCAGTTTCACTTTCGCCTTGGTGGGACCGTACATTTCGATTTCATCCGGAAGCAATCCCAGCTCCTCCGCCACCTGGGTGATGGGCTTGATATCAGATTCCTGGGCAATATCAATATCGGATGGCACCGGTGAGTGAAGTTTCAGCTTAATTGGCGTAAATTCCCGCCTATGCAATTCAGGACTCATGTTCAGATTCCTTTCTGTACGGGTGATAATTTTTGATTTGTATGATTATGGATGATATTATCGGGAATTGCAAGTAATTTTAAAGAGAAAGAACGGAAATCCACTTCCGTTCATAGTGGGGCGAGTGGGGGTCGAACCCACACAGTATCTCTACCGGCGGATTTTAAGTCCGCTGCGTCTGCCTATTCCGCCATCGCCCCGGCACCTGTATTGTATCCGGTTTACCGGTTGCGTCAAGAGTTCTCTTTTCCTTTGTATATTTGAATGGAATCATCGGATAAATTATCCCGATTATTAACTTGCTTTAAGGTATCATCCTCACTATAATGGAATTTAACAAGCATGATATCGGGTAGCTTACCACTCACATCTGCGTAACATCATCGCATTTCCCCTGATCCCAGAAAAGCACTGCACCAATGCCTGCCCATCCCCTCCAGGTATGATTCAGGTATTACCGCATATCTTGCCAACCAGGAATATGGATGGCAACCCGAACCCATTCATCTGTTCAATTCAATGCTGGTAATAGACAGGAGGTCTTAATGAACAGGCTAAAAACGGTATCCATTCTTGCACTCCTTGCTCTAGTGATGATCACCCTCAGCGGGGGAGCAAATGTCCAGGTTGCCAGTGCGGAAGGCAGAGATCCGCCCCGGGGAGCTGATGGCAGGCGGCTGGACCAGGACAATGCTAGTGAGGATTTGCTTGCTCCTTTGGAAGTGATCCAGGCACAGAGCCAGGCACCAGGGCTGGTGGATGAAACTCTCCTCATTCCACCCTCAACAGGGTCCCCGGACTCCACGCAATTCCCTGAATTTAATCCATCGGTATCACCATTCACCGGAGTATCATCTGGAATTGCCATCGACAGCCCGTATGGAACCATGTCAACCGAGTATGTGCTGGATGATTTTAATCGGGTGGATGGTCCCATCGGACCCAGTTGGACGGTGCACGATGGCAATTGTAATGTGATTGGAAACATGGCAGCCTGCAGTAATTATGGAAGGACAACCTATAACGGTGCACCAGGAAACGGTGACACAGCAGAGGCGGATATTGCGGTTGTGGGAACCACGTTACAATATACCGGTTTGTTGTTGAACTATGGAGCGGGGATCGACAACCTGTTCCTGAAAATTCAACAACAAGCGCCATATATGGGAAAGTTTAATTATGGGGGATGTTATACCGGTAACAACAGCACAGGTTTCGGGTTGGGCTTTTTTGAACTCTCATCCCCCTTCAGCACCGCCCACATGAAGGCGGTCCGGGTGGGCACCACGGTCACCATTACCCTGTCCAATATTGATGGAGGGACCCAGCCCAACCAGGTCTATGTCTGTGAGGGCGCACCCGTCCCCGAGGGGCAAGGAATTGGCATTCTCGGTTACGATGGGACCGCCCGGCTGGATAATTTCGGCATTGGCGGTGGGTGCGATGATGTTCTCTGGGATAACGGTCCCCTCATCACCCATCCCGGCGGGGGGTATAACGGATTCGATGCCAGTGTCCTCCAAACCGCATTGGGTATGAATACCTACGGCTTTGGAGCGCAATTATCCGTTGGAAACCGGATGGCGGATGAGTTTACCATCACCGGGCATAAGGGCTGGAAAATTGAACAATTGACATTCTTTTCCTACCAGACGGGAACATACACGGATCCCCCTGCTTCAACATTCACAGGTTTGTACTATCAAATCTGGGATGGACCGCCCGATAACCCGGCAAGCAGTGTCATTTACGGTAACCTCACCACCAACCGGCTGATCAGCACTGCCTGGACAGGCAGTTACCGGGTTGTCGATTATGCCATGACAAATAACACCCGTCCCATCATGACCACCATCGCCAGCGCCGATGTCTACCTGCCGCCTGGCACCTATTGGCTGGATTGGATGTTTGACGGTACCGGGTCATCAGGTCCATGGGCGCCGCCCATTACTATCCTGGGTCAAACCACCACCGGGAATGCCCTTCAGTACACAGCTTCCAGCGCCGCCTGGGGTCCGGCAAATGACACTGGAACTCTCACCCAGCAGGGAATACCCTTTGTTGTGACAGGCTGTGTTGAAGAAAAACAGTGGCGGGAGATTCCTGAAAACCCGATTGCCTTGATGGACAATGTACTGGCTGCATATGATGGCAAAATCTGGAGCATCACCGGATATGCCACTCCCGGTGTCAGCTACTATACCCCGGCAACCGAAACCTGGACCATAGTGCCATCATCAACCCCGCCTTTTGGATACACATTTGCCCGTTCAGGCTGCCAGGTAGGAAACAAGGTTTACATCTATGGCGATTCCTCCACCTCGGGATTTACCGGTTTATGGAGCTACAATATGGCAACCAATACCTGGATGGCAGAGACGCCCGGCGGGACTCCCCCACCTCACACCGCCATCTGGGCACCCGCCTGGGTGTGGGATTCGGTGACCAATCGATGCTACATGACAGGTGGTGCCACCGCGCCCGGTAATGGCAACCTTGCAACTACGTATGTGTACAACCCGGCAACCAACCAGTGGCTTTCCCCACTACCCGCGTTTGATACGGTGCGCGACTTCCATGCAGCTTTCATCTTCACCCGACCATCAGACAGCTACCGCCTGCTTTGTGTGATTGGCGGAGTGCATTCATCCGGGGAATCCCTGAATTCCACCCAATGCTACAACCTTACTACCGAGGTCTGGAACGATGAAAATGTCGATCTGGGAATTTTGCCCATTGGCTGGTGGGGAATGGGGTACACAGAGCGGCAGACTGACCTGGATGAGCAACTCTGGTTAATCAATGGGATCGATCCAAGCTGGAATCTCCACAATCAAACCTGGTACTATTCCGCTGCCCGGAATGCCTGGGTAAATACCGGGCGGTTGGACAGCGGTACCTTTTACCGGACATCCGCTGTCACTTTGAATGGTACAGTGTATCATATCGGTGGATCGACAGGAGGGTTCTCTCCATCCGGTCTGTCAGACAAATTTGTTGGCAAGCAGGTGTATTTACCGGCGATAATTAAATAACAGGCTCGTCTTTATTCTGATGGGATAGGGTAGTCCACCCTATCCCATCAGGATTCAATACATTGATGTGAACTACTGTTCATCTTCCATTTCCTGTTCCTTAAATTCACGGAACAGGTGCGCCATGGCAATATAGGTTTTTAAGTTGATGGCTGATACCTTGAATTCCAGCGGGTAACCGGGTTCCAGGTACAGTTTATAGACGCTTCGGTCACGAAAGGATGGCAGGGATGGGATGGCGCTGGCGCCCATCAGGTTGGCAACTGGAACAAACGCCAGGCGCAGAGAAGCTTTTGTCCTCCTGCGATGGTTTAAATAATCGACAAGGGGTTCCGCCTGCTCCAGGGAGAACGTATCCCGCACCTGGGATAGATAATATCTCCATCCCTCTGTGGCATTAGAAATACCAAACGGTTCCAGCAAACGCATCGCATCTGTTTTCGCCATAAACGGTTGAAAGGTAATTACCTGCATGATGGCTGGTTTCCCTTTCCTATCGCGGTAGCTGATCTCCGCCCGAACGGTAAAACGTCCGTCCCAGGTGCGCCTGCCTGCGGGATCACCGGCTGGATTTGGTGGGGAGTCCGTCATTTCGTTGTTCCTTTCCTCTCAATGAATCCCTTCATGCTGATTCATTGTACAACCAATCAGGGCATCGTCATCAACGTCTTTCCGGGATGACGTGTGGAAATCAGTGACAGGAATTGATCAGAACTGACTGGACAGATAGTCTGCCAGGTACTGGCGCAGGTACTGCCCGGTATAGGATTGGGGAACGGCGCACACCTGTTCGGGGGTGCCAATGGCAACCACTTCCCCGCCCCGGTCGCCACCTTCAGGTCCAAGGTCAATGATGTAATCCGACACCTTGATGATGTCCGGGTTATGTTCAATAATCAATACCGAGTTTCCGGCGTCCACCAGCCGCTGCAATACTTCAATCAACTTGTGAACATCCGCAGCATGTAAACCCACTGAAGGCTCATCCAGCACATACAGGGTGCGCCCGGTAGCCCGCCGGGAGAGTTCCTTTGCCAGCTTCACGCGCTGGGCTTCTCCGCCGGAAAGCGTTGTTCCCGACTGCCCAATTTTGATATAACCCAACCCCACTTCCTGCAGCAGCTTCAACTTGTTGACAAGTGATGGGAACGCCGAAAAAATCTCCAGCGCAGTATCCACCGTGGAATCCAGTACGTCCGCAATGGAAAATCCCTTGAACCGCACCTGGAGGGTTTCCCGGTTAAAGCGGGTTCCATGGCAGACATCACACGGCACATATACATCCGGCAGAAATTGCATTTCAATGCGAAGCTGCCCCTGCCCCTGGCAGGCTTCGCACCGACCGCCATGAACGTTGAATGAAAAACGACCCGGTTTGTACCCGCGCATCTTACTTTCGGGCAATTCGGAATACAGCGACCGGATTTCGTCAAACAAACCGGTATAGGTGGCAGGGTTGCTGCGGGGGGATCGCCCAATGGGGGATTGATCAATATTGATGATCTTGTCCAGGAAATCCACCCCTTCAATGGCATCATAATCACCCGGCTGCGTATGCGCCCGGTTTAATTGGCGCGCCAATGTGTTATACAGGACATCCACCATCAAGGTTGATTTACCGGAGCCGGAAACCCCTGTAATGCACACCAACAAGCCAAGCGGGATCTCCACATTGATATTTTTTAAGTTGTTCGAGCGTGCCCCCAGGATGCGCAGCCGCTTGCCATTCCCCACCCGGCGTGTCTCCGGGATTGGCACCCGCAGCCTGCCGCTGAGGTATGCGCCGGTCAGAGAGTCCGGGCTTGCCAGGATATCTTCAATGGTGCCTTCGCCAACCACCTTGCCGCCATGCTCCCCCGCCCCAGGACCCAGGTCGAGGATCCAATCTGCAGACCGAATGGTTTCCTCATCATGCTCCACCACCAGCACCGTATTGCCCAGATCCCGCAGGTTCTTCAGGGTTGCCAACAGCCGGTTATTATCGCGCGGGTGCAGCCCAATGGACGGCTCGTCCAACACGTAGAGGACGCCCATCAACCGCGAACCAATCTGCGTGGCAAGACGGATGCGCTGTGCTTCCCCCCCGGAAAGGCTGCCGGAGGAGCGGCGAAGCGTCAGGTAGTCCAATCCCACGTCCACCAGGAATCCCAGCCGGGCGCGGATTTCTTTGAGAATCCGTTCCGAAATGATTTTCTGCCGGTCGTTTAAGGGAGATTGTGCTGATTGAAGGTGATCGACCCAGGCAAGTGTCTTCACAACCGGCCACCCGGTCACCTCAATGATGTTCGCACCATTCACTGTTACCGCCAGCGCTTCCGGGCGCAGCCGGTTACCGCTGCAGGTGGGGCAGGGACGGTCACTCATATATTCGGCAATCTTATTGCGGACATAGTCGGAATTGGTTTCCCGGTAGCGCCTCTCCAGATTTCTAACAACCCCCTCAAACGGGGTTTGATAACTCACCTGGCGCTCGCGGGAAGACACATTAATGCTCACCTGCTGCCCATTGGTTCCGTATAAAATCAGGTCCAACTTTTCCTGGGAAAGGGAACGAACCGGTGCATTCAAGTCAATATGATACTGCCGGGCAACAGCTTCCACCATTCCCCAGTAATACATCCCCTGTTCGCGCGGTCCGCTCCATTCCAATGCCACGATGGCACCTTCATTCAAGGACCGGTCCATGTCAGGGATCAACAAATCCGGATCAATTTCCTGCTTGTTACCCAAGCCCTGGCAATCGGGGCAGGCACCGTGAGGGGTGTTGAATGAAAAGGTGCGCGGTTCAATCTCCGGCAGGCTGACTCCATGTTCCGGGCATGCCAGGTGCTCGGAAAAGTACAAATCCTGCGCCGGCTCCACCGAGAGATTCTGCACAGTCAAGTAGCCTTCCCCCACCTTGAGTGCGGTTTCCACCGAGTCCGTCAGGCGGGAGCGCTCCTGGTTGGCAGTCTCCTGGTCTTCGGAATGATTGATCACCAGCCGATCCACCACGGCTTCAATTGTGTGGATTTTGTAGCGATCCAGCGTTATTTCATCCTCCAGGCTCATCACCTGCCCATCC
>MTKX01023653.1_pt1 | contig 12759 bp, 11 predicted proteins | sample 1042771 | NCBI WGS metagenome assembly MTKX01 (sample SAMN06212183, study PRJNA360534) | anaerobic digester metagenome | biome: Wastewater treatment plant; material: sludge; isolation source: anaerobic digester fed with sludge from wastewater treatment plant | place: Denmark: WWTP Randers ... | reverse complement strand
CCAACAGCATCTGAACCAATTCGTTGGCGTTATGTCCCACACTAATCTCCACTTGGGCTTTTGCTAGGAGAATAGTAAAAAAGAGTGAAAGAAACAAAATAATTTTAGAAAATGCAGAGGCTTTCACATCAACATATTATTAATACAAATATATAAGTAAAAGGCCTGAAAAATTTCGTCTTCTAAGCTAAGGGATAGTGATTAAATAAATTATCTCTTTTGAACGATTGCTGCATTCCAATCGCGAACAATTCGAACTGACTCGAGTAGATAAGGGTCTGTGCGTAAGCTTTGCGTCCATTTTTTCAAGATATTCAGCTTGGTAGTGTCAGAGCCAATTCGTTGCAAATCAACAGATAGTGGGGTTGATTTCAGGCTTAAGGTATCTTTCATCAGCTTATCGAAAGCCTTTGATTGTTCGAGGTTTTCATCGTTCTGACGTTTAAAATCGTCCATTTTCAATGGTATTAAGGTTTTATCTCTACGGACTTTAATTTGTCTGGCATGTTCATCGAGCAGTTGAAAGCGCTCATCATTTTTTATTCTTTCAGTACTTTTCTTTTCCAAGCTGGTAAAAAGATATTCATTATTGAAAGGAGAATAGTTAGCGGGATTCACTTGTGTCCATTCCATGGGATATTTCAGTTCACTTTCGCCTATTTCGAGATAAGTATAGGGATCGCTCATGATGATGTCGGGAGAGACGCCTTTAAGTTGAGTAGAACCACCATCTATTCTATAGAATTTTTGAATAGTAAGTTTAAGGGAGCCAAGGGGTTTTACTTCATCGAAACCGCGTGCCAAATCATCAAGGTTAAAAAATCGTTGAACTGTACCTTTTCCAAAGGTNNGAAGGTCTTAGAAGTTCCTGTAATAATGGCACGATGATAATCTTGCAGTGCTGCGGCTAAAATCTCTGAAGCTGAGGCACTAATGGGATTCACCATAATGATGAGGGGCCCTTCATAAACGATGCCAGGCTGAGGATCACCATATACTCTGGGATTACCAACCCGGCCTTTTACCTGAACTACTGGTCCCTGGTCAATGAAAAGGCCAGCAATTTCGATAGCATCCTGGAGTGAACCTCCCCCATTGCCCCTAAGGTCGATAATAATTCCCTGTACGCCAGCATTCTTTAACTTTTCCACTTCTTGAAGCATATCACGAGAAGAGCTCCTTCCATTAGGGTCCTCGAAATTAGCATAAAATGAAGGCAAGAAAATATAACCAACTTTACCTCTAGTAAGTGTATCTTCAACCACAGCCGATTTAGCATAAGTTTCTTCTATGATCACAACATCTCGTTGAATGGCTATTTCTTTTTCTACTCCATTAAGTTTTCGTACGGTAAGCCTCACAAGGGTACCTTTTTTACCACGGATGAGCTGAACGGCCTTATCCACACGCCAATCCGTAATATCAACGGGTTCACTTCCTTCTTGAGCCACTTTGNNTAACCATCTTTCGATTGTAGTGTGGCTCCAATGCCTTCGAGCTGACCAGAAAATTGGATGTCGAAATCTTCCTTTTCTTTAGGGGGGAAATAATTGGTATGAGGGTCGAAAACACTCACTAGACAATTCAAATAATCGGCAAAACGGTCGGCTTTTTCGAGTTTATTCATTTCGTGAAACCAATCCGCATATCTTTTATTAATTTTTTCTCTAGCTTCCTTTTCCAATTGTTCGATAGTTTTGAGAGTAAAACTCGTATCGGCCCGGGCGATTGCTTTTTCTTGCTGCCCGATTTTATCGGTAAGCCAATTGAGTACCTCATATTTTAACATTTGCTCCCAAGCTGTTTTAAGTTCTTCATCATTTTTAGGATATCGACGTTTATCAGGGTCCATCTCGAGGTATTCTTCCTTTCCGAAATCGAAAGGTCTTTTCAAAATCTCGGAGTAAAAATCTTCGATCTGTTTCAACCGCTTCGATAAGATATTATAAGTCAATTCAAAGAACTCAGTATCATAATTCTTGAATTCATCATCTAACCTCAGCTCATATTTTTTCATTTCAGCCAGATCATCCTCGGTAAAGAATCTTTTGAGAGGATCGAGTTGTTCGATAAATAAATTATAAGCTTTTTTCGAATATTGATCATCCATGGCAACGGGGCTAAAATGGCCTTCTTCCACCGAGCGTTTCAAAAGATCCATCAGGATAAGATTCCTTTTCTGCTCGTCAACCTGAGCCCCGCAACCCGGTAATATCAAGATAAACAGAACGAATAATAAGACTGGTTTACAGTATTTCATAATCATATTAAAATAGGAAATGATAAATGATCCACGAATAAGCAGGTCGAAAGTTAAACATTTGCAAAAGTATGAAGAAAAAAGAGTTATCGTCTGGAATATTGTAATAAAGGAGTGTAAAATTTTGGTGAAAAAAATAAAAAAACCGCCCCGGCATATAGCAAGGGCGGTGAAAATCAAAGTCAAAGAGAAAGGATCTCAGTTTTTAATGAATTTGATATTGGAAATCCCTTCGTGGGTAATGGTTTGCAGGTAATAGATTCCTTTTGGCAAATTGCTAATATTGATATGGTTTTCATTGCCTTTGTAGAGGGTTTGTCCTGCAAAATTCATAATTCTGATTTCGGTAATTTTTTGGTTAGCAGCCACATTGATAAAATCTTGAGCGGGATTGGGATAAACCAATACAGCTACTTTGTTCATGTCGTTGATTCCTACTGATACCGAAAGTGTACCCGAGTACATCAACCGAAGGCGAATCGGGGTCATTACTCATTATACGTACGATTCCTTCGTAGATTCCAACGGGTTGATTATTAGAATTGAAAGTTACGTCGAGAATTTGTGAGCCGGCAGGAGCAATTGTTCCAGAGGTAGGAGTAATGGTAAGCCACTTATTGAAAGGATCGCCATTGAGGTTGGCGCGGATGTTCCAGTTATAAAGCAGGCTGGGATTATTGGACAGGTGGCTCCAGCCCACTCCCGTGCTGAGGAAATCGCCATAAGGATGATTAGGACCGGCATCCGTGCCAGGAATATAGATTCCGGTTTCGTTTTGTGTAAATTGATAGCCTACCCATATATCTTCACCGGTAACCAAGACAGGAGTAGTAAGAACGATGTGTTCCCAGCCTCCCCCCATAGGAGTGAAAGGTTGAGAATAAATGAGCGGGCCGGGTTCGTAAGTAGACCCCATTCCATAGATCTTCACTGTCATCTCATTGCTGCCACTTGAATTCAGATCGTTGATATAAACATCTACCGAGTTGATTTTCATGCCGGCATAGGGAGCAGTCATGGTGTAGGGGAACATAGCCGCAACGGTAACTGTAACAGGTGCACTGCTCCATCCTATAGCAGAATAATTATCTCCATCGTAATGCAAAACGGCAGTAGCATCGGTAGAAGGAGCTCCTCCATTGAGTACAGGACCTGCAATGGCATTGGTCAATACAGCCGGTTGAGGAGTTGCGGTTGCTTTGCCTGCCATTTTACCCGAATTCAAAATTACCAGTGCATCAAAATTCAAATCGAGTGAACCACTGTTGGTAATGGTAATTTGTTCAGTAATGGTTGAATTGGGTTCGAGATAGGCAGCCAATGACGTAGGATCTACTTCGATGTTGGCTTCGGGAATGGCTCCATAAGCCATAAACACTACATCATCGAAGAAATATTTTGGTGTTTCACCACTTCCCTGTTCTGCCCCAGCAAAGAAATCAACAGCTCCAAGTTGATTGGTTCCTGTGGTTGAACCCGATTGATAGCTAAATGGCCATTCTTCTATCAATACATTATTCACATAGAGTTTGATCCAATCGTTGTCTATATTGATATCGTGTTCTACTTTAAACCATGTAGCTTGAGGATAAGTAAAGGTAATGGTGTTGTTTCCTTCCAGCAATTTTCCCGTTCCATTTGCTTTGAAATACATTTCGAAAGCCCATTCGGTACCAGGCGATTGGAAGTGCTGAATATTATAATACCCTGCTTTCCCGTTTTCGATATACATATACCAGGAGAGGTTATAATGACCAGAAGTTTTATTACCCAGTTTTAAGATGAGGTCGGTAGCGCCGTCAGTTTCATCGACACGGGCAGAATTGGAAGAGCTATGGGAAAAAGCATTATCTATCAGAGCATCTTCTCCAGTGCCAGGGGAATTGCTCCATGTAGTAAACCACTCAGGATCATTCACGGCTACATAGCTACCCACAGCCCAGCTATCGAAATTCTGGGAATATAGAGGTGCGGGTGCAAGTTCGAATGAAATATCATCGAACCAGTACTGGGGGGTTTCGCCTGTTTGAGCTCCAGCAAAGAAGTCAACTGCTCCCAGTTGTTTTGTGCCCGTAGTAGAGCTGGCTTGATAGCTGAATGGCCATTGATGAACCTGAGTTCCATTTACATAAAGTTTAATCTGGTCATTATCGAGGTCGATTTCATGATAAACCTTAAACCATGTAGCTTTGGGGTAGCTAAAGGTTATGCTATTCCCTCCCGCTTTAAGTGTACCACTTCCATCAGTATTGAAATAGACCTCGAAGGCCCATTCAGTACCTGGTGATTGGAAATGTTGAATGTTGTAATAACCTGCTTTACCATTATCAACAAAGACATACCAACCTATGTAATAGAGGCCTGCGGTTTTATTACCGAGTTTCAAAATCAGGTCAGTAGAGCCGCCAGTTTCGTCAACCAGTACTGATTGAGCGCCTGAGTTGGCATGAGCATTCGAAATGATAGCGTCTTCACCCGTACCCGGGGTGTTACTCCATGTAGTCCACCAGTCAGGATTTTGAGCAGCCAGATACCCACCCACCGTATATGACTCGAAATTGTCAGTATAGGGTGGAGTTTGCGCAAAAGCTCCCACAATCAGGAACATCGCGACGATAAGAGAATACAATTTTTTCATAGTTTTAGATTTTTGTTGATACTTATGAATACGGATACAAACTTAATATATTTATTTAATATTCTACAAAAAATTCGAGAAAATTTTATTTTTTCCCCTATTTTTCATTGAATTTGAAAAGTTTCCCTTGATAGGTTTGCAAGCTCAGCATCTTTTCTCGAATATCTTGCTGAAAAGCATCGGCACGTTCCAAACCCCAATCGGGTGCAATCACGAAGCGCGGAGGAGCTTCGGCCGATAATCGCTCTACTACTATTTCTGGGCGAAGTCTTTCAATGAATTTTATAATGAAATCCACATATTCATTGCGTTCGAAAAGTCTAAAACTTTCCGAACGAAGGCGATATTCTGTTGCCCAAACCGAACCCTCGATAATCTGAAGCTGATGAAGTTTAATACTCGTCAGAGGCAATTGCGAGACTATTTGGGCTTCATTCAGCATCATCTCGATAGTTTCGCCCGGAAGACCAAAGATGAGATGAGCTCCTGTCATTATACCTCTCATGGAAAGGTTATCCAAGGCTTTTATGGTATCATCAAAACTATGCCCACGGTTTATTCGACTCAAAGTCGCGTCATAACACGATTCTATCCCAATTTCTACCTGTATGAAATATTCTTTCGAAAGTTGGGACAAATAAATGAGTGTTTCTTCTGGCAGGCAGTCGGGACGGGTAGAGATTACCAGACCAACTACTGCGGGATGACTGAGGGCTTCGCCGTATAATTTCTGTAAATGAGACAAAGGTGCATAAGTATTCGAAAAGGCTTGAAAATAAGCCAGATATTTGGTAGCCCTCCGGTATCTCCACGCATGAAAGGCTATTCCTTCTTCGATTTGCTGAGTGATGCTCTTGTCAGAACGACAATAAGAAGGGTTGAATGCATCGTTATTACAGTAATAGCAACCTCCTATTCCTTTTGTTCCATCACGGTTTGGGCAAGTAAAACCTGCCTTTATAGAGAGTTTTTGAATCCTTCCTCCAAAAATCCGTTTGGAATAAGTCGAATAAGAATAATAAGGATTATCATCACCCCAGGGATATTTCATTACATTCACTTTTCGAATTCCGGTTTATATACATCAGAATTCATGTGGTAAATAATTCTTCGACTGAGAAGAAATTACTCTGTAGCGGTTTCGAGCTTTTTCATGATCGAGAAGATGAAAATGCCCGAAAGGAGACAACAGACAATCAAGATTGACCAAAATCCAACCAGAGGAAGTTTTTCCCAGAAGGTACCCACTACACCCACCAGCAGGTTTCCGATGGCCGTAGCGGCCAGCCAGCCACCCTGCATGATCCCACTATATTGGGGTGGTGCAACTTTCGACACGAACGACAGTCCCATAGGGCTAAGGAATAATTCGGCAATAGTTAGCACAAAATAAGTACCGATAAGCCATGAGGGAGATACTAATTTATCGGATATACCCGAAATTTCGGCTGGGGCGGGCAAACCTATGGAGCAAATCATCATAATGGCATAACCAACGGCTGCCAGAAACATCCCAATACCTATTTTTCGGGGTGCTGAGGGTTCTTTCCCTTTACTGGCAAGATATCCAAACAAAGCGACTGTAAGAGGCGTAAGAATGATGATAAACATCGGATTGAACTGCTGGAAGATTTGAGGGGTTATCTTGGTCATCTTATCTATGCCATAAATACTTGTAAAGTAATAACCTGCCATGCCTGCAATACCAAAAAGAACAAGTAAAATTCCGATTTTTCTATTGGGTTTGCTGCCCAACAATCCTATGGTCGAAAGATAAATGCCATATAAAAATACAATTAGAGATAGCAGTGGGAATAGATTGAACAGCATAGTCCATGCGGCCGGAATATTGCTCATGGTATAATCGCGGGCAAAGAAGGTAAGCGTTAATCCATTTTGATGGAACGACATCCAGAAGAATATNNAGGTAAGCGTTAATCCATTTTGATGGAACGACATCCAGAAAAATATAACCACGAAAAATACCAAGAACAGAGCGATCATTCGTTCTCTCACTTCTTCTTTTGGCATCATCTTTACCTCTTTGCCTGTTATCTTAGCTTCGGCGATTTCCTGTTTTACCGTTTTATCTACTGCTTTCCATGTTTTCTTGAACAGCAGGAAGATGAGAACGGAAATGATCAAACTGATGCAAGCTACGCCAAAGGCCAGATTATAAGAGGTGGAAAGTGAATGACTAACATAATGCTTGCCAAAATTGCGAGCAAAATCGTCGGGGTTTGGGCCACCCCCCAAATTTGGGTCTGTTACATGAATAGCTTGTATTTTGGTTATTACATCGGCTTTGTCCTGAGCATCTTTGGGATCACGGCTTTGTAACAATTCGTATTCATGGCTGCTAATCATCATGGAGGAATCGGTAATCTTGCCCGATTGAGTATATTGATAAAGGCCAGCGGCTTTCAATCTGAAAAGGGCAAATTCGATATCATCGGTGAAAATCGCTTTATGTTCCTTTTTTGCCTTGTTCAAGACGGATTCGAATTCCTTTCCCGACAGCTTTTGTTCTTCGGGGCTTATATATTTCAGAATAAATGTGTTCTTATCAATGGCATTCTTTTCATCATTGAGTATGACATAGTTTTTAGGTATGGAAGCGTCGTAGGTAAAATCGGCCGACCTCAAAACGGTATTATTGATATAATTTGCTGCGCTGGGAGCAAAGAAGGCCCCAATATTGATAAACATATAAAAAATCGAAAATGCAATATCTCTATTCTTTCCATACCGGGGATCATCGTAAAGCTTGCCTACGAGTGCCTGTAAATTTCCCTTGAAAAATCCAGTACCCAAAGCAATAAGAACGAGCGAAAAAATCATCATGGCCAATCCTACTGCATTGCTTTCGAGTGGAATAGCAAGCAACAGATATCCGATAAACATGACCAGGATGCCCAACAGAATCGTTTTCCCATAACCCAGTGCCTTATCAGCTATAACTCCTCCTAAAATGGGGAGGAAATAAACAAGAGCCAGAAAGGTTCCATAAATCATGCTGGTTGTGGCCGAAGTCAAACCAAACTTGGCCTGCATATACAAGGTAAGAATAGCCAACATGGTGTAGTAGCCAAATCTCTCGCCCATGTTGGTAATGGCTAAAACCAATAATCCTTTGGGATGATTCTTGAACATATACTTAGATTTAGATATTTAATTAAACATTCGGTTCACTTTGGCAGCAAATATACATCCTTTTTAAAAACAGAAAATTAAATCTACGATAAAACAACAAAGAAAACAGATGATCAGTCTTCCGAAAACTCCTTAAGCAATTTACGATAATTGGAAAAGACATTGGCTCTGGAAACGAAGCCCAGATATTTCCCATCTTTTATCACAGGAATGTTGTAGTGGGCGGTTTGTTGAAACAGTTTAGCCACATCTTCCATAGTATCGTCGGGGCTTACTTTTACATCGGGCATAAACATCAAATCTTTTACGAAGATCTTGTGATATAGTTCCTGTTGAAACAAAATATGTCGAATGTCGTTGATGAAAACTACTCCCAAAAAATTATTCTCTTTATCTACCACAGGGAAAACATTACGCTCGGAACTTGCTACTACTTTTACGAATTCTCCCAAGGTAGCATCAGGAAAAACAGTTTTGAAATTGGTTTCAAGCAAATCGGTAACTTTCATCATCGAGAGTACAGCTTTATCCTTATGATGAGTAATCAGTTCGCCACGTTCGGCCAGCTTCTTTGTATAGATGGAATGAGGTTCGAAATATTGGATGGTGATAAAAGAAATAGCAGCAGTCAGCATTAAAGGGGTAAGCAATTGATNNCAATTGATAACCTCCTGTAATTTCGGCAATCAGGAATATAGCCGTAAGAGGAGCGTGCATAACTCCTGCCATTACACCAGCCATTCCTACCAGAACGAAGTTGTTTTCGGGCATTCGAATTCCCGTAAGAAGATCGAGCGTGCGAGTAAAAAACAAACCACTCATGCCACCCATAAACAGAGAAGGCGCAAAAACCCCACCAATACCACCTGCAGCATTTGTCAGAGCCATGGCTATTACTTTGGTCAACATGATTACAAGCAAGATCAATGGAAACATGAAGGACGACATCTGCAGATTTCCAAACAAACTCTGGTTGACCACTTCGGTGCCATGGCCATTGAGCATCAGCATCAAAGCATCATATCCTTCCCCATAAAGTGAAGGAAATATATAGATAAAAATTCCCAGTATAACACCTCCCACTAAAAGTCGATGAAAAGGATTACCGATGCGCTGCAGCTTGGATTCCGTATAATCGGAAGCCCTCGTAAAATATAAGGAAACAAAGCCACAAAATAAGCCCAATATAGCATAAAATGGAAGACGTGAGAGATCGAACGAACTTTCGAGGGTAAATGAAAACAAAACATCNNACAAAACATCATCCCCAAGAAAGAAAAAAGAAATGACAGAGGCCGTGATAGCCGATAAAAGAAGAGGTATTAAGGTAGCCATAGTCAGGTCGATCATGATAACCTCGATGGTAAAAACAATACCAGCGATGGGGGCCTTAAAAATACCGGCTATAGCTCCAGCCGCTCCGCATCCAATCAGTAAGGTTCGATGTTTGTATGAAACCTTTGCAATCCGCCCCAAATTGCTTCCTATAGAAGCACCTGTGAGCACTATGGGAGCCTCAGCCCCTACCGAACCTCCAAAGGCAATCGTTAAAGTGCTGGCTATCATCGAAGAAAAAGTATTATGAGGCTTCAACAAACTGTTATTCTTCGAAATAGCATATAACACTTTACTTATTCCATGTGATATATCATCTTTTATAAAATAACGAATAAAAAGCACTGTAAGCAATATCCCTATTAAGGGCGAAAAGAACAATAGGAAGCTGTTGTTACCAAAGCCAAAATCACTCGTAATAAAAGCATGCGTATAATAAACCGTATTTTTCAGAATAATAGCACTCAACCCACTCAAAAAGCCTACAATAACTCCAAGAATATTGACCAACTGACGGTCAGAAATTTTTCTCAGCCGCCATTTCCTGATGTAATCCCAATTCCTTAAAATATTAGCCCTTAATGGAATAAGGATATTGAACCTGTATAATTTTAATGTATTATACATAATTTTGGTAGGAATAATCCCATTTTATTAACGAGAATCTGATTGCATTTCAATTTTCCATGAAATTCGCTAGGCAAAAATAAAAACTTATATTTTGCAATCCTTTAATATTTTACATTTAAGGAACCACATCGAAAAATACTTTCAGATTAAAAATTTTAAACGCATTTCGAGCCAGTGTCTTATTTTATCTTCTTCATTTTGCCATATTTATTTCGCTTTGTATCCTTAGAACTCCTGACTCTATAATTGCATATCAATCCCGTTAGTTATGACGGGACAAAAGTAGCATCGAATTTCGACGAATGGATATAATAAATAATCATTGAAACTGAATTTACGCAAATCGGAGCCATTATACTTGTAATGGAAGGAGTATATCGAGAGGCGAAAAGTCGGCCCACATGGCCGACTTTTCAATCCAAAGCGTAAAGATTACAGACTTTTAATTTCAGCGATGAGTTTTTGCAAGCTTACTTTGGCATCACCAAAAAGCATTCGAGTGCGAGGATGATAAAAAAGATTATTTTCAATAGCGGCATATCCTTTTGCCATCGAACGTTTCATAACAATGACATTTTTTGCTTCCCAAACCCTGATTACAGGCATACCATAAATAGGGCTCGAAGGATCTTCTTCGGCTGCGGGATTTACAACATCATTAGCTCCTATTACAATTACCACATCGGTATTAGGCATTTCGTTGTTGGCATCTTCGGCCTCGACTAATTTTTCGTAAGGAACATCTGCCTCGGCCAGTAAAACGTTCATGTGCCCGGGCATACGTCCAGCAACGGGATGAATTCCATATTTCACTTCCACCCCCTTACTAGATAACAAAAGATCCAGTTCATGACAGAGATGCTGAGCCTGAGCAACGGCCAGTCCATAACCCGGAACGATATATACCTTTTGGGAATAGCAAAGAAGAATAGCCGCATCACTTAAGTTGATTTCTCTAACGGTTCTATCGATGTCTGCAGCGCCTTCTTTGCTTTTGCCTCCGAAAGCCCCCGCAATGACATTTATTATAGAACGATTCATAGCCTTGCACATTAAAATTGTGAGAATGGTACCAGCCGATCCAACGAGTATACCACCGGTGAGCATGGCTCGGTTGCCGTAAAGAAATCCTCCCATGGCCGCAGCAACCCCCGTAAAAGAATTCAAAAGAGAAATAACTACTGGCATATCGGCTCCACCAATGGGCATGACGAAACTAACCCCATAGAACAAAGCCAAAAATGCAAATAGATAAACCAAACCCATCGAAGGTTTATGGTCGAGCTGAAGGATATAAATAGCAAAAATGAGCACACTGGCCAGTATAATCATGTTTAGATATTTCAGCCAGCTTGCCTTGATGTCGCCTATTTTCCCGTCGAGTTTTCCAAATGCAATCATACTACCTGCAAACGAAACTGAGCCAATCATTAATCCAAGAATTACCGACAGGGTGTACCCATTGAGCATACCATGATGTTCGACCAATACGTCAGGCACATGCGGAAATTCCATAAGAGAAATCAATGCGGCGCAAGCTCCTCCCATTCCATTGAACAATGAAACCATTTGCGGCATTGCCGTCATCTTTACTTTTCTGGCAGCCGTCCACCCAATTGTACCTCCTACGGCAAATGCAACCACAATTAAAGGAATATTGTGAATCCCTTCGTAAGTCCCATCCTCCTGTTTTACCTTATGAAACAAAATGGTGAACAAGATGGCCAGAAACATGCCAGCGGCAGCCCATAAATTTCCACTTCGAGCCGTATTAGGACTGCTCAGACGCTTTAATCCGACAATGTATAATACGGATGCAATAATATAAGAAATCTCGAGAATCGAAAATTGCTGCGAATACTCAATGACCTTTATAATTTGTTCCATGGCCTACCTCCGTTATTTCCCATCTTTTTTCTTTTTAAACATTTCGAGCATGCGATCAGTGACTACAAAACCGCCGACGACGTTCAAAGTACCAAGAATTACGGCAATAAATCCGAGGATTAAGGGGAGGGTTTCGTGAGCATGTCCCATTACAATGATAGAACCTATGATCACCACACCATGAATGGCATTTGCTCCCGACATCAATGGAGTATGCAAAACGGCAGGAACCTGCGATATAACTTCAATTCCAAGAAAGATGGAAAGAATGATGATAAAAATCGCATCCTTATATTCATAAATAAATCTCAATACACCATCCATAAAATTTATTGTTAAGTGTTAATTAATTATTGATAAGGGATTTAACTCTCTCATGAACAATTTGACCCTCATGGGTTACCAGCGTGCCCTTCACGATATCATCATCCCAATTGAGGTTGAGATTACCTTCATTTGTAATCAACAATTTGATAAAGTTGATGTAGTTTTTACCGAGCATTCGTGAAGCATCGGTTGGTATTTCGCTGGGGAAAAAGGAATTGCCAATGATTTTAATTCCGTGGTGCACAATGGTTTTATTATTTTGGGTCAATTCGCAGTTGCCACCGGTGGAAGCTGCCAGGTCGATAATCACGCTTCCCGGGCGCATCGCTTCGACTGTTTCGGTTCTCAACAAAAGAGGAGCCCGTTTGCCAGGTATCTGAGCTGTGCCAATGATTACATCGGATTTTATAGCATGGTCATGAATAGCTTGAGCCTGTCGCTTCTTAAATTCTTCGGTTTGCTCAACAGCATAACCTCCGGCAGATTTGTCTTCTATGGCGCCTTCTACTTCCACGAACTTCGCACCCAA
>MTKX01022907.1_pt1 | contig 12802 bp, 10 predicted proteins | sample 1042771 | NCBI WGS metagenome assembly MTKX01 (sample SAMN06212183, study PRJNA360534) | anaerobic digester metagenome | biome: Wastewater treatment plant; material: sludge; isolation source: anaerobic digester fed with sludge from wastewater treatment plant | place: Denmark: WWTP Randers ... | reverse complement strand
CTTTGACTGCATTCATGAAGACCATCTCACCATTCCCGAAAATGTCCCTTGATTGTGCACTAGTCTTGGGCGGGCATTGAACGGTGTAGGTACGGTAGGGTCAGGTACGTATGCGCGGAGCAAATCCTGGCCGTCGAGCTCTTCTCTGTCGGTGTTGTTGGCTCTAGCAGAGTCTGGATCGGCACAACCAACAAGCCGGGGCAAAACGCCCCGGCTTGCCCATCTTTCGTCGCTCATTACATTTGCATCGAAAACGCCAGCGAGTAGCACAGTTTGAGATAGTAGTTCCAACGGCCAGCTCCTGACCCACTCTAACCACCTGGGCACGCACCCGGACGGCGAGATCCACTTTTTTACCCCCGGCAAGGACATTGCCAGCCTGGACCTGAACGAATTCCTCACCGGCCCGGCGGCCGTCGTCGATCTCTCTGACGCCACCGGCGATTACCAGATCTATACGCCCGAGATGATCGAGGAGCGGGTCGAGGTGCGCGAGGGTGACATCCTCATCATCCACACCGGCTATCACCATTTCGGCTGGGACCAGCCCCGTACCCGGCCAACGAGATCCGCTACATGGTCCAGCATCCGGGGCCCGACTGCGAGTTCGCCGAGTGGTGCAAAGCCAAAAAGATCAAGTGGATCGGCGTCGACTGCGGCAGCGCCGACCACCCCATGCTTGCACTTGTGCCGCAAGCACAGGTGAATACCATCATTCGCAACTGGATGCCCCGCCAGGCCGCCGAGGCCGACAAGCTCTTCCGCGAGATGTACGGCACGACCATGGAAGAGCGCTTCACGGACGACAAGGTGATCTGAGGCGCTGCAACCCCGTGCGTCATGGCCGCCTGCCCACCTTACCCAGTTATTGACATGATACCGACACGGAGTGGAAACAGGATAAAGACACCGGAAGCCTTTATGCGACACGTCCTGGCCCTGGCTGCCGAAGCGATGGAACAGGGCGAGTTCCCCATCGCGTCCATCGTCGTCCTCGACGACGAGATCATCGCCCAGGCTTCAACTTCCGAGCAACGCGAGAAGCGCTTCCTGGGCCACGCGGAGCTGGTTGCCCTGGAAGAGGCTGACAAACAGCAGCTCTCTTTCGCCGAGCGGGGCAGAGCGCGGCTCTCTACCAACCTGGAACCGTGCCTGATGTGCATGGGGGCGGCCATGTCCTTCTTCCTGGGCGAGATCGTCTACGGTTTGGAATCGCCGGGCGATGGGGCGGTCGACCTGGTCCAGGCCTGGGCCAGGAAGGAAGAGGACTTGCCGGGCTATCAGATCCCCAGGATCACGGGCGGCCTGCTGCGGGAGGAGAGCATCCGCCTCTTTGAGGCGTACGTCGCCCGGCACGAACCGGGCCCCATGCGCGATTGGGCGAAAACGCTCACGAGACTTTGAGGACCGGGGCGGCCTCGACAAGTCGAGGAGTCCGGGGTGCGGCGGATTCTCTTCCTTGACGCCTGGCATGACCAGGTCCCAGCCCATGGAGAATCTCACGCCATTCTCCATCTTGCTCTCCTGCTCTTTCAGTCCTGGACACGGCGGAAGCCACGTGCCCTGCGTTTTCGAGTGCGGTCACTTTTCACAGTTGAGGCCCGATAGAGGGGTGATTGCTTTTCAATCCACTTGACGATGGAAGCCTTGAACAGAGGAAGAAACGGGCGCACGTAGCGAATCCTTTTCATGATGATCGCCTGCCACTGTTCCACTGAATGGCGTTGATACCGCAAGATGGACTGCGTTTCTTCGGTGTCGTACCAATCGAGATAGTAGGAGTCCAGTTCCGGCGAGAAGAGAGATTCATCCGGGATACGCAAGCCAAGGGGACGGAACACCACACCTACCAGGTCCCGTGTCCTCATCTGGCAGCCCTGCGCCTTGCCTCCCGCGATGAATCCCCTCTTGCCGGTCATTTCGCCCGATCCGAGAAGGTTCTCGGCAGCGGATACCAGGGCATAGGCTACGTCGAGATCAATTACGATTTCGCAGCGGGCACCGAGCGGCATGTCGAAAAAGAGCTCGATCATGGCGAATAGACTGGCGTAGTTGAGCACTGTTGGAAGGACGGCGGCCAACCGCAGGATACAATACCGTAGCCCGGAGGCTGCCACCAGGGTTTCTGCCTCGATCTTGGTCCTCGAATATGTATCCATGGGCGAAAGAGGATCGTCTGGCCGGATGGGGGGAGTCCGCTCTTGAGTGGGACCCATGACACTCGCCGAAGAGACCAACACGAGAGCTGCCTTCGTTTCAGATCCCTGCAATGCAGCAATGAGATTGGCCGTTCCCCCGACGTTCACTGCATGGCACAGGTCCGGATGAGCGTCGCTGACAGGCGGGAGGATCGCTGCCAGGTGGAGCACCAGGTCCTGGCCGACAACCGCCCGTGAAACGTCTTCCGCCTTCCGAAGGTCGCCGAACAGGACGTGGACATTCCGCTTGCCGTATTTCCGGGCCAGTTTCTGTGTGCGTTTGTTCTGAACGTCGAACACGGATACCGTGTGCCCGCGACGCAGGCATTCATCCACGACGATCGCTCCGATGTTTCCGAATCCACCCGTAATCAGGATGTTCAATTTCTCTCCATTCTTGCGGTTTCATCCCTTGCTCTTTTTCCTCAGCGGATGTCCGGGATGGCTTCAGGGGTCCGAATAAATTCGAGGGGAGTATAGCTTTTCGTGCTCGTTGTGTCAACTGGCAGGCGCTCGGCGATCCCGGGCGGCAGGGAAAGGCCGAGCAGGCGCTCGGCAAGCCCGGGCGGGCGGCCGGTCTTTTGACAACGCACCAGAACTGGCGTATACTATCCCCACCTACCATGGAGCAGTGCACGATAGGCTGTGCATGATGGGCTCGAGACAGCAGGCCACCATGTCCCGGAGCAAGGGGGAGCAGGGAATGAGCGACAAGGGGTTCCGTCTGTACGGCTACCGCTGGGTTGTCCTGGCCGTCTTCATGCTGATCAACTTGACGATCCAGATGTTGTGGATCGCGTATGCGCCCATCACCGGCCCGGCCGCACAATTCTACGGCGTGACGGACCTCCAGATCGGTCTATTGGCCATGGTGTTCATGATGGCCTTTATCCCGCTGTCGATCCCGGTCTCGTGGGCCATCGATACGGTTGGATTCCGGTGGACGGTCAGCGCCGGGGCGGTGCTCATGGGCGTGTTCGGCGTGCTCCGCGGGCTGGCCGGGGCGGACTATACGCTGGTCCTGTTGAGCACCATCGGCATCGCCATCGCCCAGCCCTTCCTGCTCAACGCCTGGACCAAGGTCCCCGCCCGCTGGTTTTCCATCGAGGAACGGGCCACGGCGGTGGGGCTGGTGACCCTCTCCAACCTCGTCGGCACCGCGCTGGGTATGGTGCTGACCCCCATTCTCATCGAGACGATGCCCATCCCCCGCGTGCAGTTGACGTACGGAGTGCTGGCGGCGGTGTCGGCCTTGCTGTTTGTCCTCCTGGCCCGCGAGAAGCCGGCCACGCCCCCCTGCCCGCCGGGCATGGAGGTCCGGGCCCTGATGCTCGACGGCCTGAAACACGCGTTTACGGTGCGCGCCTTCTGGCTATACCTGGCCGTCTGGTTCATCGGCATGGGGGTGTTCAACGGCATCACGACGTGGGTGGAGAGCATCGTCCGGCCGCGAGGCTTCACGCCGGCCGAGGCCGGGACCCTCGGCGCGCTGATGCTGGTGGGCGGCATCCTGGGGGCGGTCATCATCCCGCCCTTTTCGGACCGGCAGCACAAGCGCCGGCGATACCTTCTCCTTGGAACGATCCTGGCCATCCCCGGCCTGGTGGGGTTGACGTTCGCCGGCTCCTACTGGCTGCTGCTGGTCTCGGCGCTGAGCCTGGGGTTCTTTCTCGTGAGCACCAGCCCGGTGGGGATGCAATACGCCGCCGAGATCACGCAGCCCACCCCCGAGGGAACGTCGAACGGGATCATCCAGCTCTTCGGCCAGGCCTCGGTGGTCTTTGTCTATGTCATGGAGGCCCTGAAGAGCGGCGATGGCTCGTTCACGCCGGCGCTGCTGCTGGCAACGGGCTTGCTGGTCGTCAGCTCGCTGATCATCACGCAACTTCGGGACCCGGCTTTTGGCCGGCCTGCGGAGCCGGCTGCCGCAACGACCTTGAAACCAACAACGCCGCCATAGCAGGTTATCGGAGAGGCGCTTGCTTGCAGGTTCGTGGTGGGCGATTTATCGCCAAAGAACCGCGCTAAAGCGCGCACTACGAACGGGCTCTCGACAGCCTGCAGGTTCGTGGTGGGCGATTTATCGCCAAAGAACCGCGCTGAAGCGCGCACTACGAACGGGCTCTCGACAGCCTGCAGGTTCGTAGTGGGCGATTCATCGCCAAAGAACCGCGCTGAAGCGCGCACTACGAACGGGCTCTCGACAGCCTGCAGGTTCGTAGTGGGCGATTATCGCCAAAGAACCGCGCTGAAGCGCGCACTACGAACGGGCTCTCGACAGCCTGCAGGTTCGTGGTGGGCGATTCATCGCCAAAGAACCGCGCTGAAGCGCGCACTACGAACGGGCTCTCGACAGGCTGCTAGCAGAAAGTGATAAAGAGCCAATGGCGGCGGACCCAGGTCAATCGCTCTTGATCCCCGGGATGATGTACTGGATGTTGCGGTAGGGCTTGACCTGGGGACCGACGTTGTCTTTCAGCAGGTTGCCGGAAATGTGCATCAGCGTGTCGTCATAGTCGCTGTCGATGCCCATGCTGGCCAGGCAGGGATAGTGGTGGTGCAGCAAGCCGGCTTCCTGCTCGGCATCGTCGGCCGAAACGCCGACCAGCCCCTGGGCCACGTGCCGGGCGCAGCCGCACACGGCGTCGCGCACGACTTCCGTGCCGGTGATGGTTTTCGTGTGCGGATCCAGGGTCAGGTGCACCTCGGGCCGCCCGAAGTAGCGGGCAAACTCCGAGATCCACGGGTCCTCGTACGGGATGCGCTTTCGCCGGGCGACCATGTACTCGGTTTCCGTCAGCGAGCAGAGGGGCTTGGGCGTGACACACGTCACGCCGATCTCCTCCAGCCAGCCCCGCAACTGCTGAGCCAGCCCGCGCGGCAGCCAGGCCTCGTTGTCCACGGGGGCAATGACCGCCGTGGCCCCGGTCATGCGCGCGATGTCGGGCAGCAGCTCGGCCACGCCCGGATGCTCGCCAAAGGCCAGGATAAGGTCAGCCGCGGGCATGGCGTCGGGTAAAAAGTCCTCCGGATAGTCGAGGACCGGCGGCAGAACGGCCGGAGCCAGCCAGGTCTCGATGGTCCACTCCGAGGGACCGTGGGCGCGCACGTTTGCCACGTGACGGTGACCATAGTCACCCGACACGACGGCCAGGATGCGCATCGCTTTGGCTTCTCTCATCATATCTCCCTCTCTCGGCAAAAGTAGATGGCAAACTCCCGGTCGTCCTTGCGTGTGACCCAGTGGGAAATGCCAAGACTGGATGCCTTGTCCACGACGGGAGCCGGCATGAAGGGCGCGACGAGCTTGTAGATGTCGCCCCGGGCCAGGGTCTGCAGATCGGCGATGACCTGGTTGACCGGCTGTTCTCCCGCGGCCAGCATGGCCCCGGCGTCCAGGCCGGTCACCACCCGGGCCTCGGAGAACCACCCGGGCCGGTCCGTCGTGTAGGCCGCGGCATCGCCGGCCGCCAGGGGGTCCTGCCCCACCTCGGTTCTGAGGCGGTTGATCAGCTCCTCGACCGCCACGCCACCGATGGCGGCCGCCTGCTGCAGCGTCGTGATGCGGGCGATGGTCTTGCGCAGGACCGGGTTTCTCAGCTTCTCGAAGGCAGGCACGTAACCGATCAGGAGCTGTTCCAGGTGTGGAAAGGCCTCCAGCAGTTCTGCTACCTTTGTCTTGGGTGTAACGGTGATCTCGGGCATGTTCGACGTCCTCTACGCGTACGACAGGATGCGCTTTTCGCCTTCCAGCGCCCTGTAGCCGGTCAGGTCTTGCGAGACCTCCAGCGTGCCCAGATACTCGCCGTCTGCATCGCGGAGGGCAAAATACTCGATGTGAATCATCCTGCCCCCCATATTGATCCAGAACGGCGCCCGGTTTTGCCTGCCGCTTCTGAAATCCTCCAAGATCTTGTCCACGATGTGGGCGCTGGCCGGCGGATGGCACTGGCGCACGTCGCGGTTGAGGATGGCCCGGTTCCGCTGAAAGATGCGGTCGCTGCTCTGGGAAAAGTACTTGACCCGGTCATCCCTATCCACAAAGGTAATATCGACGGGCAGTGTATTCAGGACGGCCACCAGATCTTGCACCGAGAAGCTCCCGGTGGGCAACTGGATCCGGCCCCCTTGCAGTTGGGTGGCTTCGGGCGCGGCGGACTCTATCCCTGCCGGGGCCCACTCCACTGGGGGATCGTACAGGCAGTAGCCGAACTCGGGCGTCTGCTTCTGAATCTCGTACCAGTCACCGTCAGAGAGGGCGTCCATGAGCATGGGAAAGAGGATCTCTTCCTCCTTGACAATCATCTCGGCCACGCCCTTGACCGCCGGCTCCAGGACGAGCTCGCGCGAGGCCTGAAGCTCCTCCCGGGTGATGCCCGGCGTTTTCAGGACGTCGAGGCTGCCCCGCAGCAGGTCCCTGATCTCGTCGTGCTTGCCCCACATGACCTTGGGCGGCCCGAACACACCGGTCCGCTCCAGGTAGGGGAACAAAAGGTACTCCTTGCGCAGGTAGTGCTTTTCCACGTCCAGGAGCTGGTTAAAGAGGCCGATGAGATCCAGGATTGTGGCCTCCAGACGGTCGTCGCCGATGGCATCCAGGGCAGCGAACCGGGTGCGTGCCTGGTAGATCACGCCCCGCAGCGCCTTGTTTTCGTGCAAGAGAACGTCCACGGGGTGGCCTTCAGGGATCGATCGTGAAGCGCTCAGGTCGACGTTGCCATGTAGCACCGCAGAGTGGACGTCACAGAGCTTGAGCACCTCCTCCTGGGGCAATCCCTCCTCGATGAGTTCTTGCTCCACCTCCACGACCTCACCATAGGGGATCATGCCCAGGGTCCGGACGAGCTCCTTCTGGACGCTATCCTGCGATTCCCCGGCGTGGAGCTTGAGGATCAGCTCTTTCAGCCGCGCCTTTCTGAATCTGGAGTTGTCGATATTCTTGCTCACAAGTTCCTCCTCAATGAGCCGTCCAGGTTATGGGCCCATTCTACACGCGAAAGCGGGGAAGGGGTATGACATCGGTCACACGCGGGGGAAAGAAACCGGCGAGGGCATGGGCGAGAAGCAGTATGTAATAGCCGTACCAGTCCGGCCTGTTGACAGCTCAACAAACCTGACGTATACTCATCGCACCCATCATGAAGCCCTGCATCGCGGCCCATGAAAGGAGGCCTCTATGGCCGAAACCCTGAAGTCCGCCCCCGGTCCCAAGGGCCTGCCGCTCATCGGCAGCATCGGCGCCATGCGCGCCCAAGGCACGCTGGAGTTCTGGTACGAGCTGTGGCAGGAGTATGGCGACGTCGCCCGCGCCAAGATGGGACCGCAGCCCCTGATGCAGTTCGTCCGCCCGGAGCACGTCCAGCACATCCTGGTCAAGAACAAGGACAATTATGTCAAAGGCTTCAGCCACGACGGGCTGCGGATTCCGCTGGGATGCGGCATTTTGACCGCCGAAGGGGATCTCTGGCGGCGGCAGCGGCAGCTTATGTCGCCCACGTACACGCCCCGCGCGGTGCAGCGTTTTGCGGGCATCATGCTGGACGCCACGGACAAGATGCTGGCCCGCTGGCGCGAGATCCCGGCCGGGCAGCCGGTGTCCATCAACCACGAGATGATGCGCCTGGCCATGAGCGTCATCTCCCGGTCGATCTTTACCGTGGACATCGGGGAGGATTTCGCCGAGGCGGGCGAGGCCCTGACGCAGATCCTGGACTTTGCCAGCGAGCGATCCGTCTCTCCGGTCTCGCTGCCCCTCTCGGTGCCCACGCCCGGCAACCGGCGGATGAACAGGGCACTGGCGACCATCGACGAGTTTCTATATGGCATCATCGCCAGCCGCCGCCAGAAACCGCCCGGCGACGACCTGCTGTCGCTGCTGATGCAGATGCGCGACGAGGAGACGGGTGAGGGCATGAGCGAGAAACAACTGCGCGACGAGGTGCTGATCACGTTTTTCGCGGGGCACGAGACCACGGCCCAGCTCCTGACCTGGGCCTGGTACCTGTTTTCGCAGCATCTGGAGGCTGAAGAGCGGTTCCACGCCGAGCTGGAGGAAAAGCTAGGGGGGCGCTCCCCCGGGGCGGACGACGTGGAAGGACTGACCTTTACCCGCATGGTCATGGACGAGACGCTGCGCCTCTACTCGCCGGTGGCCATCATGGCCCGCGACGCCGTGGCCGACGACGAGGTGGGCGGGTACCAGGTGCCGGCGGGCTGCATCGTCACCGTGTCGCCGTACATGACCCACCGGCACCCAGAGTTCTGGGAGCGCCCCCTGGCGTTCCACCCCGACCACTTTGCGCCCGAACAGGTCGAGGGCCGACCTCGTTACGCGTATTATCCCTTTGGCGGCGGCCCAAGGGTGTGCCTGGGCAAGCACTTTGCCCTGCTGGAAGGGGCCCTGGTCCTCGCCGAGGTGGGCCAGCGCTTCCGGCCAGGGCTGGTGCCCGGCCAGGAGGTCAAGCCTCACTGGTCGGGCACCCTGCGACCGGACAGGGACATCATGATGGTGCTGGAGGAGCGGTAGGGCTCCCGGCCGTCTGCAATTGGGGCACGTCCCCTGCCTGGGCGGCCGCTGCCTCCTTCTCCTTGCGCCACGACTCGATGTAGGCCAGGGACTGGTGGCGGAAGTAGGTGTCGTACAGCTCGGCATAATGGCCGCCCCGGGCCAGCAGCTCCTCGTGGCTGCCCTCTTCGATGATCTGGCCCTCACGCAGGACGACGATGCGGTCGGCCGACTTGACCGTCGACAGGCGGTGGGCGATGACGATGGCCGTCCGGTTGCAGAGGACGACGTCCAGCCCCTCCTGGATCTGGGCCTCGGTCAGCGGATCGACGCTGGCGGTGGCCTCGTCGAGGATGAGGATGGCCGGGTCCTGGAGCAGGACACGGGCCAGGGCCACGAGCTGGCGCTGGCCCATGGAGATGCCCTTGCCCTCTTCACCCACAGGCGTGTTCAAACCCTGGGGCAGGGCGTCCAGCCAGTCGCCGCCGGCCAGGCGGGCGGCCGCGGCCGCCACCTCCTCGTCGCCGGCCCCGGGCATGCCGTAGCGGATGTTGTCGGCCACGGTGCCGGAGAACAGGAACGGCGTCTGGGGCACGATGCCGATCTGACGCCGGTAGGAATGCAGGTCAAAGGTGCGCACGTCGTGGCCGTCGACCAGCAACTGGCCGCCCTGGAACTCGTAAAAGCGTGCCACCAGCCGTCCCAGGCTGGACTTGCCCGCGCCGGTGTGGCCCACCAGGGCCAGCGTCTCGCCGGCCTCGATGGTCAGGCAAAAGTCGTCCAGCACCTCTGCGTTCTCGATGTACCGGAAGGCAAAGTCGCGAAACTCGATGTGCCCGCGCAGGCGCGGCGCCGTCGTGTTCGCCGTCTGGATCACCCTCGGCTCAGCGTCGATGAGGGCAAAGACGCGCTCGCTGGCGGCGAGCCCGAGCTGGAACTGGCTCCAGAAGGAGGCGATGCTGGTGAGCGGGAACCAGAAGAGGTTGATGCCCTCGATGAACAGGTAAAAGCTGCCCGCCGACACCACGCCGCCGATGACCCCCAGGCCGCCCATGTAGACGATGAGCGCCGTGCCGATGCCCGAGATGACCCCCAGGATGGGAAAGATGGTGCCAAAGGTCAGGCCCTGGCGCAGGCTCAGCCGGTAGGTCTGGGCATTCACCGGCCGGAACTCGTCATAGATGCGCTTCTCCTGGCGAAAGTTCTTGGCGACGCTGATGCCCATAACCGCCTCTTGCACGTTGGCGTTCACCTCGGCCAGGGCGCGCCGCGCTTGCGTCGTCGCCCGCCGGGCGATGCGGCGAAAGGCGAGGGCCACCACGACGACCACCGGAGCCATGACGAGGGCGATGAGCGCCAGGCGCAGGTTGATCCAGACCAGCAAGCCGACGACAATGGCCACGATCAACACCTGGCTCAACAGGTTCAGCGTCAGCGTCACCACGTTGGAAAAATCCTGCGTGTCCGACGTCACGCGGCTGACGATGCGGCCCGTGGAGAACTGGTCGTAGAACGACAGGTCACGCGCCAGCACGGCGTCAAAGGCGTCCCGGCGCAGCCGGAGAACCACGTCGCCCACGGTGCGCGCCGTGTACCTTTGCCGGAAGTAGTTGAACGTCCACGACAGCGCGCCCGAGAGAAAGATGAGCCCGATGAGCCAGGCGGTGCGCTGCCAGATGGTCTGGCCCAGGTCGGCGGCGCCCTGCAGGCGGTCAAGGCTGCGGGCGATGAGAAATGGGAACGCCGCGTCCATGACCGCATTGAGCATGATGAGCACGGCCACCAGGATCATGGCCCGCAGATGGGGCCGGAAGTAGCCGATGATTCTTTTTAGCAGTTCTCGGTCTGTATACTCGCGGTCGTACGCCTCGGCGTCCAAACCTTCCCAGATAAAACCCATGTGTCCCTCCTCAAGAGCTAGTCATACCGCGAGAAGATGCGCCGGTACAGCTCGCAGCGCTCCATCAGCTCCTCGTGCGTGCCCTGGTCGGCGATGCCGTTGCGATAGAGCACCAGGATCCGATCCGCGCGCCGGATCTGCGACAGGCGGTGGGTGATGAGCAGCGTGGTGCGCCCCTCCTGCACCCGGCTGATGGCCTGCTGAATCTGGTCTTCCGTGGCGCTGTCGATGGCGCTGGTCGAATCGTCCAGGATGAGGATGCGCGGGTCGGTGAGCAGGGCACGGGCGATGGCCAGGCGCTGGCGCTGCCCGCCCGAGAGCGTCACGCCGCGCTCGCCGATGACCGTCTTGTAGCCGGTGGCAAAGCCGGTGACAAAGTCGTGGGCCTGGGCTGCCCGCGCGGCGGCCTCGACGGCCTCCTCATTCACCTGCTGGCCCAGGCCAAAGGCAATGTTCTCGTCGATGGGTCGCGAGAACAAGAAGATGTCCTGTTCGATGGTCGATATCTGCGAGCGCAGCGAGTCCATGTTCCAGTCGCGAACGTCCACGCCGTCGATGAGGACCCGGCCCTCGCTCGCGTCGTAGGTGCGGTTGACCAGCTTGACCAGCGTCGTCTTGCCCGACCCGGTCTGGCCGACGATGGCGATGGTCTCGCCGGGGGCGGCCCGAAACGAGAGGTCCGACAGCACGGGCGGCCCATCGGGGTCGCCGTTGAGGCGAAAGGTCACGTGGTCGAACACGATCTCGCCGCGCATGGGCGCCGCGTAGCCGTCCTTGTTCTCGTCCAGCTCGGTCTCTTCTTTCATCAGGTCCAGGATGCGGCCCGCGCCGGCGATGCCCATCTGTACCAGCACGAAGGTAAAGATGTTGATGAACGCCGGAAAGCGCAGGACACCCATCAGCCCCATGTAGGCCACCAGCTCGCCGATGGTCAACTGCCCCTGCGACAGCAGCCACAGCCCGTGGGCAAAGGCCCCGGTCAGGGCAAAGCCCAGCAGCAGGAGCGGCAAGTAGCGCGCCTCGATCTCGCCCTGCTTGACAAAGAGGTCGCGCACGAGGCGGGCGTTTTTCACAAACTTTTCTCTTTCCTGGGCTTCCTGGGCCGCGGCCTTGACGAGCTCGATGCCGGTGATGGTCTCGGTCAGCCCGGCGTTCATCTCGCCAAAGCGCCACTGCTGCTCGCCGGCCACGGGGTTGAGCTGCCGGACGTAGCGGCGCAGGGCCACGACGTAGACGAGCACAAACAGGACCGGGGCCACCAGCAGCTCGGCGCGCAGAAAGGCGATAAAGACCAGCGGGGCGGCGATGCCGATGACGGACTCGATGAGCAGCGACACGCCGGGATTCATCATCGGGTTGAGCTGGCGCACGTCGTTGGTGGCCCGGGCCATGATGTCGCCGGCGCGCTGCCGGTTGTGAAAGGCCTGGCTCTTGCCCAGCAGGCTGATGTACAGCTCTTCGCGGGCGTCGCGCTCCATGCGCTGCCCCAGCGTCTCCACCGACCACGTGTTGGTCAAGTCCAGGAATCCACGCGCCAGGGCGAGGCCCAGGATTGCCAGGACGAGGGGGATGAGGCGCGCCGGGTCGGGATCGGCCGCCAGGACCTCGTCAAAGGCCAGGCCGGTCAGCCGCGGGATGGCGGCAAAGAGAACGTTGGTCAGCGATGCGGCCAGAAGAAAGCTGGCCATCAAGTGCGGATAGCGCAGCAGGTGCGACAGGATCCAGCGCACCGGCCCTGCCCGGTTGTAGACGTGCTCGTCTCGAACGCTGAACTCGCGCTTGGTTCTCGGCGGGGCCATCTTCTGCCCTATGGTAGGGCTCCATTCAGCCATTCACACCTCCGTCTCGTTTCACAGCCAAGCTCTGTCCTCCAGGCCTCGCGGCGGCCGAAACGCCGGCCGGGGCTTCCCATGCACCAGGCACATGCCCGGCGACGTCCGTCGTCCGGGTGCAGGCGTGCGAGATCTAGTCGTCTGGCGGGGTCCGAATTCGACAAGGGCTCCGCCCGGGCTCGCTCATCTGCCCGGCATGCCCGACTGTGCGAGGACAGGCTGTGAGGTCAGTAGCTGGACCATCGTGGTCCGAGTTGGCGATTATACTACTCGGGCGGCGCCTTGTCAACCCCCAATTTTGCAGTGTGTGGTTGAAAGTTGAAAGGTGAACCATTTAAGGCTGAAAAGTGAACTCTTTCCAGTTGAA
>MTKX01004735.1_pt1 | contig 12827 bp, 13 predicted proteins | sample 1042771 | NCBI WGS metagenome assembly MTKX01 (sample SAMN06212183, study PRJNA360534) | anaerobic digester metagenome | biome: Wastewater treatment plant; material: sludge; isolation source: anaerobic digester fed with sludge from wastewater treatment plant | place: Denmark: WWTP Randers ... | reverse complement strand
ACGCCTTTTAAGGCCTGAATATTTCCATAGAAAGTGCGGACATCTTTAAGTTCAAGAAGCGCCATTTTATTCTCCTAGATATGCCTTGATGACATCGGGATTCTTCTTGATCTCGTGCGGATTTCCCTCGGCAATGAGCCTACCATAGTCCAATACATAGATACGCTCGCTAACATCCATAACAAGGCTCATGTCGTGCTCAATAAGAAGAATAGTTATATGTTCCTGGTCTCGGATTATATTTATGGTCTCCTCAAGTTCTTTTGTCTCTTGGGCGTTCATCCCAGCAACTGGTTCGTCAAGCAAAAGCATAAAAGGATCTGTTGCAAGAGCGCGAGCAATCTCTAGTCGCCGTTGTTCGCCATAAGGCAGATTCTTTGCTGTTTCATTGACATACGTGTCGAGGTTGAGTTTCTTGAGAATGGTGTAGCTCTCCTCGATGACTCTTTGCTCTTCTTCTTTTGTAAGGGCATTGCGGATTATTGCTGCAAAGACTCCTGCCTTGAGCGAATTGTGGCGGCCAATCATGACATTTTCGAGGACGGTCATATTGTTGAAAAGGCGGATATTTTGAAAGGTTCGGGCTAAGCCTTTGCAGTTGATGACATTGGGCTTTAAGCCTTGTATTTCCTCGACGCGTCCATCTCGATTTCGAATCTTGACCTTTCCTTCTGTAGGCTTGTGTACACCTGTTATGCAGTTGAAAATCGTGGTCTTTCCCGCGCCATTGGGGCCGATTAGAGCTGCAATTTCTCCTTCGTCAATGTGCATCGATACTCCATCTATTGCACGCAGTCCTCCAAAAGCCATGACGAGATTGTCTATCTCAAGGATTTCATTATAGTACTGCAACTTCTCCGTACTCATTTTGCAAGCTCCTTTTCTGTGAAGGTGTATTGCTTGCGCTTGCGAGGAATTAGGCCATCGGACTTAAAGATTATGACGAGGATCATTGCAATGCCATATATAAGCATGCGGTATTGCGCAAGGGGCCTGAAATACTCGGGCAGGAGTTTTAGAAGTATTGCCCCGGCGATTACTCCCGGAATGGAGCCGGTTCCGCCTATGACAACAGCCATCAGGATCATTATCGATTCCCACAGAGTAAAACTATCTGGATTGATATAGGTGGTCTGGCTAGCCATCAGCACTCCGGCAATTCCAGCCCAGAATGTGCCAACCGCAAAGGTTATCAATTTGTTCTTGACCATATCGATGCCCATCGCTTCGCAGGCTACCTCATCTTCGCGCATCGCTTCGAGGGCCCTTCCGACCTTTGAATCTTCGATTCGTCTCACAACGAATATGGTAATCATTACGAAGACAAGAGCTATAAAGTATATATACGTGGCAGCCTCTGAGGGCTGCAGTTTTTGACCGAGAAACCAGGGACGAGGAATAAGGCTTATGCCGGTAGCACCTCCTGTTAGATCGCCGGCATTCTGCATCACCATGTGAAAGATCTCACCAAACGCAAGGGTGACAATTGCAAGATAATCGCCCCTAAGTCTCAATACCGGCAGACTCAATATTACGCCAAAGATCGTCGCTGCAATGCCTGCGAGGGGAAGAGATATCCAAAAGAGCCAGCCTGGATTTAAGCCCGCCGCGATGAAAGAAGGCCCGATATATTTCCATATAAGGCCATAAGTATAAGCTCCAATGCCGAAGAACGCTGCATAGCCTAGATTGAGAAGCCCTCCGAGCCCTACGATGATGTTGAGGCCTAGACCTAAGATCACATATATGAATGCGGTGATCATGACATTGGTGTGGTACATACCAAAAAGAAAGGGAAAAGCCACGGTAAATCCAAAGACTAACAGAAGGATTAGCGGGCGAAGCGCAGGGTTTTTAAGGTATCTTCCATTTAGGGCACGGTTATTGATAAGGCCATTCTCGATCTTTTTTTTGCTTGTCCGTCTTTCATTCCACTCGAGAGCCTTGGTCCAGACGAATGAGAGCACGAATGCTCCAATTCCAATGAGAGGAAGGACATTCCAGCGGAAATTGATATGAGCCACTCCCCTTGTCACATTGACTTTCATAACCATGATGGGGAAAAATAAAATCATGAACCAAACGGCGATAATGAGTGATTTTCCAATATCTTTAAGAATAGAGCGTGCTTTCATAGTCTAGACCTTCTGTCGTCGAGAACGACCAAGAATTCCATCGGGCTTTATGAGAAGTATGATTATGAGAATAAGGAAAGCAAAGGCATCTTCATAATCGCTGGACACATAGCCCGTACCGAAGCTCTCTGTCCACCCCAGGACAAAACTTCCGAGAACCGCTCCAGGGATACTTCCGATACCTCCAAGAACTGCGGCAACGAAAGCCTTTATGCCAGCAATGAAGCCGATGTAGTAGTTTATCTGTCCCATATAGGAGCAGATGAGTACCCCTCCAATGGCTGCAAGCGACGAGCCAATGACAAAAGTGAGCGAAATAACTTGATTTATATCGACACCCACTAATTGAGCCATGTGCATATCCTGTGCGGTAGCGCGCATCGCTTTTCCCATACGGGTGAATTTTATCAGCAAAGTCAGCAGAACCATTATTATGGCTGTGGTTATGAGTATTATGAGTTGAGTGGAGTTTATGTAGCTTCTATAGGGCAATAGCCAGCTAAATTCAGGAAGATAATTGGGAAATGGAAGAAATTTTTCGGTCTGTGAAAGAAGCACAAAATTCTGAAGTATTATCGAGACGCCGATGGCACTGATCAAAGCCGACAAGCGCGGTTTTTCCCTGAGCGGCTTGTATGCGATTTTCTCGATCGTAAAGCCGAATGCCGCGGCATATATTATCGAAAGCAGAATTGAAAATACAAGGACAAGGCTGACGGGCATGCCCTTGGAAAAGAAGAATCCCCCTAAAATAAGGGCGGTGAAACCGCCGATCATATAGATCTCACCATGGGCAAAATTGATGAGCTGAATAATGCCATATACCATGGTGTAGCCTAATGCCATGAGAGCATAAATGCTACCTTTTGCTGTACCACTTAAAAAAAGCTTAATAAAATATTCCATGTACCGATCCTCGACAGCAGGATTGGAAAAAGAAGCCGTTCCGACTCTTATGCCAGAACGGCTTCTGAAGATTCAGAAGAACTCGCCCCTTACTTTAATACTATAAACTTACCGTTCTTGACTTGGAAAAGGGAGTTACCATAGCCTACTATATCTCCCTTCTTATCGAATGTTATCCGGCCAAGCACCGTGTCTACGTATTCTGACTGCAAAGCTGCCACGATCTTATCGTAATCCGTGGATTTTGCCTTTTCGATGGCATTGAGCAGCGCTTGGGCTGAAGCATAAGCATTTAAGAAGAAGGCTCCTGGCTCGGAACCGAATTCTTTCTTATGAGCTTCGATCGCCTTGTTGGCCATTGGGTTGGCAGAGGTATCGGTTGGGCCAGTAGCATAGACGCCTTCCGCGTATTTTCNNTCAGGGTGATATCCGCCCCATACCACAGCATCGACTTTGGCGTTGCCAACTTTATTGATTACAGCGGAATAGTCCGGAGCACCGGGGTTGATGCCTTCGAAAAGTGCTACCTTGACGCCCATTTCCTCAGCAAACTCCCTTACAGACTCCGCGAATCCTTTGCCATAGTCGCCCTTATCGTGGAGAACTGCTATTTTCTTTACTTTGAGATCCTTTACAAGGAAGTCCGTTGCAAGCCTTGCTTGTGCATCATCCGGGGCGATTGTGCGGAAGAAGTTCGGATATTCACCACTCTGGGTAAGGAAAGGTGTTGTTGCGGATGGCGAGATGCACACTAATCTGGAATCCTTATAAATTCCCAGTGCTGCTTTGGTAGCTCCAGAACAAATATGGCCGATGACCGCAGCGACCTTTGTGCTTACCAGTTTGGCGGCTACGTTGGTTGCAATCTCTGGTTTGCATTGATCGTCCTCGATAATGAGCTCCACTTTTTGGCCATTAATGCCACCCTTGTCATTGTATTCTTTGACAACCAGCTTGGCAGCATTGACAGTGGGTAGACCATAGGAAGCCAGGTCCCCGGAGTGGGCGCCGGCGACACCAATCTTTATGGTTGGAGCCGCAAATACAGCTTGAGCACCCAAGAAGAGCACAAGGCTCACAATGGCTGCAAAGAGCATTTTTCTTTGCTTCATTTTGAATTCCTCCTTCCGCATATACGAAACATGCGCATAAATAATGGAATGAAGCCAATTTCTGCGAAGAATATATATCCCAATACTCCGTGTCAAGGTGTTTCTATCAAAAGTAAAGCATTTTATTTCTAAAAGGCATAATATTTTAATCTTTGCATATTTCGTTTTAATATTCGAAATACTTTTCGGCAAAGGCTTGACTAAAAGCAGCCTCAGGATAATTTCTCAGAAATTATCGAATTTTTTCATTTTATATATTGACGAAGTGCCATACTGAAGATACAATGCCGAAAATGTTACTATGCATAGTAACATAGATTTGCTGACATGCAAATGCCAATGGCTATGGCATGGACAGATCATTTTGTATTATAAGGGAGAGGTTGTATGAGTAATCGTTTTGCAAAATTGCTCTATGCGATTGGATGTGCGGGGATCTTGCTATTGTTATCTTGTGCGCCAAAGGGCGCAAAAGTTGTCGGTGTGGCTAAATTCGTGTCGCATCCGGCTCTCGATGCATTAGAGAAAGGCATTTTGGATGAGCTCTCTGCATCAAAGGCTGATTATAAGGTCGATCTGCAGAATGCGAATGCAGACATGAATACGGCTGCCCAGATCGCACAGCACTTTAAACAGGAGAAGGTTGCACTCGCCGTGGGAATTGCGACGCCAATGGCTCAAGCACTCGCAAATCAGATCAAGGATCGCCCGGTCATTTATTCTGCTGTAACGGATCCTGTTGCTGCCGATCTAGTAGAAAGCATGGATAAGGGCGGACCCAACGTTACCGGCACATCCGATATGACTCCTGTTCGGGAACAGCTGGATCTTCTATGTTCATTGAAACCAAGCATAAAGCGCATCGGAAATATCTATGCTTCAGGAGAAGCAAACTCAGTTGCTCTAGCTGAGATCGTCAGAGAATATTGCCAAGAGCATGGTTTAGAATATGTAGAGTCGACTATTACGAATTCTTCCGAGGCTAGGCAGGCTCTTCTCTCTATTGCAGGGCGAATCGATGGACTATACCTGGGCAATGACAACACGGTCTTCTCGGCGCTTAGCGGAATTGCGGAAGTGGGAATCGATAAAAAGATTCCAATCGTGACTGCTGATCCCTCTTCTGCGGAGACAATACCGGTGCTGGCGGCTCTCGGATACGACTACTATCGCATGGGTTTGGCTACTGGCAAAATTGTGGTGCGCATATTGAATGGGGAAAAAACATCGGATATCCCTGCATTTCTGTCCAAAGAGAATGAAGACATGACTTTCGTACTCAATCTCGATACTGCAAGGAAAATCGGCATATCAGTCGATCAGTCTATAATCGACAGGGCGAAAGTAGTTATCTCAGATGATCAACTTGTGCGGAAGTAATCGATGGTAGAAGGAATACTCGTCGAAGGATTAATCTATGGCATTCTTGCGTTCGGAGTTTTTGTAAGCTTCAGAATTCTGGATTTTCCTGACTTGACCGTGGAGGGATCTTTTCCTGCTGGAGCTGCTGCAGGCGCAGTAGTAGCTTCGGCTTTCAATCTATCCTCAAATGCTGTTCTGCATGGGTTGGCGGTACCGGCTGGTATGCTGGCGGGTTTTGTTGTAGGAGGGATAGCAGGTTTTGCCACTGCGGCTGTTTATCACAAGTTAAGAATCCCGCCCCTGCTTGCAGGCATAGTTACTATGACGGGATTTTATTCGATAAATCTGCGTATCCTCGGTGGAAAGCCAAACTATCCACTCATAACTAACAACCCCATGCTCAAGCTTGCGCGTTCATTTCTCGGAGGTGCGCTTCCCTCGGAGTGGTCGCTCTTTGCATCATGCGTGCTGGTATGCCTTGTGCTCTTTGGGCTTCTAGATCTTTTCTTTCATACCGAGATTGGCATTGCGATGGGTGCGCTTGGAGACAATGAGAATGCCGTCATTCAGGCTGGCATTCAGCCAAATAGATTGAGAACCTGGGGAATAATGCTCGCCAATGCTCTTCCAGGTCTTTCCGGCGCAATGGCAGCCGCTTATCAGGGTTTTGCCGACGTCAATCTCGGACAGGGAGTGGTGGCTTCGGGCCTTGCCACAGTTATGCTTGGCGAGCTCATTATCCGTTCGCAATTCATAAGCGTTCAGCTTCTCAGGGTTCTCATTGGATCGATCTTGTTTAGAGCATTGATGTACGCGGCTCGCTCATGGGGCTATGTTGCCGGTATTACCCCCAATGATCTAAGGCTTTTGACTGCGCTTCTTATAATACTATCCGTGGCTCTTTCTCGAATCAAAAGGAAGCGCTGATGAAAAAAAGTTGGGAAGAAGGATGATTTTATGGTACGCATAGAAGATGTCGTCGTAAGCTTTGATTTGGGAGGCGGGCAAGAACACACTGTTCTAAATAAGCTTTCACTTGAGGTAAAGCAAGGTCAGACAGTGTCGATCATCGGTTCGAATGGGGCTGGCAAGAGCACGCTCCTCAATTCTATCGCGGGGAGTATTCCATTGCATGCTGGACATATTCATCTAAATGGCGAGGATGTAACCTCCTGGGCAGAATGGGAGCGCGCCAGGTATCTGGGTCGAGTGCGCCAAGATCCTATGGCAGGGACTGCTGGCGAAATGACGGTAATCGACAATCTAGCTCTCGCAGCTCGCAAAGGGCCTCGCCGATTTCGCATTGCGACACCTCCGCGATTTGCCCGAGAAATGGAGAGAAAGCTTGCAGAGCTAGGCATGGGTCTCGAAAGCCGCCTTCGTGAAAATGTTTCGCGGCTGTCGGGCGGTCAGCGACAAGCGCTAACGCTTCTAATGGCCGTTATCTCTCATCCGACGATCTTGTTGCTTGATGAGCATACGGCCGCACTCGACCCGGCGAATGCGGAGATTGTGGATGCCCTTACGCGCCGATTTATCAATGAATATGACTTAACTGCTCTCATAATCACTCACGATATGAAGCGCGCATTGGAGCAAGCTAGCCGAGTGATAATGATGCATGAAGGTGAGATTATAGCNNAAAAAAGTGCGTGGATCGGAGTATGCGGAGGATAGGGATCTGCTGATCTAGGTCTCTTTTGGGATTCATGCCGGACAGCCGAAACACTGTACATTGTCGCTGGCAGTTCGCACCAGCTATTTTGCACTGGCGACCTCCAATTGCATTGATTTTCCGATTGCCGATTCCCATTTAGTTCTGGAAATTAAGATAATAGCGATAATCGCGCTTGCATAGTTTGAGAACAAGTTTCCCCAGAAGACCGCATAATACTGGAGATACTTTTCTGTCACGAGAATGAAAGCATAGCGCAATAACCAGATTCGCAGAATTCCCAAAACCAGCGGGACTCTGGTTCGGCCAAGCCCTATGAATGCCCCCTGGATCGTAGTGGTTATTCCAAAGCCTATTACGGAATAAGTGTAGATATGCAGAGCCCTGTTCGCAATTTCGAGGACATCTTGTCTTCTTGTAAATAGTACAGTCAGCCTCGATGAGAGAGGGACTATTATGGCGATAAGTATGGCGGCCGTTAAGGCGCTGAGAGTAGTGCCATGGACCATAGATTCCCTGGCCTTTCTTGGATTCTCCGCGCCGATATTCATGCTGACCATGGTCGTAACTGCCGAACCAAATGCGCTGGGAACATTGAAGGCAACTTGCGTTATGTTGTTGGCTATGCCTTGTCCATTGAGAACCACAGGTCCATATTTTTCCACTTCGGTGTTGATTAAGAAAAAACCGAGATTGAGAATAAAAGTATTTGCCATGGCCGGTGCGCCTATGCGAAAAAGCTGTTTTGCGGCGACCGGATCGAATTTGAATCCTTTGAGCTCCAGTCTATCGGGCCCCTTTTTTAGAAATAGCTCCCAGAACATCCATAGAGTGATAATGATATTCGCAGAAAGCGAAGAGAGAACGCAACCCACAATACCCATACGAAATTCATAGATATAGAGGAAGTTGAAGGCAATCTTGAGTATGAGCATGAGTACCATTCTTATGAATGGCGCTTCTGGCATGCCATTTGCGTTCTTGATACCGTTGTAAATAGACTCCATAAAGGAAAATGGAAGTACAAGAGCATAGAGCGAAAGATATAGAAAAACGTTGTGAGAAATACCTGGATTGACGCGCGACGAAATAATCTTAGCCGCCAGGACTAGAAAAGGTGCAGAAATACAACCAAGCATCGATCCCATAACCAGAATCTGCGTCGAAGTACGCTTTGATTCCTTGAGGTCACCACGTCCATTGAGCTGCCCAATGATGGCCATTGCGGCAACACTCAATCCCTGTGCCAAAGCCGTCGTCATATTAATAACTGGCTCGCTGAAGGTGACAGAACTCGCTACAAGAGTACCCGCGATATTGTTGATAAACAGTCCATCCATGAGAGGCATGAGTGCTTGAACGACACCAAGCATGAGCGTAGGAGCTGCAAGAAGCATCAAAGTAGAAGAAAGTGGGCCATTTAGAATATAGTCTCGCCGCAACTCAGTCGACTGATGCAAGAAGGCCAGTTTCATAGATTATGAAATATTTCTATTCTCTTTTTGAAATCTAATCAAGATATTTTATGATGGGTCGATGATAATGCGGCCTAGCATGTGGGATATATCAATCAAATAAAGAAAGTCAGCAACACAAATGATAATTCTGATATCAGTGGGCTAATGCAATAGCGGCATGTCCAAGTCGATGCAAGTGCTGGCGCGATAAGACATAATTAAAAAGATAATAGATATCAGATTCTGATATTATTGATTTCAAGCGATTATGGGTGTATTCTAGATTGGCCAAGAGAGATCACCGAGAAAGGAATCGAAAATGGAAGAATCCGACAATATCATCATCGAAAAGCGGAGCCTGGCTGAGCAAGTCTATCTTTACCTATGCAATTCGATCAGCAATGGAAAGATGAAGTATGGCGAAACTATCAATACTAGACGCTTAGCCGAAGAGCTGAATATCAGTATGATGCCCGTTAGGGAAGCGCTCAAAAGGCTGGAAACTGATGGCATTGTGGAGATAAAACCTCGCTCTATGTGCCTTCTTAGAACACCCACAAGAGAGACCATATTGGATGCAATTGCGGCTCGAGAGATGCTCGAGATCTATAGTGTAAAGTCAATATATGCCTCTATCGAAAATTCTCGTCTTGATGTGCTGAGAAAAATCATAGAAGAGATGAAAATGGCTATATCCGAAGATCCGATCGACCTTAGAAAATACATAAAGCACGATTGGCAATTTCATAAAGAGTTATGCAATCTTGTTGATAATCAGTTTGTGAATAAGTTCTATAAGGAACTGAATATACATCTCAATATGAGTTATGTATACGATATAGGTATAGAACCAAATGTCTCTCAGACTTTTAGGGACCATATAGATCTGGTGAATGCCTTGGCTGCTCACTCTTCGGAAGCCCTTAAGATCATCGAAAGACACCTGCGCACAAACAGGCAGAATATTCTAAGCGGCCGATTCTTTTCCTCGGAAAAGGAAGGGGGTAGCAAGCGAGCAGTATAGATTTGGAAATCTTAATCCATCAGCATTCCACCATTTACATTCAGTATTTCACCGGTGATAAAAGAAGATCTTTCTGAAGCAAGGAAGAGAACAGCCTCCGCTACCTCTTCGGGTTTGCCCATTCTCTTTAAGGGAATTGCATCTATGACTTTTTCCCTCTTTTCTATTGTCCATTCTGAGCTCATGCTGGTCTCTATAGCATGGGGAGCCACGGCATTGACCCTGATGCCATATTCCGCGAGCTGACGGGCAAGCGATTTTGTAAAGGCATTGATTGCTCCCTTCGAAGCTCCATAGACAGGGGCAGCTGTTATATCGCCCATTTTTCCCGCAATTGAAGTTATATTGACAATGTTCCCTGAGTGTTGGCGAATCATATATGGAAGGATTGCCTTGCAAAAATAGAAGTTGCCATTGACATTCACATCCATAACTCGCAGCCACTGTTCTCGGCTCAGATCGATGATACTACCTCGCGCTATTATACCGGCATTATTGACAAGAATATCGATCCGACCTTTTGCGCTTACTATTGTCTTTACAGCATTGTTGACTGCGTCTAAATCCGTTATGTCGAGCGAGATAGCCATTGCGCCATAGTGCTTTTCTTGCAGAGATATTGCCGCATCTTGTGTGCCGGTCTGATCGACTAACACTACAAAGGCTCCTTCTCGGGCAAGAACCATGGCGATCTCAAATCCAATTCCTCTTGCTGAACCTGTAACTATAGCAGTTTTTCCTTGTAATTCCATATTATTCTCTCACTCAGAAAAGCAGTCTTGGCAAAGCAAGTACGAGGCCAGGGAAGAACACCAAAACCGAGACAGCAAGCACGGTTGCCCAAAACCATGGCCACATTTCTTTTATATATTCCGATATAGGCACATTTAGCACAGTACATACTGCACTCATGGCCAAACCAACTGGTGGAGTCATATTCCCCATGGTAATGATGGTACAGAAGAGAATTCCAAAATGAACTGGATCCCACCCTAGCTGAGCCGCCAGAGGAAGGAAGATTGGTGTAAAGAGCAAAATAACTACTGACCCATCGATGAACATTCCAAGAATAATGAGTATGAAGAGTATTATGAACAATACGATATAGCGATTGGTCGAAAAACCGAGTATTGCATTGGAAATAAGGTCGGGGATTCTATCAAAAGGAATTCCGTAACCAAAGATGCCAGAGAGCGCGATGATAAACATGATGCCCCCAACATCCATTACACTTTCCCCCAATGTTTGTATTAGCTTCTTTAGGCTGAGTTCTTTATAGGCAAAGATGCCTACGAAGACTGCATATACGCAGGCAAATGAACCCACTTCTGAGGGGGTAAATACCCCGATTCTCAAACCTACAAGGAGAAGAATAGGGAATAGCAATGCCCAGATATTCTCTACAATGGCTTGCATGCATTCTTGAAATGACGCCCTAGCGCGTTCAGCCTTGTAACCTTTGCGCCCAGAAATGATCCATACGGTGAACATATATACCGCCGTGAGAAAGATTCCCACAAATATCCCTGCAGCAAAAAGTCTTCCAATAGATACTTCTCCTGTTACACCATATAGAATAATACCTACTCCAGGTGGAATTGTTGCGGTTATAAGCCCAGTCCAAGCAGTACAGTTTGCCGTGAAGCCAGGCGAATAACCTCTTTCTATCATAGCGGGGCAGAGGATTCGCGCTTCCATTGCCGCATCCGCTATGGCTGAACCTGACACTCCTCCCATGAGAGTCGAAAGCATCACATTGACCTGAGCAAGGCCACCCCGCATGTGACCCGTCAAGACCGTAGAGAGCTTTATTAGCCTATTCGTTATACCAGAAGCATTCATAAGGTTGCCAGCAAGGATAAATAGGGGCACTGCCAGCAATGTAAAGTTTTGTGTCTGAGATATCGGTAACTGCGCAATAATGGTCATGGGCAGCTCCGGATGTTGAAGAAAAAATGCGAAACCAGAGATACCAATTGCATAAGCGATGGGCATCCCAATAGCAAGAAAGGCTAATAGCAAGATTCCAACGATTAACATATCAGTGTTCTTCCCTCTTATAGAGATCCCTTATCTTGAGAATGATGGTGATCATCTGCAACACAGATCCTACAGGAATGCTGACCATGACCCACGAATAACTAAAGCCCGGAATACCCTGGAATACTCTTCGATGAGAAAAAATACTCAGCTTTATGCCGTTGTAAGATAAAAAAATCAAAAAAATGAAGATTATGACATAGACGACTGTGGCGAGAATCTTTTGCATATTTTCGGATAAGCGAGCTACGAGCAAATTAATGTTTACAAGCTTATCAGCCCTCATTGCGGCATCTGCACTAAGAAAGACGCCCCATGCGAATAGAAAGAGCGATAGATCCTGCGACCAGTTTAGAGGGTGTCTGAGGGTCCTGGCGATAGCGCCAGAGAATATGAGCAATAGAGAAACAGTGAAGCAGACGGCGGAAACCAGGACCTCTGCCTTTCCGAAAAAATGATAGATTTTTCTCATGCAAACGGCTCCTCTTGTAGATATGGAAGAGAGAAGTAAAGGCGGCGCTACCGAGGAGGTACGCCGCCCAAAAGATATTACTTTGTTTTTCCGAGTTCCTTATAGACCTGATCTCGCACCGCGACCAAGTTGAGTTTTTGATAAGCTTTCTCGCCTGCGGCTTTGAAGGCAGCCATGTCAATTTCGCTTGCAGGAATAATGGTCATGCCACCTGCCTTAAGCACTTGGATATTCTTCGGATCGATTTCTTCGAGATAGCGTCGAGAGACTTCCAACCCCGCCTTATCGCACTCCTCTTGGAGAATTTTCTGATATTCTACAGGTAGGGAGTTGAACCACTTGCTGGATACCACCTCGAAATTGATGAGGAGAATGTGCTTGGTTTCGCATGCATACTTGGCTACTTCCTGGAATTTGCCGCTTGCTGTCGCAGTAAAGGATAATTCAAGGCCATCGATTGCTCTTGTCTGGAGCGCTGAATACATCTCCCCATAAGCCATTGCAACCGGAACGGCTCCAATAGCTCGAACGGATTCCTGCCAGATCGGCGCGGGAGGAGTCCTTATCCGTAAACCAGAAAGATCTGCCGGTTTGCGAATAGGCTTATTGGTTATCATCTGTCTAAAACCCTGGACCCACATGAA
>MTKX01002466.1_pt1 | contig 12831 bp, 12 predicted proteins | sample 1042771 | NCBI WGS metagenome assembly MTKX01 (sample SAMN06212183, study PRJNA360534) | anaerobic digester metagenome | biome: Wastewater treatment plant; material: sludge; isolation source: anaerobic digester fed with sludge from wastewater treatment plant | place: Denmark: WWTP Randers ... | reverse complement strand
CCTTCCCGTATCCCGAGCCAGTTCCAGGGCCTCAAGGGACTTGCTGGCCAGCTCTGTTGGAACATCAAACCTGACGAATATAGGTCTTGCCATTTTAATCTCCTTCCGGGCTGCTTAGCCCATCATCATTCATCGCAAAAACGCCTAAGCTCCTTAGACGGTTAAGGTTAGATCAGCTTTAGCTCCTCATGTAAAAAGGTTGCGCTAGGGGCCTAGGGCCCCATCAGGGCTATGAGCGCGCCTTGCAGCTTATCCTGGCCCAGGGAACCGGAAACGGCTGCTGCAGCGCTGTCGCCGGAGTAGCTGAGGTTATTGGCTGCTGCGAACTCCTTCAGCTTGCTCATGGATCCGGACTGCGGCTGCTTGAGCTGGGCATCTAGGATGTATCTCTCTTCACTGCCGTTAATCGCTCTGATCTCCAGGTAAAACTGATCATATGCCCCGGCAAGAGGCATCTCTTTTCCGCCTTTGCCCAGAGCCGCCAGCTGCAGATCTGCTCTATCCTCGTCCACCAGGCTGAAGCTGTCGGAGGATAGCCCTCCGGCGATCACATCTATTACCTTCTCCACCGGCTCCTGGGTCCCGAAGAGGACCGGCTTGCCCAGGACGGTTACATAATCATTTCCGGTTGGGATCATCATGTAATTCTCATAGGGTATGACCAGGCTGCTGTAGCCCACCTGATAGGGCTTGATCCAGTGCATCTCCGTCCAGCTGCCATTGAAATAGATGCCGGCCAGCCTCTCAATCCTGNNGTTAGATTTGCCGGTGCGCTGAGGTTGATCCAGTAGGCCATCACTGTGTTTTCCGGTGCCATCTCCAGCACATCCTGGAGACCCTCGAAGTCCCAGTCCACCAGGTTGCCTGTGGCCTTAAAGTTCTCCAAAGAGTAGCTGTCAGCGGCTGCAACCGGGATCTCGCTCTGATCTGATCCCATGAGCACAAATCCGGCAAAGGCGGATAATACCATAATAGCGCCCACAAAGATAGCAAAAGCCTTCGAATTCATCCTCTGCTATCTCGCGGCACCAATTATTTAACTCTTCTCTGCTGGCCAGAGCGGCTCATCCTGGATATAGTCCCGGCCCAGTTGAAGTGCCGTCTCCGCCTTCTGCAGCTCGCGGCCCAGGTATGCGGCATGGTCCAGTCTGCCCACCAGCCCCATATCCACCAGGCTGTTGACCAGGTCGCGTGCATTCCTGCCGCAGATGCTCACCGGGCCGTTTCTGGCCACTATAAGCCCCTGAGAGAGAAAGATGCGGAAGGGTCCCAGGTTGTCCAGGACGTAAATATGGCCCGTCTGGGCCTCTTTCACCTCTGCAGGAAGAGGCTCCTCCGGCAGGCGTCTTTTCTGCTTGAGCAGCAGGAGATCCAGCCCCAGGTCCTTGGGAGGGGTTTTGCGCCTGCTAGAGAGCTGCATCATCCTGGAGGCCGTGGCCAGCTCCCGAACGCTTCCGGCAGCCTTGGCGCTGTACTCCGGGGTGAAGAGTATGGCTGCTCTCACCTCGGCTCCCATGGCCGCCAGGAGGGCGTTGACGCCACCGGTATCGGCATCCAGTAGCTCAGTTACATTTCCTGCTCCAAAGAATAGGGGGAGCCCGGGATGGCGGCGGGAGAACTCTATGTACCTGTGCAGGGAGACAGCCAAACCCTGCATGGGCGGATCGAGAACCGGATCGGCTATGGCCTTAACACCCAGATTCAGGGCGGCAACGACATTATCCTCCAGGCTGGCCGGGCCCGGACCGGGGATGACTGCTGCCGGCACTGCCAGATCTGCCGCTGCCGGCCCCACCTGGGCCATATTGGCGGCATTGAGGCTGAGGAGCATATCAGCGCCCGCCTCCAGCCCTGCCAGTAGCAGATCCGGGCGGACGGAATCGATGCTCACCGGAAGATCGGTAGCCTCTTTAGCCACGGCAAGAGCCGCTCTAACCTCTTCTGGCCGGGCGTCCAGGGGCAGGCCCAGGTCGATCATATCCGCGCCCTCCTCCTGATAGTAGCCAATCCTCCCCGCCAGCTCTCCTGGGGGCAGGCGGGTGGCATCCACCACCTCGGCCAGGACCTTCATCCTCGAGGCTCCGCCTATTTTGATCCGGCCTATACACAGAGCAGACCCGGCCTGGGCCTCCAGGCTCTCTATGTCCCGGAGAGCCTTCTCTCTCATCTCCCCCAGCAAGAGCTGGCAGGCAGGGATGGTGCGAGAGAGCTGCAGCTCGCCCTGGCTTAAAAGCGGCAGCACCTCTCCCAGGTCGGCAGCGTGCTTGGGGCCCAGGCGGATGAGCGAGCCGAGAGCCTTCTCCACCTCCTGGAAATCGGCGGTTGCGGCTCCGGGGATGAGAATGAGATCATAGCCTGGGGGTGCGGCCTGGAGGAGCATCTGGGGAGTGATGAAGGCGGCCACGTCTGTGTCCGCCACCAGCACATCCGCCTGGCCGGCAAAAGCTCTCACCTGATCTTCCGCCAGCCTTCCTGTGACCAGGAGGATCTTCATGAGCGGTTGAGGTAATTTTGTCTAGCGAGCGTCGCAGTATCTCACATCATCCACATCCAGCATCAGGGGCGTGCCCGGCTCGAAGTTGGTGATGCGTCGGACCCTTCCCACTCCCATGAGCTGGAGCTGGGCTCTGGCCGCCTGAGCCTCCCGCTCCTCATAATAATCCTGGCTGGACTGAATGGTGCGGTGGGTGATGGTCTGAATGGCCCGCACAGCGACGATCAGGCCGGCAGTTCCCGGCACGATATCCGGAGCGCTGGCCTCGGTCAGAAAGATGCGGTCTCCCGGCTGGACTCCCAGAAGGGCGAAGAAGTTATTGGGGCTTCTGATCTCCACCGTCCTCACCTTGGCCGCGGTCAGCTCCTTGATCACGTGCCTGGCCAATCCCGTTAGCGCAATGTAGATCATTTGGCATCACCCGTACATGGGAAACTCTTTGGGCAATTGCATCTGCTGCTCCTCGGGCGCCGCGGCCTTCATCTGCGAAGCCAATTGGGCCATCTGCACCTCAATCTGCTCCGCCTGCTCCGAGAGCTTCTCGGTGTTGATCCCCAGATCGTAGATCTTGTTCAGGGTCTCTATGGCCGCTATGGCAGCCCTGGGATCGGGCTCGGCAGATGCCGTTTCACCCAGCAGGCAGACGGCGGGCATATTGCGAATGCGGCACTCGTTCATGATGCTCCCGGTGATGCCGGTGATGGTCCCGATCTCAAAGACCTCGGCCTTGTCCTTGATCCTCGGCAGAAGCTCCGGACGGCTGACCGCCCCGAAGACCCGGTGCTCCTCGCCCATGACGGTGATGCCGGCGAGACAGATCATTTCCCGCGCCCCTATGGACTGGGCCCAGGATACGATCTCCCTGCCGATCTCAAAAGAGGCCAAGGGGTGGACGGGTATGTCAGCGGTGAGGATCACCAGGCCCTTGGATGCGTCCTCATAGATTCTCACGGGCATGTTCACCACACCGCCCAAGAGGACGGCCAACGGCGGGAAGTATTTGGAGCTCATGGCCCCCAGGTAGGTCATCTTCAGTTCGTTGACTATGTATTGGCTGGCTATATTTCCCACCAGGCCGATGCCGGGGAAGCCCTCGATCAGTATGGGGTTTTTGATCGAGGGCTCCTTCTCCAGAATGACCTGGACGATCTCCTTATCCATGATGATTAGTTGGCGGTGATCGGAGATAAGCACATCGCTTCTGAGGTGGAGATGCGATAGATTATACCGCCGCTTTGCTCTCTTGTTAAGTCTTGACTGAATTGGAAAATTATAGAGTTTATCCTTCTCATCGTACTTGCTTAAAAAGTAAAGGGAAAAGTTGATTCAGGTTATTAAGACTGAATGGAACATGCTTGATATGACTCAGATATTTTGTTCATTCTTAGTACCGATCTTAGCCTAGCAAACTTAACCTTGGGGCGGCAACTCAATCCCAACTATTGATATTTGACATTTGGCAATAAAGCAATGATTTCTTTGAGCATAATCTTGATGTTGCTCTCTATTTCTTGAGATAAATTCACCAGGTCCCTTCTGGAGCCTTTGAAGGATATTGTTGGCAAGATAATTTCGTCTTCTCCAATCAATGATGGTGGCTTGGAGAAAGGCACTTGCATCAACGAAAGATCCTTTAATGTACCATAGTGAGTGATATGGACTCTCTTATTTATTATGTCATCCAACCAATAATCTTTTGCATTGTTTATTATTTGTATTATTAAATCGCGCTTCTCAATGTCCATATGCTTTTCTCGGACATTTGATGATAACCACTTTCTAAGCTTATCGAAACCAACCATTGATGATGGTATTATCAATGCAGCGACCAACCTAGAAAATTTATCCAGAAGCGAGTATATCGAAATAAAAAATGATACTACTCCCACCTGAAAAGTGACACTATGGTATCTGAATACTTTTATATGATCTGGTGTTGCAGTAGCATAATACGGTTTATGCAATTCCTGCACAAATTCTCTTCTGCCATTAAGGGTTTCTTGGTAGATAATTGATCTCGAATGCGCGATTAAAGCCAAATCATCGGCGCAAGCATCTACCTGGCTACCTACATGTTCAGGAAAGGCATTTGTATCGAATATTTTATATGCAACCATGTATTCATTATCTTCAATAGTTAAATATAGGGCGGCCATCATAGAAAGTTCTTGGTTATAGTACTTAAGTCTAGTTCTAACACAGATAGTTGTCGCTCATATCCTCCTTAAACGCCCATGTACCTCAGGTAAATGGCACATACGAGGCAAATGAAAAACACGATCTATCGGCATCGCAAGTCATGTTTTTCATGGGAAAGCTCAGCCAAAAATAGATCTAACAAATCCATGTTTTCATCCTAAGGTTTCTTACATATTTCCACCAGCCGCCTTATCCCCTCTTCCAGGGAGATCCGGGCCTGGAATCCCAGTGCCTCCCGGCATTTGCCCGTATCGGCCAGGGTATCCTGCACGTAATTCTTTATTGGATTCTCCATATATTTTTGTTTTATTTCCGTCCCCAGCTGCGCATTGATCATCCCGATCACCTCATTGAAGCTGCATGCCCTTCCCGTGCCCACATTGAGTATGCCCTGATAATCCGATGCCATGGCCAGGCGCAGGGCCCGGACCACATCATAAACATGGACGAAGTCACGGGTCTGGCTTCCGTCGCCGTAGATCACCGGCACCTCTCCCCGGCGCATCTGCCAGAGGAACTGGCTGACCATATTGGCGTACTGCTTCTTGGACTCCTCCCGTGGACCGTAGATGGAGAAGAACCTCATGCCTGCCGACCTGACGCCGTAGAGGCGGTGGTACAGCTCGGCCAGCCTCTCCATGGCCAGGCGGCCCTCGGTGTAGTAATCGGTTACTGCAATGGTCATGTCCTCCCGATGGGGGGGCAAAAGGCCGCTGTAGAGGGAGGAGGAGGAGGCATAGACCAGCCGGGCCCCGGAGCTGCGGGCGATCTCCAGCACGGAGATGAAGCCATTGATGGCCTGGCCCACCAGGAGAGGATTGGCCTTGTACATGGGAGAGGAGGAGGGAATTCCCAGATGGTAGATCCTCTCCGGCTGCATCTCCAGGCCGGAAAGATCATTGCAGCTCGCCTGGATAAGTTTGAGGCTGCCCTGCAGGCCTGCCAGGTTGGCTGGGCTTCCCGTGTGCATGTTGTCCACAACCACGACCTCTTCCCCATCCCTAAGTAGGGCCTCCACCAGATTGGAGCCGATGAATCCCGCGCCGCCGGTAACCAGTATGCTCATGATTTAATCGAGGAGGAAGAGCTGCAAGCCAGTATATTTGTCTATCGAAAGAGCGGCAGTAGCCGGGTGGCAGAACCGAGCTGCCTTCTCAGCCCTCCAGGATGCTGACTCTCTCCCAGGGCTCATCGCCTGGTTTTAAGTCTCAGAGCCTGTAGCATGCCGCCAATTTGGGATTGATCTCTTCCTTGAGGTCGTCATCCACATCACCCAAAATGCGAATAACAAGAGCCTTCTCTACAGTGGCAAGCTTATCCAGCATTATCACTGAATCGGATAATAAACCGGTGCCACCAAACGAAGATCTGCTCTGGGGGACCAGAACATCCTATGATGATATAGTCGACGGGATGACAGATGAGATATAAGCCACCACAATATCATATTTTGTCTCATGAAGGACAAGCGCAGGTCAGCGCTTAATTAGGCTTAAATCGGTAAAAGGGAATGGGACTACGACGATCTTTCCTTTCATCAATAGATGTCCGGCTCGTCAGCCACATATTTAGATAACGCCTGCTGTGAGAGACGCATAAGCCCTTTGGTGATTTCCTTTTCCTCACCTGGCTCATCCAGATCATAAGGGATGTCCTTGGCTACTATGCGGCGCTGCAAAACCTCACACATGGTCATTACTCTGGGTTATTGATATTAAAGAGTTNNCCGGCGCGGGTAGCTTGAAAAACTCTCTCAGTTTCTGGGGAGGCCGCTCTAATGCTTTTGATTATCTCTCAATGAATAATAAAACTGGTTGCATCAGTCACCTATTTAACTTTACTCTTCTTCCATATCCCGGCGCAATGATGATCTGGCCTGTCTGACTGGATGATGAGGATATTGAGTTCTGAGCGCCCTAAAGATCCCGTCCGGGTATGAGGTCGCACCCGGTGCATCGATAGCAACCCGTAAGCGCCGCCGTCCCATCCAGGCTGTTCTTCTCCAAGGCCTCCTTGAGATATCGAGCCAGATCCAGCAGCCTCTCCGTCGAGGGCCGCTCCATCACCGCTTCGTCCGCCCGCAGGGGATGGGGATAGACCACCCGCAGCACGGGGATGATCCCCTTCTTCGTGAGATCATCAATGGTGCGGCGCAGAACCTCATCCGACTCGCCCAGGCCCATGATGATATTGGAAAAGACATGGTTCTTGCCGAATACCTCCACTGCCTCCACCAGGGCGTCCATTATCTCCTGGTAGGACATGCCGGGGCAGACGCGCCGAAAAAGCTCCCTATCGGCGCACTCCAGATTGTACTTGACCTCCGCCGCTCCCGCCTCACGGAGCAGCCTGTTTACACCCGGATAGGGGCAGATGGAGACCCCGATGGGCAGGCCGAAGTGCCGCAGCTCCCGCACCATAGCCGCCACCTTCTCCCCCTCCTGCTCCGGCGAATTCTCCACTCCGCTGGTCAGGGAGATGGCCTGCATGCTGCCGGTCTTAGCCGCCTCCTCCACCATCTGGATAACCGTCTCCTGAGACTTGATTCCCCCTTTCAGCCGGGGCACGGCGCAGAACTTGCAGTCGTAGATGCACCTCTCAGAGACTGTGAGGTAGGCCTGGCCGGGGCAGTGCAGGAGGGGCGGCACCAGCCGGCCACAGGCCACTTCCCGCCCATCCTGGACTATGGCCGCTCCATCGGGGCGGCTCTCTAACCTCAAAGGCGAGTCGGCGGTTACAGACAGGCGCACCATATGCGGCCCGGACTGGAAAAAGATGGACTGGCCGCCTGCGCCGGGGCCCGCGGTGGAGGCCCGCCCTTCTTGTTGGGGCTCCTCCAGCCGCACCGTGCCTACAGCGATGAGCCTGGCCTTGGTCTCAAGATCCATGCTCGGGGCATTAGCTCTCTTTCCATAAATCCATGATCCTCGACAAAAGAGGAAGAGCCTTGGCCGGCTCGGTGCCGTTCTCCACCGCCCCCGCCCTGCCCTCTCTCCTTGCGGGAAAAGTCAATCTCACCCAGGAGCTATTTATGGCCGGAGGTAGCAGAGAGGAATGACCAGAAAAGAGGTCTCCTGGGAAAATGCCGGCCAATGATCTGCTGCTTTACCTTGTTTATGTCTTTACCACCATATTCGTGATAGTCAATCCCATCGAGGCCACCCTGGTTTATGTCGGCCTCACCTCATCTCTCAGCCCCTCGGAGAGAAGACGCATATGCAGGCGCTCCACTCTGGTTGCCTTTGCCGTGGCCATGCTCTTCTCCGTAGCCGGGGATGCCCTGCTGCGGCTTTTCGGTATAACCGTGGACAGCCTGAGAGTGGCCGGTGGAGTGCTCCTATTCCTGGTGGCCATAGATATGCTGCGAGGGGTGCACCAGGAGAAGAAGGTCACTGAGGCGGAACTGAGGGACGCCAATCAGAGGGATGACGTATCCATATTTCCCCTGGCCATACCCCTTCTCACCGGCCCGGGGGCCATAACCACAGTGGTGGTCTTGATGGGGGCGGCAACAAGCTACGCTGAGAAGGCTCTGGTGCTGCTGGCCATAGCCTTAACCTTCCTGGCCACATATGTAATACTGAAATTCTCCGAGAACATCGATCAGGCTTTAGGCATCACAGGCATAATGGTCATGACCAGAATCATGGGGCTGATCCTGGGGGCGGTGGCGGTGAACTTTGTAGCTACAGGAGCCTGGAACCTTTACCTGACTTTATCCGGAGCCTGAGAGATGGATATTGATCCGTCCATGCTGGCCCCTGGATGAGATGCTGACGCCTTTTTCTCGAATTACCGGCCAGGATGCTCTTTGGCTGCGACAGTCCTTCCGCTGGCATAAGAGGCTGATTGATGGCGGCAAAAAATTTGGTTTCGCTTTGACAAGCTTCTCTCTCTGCCACTGCATTGCCAATAAAGCTTGCAGCCTCCCATATAGGGAGATCCTGCCCTTGATTTTTCAATTCAGCAACGGCTATATATTGCTTGTGTCAACCTCTTTTTCAACCGGGAGGATTCGATTTGAAGGATTATCTCACATTGGATGACGTGGAGCTTGATAATAAACGGGTCCTGTTAAGGGTGGACTTCAACTCCCCCATGGACCCCAGCGGAAATATCCTGGATGATAAACGCATCAGGAGCCACTTGGAAACGCTTCGCGCTCTGGAGGGCTGTCGGGTGGCCATCATGGCCCATCAGAGCCGGGCGGGAAAGAAGGATTACACCACTCTTGAGGCTCATGCCCGGCTCTTGACCCGTCTCCTGCGCCGGGATGTATCTTACATCGACGACATCTTCGGCTCACATGCCCAGGACTCCATAAAATCTCTCCGGCCGGGTGAGGTCATTCTTCTGGAGAATACCCGTTTTTATGCTGAAGAGAATATGAACCGCAGCCCAGCCGATCATGCCAAGAGCCATATGGTCCGGAAGCTGGCACCTCTCTTTGACCTCTTTGTAAATGATGCCTTTGCCGTATCCCATCGCTCTCACTGCTCCGTGGTGGGATTCACCGAGGTTCTTCCCAGCATTGCTGGAATTCTGATGGATCGGGAGATCACTGCTCTGGACCGGGGCCTCCGGGGAAATGAGCATCCCACAGTATTCTCTCTGGGCGGCACCAAGGCTGACGATTCTATCAAGGTCACCCAGAATGTTCTCTCCCGGGGCGGAGCGGATAAGATCCTGACCTCGGGAGTGGTGGCCACAGTATTCATGATGGCTAAAGGGATCGATGTGGGTGAGGCCAACCGCAAGTTCGTAGAGGATCAGGAGTACCTGGAGCAGATACCAATTGCAGCAAAGCTGCTTCAGGAGTATCCGGACAAGATCGTACTGCCATCGGATGTGGCCCTGAACCAGAATGGTGAGAGGGTGGAGGTCTCAGTGGACAAGCTGCCCTCGCCTTTGCCCATAGCCGATATTGGCCTGGAGACCATAGTCAGCTACTCCAAACTCTTGAAAGAGGCCAAAGTCACTGTGCTCAACGGACCCACGGGAATCTTCGAGCAGGAGAAGTTCAAGCTGGGAACATCCGAACTGCTTAAGGCTGCCACCCTCTCTAGCTATTCCATAGCCGGGGGAGGCCACAGCGTAGCTGCTATCGAGCAGCTGGATCTGGAGTCCAAGTTCTCCCATGTGAGCATGGGTGGCGGGGCCTCCATCACCTATCTCTCCGGCGAGCCCCTTCCTGGCATCGAGGCTCTGAAAAAGGCGGCGGCTCGCTCCCGCCAGAGCTAGAGCAAAGCTAGGGATCGAAGATGAAGGGGCTGAGAACAGCAATCCCCCTTCTGGAGCCGGAGCAGGCTAGGGGATAGGCAGCTCTGCTCCTAAGGCACCGGCTCCTGAAGCAGGCTGGCTGCCACCTTTCTGCGACAGGCAGCCAGGATCGTAGCTGCCTCTCCAGTCGCCTCCATAGCGGCAGCAGACCGGTGGCCTCCTCCCTCCCCTCCAAATTCCTTTGCCGTGCGGCCTAAGATCTCGGCCAGGTTCAGGCCACTTCTGTTCGCTTCCCGGCCGGAACGGCCGCTGATGCGCACCCTGCTGCCGTGCCTTCCCGCCACCAGGGCCACATCAGCTCCCAGCTCCACCAGGGCCATTGAGGCCGAGCCCTCGAAGGAGTTGACCGATGTCCAGGCTATGAGCCAGCGGCCCTGATGCTCCACCTGGCAGCGGGAGGCNNNTCATAATCGAATCCCCCCTCCGCCAGAAGCTCTGAGGCAGCGGCAAAGGTCTCCGGGCTGGCCCGTTTGAAGCGGCCGGTGTCTGAGATCATGCCGGCCAGAAGGCCCAGGGCCGCCTCCCGGCCCGGCTTTATGCCACTCGCTTTTAGAATATTCCAGACGATCTCCGCCGTGGACCGGGCCGGCCTCTGGATGAAGAAGAGGGCCTGATCCAAGAGCCCGGCATCGAGATGGTGATCTACCAAGCCGTAGCAGGCCGGCAGCCTCTGGCCAACCTGCATGGCCACGGATGTGTCGACCAAGACCACCAGATCATAATCCTCTAGCTGCGGATCGATGAGCAGATGAGCCCCTAAAACATGAGCCAGGGATGCCCCGGTGCGGCTCAGGTCGTCCACCGCCCCCATGCTCCCCCCAAAGGCCCGGGCCAGGGCAAAGCTGCTGCCGATGGCATCGGGATCGGCATTGCGGTGGCACAGGTAAAGCACATGATTAAACCGACGGATATGCTCTGCGAACTGACCCTCGCCTATTCTCATGATCTCCGGAAGCGCCGCCTGAATTGATATAACTTTCTTGGCCGGAAGGCCAACGTCAAACGTCGAGAAAACTCCTTATATCAGTTCGGCACAGGAAGAGAGACAACGGCAGAGCAAAGGGATCTTGAGTCCATTGCAGAGTGATATGATGCATAAGGCAATCTTAATTATGATCATCACCACGGCCCTCCTCTGTGCAGGAGCAGCCGGCGGGGTGGAGTACGGCAAAGAGCGGCCCGTAGTCATCCAGTTGGGTTCGGAGCAAATTCAGCCCTCTATAGACGGGCATATCGTGGCCTGGTCTGATAACCAGAGCGGGAACTTCGATGTATTCATGTACGATCTGGAGACGGGGCTGGAGAGATGGGTCTGCATCAACCCCTTCTTCCAGATCAATCCGGCGGTATCAGGAGAGCGAATAGTCTGGCAGGACATGAGAGGTGGCAATGGGGACGTCTACCTCTATGATGCTGTCAACCGAACCGAATCCATAGTCACTGCGGCAGAAGGCAATCAGACCCAGCCGGACATAAGCGGAGACCGGGTGGTCTGGTCCGATGATCGCGACGGCAGCTACAGCATCAGACTGCATGATCTGGCTACCGGCCAGGAGAAGATCGCCTCCACAGGCCAGGAGGAGAAGATCGAGGCCCAGATCGATGGAGATAGGATCACCTGGATGGACAAGCGCTCCGGAGATTTTGATATCTATCTCTATGATATCAAATCGGGCAGCGAGTCCGCCGTCGCCACTGGCCCAGGCGACCAGTCCTTTCCCACCATCAGCGGCGACATCCTGGCCTGGGCTGACAACCGCACCGGAGAGCCGGACATCGCCTTTATGGATCTCGAGACCAAAAAGACCACCACCCTCAATCGATCCGGCATCCAGACCGATCCACGGGTTTATGGACAGTCTATCGTCTTCCTCAGCAATGTAACGGACATCATCCTCTATGACATCCCCTCCGGTGAGGAGAAGATCCTTGCTCCCGGCAGCATCAAGATGGAGCCGGATATCGGAGAGAGAGGCGTGGTCTGGTCAGACTTCCGCAAAGGAACCAGAGACCCTGATATTTATATGTTCGACCTCAAGATCCTGGCCGACGTCCCTGTGGGCAACGGCCCTTACAATCAGACCAATCCCTCTTTCTCTGAGAACAGCATCGTCTGGACGGACAACCGCAAAGGCAACTACAATGTCTATCTTTACAATATCACCAAAGAGGAAGAGCTGGCCATAACCGACGACCAGATAGATCACAGCAGCCCTGATGTCAGCGGCAATCGGGTCATATATACCGACAAGAGAGACGGCCATCTCCAGATATACCTCTACGACCTCCAGACAAAGAAAGAGCAGCAGATCACCCGCGGGGCGACAGATCACAGATATCCCATGATCGACGGGAATTATGTGGTCTGGCTCTCCAATGACACCGGCGATGACCAGATCTACCTCTATAATATTTCCAAAGGAGAGGAGCGGAAGCTGACTGAAAGCGAGGGGGGCAAGCTCTCCCCCATAATCGATGGAGAGAGGCTGGTCTGGGCAGATAAAAGGACCGGAAAGTGGGATATCTATCTCTACAACCTGAGCAGCAACCAAGAGACTCCCATCTGCACTGAGGCCAAGAATCAGATCCAGCCCTGGATCAGCGGGGACACCATAGTCTGGGCGGACGGCAGAAATGTTCCCGACAGCAGCGTTCGCAATTGGGACATCTATTCCTATAACCTGAGCACGGGAGTGGAGCGGGCTATAGTCACCAATTCCGCCAACCAGGGCTCGCCATGCGTATCAGGACGGTATGTAGCCTGGCTGGACGAGAGGGGCGGAGATCCAGATATTTATCTATACGATTTGATAAAAAATACTGAGATTCCCATTTCAACCCTTCCCCTGGTCCAGGCA
>MTKX01002007.1_pt2 | contig 12831 bp, 13 predicted proteins | sample 1042771 | NCBI WGS metagenome assembly MTKX01 (sample SAMN06212183, study PRJNA360534) | anaerobic digester metagenome | biome: Wastewater treatment plant; material: sludge; isolation source: anaerobic digester fed with sludge from wastewater treatment plant | place: Denmark: WWTP Randers ... | reverse complement strand
TTATGTCCAAACAATATGAGTTCAGAGCTTCAATTTTGCCGTATCTTCTTGTGCTACCACAGATGTTAATCGTCTTTATCTTTTTCTTCTGGCCTTCTGCACAAGCCATTCTGCAATCCTTCTACCTGCAAGATCCTTTCGGTGGCAAGATGATCTTTGTAGGTTTCGAGAATTATTCCAATCTTCTAATTGATCCCGATTATTGGCAATCTTTCTGGGTATCGACAGTATTTGCGCTATGCATAACCATAAGCTCAATGGCTATTTCTCTTTTTCTTGCAATCCAGGCAAACAAGAAAATCAGATTGGCTTCTTTCTATAAAACAATGCTCATCTGGCCATATGCTGTATCAACACTCGTCGCTGGAGTCATTTGGCTTTTCATGTTCAATCCTAACGTGGGTGTCATCGCTTACACGCTTAAGCATACCTTCCATATAGATTGGCAGTATCTTTTGAATTTTAACCAAGCCTTTCTGTTGCTCACCATGGCCGCGAGCTGGAAGCAACTGGCCTACAATTTTGTATTCTTCCTTGCAGGACTACAGAGCGTCCCCGCAACTCTGGTCGAAGCTGCGGAGATTGACGGGGCTGGGCCGACCAAGAGATTCTGGAAAATCATATTCCCCCTTCTTTCGCCAACTACTTTCTATCTTTTGGTTATGGATCTGGTATATGGATTCTTCGAAACCTTCCCTATTGTGCATTCCATAACATCGGGAGCTCCGGGGAAGTCCACTGCTATACTCGTCTACAAGGTTTGGCGAGATGGCGTTATAAACCTTGACCTTGGAAGCTCTTCTGCGCAGTCGGTTATCCTTATGATAATGGTCATTGTTCTGACGGTATTCCAGTTCCGCTTCATAGAGCGGCGAGTCACGTACTAAAGCGGAGGAAACAACAATGAATGAACAACAGCTATCTAATAAAGCCGCTCACCGAGCCAAGGTCCTTCGCAGCCTTTATCCACATATCATCCTCTGGATTGGCATAGTTATTATCATATTCCCGATTTATTTTATTTTCTCGGCTTCATCTCACACAAATGCAGATATACAAGCAGCACCCATGCCTCTCGGCATAGGACCTCATCTAATCGAGAATTACCGCCAGGCGTTATTGCATGGAACGCAGAACATGGGCACACCGGTCCTTACCATGTTGAAGAATTCGCTTATAATGGCGCTTGGTATATCTATTGGCAAGATAGTAATTTCTCTTATGGCAGCCTTCGCAATTGTATTTTTCGACTTTCCATTGAGGGGCTTTTGTTTCTGGAGTATCTTTATCACTCTGATGTTGCCGGTAGAAGTGCGTATTATGCCTACATATAAAGTAGTTGCAGATCTGGGATTGCTGAATAGCTATGCGGGCTTAATTCTGCCAATGATCGTCTCAGCAACTGCTGTATTTTTATTTAGGCAGTTCTTCATGTCAGTACCCAGAGAGATAGCAGAAGCATCGCAGATTGACGGCGCGACTCCCATGCAGTTCTTTAACCATATCCTTGCCCCGATGACACGTACCCCAATCGCTGCAATGTTTGTGATCCAATTTATTTATGGATGGAACCAATACCTGTGGCCATTGCTAATAACCACTAAACCGGAATTCTATACCCTGCTAATTGGCATAAACCGAATGATGTCTGGTGCAGACGTCCAAATCGAATGGCAGATAGTGATGGCGACCACTATGCTAGCCATGCTTCCTCCGGTCATAGTCGTAGTGCTCATGCAGAAACAGTTCATAGCGGGCATGACCGAAACAGAGAAGTAATCTCAGAGGAATTACTTAGTCAACACGATATGGCAAACCAGATATATTCCTAAGAATAACAAAGGGCTGCCCTAGATTGATCTGGACAGCCCTTTTGATTTTTTATCCTCCGAATGCTCTGACGCCGATTTCAAAGCATTCCAAAATAATTAACAGCATTCTCCCAACAAATGCCACGCACAAGCTGTTCTGTATAGAGTGGATTATCCGGCAGCTCTCCAGCTTCGACCCATTCTCCGATTATATTGCATAGAAGCCTACGAAAGTATTCATGCCTTGGAAAGGACATAAAGGAGCGAGAATCTGTGAGCATTCCAACCCACGCACCTAGTAATCCGACTCCGGCATACTCCTTCATATGGCGTTCCATACCATCCTTCTGGTCATTGAACCACCAGGCTGCGCCTAGCTGAACCTTTCCGGCGACCTGTGGCGAACTAATCTCAGGAGCGGTGCCTGCAAAGCTACCCGCAAGTACAGCCAGAGGATTATGTTTTGAAGGGTCTAGCGAATAAAGAATGGTCTTCGGAAGATTTCCTTCTCTCTCTAATGTCTCAAGCAAAGAAGCAAGAGGAGCAATAATAGGCGCATCGGAAGTGCAATCTCCACCCACATCCGGACCAAACACCCTATTCAATCCTGGATTTATATTCCTGAGAGCTCCTATATGTAGCTGCATTGTCCATCCCTTTTTTGCATTTAGCCTGCCAAAATGCAAAAGCAGTGCAGTTTCAAGCTTTGCGCGCTCTATCTGCGATAGCGCTATTCGACTTCGGCCTTTCTTTACAATGGAATCAAGCTCGGTATCGATGGCTTGCACAAAAGGCGGAACAAGAAGAGCATGATCGGAGAGTCTACTTCCCATAGAGTGAAAGTAAGCATGCCGACTGGCCAAAGCATCCGCAAGACTTGCAAAAGAATCAATTTCTATGCCAGCCGCTTCGCCAAGCGAATCGATATAGACATTCCAAGTCTCGATATCCTCGGTTTTCATGGCCTTGTCGGGACGAAAAGCGGGCAATATCTTGGTCTTGAACGAAGATCCCGATAGTTGCTCCTCTGCAATNNACCTTAAAGTGTTCCAGGAGAGAACGCGGGCTAATGCTCTTTTCGGAAAGAATTCGATTTGCCTTTTCTCTTATACTCAATGCACTTTGCGGTGTGAGCACTTCATCGATTTCGAATATTCTTTTGAGCTCTAGATGAGACCACTGGACAAGAGGATTGCCAGCTGCCTTAGTGAGAGCGCCAGCATAAGCAAGGAATTTTTCATCCCAAGCTCCGGCACCTGCACAGAGCGATTCAGGCGCACCGTTTGCCCTCATTATGCGCCATTTGTAGTGGTCTCCTTCCAACCAAATCTTGGCTAAATCATCGAAGGGCTTGTCTTCTGCAATGGCTTTAGGCGACAAGTGGCAATGATAATCGAAGATTGGTAAATCTCGTGCAATCTCGAAAAAGAGCCGCTTTGCAGTCTCATTCTTCAAAAGAAAATCCTCATCGAGAAAATCAGCCATATGACTCCCCCTTTTATTTTGCCGTTTAAATTACCGTCGATTGAGATATTACAGATTGAAGTATTGTAGATCTAAATGTTGTCGATGAGGAATCCTCCATCAATGGGAATGCTCACTCCCGTTACAAAACCAGATGCCTTCGAACTTGCGAGGTATAACGCAGTTCCCCAAAGCTCTTCGTATTCTCCAAAACGGCCAAATGGCGTGCGTGCAATTATCGCTTTACCTCTCGGCGTTAGATCGCCTGTCTCTTCATCTATTAGAAGGGCACGGTTCTGATTACCAATAAAGAACCCAGGAGCAATTGCATTGACTCGAATGCCATAAGGAGCAAACTCCTTTGCCAGTCCTTGTGTTAGATTCAGCACGCCCGCCTTTGCTGCATCGTATGCCCAGGTGTCGGACAGAGGCTTGTAGCTTGTCATCGAAGTCATGTTGATCATACAGCCCTTTATGCCTGCAGCGATCCATCGCTTTGCAAAGACCTTCGATGGTATGACCAAACCTGCCATAAGGTTGAGCTTTAGCACTTCCTCGAAGATTTTTTCATCCAATTCAACAAATTTCGATCTCCCAATATTTCCACCAACGCCGTTGAGAAGAATATCAGGTAAGCCAAAACTATGGATTGTTTGTTCCAAGGCCTGTTCGCAAGCGTCTGTAGAGCCAGTATCGACCGTGATACCAATGACATCAGAGCAATCTATAGGCAAATCAGCTTGCTTTCTGACCATCCTAGCGGCATCTTCCATGGGATGATGCGTTCCACGGCCCCAAAGAACTACTTTTGCTTTAGCCTTGGCAAAGGCAACAGCGATATAAGAGGGTAGCATGCCTCCTCCACCCGTTACTACAGCAATTTTGCCTTCCAGACTGAACATCGATTCAATAAACGACATCGACAACTCCTTATATTTCAATATAAACTAAAGCTTTACCGAAGTATTCCACTTTACTGGCCAGGCATTATGAGATTAGGCAGAAACATCGTAATCTCAGGAACATAGGTTACTAAGAACAGTGTTGCAATCATTGCAATATAGAATGGAATCATCGCCTTCGTAGCTTTTTCTATTGATATCTTGCCAATTGCACATCCCACAAAAAGGGCAGAGCCAACGGGCGGCGTACATAAGCCTATGGCCAGATTGATCATCAACATTATTCCGAAATGGATAGGCGACATTCCAAATTTACCAATCAATACAGGATACAATATTGGCGTGACAATGAGAATTAGTGGCGCCATATCCATAATCATTCCGAGGAAGAGAAGAAGCACATTGACAAGAAAGAGCAATAGATACTTGTTGTCCGTGATAGAAAGCAAAACCTCAGTGGCCATGGCAGGAATTCGCAAGTAGGCCATGAGCCAAGAAAAAGAACTGGCCGTAGCAATGAGAGTCATGACCATTGTGAGCGTCTTGAGAGTACTGTAGAGAATGCTTCTGAATTCTCTGAGTGGAATCTGCTTATATACAAAGAATGTAATAATAAATGCATAGACTGCGGCAACCGCAGCAGACTCTGTTGCGGTAAAAACACCCGCAACAACACCTACAATTATGATCACGGCTACTAACAATCCCCAAAAAGCATCGATAGCAATCTTCATGCCTTCCTTAAAGGAATACTTTCTCCCCTTGGGATAGTTTCTTCTTACCGCAATGGAATACACAATAACTGCAAGCGAAATACCGAGTAAAATACCGGGAATATAGCCTCCAAGGAAAAGCCTCCCTACAGACACACCTCCTGCGGCCACCGAATAGATGATCATATTGTGGCTCGGAGGGATTATTATACCCTGAGTTGCGCTCGTAACAGTGATAGCAACCGAAAAGTCGTTGTCGTAGCCATTCTTGGTCATCATGGGAATGATAATGACTCCGGTTGAGGCAACATCGGCTACCGCTGAGCCCGAGATGCCTCCAAACAACATGCTATCTACTACATTGACCATGCCAAGACCTCCGCGAACTCTTCCTACCAGGACATTCGCGAGGTTTATGATTTTTTCCGCAATGCCTCCCCTTGCCATCATCTCGCCAGCNNGGTATATGCAGGTAGATGGCGGTTGCGATAGAGGCTGCGGCAAGCGAAAAAGTAATGGGTACTCTCAACAGAAGCAGAAGGACAAACCCTCCCATGAGTATTATCGTTGGAATAGTCACATCCATAGCCCTAGCTCCTCAATACGTCCCTGATTCTTATGCCTTGACCAGAAAAGTATGCTTCTAATTTCTCATCGAACATGTTGAACCCGAAAACATGAAAAACAGCTTCAACAATTGCCACAAAGCCTGAAAGCGGCAAAACAAGGTAGAGGATTCCTGCCGGCAGCATAGTTGCGGGCATAACGGAACTCATAGTAAATCTTACTAACTTGCTTCCATATATAATCATAACCGCGCCGATAAATATGTAGATGATGTCCGTTAAAATATCCAGAGCGCGATTTAGAGAGGCGGAGATTTTTTCGCGGTTGGCGAGATTTATGGAAAAATGCAGGCGGTACTTTACTCCAAGCCCCAAAGAAAGGAAAATAAACCAGACTTCCAGCACAAGCGCAACCTCTTCCGACCAATAGATACCGCTGTTAAACACATAGCGCAGAACCACGTTTACAAATACCAATAAGAGCATCGCCACAATCATGATCATTGATAGATTTATAAGTAGAATGTGAATCAATGTAACTGCGGAGACAATGAATTTTTTCATGATAAACCTCAGCTTATAGGCATAGAAAACTATATCGAAATGCGCGCAAAGCTACATCTATGCTCGACAAACCCTGATGTCTAACCTTGCGCGCATCTCGACTGTTTCACCAGCGGAATTCGATGTTTACTTTACCGCGCGAATTCTAGCAACAAGATCTTGAATCTCTTTTGATTGCTGCTTGTACATAGGCTCCACCGCCTTCATCCATTCTGTCTTGTCGGGTATAGGGATGATGGTGCAACCTGCAGCCTTGACCTTATCCATCGAAACCTTGACATAAGCATCCCATTGACCGCGCTGATAATCGATAGCATCCATAGCGGCCTGCTTAATTAAATCCTGATCGGCTTTCGATAATCTCCCTAAAGAAATCTTCGAACCAATAATGATCTCCGGGACCATGGTATGCTCATCCAGAGTATAGTATTTTGCTACCTCATAATGACTTGCAGAATAATATGATGGCGGGTTGTTCTCTGCTCCATCGACAACTCCTGTCTGCAGACCAGAATATACCTCGCCATAAGGCATTGGTGTTGGTATTGCGCCGAACGAACGCACTAGCCCCAGCATTAGCTCGCTCTCTTGCACCCTGATCTTCATTCCTTTCAGATCCGAAGGCGCATATACCGGCTTTTTGCTATTGTAAAAACTCCTCGCTCCTGCTTCGAACCATCCAAGACCAATGAAGCCAAAAGGTTCGAGGCTTGCAAGAAGCTCCATGCCAATATTGCCCTTCAATACTTTCCACATATGATCAGAGTCTCTGTAAAGGTAAGGCATCTGGAACGCATTGAGTTTTGGAACAAATGCAGCGACAGGGCTTATAGATACGCGAGTCATGTCTATGGCTCCAAACTGCACCTGCTCGATCACAGCCTTTTCCTCGCCGAGCTGAGAACCGGGATAGACTTCAACTATAATCCGACCATTTGAGCGTTCCTTTACAAGGCGAGCAAATTCCTCATCGCCCATTTCTGTGGGGTAGCCTTTGGGGTGAGTTTCGGCAAGCCTCAATACAATCGGCTTGGCTTGAGCAAACAACATTGATGGCAAGAGAATGAGCAACAAGGCAAGCGCAATAATACCGAATTTTTTCATACGCACAACCTCCTTGAGAATTCAATCTTTTGCAGATATTAGAGATATACCTGCAACTCATTATTATAAGAAGCACTTTTTAGCTTTTTGTCTGGTAATTCCGTGCTGATTATTAGCAATATGGTGCTTGAGAAGAACCTAGTTAGATCTAGATTGGAATTGTTCTATATAGCGAGATGGCGAGATACCTTCGATTTTGGTAAATACTTTTGTGAAATAACTTTGATCGCGGAAGCCAACGAGAAATGAGGTCACTTTTACGGAAATGCCATTCAAAAGCAGGCTTTTCGCTCGTGCTATTCGGATTCTAGAGAGGATCTCCCCAAAACTAATCCCCGTCTCCTTCATAAGTAGGCGAGAAAGATGGGAAGGACTTATATTGATGGCTTTAGCCAAATCCTTGAGACCGATGTTCTCCATGAAATGATCCTCGATCCACAACAATGCAANNTTCTACAGAGCTAAGATTGAAAGCGGTTGTAGCCATCCTCAGGGCTATCGATGCCGAACGATAGTCCGCTGCACTGATACCTATCCTAAGCGTTTTAGCTCCTGCATCTCGACAGCGGCAAAGGAAGCGCCCAATGCTTTGGTCTTCAAAATGCTCACTGTATCTATACAAAAAGAGCTCTTGGAAAATCTTATTGCCCTCTTCTTTTTGTATCTCATGGGGGATGATGATCAATACATTAATTATGGGATCCGGCATTTGCTCATCTGCCATTGCTTCCATTCTCAACCCTCTGGGTGATATGAATAACATTGGATTGGCTTTTGCAAGCCCGATATCGGACAGTAGAAATTTCTCAGCAAGAACAGGGAAGGTTCTTTGGAATTCACATGACGCCAAAGATAATACATCGTCAGACGAGAATTTTTTCATCCCTGCGACTAGAGCTATGCAGAGCCAAGTCTCGCTTCCCGTCTCCAGCTTTACTAGCTGTCGGATGATCTCGGTATCCATTATGTTTTCGCTCAGAGATGCACAGACTTTTGATTGGAGAAAGTCCTTCAATCCAGCCGTTACGCGCTTTGCTTCCGCCTGCCTCTCCTCTTCCGCCTTCCGAGCCTTTATCTCGCGAAGCGCTAGAAATAAAGCATTATGGACTTCAGCCGTCGATGCCGGCTTAAGAAGATATTCTATAACACCATATCTCAAGGCCTGGCGAGCATAGGAAAAATAGTCATAGGCTGTCACCATTATGATTACTGGCGGGTTGGAAAGAAATGATAGCTTTTCCGCAACCTTAAGCCCATCAACGCCTGGCATATGTATATCGAGAAATACGATGTCGACCTTCTGCGATTGTAGGATATCCAAGGCTTCTATCCCGTTTGAAGCTTCCATTACATCTGGAATCTCATTTGATGGTATGGAATTCAAAATACGGATCATGGCTCTTCTTTCGAGTTCTTCATCATCAGCAACCAGAATTCGAATCATCCCACCTTTTCCCCCAAGGGCAGAGTAATTCGCACAAGAGTGCCCTTCTCTTTTCTCGAGTTTATCTCGAAGCGGCAGCTATCTCCATAGAGAATTCCAAAGCGTGTCGCAATATTTGCAAGGCCTATGCTCCTTCCTTCCAGCAGTTCCTCTTCATTGACATCATTTTCCTCACTGAAAGGAATTTCTGCGACCTGAGGAAGGTTGATTTGGTCAAAGCTCTGCACTTGAAGAGAAGCCGCAATCTTTGCTCGAACATCAGCAAGGCGTTCTTTCGACATGCCAATGCCATTATCCAAGAACCACAATACAAGCCCTTCCTTGCGTTTCTGTGCCTTAATCGATATGAAGCCACCGCTGACCTTTGGCTCTAGCGCATGTCTAACTGAGTTTTCTACGATCGGTTGGATCATCAGACGTGGAACCCTAGTTTTGCGCAAAGACCGCGGTACATCTATATTCCATTGAAGCCTATCTCCAAAACGCACCTGCTGGAACTCGAGATAAGCTTGCGCTATTACAAGCTCCTCATCCAATGTAGAAAGCGCCCCGCTATCCTTTATGGTTGCGCGCAATAATGTCGCCAGGCAAATTGCAAGAGATTCGGTTCTGGGAGCATTTTCTAAAAGCGCGCTACGAGCAATGGTATTCAAGGCATTGAACAAGAAGTGTGGTTTCATCTGTTCCTGAAGGTTTAAAAACTGAGCCTCACGAAGTGCTTTGCCCATGCTCACAAGAGCAAGCTCCTCTTCGTGCAGCAACCTTTCGAGTTCTGACTTTTCCTTGAGTCCTTCCACATACTCCCTGATGCTCATTGCCATTGTCGCAAAAGAACGTGTCAGAGTCTCTACTTCATCGCCCGTATGCACTTCTACAATACCCGCATCCAGATCGCCCTTGGCAAGCTTTTCAGCTTCTTTTGCCAGCCTTCGCAGAGGTGCGGTAATTGCTTGAGTTACAAAAAGAATGACCCCTATGGCAATGGCGCTTGCAAAAATCATGGAGAAGAAAATAGTCCGATTCAGGATCTCCGCCTTATGTGAGAGACTGACATAGGTCTCTTCGCCATTTTTCATAAGCTCGGAGAGCATTCTGTTGAGATATATATCTATATAACCATGAATCCGGCTTGCATTGACAAAGACCTGATAATAGTCTGGCGAATTCCCGGCTCTCAGCCCAACTGCCCGTGAGACTAAAGGGAAATAGGCATCTAGACCATAGCCGGTTGCCCGCACCTCGAACTCAACATATATCGAAATATCTGCAATTGGAAGAAGCTCGACATACTGTGAATTCAAGAGCAATATACCATCATAGATAGAGTTGATTTCTACCGAAGCTGGTTCACGAAGATATCGATCCGCCTGAGCATGAAATGAGTTTAGATTGAGCCTGAATCTATGCACAAGCAGATAATTTGAAAGATTCTTGCTATATTCGCGCGATAGATTCATCGATTCATTCTGCATGACAAGCGCAAGCACCAGAAAAAAGATAATGATGATCCCAAAGCATATGAGGATCTTTCCCATAATGCCAGGGCGATGAAAGCCAAGCCCGCCCTTCGAAGGAAAATCAGCCGAAGATGATCGGCGCGAGATGACGTGCATATAGATTATACCTTACGTTGCGAGAAACAGATTCGCGGCATTCTTCGAGAGCATCCAGATATTCTCTACCCATTTCGGCTGCGATTTTGAATCCCACATGCATAAGTTGTCTCATGCTAGGCTGCATCGTCGATGAATTTGGCTCATGACGCAAAGCAGCAACAAAAGTATCCGAATCCCAACCGGCCACCATTTTGGGGCTGGGTAGCATCTGGGCATCGATTTCGACGACATTGGCATAGGGAGCCGTAAGTTCTTCAATTCGAAGATAGGCCTGCTCATATACGCTCTTTGCAACCGAAAGGCCTTTGCCTCCTGCTTCGGCAAGGCCAACAATCTCTTCGAGCCAGGTAGTGCCTGCGGTCTTGAGATGAACACCCACTTCAAGCCTTGCAGTTATATCATGGATTCCCTTGTAAAGTTTGAACTTATCACTGCCAGAATGAACTGACAGCTTTAGGCCTTTCGGAAGATTAAGATATTCGGAAGCCCATAAAAGGACTTTAGCTTCGTCTTCGAAAGCATGGAAGAATTCTGTCGCATCTCCGATATAATCGACGCCCTTTAGGAATTTGCCCGGAAAGCGAGGAGCAAGAGTCGAGATCGGTATTTTTTCGGCATCCACTGCAACAAGAATTGCGGCAATTTGTGCTGCAGTCTGCGGTTTATCAGTTTCGTCCATAGATAGTTCCACAACAAAAGAACCTTCAGGTTTATGTTCGGCGATATGTCGGTAAGTTTTTCCTGCTTCTTCGACGGCCGCTAAGAATTTATCCGCTACGCTCTCTAGATCGGCATGCTCAACTCGGACAGGAACTGAGCTATCTTCCAGCAGAAAAGCCGCTCGATCCAAAAAACATGAGCGCGATTCCAATGAAGCATTCTGTCCTATGCTCTCTGCCACATCGATGGTAAAGAAATTGCAATATGGCAGAAACCAATCGACAGTCTTCATTGTTATATGATCCGCATCTACGAACCACCTTCCGTCCCAACCTGTTTTTTTGATCGATTCCGATGCAGCCTTCTCTTGATCGGCAGGCGTCGAGCCTATCAGTACATGTTCGCGATTACTCTTGTTCCAAACAATGTCGGCTTCTCCTCCTTTGGCTCGCATGTCCTTGAAAGCACCTATCTGAGCCTCTCCTTCGCGACCAAACCGGTCGCCTGTGCCTATCGAAAAGCGAGAAAGTTGCAGCATATGTCCCTCCCGAGATGTTTTCTATATAATGTCGCTTGAAAGAAAGGAACGCAAGCTCTTTTTGAAGGACGGAACAATCATTATGAACATGATGAATATAGCCGAAAAAAGGCGAGAATCTGGCATTGGCCGATTAGAACTCGAACAATTAGTCGATAGAACTATAAAAGAATCAGGTGCGCTCGATGCAAGCAAAATCTTGATAATTCCCCCTGATATCACGAGATTTCACTCTCGGGCGGGCTTGATAACCGACCTATTGGTCGAACAGCTTGGTTCTCGGGTGGCGGCTGTCTTGCCAGCCATAGGTACTCACGCACCCATGACAGAAAATGAGATTGCTCAGATGTACCCTCTTTGCCCAAGAACGCTATTCCGAGTCCATGATTGGCGAAAGGATGTAGTCGAGCTCGGTACGATACCAGAAGAGCGCGTTGCAGAGATTTCTGGCGGCAAGGTCAGATATTACTACCCCATTCAGACAAATAAAATTCTTGCTTTTGGGGATATAGACCTCGTTTTCTCGATAGGACAGGTTGTACCTCATGAGGTCGCTGGAATGGCCAATCATGCGAAGAACATTTTTGTAGGTACCGGAGGAAAGGAAGCAATCGATAAGAGCCACTATCTAGGCGCTACCTGTGGAATGGAGAGCATAATGGGGCGTATAGATACACCGGTTAGAAATCTCTTCGATGACGCTTTAGATCTTTCTAAGACTAGATTGCCTGCAATTGTCTGGATTCTCACTGTTATAGGCACAGCAGGAGACGGATCACTTATGCAGCAAGGATATTTTGCTGGATACGATAGAAAATGCTTCGAAGAGGCCTGTGCCCTATCCGCGGAAATTAACATAGCGCTTTTCGATAAACCGCTTAGAAAAGCGGTGGTCTGGCTAGACCCCAGCGAATATCGTAGTACATGGCTTGGAAACAAATCGATCTATCGCCTAAGGATGGCCATGGCCGATGACAGCGAGCTCATAATTCTTGCGCCCGGACTTCGCAGCTTTGGAGAAGATGCCCAAATCGATGCCGTAATACGAAGCTTTGGCTATAGGCCTTCAGCCGAGATTCAAGGTCTTGTAGCCCGCGAGCCTGCCCTCTCTCAAAACCTTTCGGCTGCTGCCCATCTGATTCATGGCTCCAGCGAAGGCCGCTTCACTATCAGCTACGCCCCTGGCCCAGCCATGACCAGAGAAGAAATAGAATCTGTCGGCTATCGCTATATGGACCTCGAAAAGGCCAAATCTCGTTATCTGCCCGAGGGCAGGCTCGCGGGCGCAGGCTTGTATAGCACTGTGGATGGCGAGGAATACTTTTTTGTTCCAAATCCAGCCCTTGGTCTTTGGTCTACCGCAGAGCGTATGGCCGGTGTCAAAAAGCCTTGATACTCTTGCTCAAGGAATATCAGAAGCTTCAAGAGCTAATCGTGCGCCGCCGGTGC
>MTKX01017641.1_pt1 | contig 12857 bp, 6 predicted proteins | sample 1042771 | NCBI WGS metagenome assembly MTKX01 (sample SAMN06212183, study PRJNA360534) | anaerobic digester metagenome | biome: Wastewater treatment plant; material: sludge; isolation source: anaerobic digester fed with sludge from wastewater treatment plant | place: Denmark: WWTP Randers ... | reverse complement strand
GTGTTGCCGAAGATTACTGGTGCAGTGTGGGTGAATATGGGTGGAGCATTTACGTGTGTCTATTGACATTTGCTACACATTTTATTCAATAATCTCTATTCTAATTTCAACTTGTCTGCGTCCACCAGCATCAAGCCCTCTTATCGTTATAATCCTGATTTCCAGCCTATGCCCTAACGCCAATAAAGTGGCGACTTCCTCGTTATGTTCTCGGGGAATATAGCCCAATTTGGCATGGACTCTTGGCCAATAGATCGCAACTGCATATTCATCATACTCATTTTCAGGTTCGTGTTTCAATTCCAACGTTGTGTCGGTATGCTGGGCAAAAATTTCATCAATCAGTCTCTCGCCATTATAATATTGCCAGCCAGCGATCAACACATAGATTCTGCGGTCAGCAAACAACCTGCGGCTAGGTCTTCGGATTGTGTTCACCCTACGAATTGCTTGGCGGATTGCCAACTCTGGCAAATCGGGGGCTCGCTCATGTAACGAAAAGGGGCTCAATCTCAAAAACCAATTCTCTACCGGATCCCAATCCTCTTGCACCATGGCGCCAACTTCTTGCCGATAAATCTCTCCAAGCCTCCTGGCCAAAAATCTTGAGCGAATTCCTACCGTACAAAAATAGACCGCTTCAGGAGTATCAACGCCATATTTGATCTGCGCGGGTATAGTATTCAGCCAGAAATTGAGGATCGGATTGCCAAATGGCTCTACATGAGTATGTAAAGAAGCGATAACCCAGGGTAGCTTGTAGGTGAACTGTTTAGATATGTAACTTTGACAAGCTTCTGTTCTTAGCTCGATATCCTTTATGCTGCTAAAAAAATTGTCGCGAATCACAGCGAAATCCAACCCTTTTACCCAGTCAAGTAATATCGCATAATGGTTCAATGTTAAGATTGTCTTGAAATATCGAGATGAATAATCTGTTTGTTTGGGTTTTGTTTCCCAAACATTTGCCATGATTGCCTGCAAATCATCAGGTGTTATTACATTTTCAAAACTAAATTCATTTATGGGTAAATCGCCGGTTCGGGCAACAATCTGTGCAGCTACTTGTTCCAAAAAAATATTGGATCGAAAGCCCAATCCTGAAGAATTAAACCTTCTAAGACGTTTTGATTCCAGTTGGCTTGAAACGATCGCAAATTTTACGCCAAGTCGTGTTACAGCGTTTTCGATCTGGTTTGATGGTCCTAATTTGAACAATAAAGTTTGTTGGAGAACTTCTCGAACCGCCTCGATATTGTCATTGGAAGGGTTTACGATAATGCCATCTTCAAAAAGAGTGAATATAAAAATTTGGAAACGGCGTATTTCGTCGGCCATGTCATCAATATCGCGCTGTAGTAAAGTTTCCACATCATTGATAACATCTCCCAATAAGTTTAATTGCGTGATTACTTCATCCTCGCCCCCAAATTCAGTGAGGGTGCTATGTAAAATCAGTGATTCATCAGGCATATCAATTAGGCTGTTGAAATAATCCTTATCGTGATAGCCATCTTGATCTTCCCTATCGAATTCTGGATGCCGGACAACATAAACAGCACCTTCAGTATCAACAAGAGCTCGACCTGCCCGTCCAATAATATTCTTGAAATCCCGCACTGACAGCCTGTTACGATAATATGTCTGAGGATATCCTAGTATAAAAAATTTAACGGGAAGGTTCACACCCTCAGCCAGCGTGGTTGTACAGACTAGTACCCTGATCGCACGACTACGATAAGCCGATTCTATTTCCCCTCTAACATCAGGCGGCAGATCTCCATGGTGAAATGCAACGCCGTAAGGGAGGCTTCTAACCAATGGAAAATCTGGTCCCAATCTGGTATTGATGTAATCTATCAATTTTTGTAATCTGGAATCAGTCACTAGCGGCAAAAATCGTGATAGCATCTCCCCGTTACAAAAACGAATCAGATCCGCCTTTTCTTGAAAATAAACAAGGATTGAGCTTTCTGTTCCAAGCAACTGTACAAGTCGCAAACAACGTTCGTATCTGTTTTCTGTCTCTCGAAAGACTCTCTTGAAATTTTGGTCAACTGCAAACCTTAAACCATATAAACCATCTATTTGCCTTTGGGCGGATCCCATTCGATACTTGAATGTCAAGCACGCGATTTGATCCCAATAATAACGATTCCCACTATCATCTTCTTCTATTGGTCTACGCCACACGGGGTTTGGTTTTACATAATGCAGAACGCCCAATAACTGTCTGGTTGGAGACCAGTTGCTCGAAAGAACAGGGGAAACATTCCCTTGCCCGAGCCAAAGCCGAATAGCTGTATGCTGCGAACCCGCAATTACAGCGCTCATGAACACCATTTTGGTATTCACAATATCCGGCTTCAAAAGAAGCCAGGTGATTAGCGTTTCAAGAAGCCATCCACGTTCGCCTTCTCCAACCTTATGTGTTTCATCGAAAATGATCAGTGAGACGTTGCTAACGAACGGATCCCGTTTTCTGAATAGGTAATCCAGCTTCTCTGGTGTTAAAATAGCAACGTTAATTTTCGCTAAATATGCTTCCTCAAACTCACTAATTTCAAATGAACCAACTACGCTGGCCACTTTGTAGCCAAGAAATCGCAGGCGATAGTGAAGTTTTGACTCCACCTCATCAACTAATGCCCTGCTTGGCGCCACATAGATACATTTAGCATCTGGGTAGCGCTCCAATGCTCTTACGATTAGCATTTCCGCAATAAGGGTCTTGCCGGCGCTGGTCGGCATGGTTACCAATGCTCGCTTGATATTATCTGAAAGGATATTGCCCTTGTTGCCATCCTGCAAATCTACACCCTCAAGGGCTTCTATTTGCGAATCCCACAATTCATGAACAGAATTCCACGGAAACCGAGTAAGGATTGAGATGTATTCTGGCGAAAAGTGCTGCCGCTGCAGGACGCGCCACGACGAACGCTGCTCCATTCTGCCAACACAGTTTAGCAATCTGGAAGCCAGCCAGTGTTCCGTTAGCATTTCATGGTTTAGAGCCAAATCCCTTGCTCTATGGATATTTTCATAACACTCTGCAATAGCAAGTTCCTCACCGCTGATCATGAAATCAGCGAATCTTCCCCCGGCTTGGCACATGTACGCCCAGAATGATGCCTCCTCAAAAATAATGTGTTCAGGCCCTATCCCTTGTATTGCTGATAAGAAGCTCGACTTATTCTGTGACAACCAGAAAAACTGTCTACCTAATAAGCCAAAGACCAGATTCATACCAAGCTCATCGCAGTGGGCAATAAAGTGATCTGGGTCAGATGGTAATAAATCCTCATTGAACTGCAATTTTGCCAGAACCGATGAATTGGCTTGGTAACGCGATAAGGTATAAGCTATCGATGCGTTTAAATTACAAACTCTACTAGTGTCTCCGTCCTGCCGAGCCGCTGCATAGCGTCCAAGAAGTTCAAAGACTAAACCGGAAATCGCCAGACCATCTTCGATCACAGAGCTGGGCAACCTGGCTTGTCTGCCAGAATAAGACAAAGCAGTGATCAGGTAATATGCAACATTCCACAAAATCCCTTGGTCCGCAACCGTGGGTAAATCTTGCTTGAAACGGAATTCCTCGTATGCAAAGTGCAGTTCAGTGATTAAATCCTGAACTTGAGTGTAATCATCGGTAATGCCGATTGCACTTAAACCTTGCTGTAACTTCTCTATGGATGCAATTTTGTCCATATCCCGATTCTTACTTTTTCGACCACATCTTCAAGATCGCCAACATAACATAAGCGCGCTTGCCGACATTCAGGGAGATCTGCCAGAATGCCTATAAATTTATCTCTAAAGCCTGAAAAGGCATTCTGATGTAGGGCGTTATTCGGGCTCAGTAACACGCACCCCCCAAATCTCTTTTTGAGGGTTGGCGGATTCATGTAAAAATCATCAATCATCCCATCTATGAATGGCCCCAATACCGGATGATCTTTCAACCTATGGTCAAGATTATCAACAGTATCAGCAAATGATTTGGGTGTTTCATACAGGTGTTGACTATAGATTTTCGATTCATAATTGGACAGATATGCGACATCTGTCGTGGCTTTGCATTCCCAAACTGTATAGTGTAAAGAGGCAGGATCACCCATATCGCCTGCTATTTCTAGTGAGTCAATCCCCTCACTTTTAGAGTACGGCTTAGGTTTTTCAGGGCACGATGATATCCTGAGTCTGTTCAGTTGGGTTTGAATAATATAAAGAAACAGTTCGCCAATGTGGCCCTGCAAAGCAGTGGGATCATAGACAGGAGCCGCCCCCCGCTTTGTTGCCCTGGTGCTAACAAAACCTTTCCAAAAAGTATTCTGGTATCTAAGCTTTAATTCGGGCGGTATTGGAGTGCTATTCTTCCAGTAGGTTAGCCACTGCGGATAATCATTTCCCAGTCTTAATCTCGCAATCACCATGCATAATTCATCAATCAGGGCTTGATATTCTGCAGGTGAGATACCGCTCTTCAATATCAAATCATAACGAACGATATCAGGGTTTATCGTGACGCAAGTAATATCAAACCAACGATCAAGCGGCGGGAACTTATCCATAATCTCAAGAGCCTAATACTTCTCTCAGCCGTTCTGCGCTCCATACTTTTTCTGCTAGCAGGACATACAATTCTTGCCGAGCATCCAAATCGGCTTTCTTGAAATGTTCATGCGCTCGAAATGGCAGCTTGCTCGTTTCCACAAAACGCAAAAAGCCAGGATTGTGCTCATACCCGCGCGGATGGAGAGATTGGGCGAGAAGATTCTGACCATAATAGTGTTCAAGCTTGCCTTCTTTACCTTCATAGGGCAGATCACCATAACTGGCGTTGAACGATTTGGGGAGTAGAAGCAAGCCACCTATACGGTTACGGTAATCCGCAAAATCGTTCGGGTGAGAAAATTCATCTGTATGGTCTTCAGCGTGATTGGCCCAAATATGTTCAACTTCGTAACGGATCTTGCCGTTACTGATATATTCCACATACCTTGAAGAAAGGCCAGATTGGCGTTCCAGATAATCCGTCATACGTGCCAACAAGCGGTGAACCATGTAGCGGTTCATTTTGTGCATGCTGAAGCGTTCATTTACAAAACCATCTTCATTTTCGAGACGCTTGATGAGCAGATCGGCAAGCTCCTCTGGCGATTTGCCACGTGCATCTCTCATGATCAGGAACATGGCGTACTGCATTGTGGAGTATGAAATACTATGCCAGTTCCACAGCCGGCGCACCAGTAGATTTTCAATGAACCCGGCTACAATTCGTATCTTGCGTGCAATCGTGATCTCATCATCGCCTGGTTTAAGCGGAGCCAAAAGAATGGGGTATTGGAGCGTGAACCCGAGTTGGGCAATATGGAACAGGTCTTCGTAGCCTGGGGTGTACTCAAATGAGGCAGTTCGGATGAGCTTGTACTGACGAGCGTAGAATTTCATCTCGCGCTCGATGAACTGGTAGAAGTCATCGCTGCATTTAAGCCCCATTGTTTCTTTATGGTCACGCACCCAGCGGTGGAATTCCGTCCCTAAACGATCAAAATCTTGCGGTTTGGCGTGCTTTTTACGTTCACGGATGGAACTGGCATATTGGCTGCGTAGCCAAGCCTTCAAGAAATCTGCTGCCTCATCGTTGTTGATCTCAGCTAACTCTTGAACACATACCTTCCAGGTTTGTGCGGCGGTCGTGCGTTTGGATTCATCTGTGATGTTTGCCAGCAAATACCCTTTGAGCATATCTGTTGGCGAAAGCGACAAGCCGCGATCGTTCATTGTCTCAAAAATGGTATAGGCATCATCATCATTATAGGCAGTAATCTCTACCAGATGGACATTTTCAATCAGCCAATCAAGAAAATAGGGCAGCGTGTCATCCTTAATATCGTCAGGAAAATGCGCTTCAATGTCGCGGTAGCGGGCGAGAATGTTACGAATGGATTCCGGTTTCTCCGATGCATCAAAATCCATTTCCATGAACAGCGCTTCCATCACACCCTGGCGCTCCGGCACATCCATGTTGAAGGATTTTTTCCCATAACGTACCGAGAAGATCATATCGGCGATTTCCACTTTCTCAGAGCGGTCACGCTGAATGTTGTGCAAGAAAATCAGCAGCAAGGTCAGTGTGGTCAGGCGTTGCTGACCGTCAATGATAAATTTTTGTCCTCTCTTGTTGCTGATGACTACTGAGCCAAGAAAATAATGCCCGTAGTTGGCCACTGCATCGCGTGGATTGTTATCATCATGATCTTCTAGAAAACGGTTTGTCAGATCATCCAACAATTCTTCGACCTGCTTGGTTTGCCACTTGTACTCGCGCTGATAGTAATCAATGGAGTATTTCATGCCCTTGAGCATCTCGCGAATGGTTTTGGAAACACCGCGAATCTCACGTTGCTCGCGTAGTTCTTTTTCAGTATCCGTCATAATTAATCCTCAAAAAATCAGTTCCCGTATCTACCAGACGAAACCTCGTCTGACGCCTTCCTCTTTGCTTCTTTCAATGCCGCTGCCAGTGCATCCGGCAGTTCTGCGAGCAAAAAATCAATTTCATTAGGCACGCGGCCGTTTACTTTTTCCTTCCGACACAGCTCGTACATATCCTTCTCGGTCAGAATAATCAGCCTCTTTTTTGCCTGTATCATGAGCAAAAATAACATATCTGCCCTGAGTTTTTGTATCTTGGCGGCTGGATTTTTACCGCCGGCCGTAACGCCACTGCTGGTAGAAATATTCGCCACAATCGTATCATCGGCGCTCACGGCATCAAAATCAAAAACGCCACCTGCGGTCAGGCGCAGACGCTCACGCCGAAATTGCTGATTGAATTGTCTGGGCAACCATTCACAACGAACCCAGTCTTCTGCTTCCAGTTGTACTCGTGTATCAGCCATGATAAACCGATCCCCTTTTTACGAAATCATTCTTCGTAATCTTCAATAATTTCAATGTCTTCCGGCAATTCTGGTAAGCGTGAAATCCAATGCTCATGGTCTTTTAGCGGGCAATGCACAAGTAACGCGTTATCTTCCTTAGGATCAAGCACAAGAATGTAATGATCTTTGTTGATGGGGTAGCCTCTTGAAACATCATTCTCATCATACCGGTAAACGTCCACGCCGCCAACCGCCCCGCTGTATGTGCTGCCATTCATTTCCACAATCCCGGGATCGATATGGGTCCCACTGGCAAGGATGAATTCCACCTTATCTTCAGGGATGCCTCGTATCCAATTGGGTATCCCTTCACCAGATAGCATAACAGGCACCCAGCTACGGTTCGCCACTTTGTCAAATTCCTTTTTGGACATATGCTTAATTTTAGGAGCCATCACCTCACCTTCTTCCAATCCACACTCTTTCCACCGTGTTTTTCCTGTTCGTGGTTTCCCTTCTCAAATCCCATCACCATCTTCCCGCAGACTTCGCACTTATATAACCCAAAATCAGTTAATGTCGGCTGATCTGCAGGCGGATCGATCTCTTTTACCACCTTAGCAGGCGGGGTCACCGGTGAATTCGGCTTCGCCGATGCGGGAAGCTGGGTCTGAATTACAGCTGGTCGGCTTTCCGATCTGGGCTGCGCGACGATAATCGTTTCCTGTCTTGTTGAAACTGCAGCACTTTGTGCTGAGTGGCCATCAGGATTGCCAACTTCAACACCCTCTAATCGATCCCAGGCTTCTAGAACCAACCGGCGTGTGCGGTACTCACCATACTGCCGGATTTCCTTGTCTTTCAATACGCGGAAGGTCTCACCTGGAAAATCGGGGCCATACACATCCTGTGGATCAAGTATGTATCGCAGTTCATCACGGTTTAATCTATATAGTTTGGCATAATATGCATCCAGTTCGGACCGTAGCAGGGCACGGCGCTCTTCATCCCAACGGAAGGGTTCGCCAAGATATCCCATATCCTCAGCAAATGAAGTAAGGTCGGAAGAAGTAAAAATTAATTCCAGAACTCTTGGAACGATAAATGAAAAGTCGCTTTTCTCGTATTTATGAGGTTTTATTACTGGTAGTTGTTCAAACACACTAGCATTAAGATGTGTCCCAATAATTTTTTGTCTGGCAAAATAATCGAAAACAATAGAATTGATATTTGCTAAGAATAGTGAGACGGATAATTTATCTTCGTAGTATATATATATATTCCGACAAGTTGTATCACAACCAACAATAGGAAGTATTGTAGAAATTACTGTCCTTTCATTAGTTGCATTAGTTATATCGCGATAACATAAAAGCCATTTATTTGTGGGCTTGCTTTCGAGTCGTTTTCTAACTTCAATTGATCGAGCATAATATTCGGTTTCGATAACGAAAGAGATAGTTTTTAATAATTTTTCTGTTACTTCTTCCCACTCACCATTACTATAATTTGAATATCGATGATTATATTGATGAATAGCCTTACCGCAGTAAAGCCGTGCCCAACCTTCACTTTGGATCTCGGTGCTATCTAATTCATCGTGTTTTCGGAAGAAATCTCCAGGGTCCGAAAGACTCAACATACGTTGAATTGAAATCATCCATGGATTTTCTTTAGTTTCTTCATCAAGAAGAATTCCGGTTTCCTTATAAATTCTGCTTGAGAGTTTGGCATCAACATAATTTAGGAAAATTGGTGGTGCATATGTATTTGGGCTGAAAACTCGTATTTCACTTGCTAGTAAAGATACTTTTTTTCTTAAATCTTGAATATCTCTAATATCCCTACAAAGATAACAAAAATCTATCTTTTTATTTTGCTTATTTTGTTTAGAAATGGTTAGTAAACAGAACCGATACATTCTATGGATTCCAGGAAAAATCCCGAGTTTATTTTCGAAATCATACAGTGAATCGACGTATTGATTCTTGATCAACCAACCAAAGAGATTTGCGTTATATGCATCCATAGAAATAGCAGATGGTACAATTTCACCACCTTTACCGTTTATGTTGAGTAAATATGGTATTAGTTCCACAAAGATCGGGTAAAGATTAATTCTTCCTTCAGAAGATAATGGAAATCTTGAACAAGCTTGGATAAATTTTCGTTTTGCGTAAACACTCCTTTTTGCAGCGGAAAATTCCGAATACAATTGTGGGTTTTGGATCTTGAGATTAGAGATAAGAATCTCTCTCTTTCTATTAGTGGGAGCATGTGCAATTTCAGGAGCAATATTCTCAAAATATTCTTTTTCGCTAAGTTCAACCATATCCCAGGGAGGATTCCCTAAAATGCAATCAAATCCACCTTGTGAAGCAACTTCAGCAAATTCCAATGGCCAGTGAAAGAAAACTTCTGATTGGTGAATTATCTCTATCTGTTCCAATAATCCATTTTGGGTTTGGCTGCCATTTCGCAAGCGGCGTAATTGTCCGTGGGTGGGTGCGACAATCTCCAGAGACCTACCGATTGGTTCTTCAATTTTCCAGAAAAATGCTGCTGTCCATAGGTCGGCAATCTGCCGTTGCATTCGAAATTCATTTGATGCGTTGACTTTCTGATAGGCCTCAGCCTTGGCTTGAACATCAGCGGCGCTGTCTTCGGGCATTGCTTCAACCGTGCGAGTTCGCTCTGTCAGCCATTTGTCCAGATCCTCCCGCGTCCTAACCACGGTCACAAACAACGATTCCTGTCCTTCTCGTTCCTGTTTGTTGCGTTTTTTCAACAATGTGGCTGTAGCCGGATGATCGCCAGGTACTGGATTAAATGCTTCATCCGGCACTTCTAACTCGTCCAAATCCATCTTCGGACCCACTCCCACCAAGCTATTCCCACACTTGATGTGAGCGTCGAGGAAGGAAAGCGGTTTGCCCGGTTCGAGCGATTCAAGCCATAAGTTTACCTTGCACAACTCCACTGCCATTGGATTGATGTCCACACCATAAATACAGTGTCGGATCACATCCCGTAATGCCCGACGGGTCTCGTTAGGTGAAGGTTCGTTATCACCGGCACGCACCTCCGCCAGCTTTCCTGCAATACGGTGCGCTGCCGCAATCAGAAAATGCCCGCTGCCGCAGGCAGGGTCACAGACTTTCAATTCAAGCAGGGCTTGTTCCTGTTGAGCAGCATCCTGTTTTCCCTTCAGGCGATCTTCGATCACCGGATCCAATGCTGAGTCCAACAAAACCTGGATCAAACTGGATGGCGTGTAATAACTCCCTGTTGTTTTCCGTTCGTTCCCGGCAGCGCTGGTTAACTGGAAAGTCCCTGCATCGGTATTCAACAGGGGATGCAGTTCCAGCAATGATTCGTAAACGCTGCCCAGCTCTTCCGGACCCAGGTTGCGATAATCCACTGCCCGACGGGTATTTCCTTCAGTGATGAAAGCCAGTGAACGTACAGAGCTTAATAAAGCCTGGTTATCCAGTTTGGCTTCATTGAGGTCAGCCGTAGAACGGGCATCGAATAAGAATCCACCCAAAGCCGGGATGGCCAGCTCCGGGCAACCTGAATCAGAACCCAGCAAGGTCATCACCAGGCGCAATGCTTCATAGCGGTCGTGGTGCCGGCTGCCGCGTTGTCTTTGAGCTAAAGCCCGCAAACGGGTGGTGGAGTAGTAATTAAGGAATCGCTGCTGGGCTTCTACTGCCGCCCCCGGCAGAAGCAGCAAATCACGGTCTTCAGCGGCAAAGAGGAAAATCAACCGATAAACCAGGCGCAAGAGCTGGCGATAGTAATCCTGGGCGGAAAGGTCGCCATTTTTTAGCCGTTTGCGCAGTTCTCCATTTAACGGGTGCTGCAAAAAACCCTGCCCAAAGCTGACAATGGCTTCTTCCACCCCGCGACGCAGGTCATCCAGCGCACGCGTACCGCTCTCCTGAGCGCTCTTTGACCATTTCTCCAGAAGGCACTCTGTCTGTTTCTCGGGTGTTTCAAAGCGGGATTGATGACATATCAGCCATAATAAGACAAAGTCGGAGTAGAGCTCACCATCAAACATCGATTCAAGGTCAAATTCAATATATGCCTGACGGGTGAGGGTGGCGTTATCCCGTAAGATACGCAGTCCTAACCCATTGGAAATAACACCCCATTGAACATCATCCGATCGGTTGAGGTATTCCTGCATCAGGCTGTGAGGGCTGGTTCGAGCAGCGCCAGCTGCACCTGGGGTGCGTTTATCCAATTCAATTCCACACCCAACTAAATGAAGGGGAACATTTTGCCAGCGATGAGAGATCGGATAAGATTTCCCTTCAATTTCAACTGCTTTTGAAGTGCTCAAACGACCGAAACCCAATTCCTGAAACAAAGGCAGCAGCCAGCGTTCGCGTGTCAATGTAGTGCCTGCATCAGTTGAATCTAACCGACCGCGCGCCACCTGGAATGAACCCCATAATCCGCTTAACCGGTTCCATGAGCGGTTGATTGCTTCATTGAGTTTCTCACCTGGCGAAAGGTGATAACTCTCCGGGTTGAGTCCTTCCAGGTTTTTATCGTTCTCGCTGATACGCTGAAGTAAATCAACAGGGAGCAAGGCTCCCTCGGTATGGATGGTGCTAAATGTGTTTCGATTACGAGTTTGCATAGGTCAGTATCGCTTCCCTTATTAATTAAATTGCTGGCAGGAAAATGTAAATCCCCAAGATATCTGGGGGCAACTGCGGTTCCACCCGATAACGTACATTTCGGGTTCTGGTCGCCAAGCGTACCCGCTGATGTGCTTCCAGCAATTCCTCACCCCGCTGCATGGCAGCTTGATCCAGGTGAGAGCGAAGGAGTTCAAATCCATCGATCACTCTTCCAACAAATTCGGCTGCCTGATCAGCAGCGATATTGCCATCCGGTTGAGCCAAAAGAAGTTTTTCGGCTTCGTTTTCTTCTAACCAAACCGCGCTTTGTGGACTCCCAGAGAAAGCGAGCAGCCGGCAGTCTTCAGCAAGCAGAGGTCTTTCAACGTTATTCTGAGTTTGGATGATGTGATAACGGAATCGCACCAACAGCAATGAAGTACGTTTATCCACTGCTTTGGTACGGATGGCTCCGCAGCGCCGGGCGGCCGGGTAGCGCACTGCATCACCCGAAAGAGGATCGAGGGCCGTCTCAAGAACATGATTTGCAAGCGTTTCCACGAAAGGATGGGTGCGTTGCAGATAGTGTTCATCTTCCTGGACTGGCTGATTGAATCGAAATCTGAATTTCGGATTGGTGAGATCAAACCCTGAAGATTGTGCCAAAACGTCTTTTAGCGCAGAGGATGCCTCTGTCAGGTTCGTGTCCAGAGGATCTGTTCCAGTTGTTTGAGCGCCAAATACTGCCAGAGTCCTGCGGGTGAAATCGGCAACATCCACTCCGGACCCGATAGCAGCCTGAACAGCGTGCAATTCACGGGCGACTTCGTCCACTTTAATTGTTTCTTGCGCAAACAGAGTACGCGAACGTTTTTCGCGTTCTGAGGCGGCTTCCCATTTTCCGTACAGGTCATCTTTTTGCGGTTTGATGTACTCATCGAAACCAGGCAGATAGCCTTGCAAGACATTCGGATTGGATTTCAGAAGCAAGCCTTCGAAGATCGCTTCTACTACTTGTTCTGTATTTACCGGGACTGGCACTGATATGCCTAAAGAGCTGCGAATTGTTCGATGTTTTCGCAGCAATACGTCCAAAACAACTCCGTCGATCTGGTTATCCAAACCATAATAAGTTAATACACGGACAGTTGGACTGGGCTGACCATATCGGTCTATCCGGCCATCGCGTTGTTCGTGTCTAGTGGGATTCCAGGATAGGTCATAATGCAGAATTGCATCAAAATGCTCCTGCAGGTTGATCCCTTCACTCAGGCAGTCCGTTGCAACCAAAACATGTTTTTTGGATTCACACAGCTGTCGTATTGTCTCC
>MTKX01013816.1_pt2 | contig 12859 bp, 10 predicted proteins | sample 1042771 | NCBI WGS metagenome assembly MTKX01 (sample SAMN06212183, study PRJNA360534) | anaerobic digester metagenome | biome: Wastewater treatment plant; material: sludge; isolation source: anaerobic digester fed with sludge from wastewater treatment plant | place: Denmark: WWTP Randers ... | reverse complement strand
CGTTTACGTGAGAAAATTCACGTCGTATGTCGTTACGAGAAGTAATAAGGCGAGCATTTTTAAAAGAGACAGGAAGGTTTTGCGGGGTAATCTGAATTTGTTTTTCTGAGAGGAATATATAAGCATCAGCTGATTTTATGAAAGGGATGTCAGTAAAGTTCAACAGGTTATTCTGGATTTCATAAGAACCCGAAAACGAAATAAACTGCAGAGAATCCATATTGGGCTGCAAGGCAACGAATGTAGGCCCTTTAAGTGTATTTTCTTCGAAAGCGGTTATCAATTCATTTGGTTTTTGAAATGCCATGTATTGTTTTTGAGAATCGAAATCAGGAGATTGAAGTTGCATCTTCTTTTGATTCATATCCCACAGAAACTGGCTGTGATTAGAATAGCAAGAAAAAACCGGGAAATCTATCCGTGCGATGCGTCCTGCATTAAAAACAGCCCGGGCACTGTCGAAATCCACAAATGCGTTGTAATTGACAGCTCGAATGGCAACAGCTTTTTCGTCAGGGGTATTTAGCAAAAATTGGGAGCTATCGGCTTTTAAGGTTCTTCGTCTAAACTGATAAAAATCCGAATTTAAGCTTGCCTTGTCGAAGCCAGCTTTCCCTTGTCCATCGAGACCATCGGGTTTTAGCATAAGGTTTCCTTCAAAAGCCATCATGCCGTTATACATCGAAAAAGGATTCTTAATGCTTTTCAGGTTCATCAAGTCCTTATAGGGATACCAGTCTTCCTTTATTCGTCTTCCTTTTACCGAAGGAATTTCGATGTCTTCGGAAGATTCGGTTATGGAGAATGACAACACAGATGCTTGAGCTCTTTCGGGGAAAAAGACGAAGTCCGTCGAATCGGTTCGATTTGTAGTATCGGTAATTGAAATGCTTTGGAGGTAGTTAAGCTGGCCATCGCCGCGAAATCCCTGATGGCTAAGGTCGAGGCGGCCTGCAAACCATCCTTTGGGCTGGCCGCCATGCAAGTAAATAGCCTCACCCGATTTACCTGTATGTATATCTATTCCAAGGCTGTAATCAGGTCGAATGATTAAAGGTTCTTCCATAACCTTGAAAATATTGGCCGAGTATAAGGTACCTTTCAAATTCAGGCTATCCAGATAATAATTATCGAGGTTGTTGAGCAAAAAGGGTTTTACTTTATAATAGAAACTTTTGTGAGGATATTGGGTTTTGTATCTNNATACGAAGGTGTGGAATCGGTTTTAAAAACCGGATAAGGGATCTTAAGGTTTTTACGCCCTGATTTGTTTTGAGGATGATCTATCTGCAAGGTGCCCGATACCTGTTCGATTTGAGATTCTATCTTCACTAGTTTCGGGTTGATTTTTCCGGTTTTAGATGATTTAGGAATATCGATAGCCATGAACTGGATAGAATCAATTTCGGGCAGTCGTAGCTGGAATTCCCCATATAAGAATAAATTTCGTCGGTTGCTGTAAAAATCGAAATAACCGGCTTTTGTTCTGCCGCTAAATGCGAAATTACGGTTCTCTTTCAGAGTGATCGTATAATTATAGGGAGTAACCATTACTTTTTGAGAATCGGAAAGTATCACCTGATCGACACTAAAAACCTGCAAATCGAGATTGTGGAGATTCAATATTGCGTTGGTATCGGTTTTACTCGATAGGATGACAAGGTTGTCGAAATCAATATCCCCATAATAAGAATCGACCCAATGAAAAAGTTTTTGACGGAGTATAATTTCTTTTTGTTCAAAGTCGTAGAGTAAAAATCCTCTGGCGGCCATTTGAAGAGCGAGACGCTCGGCTTGATCGGCCGAAAGATGAATGGCACTTGCATACTCATTCAATCCGAATTGTGATTTATGAAGTTGTTTAGCAAGTTGATACAGACGTATGAGAGGGTTTACGGGGTCTATGCCCTGAAGGGTTCTAAAATCTTCTCCCCTGAAATAATTTTCTGAGATAAAAACGGCATCATTTTCTCGCACAAGTCCGGCTCCTTTTTTAAAAATCATGAGCGAATCATCGATATTCCATAAAAGTGTATTAGCCTGAATTTCCATTCTTTGATAGGAGCTAAAAAAGGGCAAAGATGATAGAATGCTATTGCCTTGATAAAGATTCAATTGTCGTTTGTTCTCGTCATAAACAAATGAAATGGCGGGATGAAAGATAGAATCGAACCGATATCGAATAGTCGCATTGGCGTCGAGAGCCGATATAAAAGGATTTTTGCAAAAGAATTGCTGAGATTTTATGACGACTCTATTTTTCTGTGGAGTATAAAAAAAAAGCCGGGCTGGTCTTCCGGATTCACCAATTCCGTTAAGCTGGTGGGTCTCTAATTTTACCCCCCCTTCAAAATCGACATTCTGAGAAATTCCGGGGATTTTAATATTCCGATCATAAGATACAAAACGCGGCAAACCAGGTTTATTACCAGGTTTGAAATTATCTTCGAATTTCCCCATTACTCCCGAAGGGAAATAGGTTTTATGATACAACATCGCCGAATCGGCCTGGATATCAGTCCCTTGTAGAAATATTCCATATCGGTCGAACTCAACATAAACAGAATCAGATGGTATATTGTTATTTACCCAGGGAGTTTGTCCACCCACACCTTTCCATTCGCGTGAAAAGGGATCATAAATGCCTAAAGTCTGGTAAATTTTACGCCGTGAAGAACCCATCTGGCAAATCAGGTCGATGTCTTTAAATTTGAAACGAGGTGTTGGATAATTAATGATTTCGAATCGTATTTGACTGACTTTCCAATTGATGTTCTTATAGCGGCTAAGCAAGCTATCTCGAAGCAAGGAATTGGAAATGTGATAAAAATCGTTCAATTGAGAAGGACCGGGCTGATCAAGAAGATAAGAAACTCCATCAAGGAATGGTTTTACCTGCCCCTGCTCAGCATTGAGAATGGCAAGATTTACGATAGTCGTAAGAAAAGGAGCAATATGTTCATAAGGCTTCAAGCGTCGTTCCAACATCTTTTCGACCAGAGAATTCACTTGTGGGATCATTTCATCGAGTTCGTAATGTGATTGCCAATTTGCCTTTAACTCGTTTACAAATACCTGACCCGAAAAAATTACCTCTTTATCTTTGTTTTTCAGTTCGATCTTCGAAAAAAGCGCATCCACTCGCAACCAGAAGGCTTCCTGTTCATTTAGTTGAGGAAACAGACAAAGTGATTGGAAGAACAATAACGTAACCAGGAAAACTATTCTTTTCATCTTATTAATCTAAGGCTTACAATTCATTCAAACAAATTTACATGATAATTTCCAATCGGCACCCCGACGGATAAAAATTCGCTTTTATCGAGAATGGGGAAGAGTGAGTAAAAAGTTAAAAGTTGTCAATGCTTGAATAACAATGACGGTTTTTGAGCCAATTATGGGTAAAGCGAGAAGAAAATGCCACTTGCCATCTTCTCTAAAAGCTGTAAGCTGATAGCCAATAAACAATGATCCATCTTCGGATTCATGGGAAGAAATAATCATTTGCCTTAATATGATCCATAAGGATGAGAGATTCGAGGATAAAATTGGTGAAGGACTTCTTTTTTTATAGGTTTTTCGATACGAAAGATAAGTTTCCAATCATTAAGGCAGAGTTTTCAAATAAACAGCAGCCAGCCAACTGTTTCTTGCTTTTATTCGGCAAGATGCGAGGCCTACTCGGTGAAAAGCATCATCTATAACTGGTAGATCATCTTTGTAAAAACCGCTTACGATCAATAGACCGTTCTGTTTCAAAACCTTCATGTAAGCGGGAATATCATTCAAAAGAATATTACGGTTAATATTGGCCAAAATGACGTCAAATTCATTCATAGTCGAAAGCAAAGATGCATCTCCTTGTTTTACGACGATTCGAGGTGTATTGTTGAGTTGAATATTTTCGAGAGCATTTCGGTAGGCCCATTCATTGTTATCAATAGCAACGATATTGACGGCTCCTATCTTTGCCGAAAGAATGGCCAGGATTCCAGTACCGGTTCCCACATCCAGAATGCTTTTCCCCATCACATCGATTTCGAGCAGGTATTCCATCATCATGGCGGTGGTTTCATGATGGGCTGTACCAAACGACATTTTGGGTTCGATGATCAGTTCGATGGGATAATGAGGCTGAGGAAAGTGAAAAGGAGCTCTTACAAAGCATTTCTCAGCGATAACGACCGGTTCGAATTGGCTTTCCCAAACAGCATTCCAGTTTTGTTCGGGAACAGTCCGAAAGGTAAAGAAAGGAGCAATATCCAGTCTCTGCAATAATTCTTCTACGGCATGGCGGTCAAAATGAACTGAAGGGATATATCCCAGCAAAGAATCTTCTTCTTCGATAAAACCTTCAAATCCCAGCTCAGTTAAAATGGAAGGGAGTAATTCTTTGGTTTCGTCGTCAATAATTATAGGGATTCGCAGCTCAGTATATTCCATTTTTAATCAAAGGATTGCCTTGACAATCTCGATAAATTCATCGGCATTAAGGCTTGCTCCGCCAATCAAACCGCCATCCACATCGGGTTGGGCGAAAATTTCCGGAGCATTTTTCGAATTGCAACTTCCACCATACAATATGGAGGTTTCGTCAGCTACATCTTTACCATACCTCGATGCGATGAGGTTGCGAATGTAAGCATGCATTTCCTGAGCCTGTTCAGGTGTGGCATTCACTCCAGTGCCAATAGCCCAGACGGGTTCATAGGCAATGACGATGTTGTAAAACTCTTTTTCGGACAAAGGAAAGACGGCTTTCTCGATTTGTTCACGAACTACATCGAAATGTTTCCCGGCCTGACGTTCACTTAAAAGTTCGCCACAGCAGANNAGCAGAATATAGTGATAAACTCATGTTCGATGGCCTGATCGATTTTTTTTGCAATGATTTCGTCGGTTTCGTTAAAATATTTTCTTCGTTCCGAATGGCCAACAATACAATAATCAACATCCATCGAAGCCAGCATACGGGCCGAAACTTCCCCAGTATAGGCTCCATTGTCGAAATGACTGATGTTTTGAGCTCCTACCGAAAAAACAGATTCTATGGCTATATCGAGGGCCATCTCGAGATAAGGGAATGGGGGACAAATTACAACCTCGGCATGCCCAAGGTCGATATTTTCAAGCTCATCGGCTATGGCGGAAATAAGATCTTCGGCTTCCTCGAAGTCTAAATTCATTTTCCAGTTACCGGCTACAATTTTTAGTCTCATGATAAAACAATTTTTTAAATTATATATTCAGAATGAATTAAAACAAAATCAAACGTGCGAAAATAATAAATATAACTGTTCACTGCCGGGAGCAAAGTAAAATTCTAAAATCTATTGGTAAACGAATAGCCGATCGAATCTACCATAAAATAAGAAACGCGCCATTCGCTCGGATAGTTAATTTGGAAAATCTATTGTCATTTTATGTTTCCAAGTAAATCATCATTCCAGAATTGTGATATGGAACCTGAACAATGAGCCTGTCCGAATTCGTAACTTCAGTTTCAAAGTCCATCAAATCATCCTCTTTATTTCATAACAAAAATGGAATATTTCCATCCTGTAACTTTTCCACAGGACAATTACCTTCGATTACAGGATGAATAGGGGAATTCGAAAAAAATAGTTATAGTAAAGGCATTGAAAGGCAAAAGGAACATGAGAAGTAATTCCTTCAGTTACTCCAGATAATATCGCCCGAGCCCTGTTTTTGAATGTTACGATTATTGGGATTCCCTTTTATTCTGATATCTCCCGAGCCATGGATTGAGCCAGTAATGGATTGTATCACCCAAAGGCTCACATCACCTGAGCCATAACAGTGTATTTCTGCTTTATTGCAAGGCAGTTCAAAACAGTGGATATCACCCGATGAATTAGAATAAATATTTACTTCATCGGCTTTACCGCTAAGTTTTATATCGCCCGACCCCCGATTGGTAATTTTCAGGTTCGAAAGTTGAAAATTCTTTCCTTTCATATCGCCCGAACCTGCTACATGGATCTCGCACGAGCCATTCACCCCTTCCACCAATAAATCGCCCGAACCATTCAAATAAGATTCAAATTCTTTGCATTTGAGCTCGAGCTCGGCATCTCCACTTCCATTGAGTGTTATACTGAAACGAGGAAAATTCAATTGATTCATGCTCACCACATCACCCGAGCCATTGATTCTAATCACATTCAAATTAGGCACAGTAATAATTGCACGCATCACCTTTATCTTTCTCGACCCGGGCCTTTTTTTTACATCAATGTAAAGTGTGGAATTTCTTTCTTCGGTATCGATATAAGAAATGATTTCGGAGTCGGCTTCAATCTTGACTTCGAAACTATTGCCCTGTAAAAGAAGAATATCTACCGATGAATTGTTTTGAATGGTTTGAAATGAACCCACCTGGCGTATTTCCGAAATTACATTCGATTGCCCAAAAGCAGGAATTATTACCATAATAAAACCTAAGGCCGCCACCAACGAAAAAACTTTTTTTCTCATAGCTTTTAATTTATCCAGTTTAAACAAAATTACGACTCCATAAACCTGCAAAAGTTACACATGAGACAAAATATTTTACAATTTGCCCAGATCGAAATCATTACTTTTGTACAAAATTAGAGTTATGGCTCTGCGACATTCTTTCGAGAAAACAGGTAATTTCTTTTTCCGATACCGTGGGCAAATACCCGTAATTATTTTTATTTCGTTAATTCCGGCGATGTTCTTTACCGATTATAGTAACCTCGATCCTTCAATTGCCAAATGTTTGACCGCAATTTCAATTGTTTTAGCTGCAACCGGGTTTTTAGTCAGAATAATAACTATTGGCACAACTCCGGCAGGAACTTCGGGTAGAAATACTAAATCGCAAGTAGCCGAAAAATTGAATACCTCAGGCATTTATTCCATCGTACGCCATCCCTTATATCTCGGAAACTATCTCATATGGGCCGGACTCACCCTGTTCGTTTTCAATTTCTGGTATTTTCTGGTTATTTCACTCGTTTTCTGGATTTATTACGAAAGAATTATGTTTGCCGAAGAATGTTACCTCGAACGCAAGTATGACCAAGAATATATCGAATGGACATTGAAAGTTCCTGCCTTTTTCCCCTCCTTCAAAAATTATGTTCCTTCTGCATTACCCTTCTCTTTCAAATCGGTATTACGGAGAGAATATTCGGGTATGCTATCCATTGTGTTTGGTTTTGCCTTCATCGATTACCTGCGCTATTATCTGCTGAATAGAAATTTCCTATCTGTCAGACCTTCATTGTATATCCTGGTTGCTGCCCTCATCATTGCGCTGGTTCTTCGAACCATAAAACACCACACAAAATGGCTGGAAGAATCTGGTCGAACATAAAAGATGAGTTCCACCATAGAAAAATAAATTTAGGAGGGTTGTGGAAAAATGAACGAAATATGCCTACTGCCTGCAAAAGCTCGAGCGAGAGTAAATACTGTAAATATTTATAAAAGGCAAAAGACAAATATCTTACCCCTAAACTTTGGTTTTCTAATTACCATTGGCAGGATTGGAAACAAGAAAAAATGAAATGCTTTCTGTTATAAATGTTTTCCCGAATCAGTTTTGTAAAATCTTTTTGTTATGAAATACCCGAATAATTTCAGAACTCCTGATTCGACACTAAATCAAGTTGTCGTGGTTTTGAAGATTGCGATATAGCATCACCTATTCTCAATGATTACTTTCATCACGTGGTAAAGGCACACTCCCTTCATCCGAAACCCACAATTTTTTAAGTTTCCTTTCCTGACCTGGTAATATCTATCAGACTCACTTAAGCCAAGTTATTTTAATGATAAAACCTAACAAATATCTAAAACCTGTTAGGTTTACACGAAAATACAACAATTTGAAATGCGATGCTGCTTTTGTCCCGTCATAACTAAGGGGATTGAAATGCAATTATAGGATAAAGAATTCTCCATTTTATTTATCAAAAAGGCAGGGAATGGCGATGTTTTTAAAAGAAAGTATATTCATGGACCGCGACCTGCTCGAAAATATTCTTAAACTCGATAACGATGAAATTGAATTGCAACTGGAAGAATATGGAGAATTAGAAGGGAGATTACCCAAGAAACACAAACGTTACAATATTGAAAGCTTTATATAAAAAGAACGATTCATCAACGACATTAAATCGGATTAACTCTTTTCGAGAAAATAATCGAAGAACTCGAGAAACAAAAACTGGTTGGAAACGACCCCAAGGCACTGAAACTCTATGAATGCATCAGAGCAAAAATCTTAAAAAACCTTTGAAAGAGCAACCTGTTAGCAATGGAATTTACTCTGTGAGTTCAAACTCCTCCTTCGAGTCGGTTGAAGATTTTCTGAATATCCGATTCAATCTCTTTACGCAGCTTTATCTCTCGGGCTATTTGCTGTTTAAGTTCCTCATTCTCATTCTGCCAACGAATGATTTCAGCATTCAAAGCATCGATTCGCTGGGGCAAAGGCGAAAGATTCACAAGCTGTTCTTCGAGACTGATTTTTTCGGTTTCAACACTTTGCAATTGAGCCTTGCTTCTTTCGAGTTCATCGCACATCGAAGATAGGCTTTCCATAACAAAGTTGTGCTCCGAAACAAGAATGTCCTTTTCTTCAAGAATATTTTTCAACCTTTCTTCAATTTCCTTGATCTTGTCTTCCAATTGTAATTGAATCTGCTGGGCGTTCTGTAGTTCCATCTTATACTTCTGTTCTCTTTCTTCCAAAGATTTTCGCAAAAGTTCATCNNGTAATTCTGATTTTAATTGCTCGATATTCTCCTGAAGCTCCAAGATTTGTTGCTTTAATTGAATATTTTCCGACTTTAGGAGATTGTTTTCGGTAATAATTTCATTTATAGTCGATTCGTCAGGCAGATTCTGGTACTTTTCAGCCTTTTCCTTCAATCGCTTCATCTCGTTCTGCATCTCTTGCTTCTCGTTCGATATTGTTTCTAAACAATCCTTCAATTGGTTATTATTTTGTTTTTCAGAAATTAAAGCCCTGTTCAGTTCGGTTATCTGTTGAAGGAGTTGTTCCCTTTCATTATAAATCCGAGCCAGTTCGTCGTTGATTTCCTCGAGCTTATTTTCATATTCGAGCTGTGTATTTTGGAAAGTTTCGAGTTCTTCTTTGGTTTTTAGTCCGGATTTGTTGGCTTTTTGAAGTTTTCTAAGCAAGATAAGTGCAAAAATTCCAAGCAAGATCAGGATGAGGGATACACCCAAAAGAATGACATAATCACGGGGGCTCAGGTCGTTTTCGGGTGATGAACTCTGTTTCATGTATTCAATTCTTCCCTTGAGGTGAGTAATGGTATCGAGCAGTTGCTGTTCCCTAACTGAAGGAATGCCCGCAGCCAATTGCTCAAGACAAGCGGCAATTAAAATGCTGTCGGATTGGATCACTCTGGCAGCAAGGCCATTGAGCATCACCACTTTTTCCCATGTTCGCACCTTGATGCTGTCGCGTTGCTGAATGTAATTCGAATAGTCTTTCTGGCGAGTTCTAAGCAACTGATTGATAATGCTNNCCAGAAAAAGAAAGGGAAGAATGAGAATTTTCTTTGTCATATTTATGAAGGAATAATGGGATTTTTAATGAGTTTAACCAATGCTTCTTCACAAAAGTAATATTTTTGTGGTGTATTTAAGGTAAAATTACATTTTAATTTTATTCATTAAGGCTCAGTCTATGAGAAATGTACTATTCATTCTTGCAGTGTCTCTATTTTCCGTGTTGAGCGAGGTGAATGCCCAAGGTTTTCAACTCAAGGTTAAAATAAAGGGTGCCAATGATGATTTCCTCTATGTTGCTCATTATTTTGCCGATAAGCAATACATGGATGATACGCTTCGAAAAGGAAAGGGAGAGTGGTTTGTTCTGGAAGTCGATTCAATGCTTACGGGGGGGTTATATATTATAGCCGGAGAAAAAAAGAACCGATATTTTGAGTTCCTTATGAATAATGAGCCTCGTATAAGTTTCGAAACTACTGCAGATGATCCTGTAAACAACATGCAAATAAAAGGATCATCAGAGAACCTTGCATTTTTTCGATACATTCATTATTTAGGGAAGAAACAAAAAGAGATCGAACCTTATCAGAAGATTTTCAAGCGGACCGAAGGTTTGTATCCCGATTCTGCCAGTTTGGCCAAAGCTTGGATGCAAAAGATCAATGATGAAGTGATGTCTTATATCAAGGAATTTATAGAATCACATGAAGGAATGTTTGCAGCTGATTTCGTGAAAGCTTCGCAGGAGCCAGAAATCCCTGATCCTCCTTTACTTCCTAACGGAAGGCCCGATTCTCTGTTTGCTTATAAATATTACAAGGCGCATTATTTCGATAACCTGCCTCTGAGTGATGCAAGATTACTGAGAACCCCCTTCTATCATCAAAGAGTGAATACGTATTTTACGAAGATGGTATTACAACACCCTGATAGCATCATTGCCGAGGCGAAGCGTTTAATCCCCATAGCCAGTCAATCAGCCGACACCTACCGTTATATGATATGGTTCTTGACCAATTTTACCGAACGCAGCGAAATTATGGGCATGGATGCGGCTTTTGTGTATATGGTGGAAAATTATTATGCATCGGGTGAAATGGATTACTGGATCAATAATACTGTAAAAGAAAATTTAATAAAAAAAGCCAAAAAACTTAAGCCAATTTTAATTGGCCAGACTGCTCCTGAACTCATCATGCTCGATACCTTTATGCAACCCATTTCTCTTCATCAACTTAAAGCGAGGTATACCATACTTTTATTCTGGGACCCCACTTGTGGCCATTGTAAAAAAGAAATTCCCATGCTAAAGGATTTCATGACAAGAAAGGGTAAACAATACGACATAGAAGTATTCGCCGTTTGCAGTGATACTAATATGCGCGAAATGAAAAATTATATCCGTCAGTACGATATGGATTGGATTAATGTAAATGGGCCAAGAGCCTATACAGCCAACTATCATGATCTATACGATATTTACTCGACTCCTATAATATATCTGCTCGACGAGAAAAAAACCATTTTAGCAAAACGTCTAACTGTTGAACAAATCGAGTCATTCATAGAACATCACAGCCGTTCCGAGAGCGGTGGCGTGCTTCAAATGAAGCAGGAATACAGGAATAATAAATAAACATGTAAACATAAAAACAGAAACTCGTGTTATAGGCCATACCTCCAGCATATCACCTGCCTTCAACTTTTAACTTTTTAACTCACCATTCACCATCCTGCAAACTGAAGCATATTTTCTCATTCCACATGGAGACAGTATCTTTGCCAAAACGAATTCATTTGCATGAGCAATACTCCTTTCATTTCGGTTATCATCCCGGCTTATAATGAGGAAGAAGGCCTCAGAAATACTCTCGACAAAATAAACTCACTTCATCTGTTCGATCGGTTTGAGTTCATTGTGGTGGATGATGGCTCTACTGATCAAACTACATTTGTAGCTCAGCAGTATCCTGTACGTCTTCTCAAGCATGAAACCAACAAAGGTTATGGGGCAGCCTTGAAAACAGGAATCCGCAAAGCCAAAGGCGAAAAAGTAATCTTTATGGATAGCGATGGACAGCACGATCCTGCGTTCCTTCCCAAAATTGCCCAAATGTTGCAGGATTACGACATGGTTATAGGGGAACGAACTTCTGATTCCTATCAGGTTAAAGCTCGTACATCTGGAAAAAAAATCATACGTATTGTAGGTGAATATTTAGTTGAGCAAAAATTACCCGATTTCAACTCCGGATTCCGTGGTTTCGATCGCCAGCTCATCCTGTCGTTACTACATATCATGCCCAATGGTTTTTCATTTTCTACCACTTCTACACTGGCTTTCCTCAAAGAGGGTTATTCTATTGGCACTTTCCCCATCCACGTAAAAGAACGTCAAGGCAGAAACAGTACTGTAAAATTTCTAAAAGACGGCCCCAAGACCTTTTTATTACTTTTCCGCATGACCATGCTGTTTAATCCTTTAAAAATATTTTTCCCTATTAGTGTTATAGCTTTTATAGCAGGTCTTGGATGGGGTATCCATGGCTATGTTGTTTTCAGCCGGTTTCCAAACACAGCCACTATTCTCATCCTTAGCAGCATGTTTCTGTTTCTGATTGGTTTACTGGCCGATCAAATCTCGGTAATGAACCGAAGGAAATATTAAATCATGAAGTATAAACTGCCAAAAAACAAGTGGACCGATAAACAGGTCGAAGAGCATTGGGATAAAGTGGCACATAAGTATGTAAAGGAAAACAACAAGGTAAAATATGCACACGACCAGAGGTTTCGAAAAATGCTCGAATTGTTCCCTCCCTTACCATCGGGGGCAAAAATCCTGAACATTACCAGTCGAGACGCAGAAGCCAGCATTTTCTTGCAACGTACTTATCCGGGCATTCGGGTGATCAATGCAGAGATATCGCAAGGTTTGATGAATGAGGCTTTCAGACTGTGGCCAGATATCGAACAGATAAAAATTTCGACTTACAGCAGTTTACCCTTTGTCGATGAAGAATTCGACGCTATCGTAAGTCTCGAAACCCTTGAACACGTGGCTGAACCCGTAGCTTTTCTGAAAGAACTGCATAGAGTCATTCGTCCCTCAGGCATTCTTATTTTGAGCTGTCCGCCAGCTACAAGTGAATTTCCTTATCGTATTTTTACCTTTCTTTTTGGCGGTCATGGCGAAGGTCCACATCGTTTTTTGCCATCCAAAAAAGTAAAAATGCTGTTGAAGGATACGGGTTGGCAAGTTCTCCATCACGAAGGCACTTTGCTCATTCCTGCAGGGCCAGTATTTCTGCAGAAACTC
>MTKX01000052.1_pt11 | contig 12868 bp, 11 predicted proteins | sample 1042771 | NCBI WGS metagenome assembly MTKX01 (sample SAMN06212183, study PRJNA360534) | anaerobic digester metagenome | biome: Wastewater treatment plant; material: sludge; isolation source: anaerobic digester fed with sludge from wastewater treatment plant | place: Denmark: WWTP Randers ... | reverse complement strand
CATTGGCCAAGAAGACCGATCCGAATGCGCTCAAATTCATATCAACCCCAAGGATATGTCCTATATTGGTGCTCAAGATGGCGAAATCCTCAAGGTTTGGAATAAAAACGGGACGCTTATGGCTTCAGCACTAGCCGATGACTGGGTCCAGCCCGGTACTGTATGGATCGAAGAAGGCATCTGGACAATGCCTATCGATGAAGTTGATCTTTGCGGAAACCCCAATATGCTCACCTCGGATGAAGGAACACTTGAGAGCATATCGAATATCATGCATGGGATACCTATATGCATAGGGCGGATTCCTGAGGCAACCATCGGCCATTGACTTTTGTTAGTCCATATACATTTTCTAATAGCCAGGATTGTCCATTATGCATAGTCATTCCTAGCTGTTTTAGGCTTGGGTCGATAGAAGGTTTGTCTATACCAAAGCCACTTGCGAGAAGCATCTCTATAAGCATCTTTGCGGCAAGAAAGCGCCTATCTTTTTGAACTGCAAAAGCGATAAAATCTGGCAAAAGGGAGACTACTTCCCAGGTAACCTGTTCTGCTTGCGAATAGTTTCCTGCGTCTTTGCTCTGGTCAGAAAAGCGAATAGGGAGGGCTCTGGAGATCTCTTCTATATGTGGGACTAGCCATTCNNATTCTACTTCCTCAAGTCCTATTGCAGGCCCGATATCTACTACGTTTCTTGAACCGTTGGGGGCAAGGATTAGTATACCGCCCTTAACATCCACAGGTGTTCTGAATGCAAAATCAAAACCCGCGGGTTTTCCTGAGATAGCCAGGATAGCAAGCTCTATTGGATCTAGATAAGCCCCTGTATTGTCCACATTGCTGAGCATTGCATAGCGAATTCCTTGCTTTAGAAGAGTTCGATATATGTCGGCAAGTATCATGAAACTCTGACCATGACCACCTGGAATCGCAAGAGAAGAATTATGCTTTCCATAAGCTCGATCAAAAACGCGCTTTGGGAGCCCCTCGGTCGAATGGGTATATGCAGCTATTAGAGGTTGTATTCCGCTTACCCATTCACAGGGCTCTAGACCAACTACGTGTGCAAGGTCGCTTAGATATGGCGAGACTCGCATTTCTTCATAAGCCCTGAGAAGTTCTTCATGGTTGCCCACACTTGTCATCTGAAAAAGAGGCAAGAAATCAGGTTGTTTTTGATATGCAGAGGATGCAAGCGCTCCAGGTTTTCTTGACAATCTACCATGACCAAGTTCTTTTGCAATAAGAAGACGAGAGCGCATCTTTAGCTCTAGAAAACTTGCTCCGGCACTGCCATCAGGGTTGATATAAGCAGGAGTCAATCCTTTTGGTTTGTTTTCTATCTCTTTTGCCAGATCTTCAAAAGTCAGCCTTACTGCTTCGAATAGAGACTCATCTATAGAACCATTCTTTTTGATGTCGATATAACTTGTAGCAGAACCACCATTCAAAACACCATAGGCGGTTTTTGGCAAAAGATGTTTGCCTATCTCTTCGAGGGCATTCTCGGTAAAGCAAAGCATTTCCCTTCCCATTTCCCTTATTTCGAAGATATTTTTATTACCAGCAGGAAATGCGGAATGGAGGAATATGTCATTATGCTCTAGATTCAAAATGGATTCTTGCTTGGGATATTTGAAAAGAATATTGTTAGGGCTTCTGTTCCTTATATCTATGACATGGATACCATCCAGAGGCGGCACTCCCGAAGGTATAACCTTTTCATAGTGATCGAATTGGCCAGCATTATAGCGATTGAGAATATCCAGCGTGAGGGCAATGTCGATGTTCTTTTTCTTCATGTCAGCGAGTAGCTCGATGTGCAAATCCTGTTCTTTCATCTAGAGTTTCCTTAGTGATGTGTGGAGAATTGAAGCGCTGCTATGGCAGCACCCATCAGAGAGATGTCATAATTCTTCACGATCAAAACCGGAGTTCTACAGAGTATATCGCGAATATGGGTGGCATAATTCCTCTCGAACCATCGCATGAATCTTGACTTTTCGATGAGCCAATCCTCATTTTTGGATGATATACCGCCCGCAAGCCAGACTCCTCCAGCAGGCAAAAAGATGGACACGAGATTGGCAGCCTTGAGCGCATATAGCCGAACGAACAGTTCCATTGTCAAGCTGCAAAATGCATCAGACCTGGCATTTTGTGAAATAAGAGCCGGCCACTCAAATCGTGGTAAATCAAGGATATTTCGAGCAGTATCGGAGAGGCCCTNNAGATCTTCTGTGCATATAAATTCAAATATATTTGCAATGCCCTGGCCTGAGATAGCTAGTTCAGCACCAGGCACATAATCATATTTCTTGCGAAGCCACGCGTAAAAGGAATCGCTCAGCCTATCGAAACAGGACAATTCGGAATGTCCACCTTCGGAAGGGAAAACCATCACACTGTCGCCTCTCCTATCCACAAAGCCGACACCAAGACCTGTTCCAGCCCCAATGATAAGCATAATACCGTCTTGGGGCTCATAGATAGATCCATCCGGATGTGGAAGCTGTGTAACCTTATCCTTATCTTTATGATCAAGAATAGTCACGGCATATGATAAGGCCGTGAAATCATTTATCAATTTGACTGGCACTCTAAGGAATTCATAAAGCTCCGAGGCTTTGATACCCCAAGGTGCATTGGTGAGTTGAATGCTATTNNCCTTGATTCAAGAAAACGCTTGATCGGATCCAAGAGGGACTTTTCATTCTGAGTTGAAAACTGCGCCTTTTCGATCAATTCGATGCCCGACTCATCATGTCTGGCTAAGGCTAGATTAGTGTTTGTCCCTCCAACATCGCCAACGAGGAATAATTTGCTCATTGCTATACTATAGCGAAGAAATTATTTTGGTGAAACAGCTGTCTTGTTCTTTGAAGAGTCTTTCAAAAGCGCGATAATTTGTGTATTTCTTAGAAAACGTCCGCTCTTTGAATCGAAGATTTCGAGATGAAGATGATCTCCCCCTCCTTTTTTGCGTGCATTGATGCCCGAATTTCCCCCATGACCTATGGCTTGGCCTTTCAAGAGAATATCCCCTTTTTTTACAAAGAGATCATAGAGATGGAAATATAAATAATACCTATGTTCTTCAGGTGAATATACTATTACGCCATTACCCGATTTTGGAGATATTCCTCCTTTTATATAGGAAAGAGCAGCACTCTTTCTAGGAAACCCAAGCCATCCGCTTTCAGCAGCCACTACGATACCATTGCTCAATGAATGGATAACAGGGCCACGCTGAATATTCCAGGAGAGATACTCCACATCTTGCAGAAAAATATCCAGCGCGAATGTATGCGAATAGTCGAGCTCATCAAGCCGAGGCAGTGAGGAAAGGCCAGGAAGGGTCACATTGCCATTCCATGTTTGTGCATTTTGCTCGAACCATTTTGCAGGGAAGTCAGATATACCGCTTTCTAATAATCTTCGATAAAAAACATCGATAAATGCTTCATATCGAGGTCGAAGGGCATTCATCTCTGGATGCAATGCTGCAATACGATTATATGAGAGTCTTGCAGGCAAGGATATTCCATCTAGATTTTGATATTCTTCGGAGTCTTGATCGTCGATGAGCATGGCAAGAACATGACCAGAAGATGGAAGGAACAAAGAAGCCATTGCCCTATTGTCTAAATCCATAGTCATGCCTTGAATGCAAAGACTAGACGCTAGTTGTTCAATTTGTTTCATCGAAAGCAATGAGAAATTACTGCTATTCAACATAGAGAGGTTATGATAGAAATCGTTCTCCATAAAAGATCGCTCATTATTATTGGGATAAGCAGCAATTTCTGAAAGCGATATAGGCCTCGTGTCAGAATAAGGATTAAGCGAAAGCATCGCGCAACGAAAGACCAATAAGCAAACAATTGATATAACCGAAATCGTTACATGTTTGATTATTCGAAAATCCACGGGCTTGCCTTTAAGGTCAATCTCTCAAGATCATCATTGCTTTTAGAGGGTCGTCGAATTATTGATCATTTGCGATGCGAATCGACCATTGCAGTAATTGCTTCTGCTATAAGAGCTATTTTCTTTTGTGTGATTTCTTTGCTTAAGCTAAGTTCGCTGCTCTGATCGTGGCAGAGAATGTAGTACTTTATCTTGGGTTCAGTTCCAGATGGCCTTACAGTGAGTAGCGTGCCGTCTTCTAGGCGCCATTGGATCACATCGCTTTGAGGCAGATCGATTTTGCGAATTCTGCCATCTCTATCCCACTCGGTACCGGCTTTGACATCTCGAGTGCAGATTACTGCAAGCTCTCCAAATTGATCTGGCTGTTGCTTTCTATAGTCTTCCATGATGCTATTCATTATCCTCATGCCTTGTTCACCTTCAAAATAGAAGCTTAGTCCTTTTTCCTCGTAATAACCGTGTTCCTTGTATAGATCCTCAAGGCGGTCCAGGAGGCTTTTGCCCTGTGATCTCCAATAGAGGGTCATTTCAGCAGTAAGGGCCGCTGCGGAAATACCATCCTTGTCTCGCACTTCCTTTTCGATGAGATGACCATAGGATTCTTCCGTTGCATAGATGAAATCGATATTCTCGGTCTCGAAGCGTCGCATTAGATCTGCAATCCATTTGAATCCAGTAAGGCACTCAAAGCTCTCTATGCCATATTTCTCAGCTATAGCCTTTTGTAATTCGGTGGTAACGATGGTGCGGATAGCCGCCGGTCTAGGTGGCATGCTATTGATTTCCTTAAGAGTAAGCGCAATGTAATCGAGATGCAGTGACCCGAGCTGATTTCCTGTTACCAATACGAATTCTCCTGCTTTGTCCGGAACGGCAATACCAAGCCTATCTGCATCTGGGTCGGTAGCCATTACCACATCGGCATGAGTTTTCTTGCCTAACTCAATTGCCATAGCAAGCGCTGCTGATTCTTCAGGATTTGGGTAAGACACGGTTGGGAATTCGCCATCCGGTTCGCGTTGCTCTGGCACGGTAAGGACATTCAAACCCAGCTCTTTCATTATACGCTCTAATAGTCTTGCCCCAGTGCCGTGAAGAGGAGAGTAAACGATATTGACCGATTTACCCATTTCGGAGAAAAGATATGAACGCAAAAGATGCGATTTCACCATGGCAACATAATCATCGTCTATCTCTTGGCTAATCTCTACCAAGAGCCCTTTTGAGCGAGCCTCTGTTTTAGACATCTGCTTTGCAGACTTTGCTTTTAATACCTTTTCGATAATACCACTATCATGGGGAGGCACGACCTGAGAACCATCATTCCAATAGGCTTTATAGCCGTTATAATTGGGAGGATTATGGCTGGCTGTTATTACTACACCTGTGTCTGCCCCAAGCTTTCGGATAGCATAAGATAGAACGGGAGTAGGCTTGAGCTCCGGGAATATATATGCCTTGATATCATTGGCTGCGAAAACTAAGGCCGTTGCCAACGAAAACTCTTTGGATTTTCTACGAGAATCATAGGCAATGCAAGCAGAAAGCTGCTTCTGAGGGAATTGTTCCTTAATATAATCGCATAGTCCCTGCGTTGCTCGTGTTACCACTAGTGTATTCATTCTATTGAAGCCACCGCCAATAATGCCGCGAAGCCCTCCTGTACCAAATTCCAAATCTCTATAGAAGCGGTCTTCAAGTTCCTTCCAATCGCCTTTCTGAAGGAGCTCTTTTATCTCCTCAGAAAAAGACGGATCGGTTTCATTAGCAATGTATTCCTGCGCTCTCAGTATTATTTCCTCATGATTCATAATGACTCCTCGATAAGACCAAATCCTGCAACGCATAAAGAGCAATTCCAAGCGTTCTTATTTTATTTCTAATTATAGCTATTGTGCTCTAATAAGAAAAGTCAGCCTCCCAAAAGAGAGATCGATCTTTGGGTTCTCAGCTATTTGAACTCGACAATGGAGAGTAGTTCTGGCGGCGAGGTTATAAGATAGTCTGCTCCGGCAAGCTCGAGTTCTTCTCTGCTTCGATAACCATATACGGCACCCACAGCTGCTATTCGTGCTGCTTTTGCTGTCTGTATATCGACAGCCGAGTCGCCCACAAACAGGCTTTTCTGAGGGTCAACCCTTGCATTGCGACAGAGTTCAAGTGTAGCGCTTGGATCTGGTTTACGAGCTCGGTTTTTATTGTCTCCCCAGACAGCGACAAATTTGACAGAGCCAAAAAGAGATTCGATGATCTTTTTTGAGAGATGGTCTGGCTTGTTCGAGAGTACAGCGAGTTTTATTTCATTCCTGTAGAGGGATTCAAGAGTCTCTACCGTCCCAGGGAAAGGCCTTGTCCTATCAAGCGCATGTTCTTCATATCTCTGCATAGAAAGTCTCAGTATCTTGTCGAAGAATATATCATCATTGGATTTTTCTGGCGAAAGGACTCTTTGAACAAGAACACGAAAGCCATTGCCTACCATTTGTTTGTAATCTGAAATCTCGTGATTAGGAAGGCCAAACTGAGATAACACATAATTTACGGATGAGGCAATATCGACAATGGTATCGACAAGTGTCCCATCGAGATCGAATATTATAAGTTCAGGCTGCAATTTTTGCACTATGAGGACTCCAAGTTCTATAGATTATGGTTTTTCGCTTATTCTTTTGATTTTATATTGAGGTCGCTATCTTTACCGCCTTTGGATCTATATAGATTTTCCTTCTCATCGATGAGCCGATCTAAGTTCTGGAGCTCTCTTATTATAGGCTCAATTTCGGGCGTCGAAGAGCCTATCATGGGTTCATTTTTCTCTACCAGAAGGTTATAGACTTCTGTGCCGAGCTTCGCGGTGAGGGATTGTGCCTTTGTCCTTAACTGTATAATTTCGATTTTCAGCCTACCCATCTCTCCCCAGACTTGGGCTTGATCCGCGGCTTTTTCCAAGAATTCTCTAGATGCTTCGGCGCTGTTTTCCATGAATTTTTTTAGCTTTTCGGAAAAGTCCATTTTGACCTCCTTTTTTTACAGTATGATAGGCAATTCATCATCGATACAATAATCCCAGAGAAAAAAATTAGCAATATAATGGAACGTACGAACAGAAAAGAACTGGGCATGTCGATAGCGCAGTAGATTCATTTGGCCAGAGAATTGTTTAGCTTTTGCGAAATAGTACTAAATACACTATACTTAATTTAAATAGGGGGTATATGAGGTGTTGTGGATTTATACGATTTTTGCGGTCCTTTCCGCATGGTGGGTAGTTTTTATTATAATCGCTGCAATTCGAAAACAAAAACCTGTCTTTCTATTTCTTCTAATCCTATTCTTGGTATGGGGGATTTCGGAGATTATATTAATGATGAGTTCTCCTCCGATAGCGGCTATTTTGTTCATTGTGCCTTTCTTAATTCTCATTCAGATGATGCGCGTCGTTCAGGAATACCAGCGAGGGGTTTTATTTCGATTTGGTCGCTTACAAAAAGTGATGGAACCAGGCTTCAACCTCATTCTACCATTTGGTATCGATTCACTTCGCAAGGTTGATATGCGCACGTTCACCATAGACGTTCCAAAGCAGGAAGTTATAACCCGAGACAATGTGCCTGTCATTGTGGATGCTGTTGTGTATTTCAATGTGTTCGATTCCATGCTTGCCGTTGTAAAAATAGCAGATTATACCAAGGGCACCAGTCTCCTTGCCCAGACGATTCTCCGATCGGTTCTTGGTCAGCATGAGCTCGATGAAATGCTTGCTCAGAGAGCTCAACTGGGACAAGTTCTTCAAGCACTCTTGGATGATGCTACCGATCCTTGGGGCATTAGGGTCTCGGCAGTCGAGATAAAAGCGATCGAGCTTGCAGAGACTATGAAACGAGCCATGGCTAGGCAAGCGGAAGCAGAGCGAGAGAGAAGAGCAAAGATCATCGCGGCGGAAGGAGAGCTTCAGGCTTCCGAAAAGCTCGCCCAAGCTGCCGATGTGTTAGCGAAATCTCCGGCAAGCTTGCAGCTGCGATACCTTCAGACTCTATCGGAAATTGCGGTTGAAAAAAACTCAACTATAGTATTTCCTCTGCCCATGGATCTATTGAATGTTATCTCCAAGGTCGCCGAAAAGAGTTCAGAATGAAGTGCCCATATTGCGGAAGCCCCGAAGACAAGGTGATCGACTCNNTGTGGGCTTCGTTTTACCAGTTATGAACGCATAGAAGAAAAGCCTCTCCTTGTTATTAAAAGAGATGGCAGGCGTGAGCCCTTCGAAAGACAGAAGATCGAACGAGGTCTTGTCCGTGCCCTGGAAAAAAGGCCTATCTCACAGATGTCCATAGAGAATCTCGTCAATGAAATAGAAGACAATGCTGCCGAACATGCAAAAGCTTCTAATGAAATATCGAGCGAAGAATTGGGTCGGATGGTTTTGCAAAAGCTATACTCCCTGGACAAAGTTGCCTATATTCGTTTTGCCTCGGTGTATAGAAAATATGACACCCTCGATGAATTCATTCGCGAGATCGAACGCCTGGAAAACGGGCAGACCGGCTAACGGAGATCGTATTATTGCTAGTTATCACTCTTCTTCAGCTTCCTGAATCTTGAAGGCTTGCGCTGCCTTTATGACATCTTCTGCAATCTTTCCAGAGATAGGCGCATAATGCGAGAATTCTACTTCGAAGGAACCAGTACCGGAGGTCATGGAACGCAGATCGATCGCATAGCGCAAAAGCTCTGCCTGTGGAACTTGTGCATCTATCTGAACAATGCCACCGCCTATGGGGTTCTGGCCGGATATTTTCCCGCGGCGCCCCGAAAGATCGGACATGACATCGCCAAGGTATTTATCCTCTACAAAGACAGAGAGATTCATGATTGGCTCAAGTAAGACCGGGCTTGCTAGCTTCATGGCTTCACGAAAGGCTCCTCTAGCGGCTAGTTTGAATGCCATTTCAGATGAATCGACTGTGTGCTCCTTTCCATCGATGATCGCTGTTTTAGTATCGACTACAGGATAGCCAGCCAACACGCCGGCTTCCATTGCTTGATGAATGCCCTTTTCTATGCCCGGCATGAAACCTTTAGATACCGCGCCACCAAAAATTCTATTCTCGAATTCATAGTCTTTTCCGCGTTCCAGTGGTTCGATTTCGAATACAACTCGGGCATATTGGCCATGCCCTCCTGTCTGTTTCTTGTGAGTATATTCCGCAGTTGCCTTCTTGGTTATGGTCTCTCTATAAGCCACGCGAGGAATCCTGGTTTCTGCCGCTATCTTTGATTGAGATTTGATTTTGTCCAGTATCATGTTGATCTGCTGTTCGCCCATCCCTGCGATTACTGTTTCTCTTGTCTCCGGATTATAGCTCACTCTAAAAGTGAGGTCCTCTTCCGCGGCTCTATTTAGCAATTCGTTGAGTTTATCTTCTTCCTTTTTATTCACTGCGGAAATTGCCAACATATGGACAGGAGAGGGCAACTGCAGCGGTTCATAGGAGATTGGCTTATCGAATTGGCTGATTGTATCATTTGTCTTGAGTGAGGAAATCTTAGCAAGGACTCCGATATCTCCTGCTGGTAAAGAAGGTATTTCTTCGAGCTTTTTTCCTTGCATAGTATAGAGTTTTCCTATGCGCTCTCTGTGTAAATCACGGCTGACTACCATTTCTATATCGGAAAGGATGGTTCCAGTTATAGCTTTAATATAAGAAAGTCGACCAGAGAATTGATCGATTTGAGTTTTGAATACGTAGGCCGATGCAGGCTTCAAAGGATCGATAGATATTTCCACATCATTGCCATCTTGATCCTTAGCCTTTTCCGGAGCACGAGCAAATGGGGAAGGAGCACTTTGAAAAATAAAATCCATAAGCGCGGCGGTCCCGCTATTTACAAACCCTGCTCCGGCAAAGGCTGGAATAATCTTGCCTTCGGCAAGAGCTTCCTTAAGACCAAGCAGAGTCTCTTCTTGAGTAAGCTCGCCTTCTAGAAGGTATTTTTCCATAAGATCATCGTTTCCTTCGGCAGCTGCCTCAGAGAGAAGTGCGCGGGCGGATTCCACAGCTTCGGAATACTCAGGCGGAACTTCACTGGGTACTTCCTTTTGATCATGAGAGACAGGTCGCATATATGCCTTGTTATTGAGTACATCGATTATTCCCTTGAAAGAGAACCCTTCTCCCATAGGAATTGTCACCGGAACAGGAGTGACTCGGAATTTTTCTTTGATGTCAGCAAGAGCATTCGAGAAGTCGGCTCTATCTTCATCTAGCCGTGTGATAAACATCATTCTTGGTCTCTTGTGGCGCTCCAGAATTCTCCAGAGTTTTACCGTCTCAATTTGTACACCGGATTTGCCATCGATAACGAGCAGAGCAGCCTCGGTCGAACGAATAGCTAGAATTGCTTCTCCAACAAAATCACCGGAGCCTGGTGCATCTATGAAGTTGATCTTGTATCCATCGGTGTTAACATGCGTAAGGCTGGAGCGAACTGATATCTTGCGTGCAATCTCGTCTTCGCTATAATCGCTGACGGTTTTGCCCGAATCTACCGTTTCAGGTCTAGATATCATTCCGCCCTGAAAGAGAATGTGCTCAAGCAGAGTCGTTTTTCCCGTGCTACCATGTCCAATGATAGCAATATTACGAATCTGTTCCGTGGTATAGGACATAATGACTCCTCACAGGGTGGGATGGTTTAGAATTTCCTCTCATAATTTAAGGAAGACGAGCTATTATAATTCAAAAGGCGTCGGTGTCAACAGCAGTCTGACAAATATAGTTGGGATTCATTTTTGTCCGGTGCTTGCAGGCATGAGCGCAATGCAGTCGAATACAGTCCGTCCTCCCTGATAAGCAGTAGCACTTCGCCTGATAATTCTCCAAAGCCCATTCTGATATTTGCCCTCAGTTTCAATCCTTTCGGTCAAGCCAGCGGTTGTCTCTATGAAATTCATTAGTTCGAGGTTTTGTGTTAGAGCAAGTGGCTTTAAGCCCATACCTGCAATTATCGAGACAGGTTCGATTATCAGATTGGACAGCTCTGCTACAGGTTGAGTTGCCATGGCTGCCTTTGCTTGTAGACGAATCATGCGCGCTCTTGCATCTGGTCCAACCGTATCCTTGCTCACTGATATTAGATCCAGCAAATAATTGCGAACATCATTCAATTCTCTTATTGTTGATAATTTGTCTATTTCCGGCGAAGACTTGAGCACCTTGGCCAAAGTTGATATCTCTCGAAGATAGTGGTTTCGCTGATTAGAAGGAACCAGATACATGACTATTATCGAGACAGGTCTACCATCCGGAGCTCCATAATCGATACCTGTCGGACTCCATCCCACTACGCACATCAAATCTTCTTCGAATTCCACGCGCGCATGAGGACAAGCCCACCTTCTGCCAAGAGCCGTATTCATAGATTTTTCTCTTGCCATAACATTACCCACAATATCTGTTCCGGTGGGAATTTGAGGGAAGGCTTCGATTATATGCGCTAGAAACTGGAGAGCATGATCCTTATCATTTTCAGGAAGCTCAAAAAGTCTGCCTTCCTGGAGGGCATCTAGTATCGAGTCCATGGTTATGCTCCTTCATAATGTTTTAAAAACCAGCATTTTACTTTGTGCGTGATAATAGAATAGGTCAAAAGAAATGCCGCTATCCAAAGCCAATAGATATAAGGAAGAGGCACAAGGCCAAGNNCGTTTAGTGCGAATTATGTGAACGATGAGAGTCTGGGTTAGTAGTGACTCGACAAACCAACCGGTCTGAAAAAGACTGGCTGCAGCATCCCGTTGTGCTAAAGAAAGGGCAGGGTTAAGGTAATCTTTTGCATTGAAGAAAAACCACATAAGTGCGAAAGTAGCATAATCGAAAATTGAGCTAATTGGTCCAATACACATCATAAATCGCTTTATATTGTCGATATCCCATCTCACTGGTTTTGCCACCAATTCCGGATCCACATTATCCATAGGGATGCCTGTCTGCGATATGTCATAGAGCAGATTATTGGCGAGTATTTGAAGAGGCTTCATGGGGAGGAAGGGCAGAAGAAAGCTTGCCCCCAGCATGCTAAACATGTTGCCAAAATTTGAGCTTGCTCCCATCCTGATGTACTTGATTATGTTGGAGAAGATACGTCGGCCTTCCATGATACCTTCTTCCAGCACCAGAAGGCTCTTTTCAAGTAATACGATATCTGCTGCTTCCTTGGCAACATCTACCGCCGAGTCCACCGATATTCCCACATCAGCTGCTTTAAGGGCAGTTGCATCGTTTATTCCGTCTCCCAAATATCCGACCACATTTCCCTGTTGTCGCAATTCCCTCACTATTTCTTCTTTTTGATTTGGAGTGAGCTTAACAAAAACCTCACATTTCCTTACTATATCAGAGAATTCATCTTTTTCGAGCGCAGCAAGCTCAGGCCCAGTGATGGATGCAGTAAAGGGGATTCCAACATCCCTGCATACTTTTTTAGTCACGAGGCCGTTGTCGCCCGTTAGAACCTTCACTTCTACGCCAGTCTTAGAAAGTAGTTCGATGGCCTTGGTAGCCGACTCCTTGGGAGGATCGATGAACGCAATATAACCCAATAGAATAAGTTGGCTTTCATCCTCAACAGTAAATGTAGTCTTTTGGCGCGGAAACTCACGGTAAGCTATGCCTAGAACCCTGAATCCCTCAGTATTGAGTTTCTCTACATCTTCGAAGAGGTCTGCACGGATCATATCTATCAGCGGATATATTTCCTCGTCGATCTGGTAATAGGAACAACAGCTATATATCTCTTCAACCGCTCCTTTGCATATGAGGACGTTATCTCCTTCGTATTCTACGACAACCGACATCCGGCGGCGCTGGAAATCGAATGGGAGCTCATCCACAAGTCTGCATTGGTCGACATTGAGATCGACATGTTCTAAGAC
>MTKX01005195.1_pt1 | contig 12892 bp, 6 predicted proteins | sample 1042771 | NCBI WGS metagenome assembly MTKX01 (sample SAMN06212183, study PRJNA360534) | anaerobic digester metagenome | biome: Wastewater treatment plant; material: sludge; isolation source: anaerobic digester fed with sludge from wastewater treatment plant | place: Denmark: WWTP Randers ... | reverse complement strand
TTCAACCGCAACAGTTCAGTCACAATCCGTTCACAGGTTCTGGGTGCATCTCCGGGAGAGGTATCACAGGAATTCCGTGACCGGTTAGAGAGGATGAATAAACCGCGGGGGACCAAACTGATTGTAACAGGCGACATGCGGTCGATGAGTGATTCAATGACAGTGATGACCGGGGCTCTTCTCCTTTCTATCATACTTATTTATCTATCCCTTGTTGTGCTGTACAATAACTGGACAGACCCCTTTGCTATTCTTTTTTCAATTCCTTTCGCGGTTCTGGGTGCTATACTGGCGCTGGCGATGACGAACACAGCACTGAGTGTTTACGGCATGCTGGGACTTGTCATGCTTATCGGACTCGTCGGGAAGAATGCCATACTGCTTGTTGACTTTGCCAATGATGCGATAAAGGAAGGCAAGGAGATCAATGATGCGCTCATTCAGGCGGTGCGGATACGTACACGCCCGATCCTCATGACGGCACTTTCGACCATTATCGGGATGCTTCCGGTTGCCCTGTCAAAAGGATCAGGGGCAGAACTGAGGAACGGCCTGGCATGGGTTGTGATCGGGGGGATGATGTTATCCACCTTCCTGACATTGATAGTGGTGCCGGTGATGTACAGGATACTCCATTCCGGACAAGGAAGAAAGGGCTACAGGCAGAAGGTTGATATTGAAAGGATGATGGTTGAATAGTTTCCGGGTTTCACATCCACTCTTACTCTTTTCCTTTTCTCCTTTGCAAAAGCCGGTAGCCTTGACCACATTGGTCCGGGAATAATAACATTCTAATGTCGTGAAGTAAATTTTCCATTTTTGTAACTGTTTGTAGATTAAAAATATTTTTATCTTTGTCGGCTCAAACGGGGGATTAGCTCAGTTGGCTAGAGCGTTTGACTGGCAGTCAAAAGGTCATCGGTTCGATTCCGATATTCTCCACCCTGATTATGAAAGAGTTACAGAAGTCAAAATCTGTGACTCTTTTCTTTTTGCCAGAATTCTGCCAGAAGATGGAAAAAATGGGGGAAAGGGGTGGAAATTCCGGGTCGGATTGGGTCAACTTTTTGTTGAAAATGCCGGCAGTAATTCCTTACAAGATTGGCATCACTAAACTTCTTTTTAAGTTTTACATTTTGTTTCAATCACTCATTGCAGAACTAATCCGGGAAGACTTTTTTTAAGTCACCGATGTAAAGACACATTTTTTGATACACTATCAACTAATTTAAAATGAAAAGCATGAATGAGCGTAACCGTCAACACAATCCAGAACATCTCAGGGCAGAGGTGTTCCCTGAATAAATATGTCGTAGTCATATGGCCTGATAATCACTTCAAATGAGCTGCATTTATCAGGAAATTACCCGGAATTCAGGGGGGTTTGGTTTTACCCAGGGTTATTTGGAAATCCGGACCGAAAAGCGCGTTTTTCCCTGGGTGACCGCGTAGACGGCCTCATTTCCTTCCAATCCCAGGAAACGCGGTTTCCCTGAAATCCTGACCACCGGGGATTTTCCTTTTTGCAGGTTTTCGTGTTTCAGGGGGAGGAATACCTTTCCTGTCGATCCGACCGGAACGGTGATTTCGAGGTGGAACCATCCCTTTTCCTTTTTCCATGACGAAGCTGCCATGCCAAGCGGTGTTTCGAGGGAATAGCCGGCCTGGGTGAGATCACCGGCAGGTTGCGGCCTGAAGAGTATATTGCGGTATCCCGGGCTTTCAGGATCGACCATTAGGCCAGCCAGCCGGCGGTAGAACCATACGATTCCCCCTCCGAACATGGGATGGTTGCGGGAGTTGTCGCCGTCCCACTGCTCCCAGGTAGTGGTTGCCCCCTGGGCAATCCACCAACCATAGGAGGGTTGGGTGGTTTTCTTCATCGCCTCGTACGCCTGATCGTGCATGTCGTTTTCCGAAAGCACCTCAAAGAAGAACTGGGTTCCGAAGATACCGGTGTCGAGGTGGCCGTTGTTGCGGCGGATATCCTCCCGGAGGGCGGCCACCACCCTTTCTTTCCTGTTTTCCGGAACGCCCATGCGCAGGGCCAGGATGTTGCCCCCACGGGGACCGTAGCTGCCCGTGGCTTCGTCGTAGAAATGGCTGTGGAAGGCTGCGGCTGTGTTTTCCGCCAGCCTCTGGTATTCCGCGGCTTCGGTGGTTTTGCCCAGGACCATGGCGCTGGTGGCGGTGAAGGAGGCGCAGCGCCAAAGGTAGAAGGTGTGGACCATTTCATCGGGAGGAAGTTCCCCGGGAGCGCACCAGTCGCCTAGATTGATCCACCGGTTGGGACTTCCGGGATCGGGGGCCTTTGAATGCATGATCCCTTCGGGGGAGGTCCACGTGAGCATATAGCGGAGGTATCCCTTCATGGCGTCATAGTTGTCGCGGAGAATCGTCGTGTCTCCGTAATGGAGGTAAAACTCCCGGGGCATGATGCAGATGGCGGCACCCCAAGCGGGACCGCCCCCGCATCCGGGTTGCCAGGGAGCCCCGTTGGGGACGTAGCCGTTATCCGGATTCTGGGCCCCCCGCATGTCGCCGATCCACTTGGTATAAAACGCCCGGGTGTCGAAATTGTGCATTACCGTCACGCAGGCCACCTGCCCGTCGCCGGTATAGGGGGAGCGCTCCCGGTGGGGACAGTCGCTCGCCACCCCTCCGTGGAAGTTGTCAGTCTGGCTGCGTCTCCATATTTTATGAATTTTGTTGAAAAGAGTGTCGGAACTGATAAAATGGCCGGTGGTTGAGACATCGGAATAGACCGCCTCGGCGATGATGTCTCCGGGGCGGAGCTCTCCGGGCCAGTTGAGAATCTCCGCCTCCCGGAAGACAAACCAGGTAAAGCGGGAGGAATATGATTCAAATCCTTCTCCCTTCAGGGTGTAGGAATTGTCGCCCACTGCCGACTCGCAGCGATAGCGGATATCGATGCGCCGTCCCGCCTCTCCCTTCACCCTGATGATGCGTAGCCAACCAGAGATCTCCTCACCGAAGTCGACGAGATAGTGGCCTTCGCCAAGTTTTGTGGTTTTCACCGGTGCCAGCCTTTCCATGATGCGGTCAGGGGGGGCTGTCTGGGCTTGAAGGGTCCCGCCCGGTGGTTTGCGTAAGGCGGCGGCCTCCCATCCGGTATCGTCAAATCCGGGTTCTGCCCATCCCGCTTGCTCCTTCCGGGCGTCGTAATGCTCGCCGTCATACACATTGTCGAGGAGAATGGGTGAGGGGGAGGCTTTCCAGTCCGGCCCGCTGGCGATCACCTCCCTGCTGCCGTCGGCATAAGTGATGTGAATCTGGCCCAGGAAGCGGGGCGTGCCGTATCCTTGGCACCAGTAATTCCCGGGATTGAAAAAGCCGTTTCCCAGGATGACCCCAGCGGCGTTTTTGCCGGAACGGAGGAGGCCGGTGATGTCGTAACAGAGGTAGAAAACCCGGTATTCGCTGAAGTTGTTGCCGGTCATAATGCCAATTTCCCCGGCACTTATGCGAGGACCGTACAGGGAGACGGCAGGGACCATGACGTCATCGCCGGCTTTCGTGCCGTTGATGTAGAACTCGAAAAATCCCAGTCCGGTCACATAGGCCTTGGCCGACTGTATGGGACGTTCTATTGTAAAGCTTTTCCTGAGGAGGGGGGCGGGGGAGGGCATCTCCCCGGCGGGACGATGGCGGAAGCCGGCATGTTTGGCACTCCGGGGATAAGGAGGCCGGGGCAGGGGATCTTGCCCTTCCCATGGGGCGCCGATCCAGCGGGCCTGCCAGTCTGATGGTTCCAATAGTCCCATGCCCCAGTATGCCGGTGGACTCCAGGCACTCACCCTGCCGTGACGGTCCCATACCCTGACCTGCCACCAGCACTCCTGGCATGAGGCCAGCGGTTCCCCTGCATACCTGATGTTCAGGGAGTTCCCGGAAAGGACTTTCCCTGAAGCCCAGCCCAGGTTTTTGCCGGCAGTAAGATCCTCACGGCTTCCTGCGACCCTGATTTCATAGGCCGTCTGAATCTGGCCATGGTCATGCCTTCCGGGGATGTTGACCCAGGAAAGACGTGGCCTGGCAATGTCGATGGCCATGGGATTATTAAGGTATTCGCAGAGGAGGCGCTCAGGCTTCAGGGCGGCACCGGCCAGGAAAGGCAGGATCATGACGCAGAAAAGTAACAACCCGTGCAGCAAAAAAAACTGCGGGTGGATCGGTTTGTCCTGCCGCCGGTTGTGCAAACTGCCTGGCTGCTGGTAACTGTCATAAAATTTCATAAAATAGAATGTTAACATGTTGCTTATACTGAAGCCGGCAAATGTTTCCCGGAAATTGGATCACCGGCTTGCGGCTGATGGGCACGCAGGACGGTAAACGTAAAGATAGCCTAAAGGTAGGAAATAGCGGGCAATTTCCTTTGTCCTCCGGAGTGGTTGTATCCGGAACAGCACGTTCAAATGCAAATGTCGTTTGTTTCTCCGGTCTGCAGCGGGATAGGCATGTTCGGCATGGCAGGTAACCCTTTAATGCACCTGTAGCAAAAATCCTGGACCATCCAAAAATATAAAAGGGCAGCGGCTAATCGAGTAAACGGCCGGTGAGCCGTTAGGTATCTGATTAGCTTATAATTTTCAACACAAGTGATATTTCGTTTGGTTTCGCTGAAGAAGGCAGTGTAACAATTAATCCTTTTTCTGTTCTTTGGAATATAACCTTTTTATCTGACCCTAAAAGTTGGATATCTTTTAATTCTCCTTCGAAAAGAGGACTATCTTTTGCCAACGATTTTATTGTTAGCTTATCTTCTTCAGGCCATGCTAATACATGCGCATACAAAATATTTTCTTTCACTACAAAACGAATATCTTCTTCTGTATATGGTTTATGCCTTCCTTCATTGAACCCCTGAGCATTAATGGGATTTGATGTTTCTGCAACCGGACCTTCACCAAATATAATCCAAGGCCTGGTCCCATAAACACTTTCTTTATTTATATCCATCCAGGCGGCTATATCATGCAGTATGCCTTCTTCTTTATCATCAATGGTTCCGTCACCACGCAAGGGAATACTAAGAAGCATATTGCCATTTTTACTGATGATATCTATAAGCATGTGAATAACAGTCCTGGCTGATTTATATCTATCATTATCATAAACAGACTTATCATAGTGCCAATGACCAATGCAAGTACAAGTTTGCCAGGGTTTTTCCTGTATCTGGTCGGGAATGCCCTTCTCCACATCCCAAACCAGACATTCTTTCTGGCTATCTGTTAATATTTTGGCAAACACAACAGCTTCATTCTTTCCATTATTTTCTTTGATGCTTTTGTTATATAAATGGGCTGTAGCTTTTAAACCAACATCACTAACAGGGTACAGAGGCATACTTGTATCATCGTAATATACCAAATCCGGATTATGTTTGTTTATCATATCAATATTTCGATCTAGAAAATTCTGATAATACTCTTTTGTAGGAATCGATGCTCCATTTTCCCATCCCCACTGACTATGGATACGATGTGTATTTTCGCTTTCCTGGCTCAATGCGTGATTTTGGACATAAAGCTCCTGCGGATCATAGCCTTCCCACCATTTATCTTTACCATCTTCTTTTGTTAATTTACCATCATAAGGAATCCCTTTCTTATCCCCTTCTTTGTCTGAGCGTTGAGCTGCTTCATACCATGTCCATGCATGAGAAGAATGTATACTTACTCCAAAGTACATGCTATTGGTGCGGGCTGCCTTCTCCCATCCTGCTACAATATCTTTACGAGGGCCGATATTTACTGAATTCCATTTTTGGTACTTACTATCCCAGAGATCAAAATTATCGTGATGATTACCTAATGTAAAAAAATACTTTGCTCCAGCCTTTTTATACAAAGTCATTAACTTTTCCGGGTCCCAATTTTCAGCTTTCCAGCTGTTTATCACGTCCTTAAATCCAAATTCCGAAGGATGTCCATAATTTTCCACATGCCATTTATACTGACGACTGCCTTCATCGTACATGCCACGGGCATACCAATCACCTTGTTCCGGCTGGCATTGTGGGCCCCAATGTGCCCAAATTCCAAATTTCGCATCCCTGAACCAATCAGGTGCTTGTCCATATTGAGATAAAGATTCCCAATTCGGCTCAAATGGCCCTTCTATCATTTTTTCGTGTTTTGGCACACAAGAAACAGATAGAGTTATCAGAAGCAGTAAAATAATTCTGTTAGTTTTCATATGTTCATTTTCTTAATCTATTATTCTGATTTTTTGAAATCTTATTACCTTACCAAAGTATGATAATGGTTAAAATTGGCTTTATTTTTATTTATTCACATCTAAAACAGTCTAAAAGATTCCTAAAAACTGAATTCAAACTTAGTTGGTAGAGTACTCTACTTTTGTTGTCAGGCTTAGCATCTATTTTGCTGCGTTGTATTCTAACTATGTAATTCTTTTCAGAAATATTTTTTGTGATAAAAAAAGAAAACAGGCTGGTATCTACACAACCTGTTTCTTCTTTTAATTAATTATACCCTTGATTCTGCTTCAAATTTTTATTGATGTTTAAATCATTCTGAGGAATTGGAAAGTACCGATTATGAGCAGCCCAAGTACGTGTTTCAAATATATAATACATATCTTCATCCACTGGCGATGCTGTTGCACCAGAACCACGATAATTTGGTGCATTAGGATCATCCGATAATTTCACTCCGGTGAAAGAATGATTCAACTCTTGCTCAGCAATACCCCAACGTAATACATCAAAGTAGCGGAATCCTTCGAACGCAAGCTCAACCCTTCGTTCTTTTCGAACAGCCTGTCGAACCAAATCCTGACTTCCAACATCGGCTATCTGAACTGGAGGCAAATTAACACGATCCCTTATATCATTGATTGTTAGGTCCAGCAATTGTTGATCAACATTTCCCGGGGCACGCTCATTTACAGCTTCTAAATAGCTAAGCAGGACCTCAGCATAACGCATAATCGGAGTATAGGTATACGTTGCATAGGGATTTGAAACACTTGCATCTAATCCCTTTTTCGGACAGTAACCGTTAAACAAAGTGTATCTGTTATAACTATCTCTCTTATTCGGGCCTAAAAAGCAGTTATAGGTTACATTATTGAAGGTAGTTCCTTTGTATGTTCCTAAGGGTGGTAAAAAAATAGACGCATATAACCTGAGATCACGATTGACATAGGGATCATCGTCATCATAAACAGCAGAGTTAGCAATGTCTTTTCCGTCACTACAAAAATATGATTTCACCAGTTCATTGTATGGAGCAAACTGATGCCATCCTCCAAGAGCTTCCGGAGACAAATAGATATACCGTGAGGTTGTTATATTATCTTTCAAATATTGGATACTGAAAATCATTTCTGAACTGTATTCTCCTCCAATCTGAAAAAGTTTTTCATAGCTAAGGTCACCATTGCTCCGGTCAATTTCATATACTCCTGAATCGATAACATTTTTCAAAACAATTGAAGCATCACTCCATCTTCCCTGGGCAAGATACAACCTGCTCAATAGCACCTGTGCGGCACCTTTTGTAAATCGTCCATACTCCGATGAAACCCGTTCTGATGGAAGTATTGCAATAGCAGCTTTTAAATCATCTTCAACTTTTTTGTACACATCGGCCTGTGGAGTTTGAGAGATTGAATTTGCATCATCAACACTTAAGGTCGTTAAGGGCATTGGCACATCTTTCCAATGGAAAGCAAGATAAAACAAGTAATATGCCCGTAAGCATTTAACTTCTGCAGCCCACAAGACTTTTTTACCTTCATTCATCGGGCAATCTACGATTTTATCCAAAAACGTATTGTAATGAGCAATTTGAGAATAAGCATTCGACCAATATCCGAGGATATTGCCACTTGTAGCCACGGTATTGCTAGTAGCCATACCAAGCGTTGTGAAATTTTCCTTTTCAACACCGTTCCCTCCTGCAAGATCCAAATAAATCAAACCCTGAGGATGTGCAAAATCTTCATGTGTCCATCCACTAGGAAACCTATAACATCCAACCAATGCCAACAAAGCATCTTCCTCACCAGTCCAAAAGTTAGCATCTGAAATGGAAGTGAGTGGTTGTTTATCCAATAAACCTTCACAGCCTGTGCCTGAAAAAAGAATCAGTGAAATAATAAAGGCTGCTAACATTATTTTTATATTTATTTGTTTCATAACTGTCATTTATTTCAAATGTTAATAAGTTAAAATTTTGCATTTATTCCAAAAGAATAAATACTGTTAATCGGATAAAAGGAAGGAGCATCTCCGGTAGGTATTTCGTTTTCCGGATCCCAACCTTTATAGAAGGAGTTAAAATTGTACAGGTTCTGTCCACTGAAAAATACCCGTAATTGCTGAAGTCCAAGTTGACTTACAAAACTTTTTGTGAATGTGTAACCTAGTTGGACATTTTTTATTCTTAAGAAACTGGCATCTCGCAGCCAATAGTCAGAAACCTGCAAGTTCGTGTTGCTCATATTTAGAGTCTCTAAACGGGGATATTTAGCCCATTTATCAGGATTCTTTGTCGTCCATCGGTTATCGACTTGCCATTGTTGAATTTGTCCACCGTTGTAAAAAGTATAGGCCATGTATGACCCGATTAATCTTTGATGGCCCCCTAAGCCTTGTAAAAGAGCTGAAAAATCAAATCCTATGTAAGAAGCGTTGATACTTAATCCATAATAAAACTTGGGAGTGGTACTTCCGATTACTGATCTGTCATAAGTGGAATTCACCATTCCGTCGGGTACTCCATCCGGCCCGCTTATATCTTTGTAACAAATATATCCAGGTTTTAATCCGCCTTTACTGATTAATTGATTTGGTGCTGCATTAATTTCATCTTGGTCAACAAACAATCCGTTTGTTTTGTACCCATATATAATGCCCAAAGGTTCTCCAACAATCCGGTTGTTGTTAATGTCAGTTAATGCCCCATCAGCAAGTTCTTCAACTGCATTTTGGATATAGGTGAAATTTGGGGCGAAACTTAATCTGACATCTTTGCCAAATTTGGTATTATATTCGATGTTTATTTCTATCCCTTTATTGGAAACAGCTCCAATATTTGATTGGCCTACACTTCGTCCCATTATTCTAGTAACCTGAACCGAAGAAAGAATATTATCGGTGTACTTATCAAAGTAATCAATTCCTCCGTTTATTTTGCCGGACCAAAGATTAAAATCTATACCTATGTTCAAAATTCGGGTTGTCTCCCAAGTTATTTCCGGGTTATTGAAAGTTGTGATCCGTGCCCCCGACACCATAGTCCCCGGACTCCCCCAAACAGCATTTTGCCCTAATGAGTAAGTCTGCTGGTAAGGGTATGTGCCAATATTTTGATTACCAAGAACACCCCAGGACCCACGCAATTTTAAATTGTTAATCACATTATTTAATTCTGAATTCTGCCAGAAATTTTCTTGTGAAATCCTCCATCCAGCTGATACAGAAGGGAAAAACCCCCAACGCCCGTTACTTGCAAAACGGGAAGAACCATCATACCTGGCATTCATCTCCATTAAATAACGATCCAGATAAGAATAGTTAATCCTTCCAAAATAAGATAAAAGGGACCATTCGTTAGAATAGCCGTTATTGGACATGCTCGAAGCTGCCCCTGAAGTAAGTTCATACAAGTAGTTATTTGGAAAGGTATTTCTATATCCTGTCAAATAATTCTCTTTATACTCATCAAAGGTGGAACCGGCCAATATGTTAATTGAATGCGAAGCGAGTTGTTTTTCATATTTTACCAAACCTTCAAAGGCTTTGTAAGTATTATTGCCTGAAACAACCGATAAAGTAGCTGGACCAACGGTTTTTGAATCATCAAAATAGGTTTTGGCACGGTAGGCCTTATTGTAATTGGTATTGTAAGTAATCCCCGTTTTTCCACTAACCGAAAGGCCTTTAATCGGTGTTGCCCAACTAAATTGCACGGTTCCGGTAATATTTACAACATTATTTTTCACAAATGATTCGCTTGCAAGCCAGGCTTCTGGGCTATAACTATCCTGATAGCCGAAAGAACCATCCGACTTATGTCCGGCATAAATTGGACCTTGCCGAACCGCATATCCAATTATACCATCGATACTTTGGGGTTCACCATTCGGCGCTTTGTACAAATTGGTGTAGGAGTTCAAGTGGGTATCCAACGTTAGGGATTCCAGAAGCTTACTTTTTGTATTCCACAAGACGTTATATCGTTCGTTGGAAGTTTTTGCAGTCATCCCGTCTTGCTTCCAGTAACCTATCGAAAAATTTTGGATTATTCTATCATTTCCACCCTGAAGGCCAATATTATGCCTTTGCTGAAAGCCTGACCCTGAATTCAGTAACCATTCCAAATGGTTTACATTTGGATAGTTATCCAAGTCTGAACCATCTTTAAATTTTTGAATCTGCTCGGTGGTATAGGCTGCAGAATTACCCATATTTTCCATGGCTTCATTATAATAGGTGGCATATTCCCATGATGATAAGAAATCAGGAAGTTCAGTTGGCTTTTGCCATCCTAATGAGTTATTGTAAGAAACCCTGAATTTTCCATCTTTTCCTTTATTGGTTTGTATCAGAATGACACCATTAGCTGCACGGCTACCATATATCGAAGCTGAAGCTGCATCTTTCAAAAATGAAATACTCTCTACATCGTCAGGGCTTACATCATCAATACTCCCTGCCATACCATCAATAAGAACCAGTGGATTATTTCCTGCACTGGAAAAGGTGCCGGTACCTCTGATTCTAACAGTCGCACTTGTTCCAGGTCGCCCTGAATTCTGAACTACACTAAGTCCCGGCACCAAACCAGCAATCGCCTGAGAGGTTGTAGCGACAGGTTTATTAGCCAAGTCCGTGGCTTCGATTGCTGCAACTGAACCTGTTAAATTAACTTTTCTTTGTGTGCCATATCCAACAGCTACAACCTCTTCTATACCAATAGCGTCAATTTCTAATGTCACATTAATAGTTGCCTGATTTCCAACTACCACTTCCACTGTACGCATCCCTACAAACGAAAATACCAGCGTGGCATCTTCCGGGATGTTAGCCAGGGAAAAATCTCCGTAGGCATTGGTTACAGTTCCCTGTGTGGTTCCTTTTTTTACAACGGTAACACCCGGCAGCGGTTGTCCGCCCGAGTCTGTAACTTTTCCTGAAATTGTGCGTTGCTGTTGTGCATGTTCAGTTAAAAACGATGGCGCCAGGATAATTTTCCGATCGGTAATGGTGTAAACCACGTCGGTGCCTGCAAAAAGTATATCGAGAATTTCATCGATTTTTTTGTTTTTTACCGAAAGATTCACGTTACGATTTAGGTCCACCAGTTTTTCGTTGGCAAGGAAGAAAAACTCTGAAAATTCTTCGATCTCATCCAGTACATCTTCCAGTCTGGTGTTGGTGTAATCTAAAGAAAGTTTCGTTTTCTGGGAATACACCTCATTTGCGAATGTTTGAAGGATAACTGCGAGCATTAAAAATACTGTAATTCGCATAATTCTGAATGTTTTCGTTAAACAACTGAAATCACATTCATGAAAGGATTTGATTTTTTTCATAAATTTGTAGAATTTAAGGTTAAAAAATTCGTAATAGATTTTTTTAGGAAATCGTTGGCGCGATTTCCTTTTTTATTCCTGCTTAAGGTCTGTCACGTGAATTCATTTTAGCTCTATTGTTAGGTTTTAATTAGAATTATTTTACCTTTTTTCTCTGTATATCAGTACTTTTTTCTTTTGATATGTTCCGTCGTCAAGCACTTTCCGTTCAATGATTCGGTAACGAATGGGTGAAATCATGCTCACGTAATGNNATCAGTTCCACCTCTACATTATACCATCGTGCAATTCGCCGTGCCACTTCAGGTAACGGGTCACTTCGAAACATCAGTTTACCTTCCACCCATGCAGCATATTTCTTTGGATCGGTTGTCGTAACATGAACAGAATTCTTGCTATAAACAAGTCTGTCATTGGACTTCATTTCAACTTCGGAATTCAGTCCAGGTGCAGTAAACTCCACTTTCCCCTCCTCGAGCACCACTTCCACGTAATTTTCTTCGGGGTAGGCATTCAGATTAAATTTAGTTCCCAAAACTGTTACTTTCGATCTCCCTGCATAAATTATAAACGGATTTGAGACATCTTTTTTTACATCAAACCAGGCTTCACCCCGAATGGTTACCTGCCTGTTATAATTGAAGGGAAGTTGATATTCCAATAAAGAGCCACTGTTCAGCCAGCCCCTGGTTCCATCGGGCAGGTCGAAACTGATTCTTGATCCCAGTGGCGTATGAATAGTGGAAGTGATGGGATTTTCGGTCACATATAATGTCTCGACCGTAGGTTTTTTAGCAAACCATATTCCACCGGCAATCAGCAACGGAATCAACAAAATAGCCGCTGCCGCCGAATACCAACGAAAAATTTTCCGCGTGATTGTTTGTTTTTTTCGGTTTTCAACCACATGTATTCTGTGGTGGATACTGTCGAGTAAATTAGAAAGATTGTAATCAACACCTTCATTGTTTTCAAGGTACTTCTTCCACTCGCTCTTTAAGTAGTATTTTAACTCATCGTTGTCTTCTTTCTCAGCAAAAAGCGAATAAACATAACGGATTTCTTCTGCATCAGACTGCCCTTTGCTGAACCGGACGAGTTTTTCTATATCGGATTGTTGTATCATTTATTCTTTTTAATATTCCAAGAGGATTTTTTCTAACTAACTTAACTAAACCGGGAAGTTAATTTTTATTCCCTTTATAGAGTAATATCCCTGACGAAGGAAAATCTCACGGTCAAAAATGATTTTTTATTTCCCATAATTTTAAAAGGTATTAAATTCCTCGTGCCAGTCTTG
>MTKX01001700.1_pt2 | contig 12893 bp, 14 predicted proteins | sample 1042771 | NCBI WGS metagenome assembly MTKX01 (sample SAMN06212183, study PRJNA360534) | anaerobic digester metagenome | biome: Wastewater treatment plant; material: sludge; isolation source: anaerobic digester fed with sludge from wastewater treatment plant | place: Denmark: WWTP Randers ... | reverse complement strand
TATTTTAATATAATGATGCTTAACTAAATCATTCGAATCTCAATCAAAGGCCAAGCTGACCTACTTCAACCATAAATTTGAGTCTTAGAACAGCATATTGCTGCTGAAAAACATCATTTCACTAGATTTCTAGATAGTGCCCATCAGTCATCAATTGCCAGCAATTTCCGGTGAATTTGATGTTTGAATCTTTTAATTGAAGTCCCACAAGATACGGTTTGGTCTGATCTACTAGAGATTTATACCAACGATCCAGCTTTGAGCTATCTTTATTATATTCGGCGCTCTCTTGATCTGAAAAATATAGGTCGATCGAAAGGCAAAATACAAAGCTAGCGCGTTTTGCTTTAGTAGATTCGATAGTCGGGCCTTCGGATTTCTTTTCTGCTCTTAAACTCTCAGGTAAGAAAAGATGCTGATGATAGTCACCAGAAGCATCCAAAGCAAAGTTTCCTTTGTCAACTGATCCTTTGACTTGGACGCGAGGATTGTAAACTAATATCCATGAATCAAGTTTTTCTTCTTCAAGATTAAGCAATATTAATCGAAAATTATTATCCTGATTTTTAGGCAAATCATCTTTTAAGCCCCAGCTTCCTGCAGACAACACATGGGTCATTCCGTCTTTTTGCCAAGGCCAAAGATTTTGATCAGTTGCGTGGTGATGACCATGAAGTACTAATTGTACTTGACATTGGTCTGAAATATCCCGCAGTTTCTCATGTCCCTTGAAGCCCACTGCGTCTGAGGCGAATCGCTGTACATCCTCATAACCTAATTTTTTATCTTTCTCAAGGATTTCTAAGTACTTCATTCCTTGTTCGACATTCTCCGGCACTGTTTTTGTAGGATTATGATGCAAAGCAATAATTTTTATATATAAGCTATATTTATCCGAATACCATTCATTCATTAATGATTTAGCATGACTACCGCTTAAAAAACCGATATGATCTTTTTTGCGGTGAGATTCTATCTCGCATGAATTTACCGAAGCTACTGATAATTTTAAATCATCTATATTATTTACATATGATCCATAATTTATAGGCTGTCCTCTTTTTTCTAATGGCATGCAATAAAAATCCTCCGCAAAGTCCTCGAAATTTTTTAATTTAATTAAATTTATTTTAGTTATAAAATCATCATCAGAAAATCCTAGATCTTCTTGATCTATCTCAACATGCTTGCATGCGGGCCAATTCACATCATGGTTTCCAGGAACAAAAACAAACTTATATCGATCTATTTTTAATTTATTTGCTAAGCTTTCAAAAAACGATTTAGCTTCCTCATACTCATCTTTTCGAGCATGTTCTGCGATATCTCCTGTTGTAATCACAAGAGATACTCTCTCCTCAATTTTGATTTTTTTGCTAAAATCTTCGATTGCCAAGCATAATTTCTGGCTCAAGACCTCTGGCTCCGATCCAGCAAATCTACTATTAGGGCCAAAATGGAGATCCGATAGATGGAGAATTAATATAGATTTCGTCATATCCCTATCCTTCTCAAAGCCTGTAGCATCACCTCCATGCAAACGTTGGAAGTAGTAATAGCTTTTGGAATACTAATGGCATCCAAGAGATTATCGATGGAAATCCTGATATGAGAAGCTGAATGGCGGTCTCTATTCAACATCTATAATCAATAGAGCTTTTCAAGGCTTCGCGGGAAGATTTGATATACCCTGATGTTTTCTCTCATGGCAGAGCATAGCACAGAGAAAATCAAATTCAATCAGGGTATGGAAATGAACTACTGGCAACCAAAGTATGAGCTCATGGAGAGAAGAGAGCTGGAGGAGCTGCAGCTTCGCCGGCTCAAGAGCGTGGCAGAGAAGGTTTACAGGAACGTTCCCTTTTATCACCGGAAATTCCAGGAGGTGGGCGTCGCTCCTGAAGACATCAAGAGCCTGGCGGACATATCCCGCCTGCCCACCACCAGAAAACAGGATCTGCGAGACAATTATCCCTTCGGCCTCTTTGCCGTTCCCCAGGAGGAGGTGGTGCGGGTGCATGCCTCATCCGGCACCACCGGCAAGCCCACCGTGGTGGGATATACGGCCAAAGACATCGAGACCTGGTCCGACCTCATGGCCCGGGACTTCGTCATGGTCGGTGTGGAGAAGAAGGACATCTTTCAGAATGCAGTCAACTACGGCTTTTTCACCGGCGGCCTCGGCGTGCACTACGGCATCGAGAGGATGGGAGCCATGGCTGTTCCCTCCGGAGTGGGCAACACCGAACGCCAGCTGGAGATTATGATGGACTTCGGGGTGACTGTGCTGCACTGCACACCCTCATATGCCCTCTATCTTGCGGAGACGGCCAAGGCCAGAGGCGTGGTGGACAAGCTCAACCTGCGTATAGGCTGCTTTGGAGCAGAGCCCTGGTCCGACGAGTCGAGAAAAGAGCTGGAGGAGGCGTTGAACATCAAGGCCTACGACTCCTATGGTCTCTCGGAGATGATGGGCCCAGGTGTTGCCTTTGAGTGCCAGGAGCAGGACGGCCTGCACATCTGGGAGGATCACTTCCTGATTGAGATCCTGGACAAGAACGAGCAGCCCTGCGCGCCGGGAGAGCCGGGCGAGCTGGTCATCACCTCCCTGACCAAGGAGGCCATGCCGCTCATAAGATATCACACCGGGGATGTGACCTACATCATGGAGGACAAATGCCCCTGCGGGCGGACCAGCCGAAAGCTGCACCGATTCCTGGGCCGGGCCGATGATATGCTCATAGTGCGGGGCATCAATGTCTTCCCCAGCCAGATCGAGGATGTCCTGGTAAGCATACCGGAGATAGGAAGCTACTTCCAGGTTATAGTAGACAGAAAGAAGCACGGCCTGGATGAGATCAGCATCCAGGTGGAGCTGAAGGACGAAGCCTTTACCGGCGAGCTATCCGATCTGGCTCGGATCCAGAAGAAGACCGAGGAGAAGCTGAAGAGCGTCCTCAACGTTAGAAGCAAGATCGAGCTGGTGGAGAAGGGCTCCATCCCCCGCACCGCCGGAAAGTCCAAGAAGGTTGTGGACCGGCGCGATGTCTACTCCAAGGACGAAAAGGAGAAAAAGTAAATCGCCTTTGATTTAGTTACAAGCCCTGAAGGCAGGGCTTGATTCAATTTTTCCGGCTAAGTCGGATCTTTAAAGGATCCCTCTCTTTATCATTTCCTTATCTGGTCACCTGGCTGATCAGCTCCTGGTCCATGACAGAGCCCTCATCTACTGCTGAGAGCAGCTCATCGTGGATGGAACTCTGGGAATAGTAGAGCGTCACCAGGACTCCCGCATCCTTAGCTGCCTCGATGGCCGGCATAAAGTCGCTGTCCCCGGTTACCAGGACCGCCTTCTGAATCATCCTGCCGCAGCTCAGGCGCACCAGATCTGCAGCCAGGGCGATGTCCACCCTCTTTTGAATGAACTCTCCACCCACGCAGCCCAGCCGGCCCAGCTTCACCTCAAAGCGGGGCAGCTTTCGGAGGGTGTAGACGAACTTATCCATGGAAGCAAACCTGCGTCTCTCCTCCTCCGTGGGGGGGCAGCTCTGGTAGGGCATGCAGTTGTAGTAATATGTCCGCAGCCTCTCGTACTTGCCGCAAAGGATGTCCGAAAATCGAGCCAGATCGATCTTGGGCTTTCCAAAATCNNNTTTCTCCATTGCTGATATATCTAAGTTGCGTTTGATCATACCCATCTCCTGGGATGCCCTTATCCCTGCCCGGATATAAGTAAGTATGGTACATTTCCTCTCTGCCACCATTGCAATGGCCGCGAAGGCATAGGCAGGAAGATTCTGCATTCAGAAATTGTTCCGAATGGGAAACTCAACAGTTGCCAGTTGGTCGATCAAGCTCTAGAGTCCTGCTCTCTTCGCCTTTCCCCGCTTTATGCAATCTACCGATCAATCAAGAAAGCGTTGTATGCGCAGAATCTTGCTTGCGGCATCATCGCCATATTTCGCTTAGGCCCCATCCTCTGATCCCAAACTTGAAGCGATCTACCCGAGGCAGCAAGAGCAACCTGGACCATGCTGCTTATGCTCCACTACGCCTCAGATTTGCCTTCATCCATGCTTTCATTCTCCTATAGCCTCTACCGGGTCCATCTTGGAGGCCTTCCAGGCGGGATACATTCCGGCCACAAAGTTAACCAGAAGAGCGAATAGCATGGCGTAAATGAAGAACTCCGGGCTCATGACTACCGTCATTTTTGATACCATGTAGATCTCAGAGGGAAGCTCTATATCATAAGACATAATGAGATTTGCTGCCAGATAGGCCAGAATGCTGCCCAGCAGTGCAGCAGGGGGAGCCAGTATCAGGCTCTCCAGCAGGAATATCTTGAGTATTGACCGGCGGGTGGCACCCATGGCCATGAGAATGCCGATTTCCTTGGTTCTTCTGCTTATGATCATGATCATGGTGTTGGCTATGCCAAAGCCGGCAATGATGAAGATCAAAAAATAAAAAATATTAATAAACCATTTCTGGGTCTCAATCAGCTTGAGTATATCTTCATTCATATCCTGCCAGGATTTGGATTGATAGCGAAAGCTGGACCGGAGATCGGAGACTATGTAGGGCGCCTGGTATATGTCAGCTACTCTGGCATCCACCTCTGAAACTACATCCCCTTTCCCCACCAGATCCTGAGCTGTGCTTAGAGGGATGTAAATCTGGGACCTGTCCCGGGCCGAACCAGTCTCAAAGAGTCCGGCCACACGAAGTTTCGCCGATTGATTGCCACGGGCAAGGATAAAGTCGTCTTCCAGGTCCAGCTTCAGCTCTTCAGCCAGCTTGGTTCCCACAAAGGCAGATAGCTTTCTGCTGCGTAGATCCTGGAAGTCTCCTGCCACAATGTCCTCTTCCACCTTCATCAGCCGGTTCTCATCGCCAGGATCTATGCCCAGGAATTCCACTCCTCTGACCTTATCTTTGTACTTGGCTCCCGCCTTTCCTGACAGCCTGGCCGAAACCGCCTCCACGCCGGGATATTCCCATAAAAATAAAGAGACAGTTCGGTAGAGGTAGATGTAAGTCTCATCCTCTTTAGGCTGCACATAGATGTGAGGATTGTTCTCCACAGTGGAAGTGATGATCTCCTGCTCAAAGCCGCCTAAGAGCCCCATGAATACCACGATCACAGCCACAGCCAAGCTCACCGCAGCAACAGTGAAAGAAGCCATTTTCGGATTCCTGAGAATATGACTGCTGGCTACGGTAAGCTCGAACATCTTGCCTTCATTTGCCTTTCTTATCCTTAATTTTTCATCATCCGTTGATGGCTATGGCCGGATCGAGCCGGGATGCCTTCCAGGCTGGATACAGGCCTGCCAGTACGCTGAGAGCAGCAGCCAGGAGCACTATAGATAGGAAGCTATCGGCATTGATCATCACCGGGAGAGTGATCTCCTGGCCGCCGGGAGCTTCCATCTTGATCTCCAGGCTTTTTAGATAAAAGGCCACAGCCAGTCCCAGGACCGCCCCCGCCAGGCCTCCTAAAAGGCCCAGAATTCCGCTCTCCAGGAGGAAGATATTCATAATATTCCTGCCGCTGGCCCCCATGGCCATGAACATCCCTATCTCCGAGGTCTTCTCATTGACCAGCATATACATCACACTGCCGATTCCAAAAGCGGCTATGATCAATATCAATAGCATAACCAGATTGTTTTGGAACTCTTCAATGGCCAGCGTCTTCAGGATTTCGGGGTAAAGAGCCTGCCAGCTCTCGGCCTTATATCCATATCCCCGCAGAATTGCAGCAACGCCATCAGCCAAATAGACATCCTCAAGCTTTATGTCCACGGAAGAGACCACGTCTCCCTCACCGACAAAGTCCCTGGCTGTGGATAGGGAAACAAAGGCGAGATTCTCCGGCCAGCCGGTAGGCAGGCTGAAGATGCCCGAGACGACCAGGCTGGTGCTCCTGGCATCGGGAAAGCTGACATAGACAGTCTGGCCAAGCTTCACATTGAGCATCTTTGTCGTCTTTTCCCCCAGGACCACCTTCCTTCCGTCCTGGATGGAAGCCAGACTGCCCTGGTAGACATACTTGCCTATGTTGTAGATCTCATCCATATCATGGGGATTAACGCCGGTCAGATCCACATTCTCTACATTATCCTTGTAGCTGAATGTAGCCGGTGCGCCCAGGCCGGGCGATACCGCCACCACCCCAGGAATAGCCCAGATCCTGTCCATGAGGCTGTGGTAGAGGTAAATGTATTCCTCTCCCTCCCTGGGTGTGACAGTGACATGAGGAAGGTCCTCCACGATGATATCAAAGAGCATCTCCTGAAAGCCGTCCTGCATGGATACGGATATAAGAGATATGGCCACGGCCAGAGCTATGGCTGCTATGGAAAGGAAGGTTCCCCTTCTGCGATAGGCTATATGCCTGCGAACCACAGAGATCTCGAAGGCCGGGAGAAGGCCGCCGCTCATGCCGGAAACACCAGTGGAAAGATGAGAAGCCATCAGTTATCTAGTTACTGCATCCTTGTGAGAAAAAGGGGGGCGACTGCTGCAAAGGAATAAGCATGCAGCAAGAATTAAGAGAATTTGGAAAGAGACTTGGGAAAGAGACTTAGGATCAAAATCGTATGGCAAGCCCTAATAAACCTGAAGCTACGATCCCTGCCATAGAAGAGTGATTATGATAGATGATGATTTGGAGAAAGCCAGGGATAGCATCCTGACCACTGCCAGGAGGATTATATCCTTGGGCCCCATATGCGATAGCTGCCTGGGGCGGCAGTTTGCCATGCTGGCCACGGGATTTACCAATGCCGAGAGGGGGCGCTCTCTCAAGTCCGTCATGGCCATGCAGGCCTCTGCGAACGAGGACCGAGCATTCCTGGAAGAGCTGGCCCCATCCTTTCCGCCGGCACGCCTCAAGCTGGGAAGAAAGGGCGAGGATGATGCCCCATGCAGCGTATGCCTGGGAGAGATGGCCCCGGCAAATCTTGATCTCTGGGCGGAAAGGGCGGCTTCAGCTCTGAACGGATGGGATTACAGGACTCTGCTTGTGGGCACCCTGATGTCCGGACTGCTGGCGGAGAACGAGGAACTGATTGTGGCCGATGGCGGCTCTTTGCATGCCGAGCCCTTCAAGTCGGAGCTCAATCGCGAGGTGGGAAAGAGGCTCTCCGCTCTGGTGGGCAAGGCGGTTGATTTAAAGAGCCCGGATATGGTGGTCCACCTCAACCTGGAAAAGGGGGAGGTACAGCTGCAGGTATCATCCATTTTCATTCGCGGCCGCTATCGCAAGCTGGTGCGGGGCATCCCCCAGACCCGCTGGCCCTGTCGCGAGTGCCGCGGTCGGGGTTGCCAGCGCTGCGAGGGCACGGGAAGGATGTACCAGGAATCTGTGGATGAGCTGATCCGGCCGGCGGTGATGCAGGCTGCCGGAGCTGAGGATACCGTATTTCACGGAGCGGGCCGCGAGGATATCGACGCCAGAATGCTGGGCAGCGGCCGGCCTTTCATCGTGGAGGCAGTCCGGCCCCGCATCAGGAAGATCGACCTGGCCCTCCTGGAGCAGGAGATCTGCCGCGAGGCGGAGGGCAAGGTAGAGGTCACAGGGCTCTCCTGGGCCGATTCAGCCATGGTAGAGCGGCTGAAAGAGGCTGCTTTTGAAAAGACTTATTCTGCTCTGATCCGGCTGGGTGGGCAGGTGGCAGAAGAAAAGCTTAAATCCGTCTTGAAGGAATTAGAAGGGTCGATCGATCAGCGTACCCCCACTCGCGTCTCCCACCGCAGGGCAGATAAGATCAGGGTGAGGAGAGTATACAGAGCGGAATTAATAGAGATGCAGGGCAATATGGCCCGAATTGAGATCAGAGGCGACAGCGGCCTTTATATCAAGGAACTCGTCTCCGGAGACGGAGGCAGAACCAGCCCCAACCTGGCCGAAGCCCTTAAGGTAGACGCGATCGTCGAAGAACTGGATGTAATAGATGTAGGTGGAGAATCAGATGGCACATCATCACGGAATGAAGAAAAAGTCAAGAGATAAGATGAGCAAGACGGTCAGGGCCAGGGGAATATCCCCCGTGGTCAGGGCGATCCAGGAGTTCGAGAAGGGCGCAAAGGTTCATGTGCTTATCGATCCCAGCATACATAAAGGCATGCCTCACCCCAGGTTCCATGGAAAGACGGGCGAGGTCGTGGGTAAGAGGGGCAGGGCTTTTGTGCTTAAAGTCACAGATGGCGACGCCACCAAGACCCTGATCGCATTACCAGAACACCTAACGGCACAGAAATAGATGATTGTCAAGAGCGTCTTGCAGGAGGATCTTCTGACCCTGGCGGAGGTCAGAGAGATCCTGGACCAGATTCGGGAGAGGCGTTCCGAGGAAGAGGAACTGGGCTACGAGCTGCGCCGGGCCATCCGTCATGCCGAGATATTCAGCAAGGGCACTGCGGAGGAGAGCCGGGCACAGGTAGCCGAGCTCATGAAGCTGGGAAAGATGAGCCTGGAGATTGCCGTAAAAATCGCCGATATAAAGCCTGAAAACAAGGATGAGCTTAGGGCGATTTATGCCAAAGAAAGGTTCACTTTGAGCGAAGAAGAGCTCGATAATATTCTGGAGATAGTTTTCAGGGGGTAGAGGCAATGCCTGAGGGGAGACCGCCGAAGAGAGAAGAAGTAGCTAGGATTCTCGATTACCTCCCCTATGGGCGGGCTCCTGATTCCAGGAGCTACCAGAAGCAGCCTCTGGTCCAGGCCGTGGGAGAGGCCAATTTTGTGCTCATGGAGATGACTCCCAAAGAGGGAGTCGTTCCGGCTCCTGGAACCAGGGTCTACATAGGCAGCGGGAGCAGAGATATCATAGACCACGTCAACCGCAGGATAGAGTATCCGGACCTCTCCAACAGCGCCAAGCTGGAGCTGCCCTACCAGATTCAGAGCATTGTTCTGGAAAATGAGGCCAGGTTCATTCGCTATTTCAATGAGGCAGGGCCCATCACCACCCGGATGCATGCTCTGGAACTCTTGCCCGGTATAGGAAAGAAGCTTATGTGGGCCATCCTCAATGAGCGGAAGAAAGGGGCATTCAAGGGCTATGCCGATCTCATGGAGAGGGTAAAAGGGCTGCACTATCCGGAGAAGCTCGTAGCCAAGAGGGTTGAGGATGAACTGGTGGATGACCGCATCAAGTACCGGGTTTTCACCACAGCACCCCGCATGAGATAAATGAAGCTGGGACAGCATTTTCTGGTGGACGAGGCAATAGCCTTACGCATAGCAGAGTATGCGGATCTCGGTCCTGATGATTGGGTTTTAGAGATCGGGCCGGGTGAGGGAAGCCTCACCGCCGCTCTGGCGGCTAAGGCGGATCAGGTCTATGCTGTGGAGATCGATCCCGAGCTGGCGGCCCAGCTTACGGGGCGATTCTCCAATGTTCAGGTCGTCACCGGAGATGCTCTCAAGGTACAGCTGCCGGAATGCAATAAGATCGTATCCAACCTGCCCTATCAGATATCCTCCAGCCTGACCTACCGGCTGCTCTCCCGGCCTTTTGATATGGCTGTGCTTATGTACCAGTGGGAGTTTGCCCGGAGACTGAAGGCCGCTCATGGCAGCGATGAATACGGCCGGCTGGCCATGACTGCGGGATTCTTCTGCCGGATCGAGGTTCTGGAGAAGGTCTCCAAGATGGCCTTCCGGCCCGTGCCCCAGGTGGACTCGGCCATAGTCCGGCTCCTGCCCCGTCCCGATCGCCCTCCCGGCGAGGCGGCGGATCTGATCCGTCTGGCGGAGGGGCTGTTCAACAACCGGCGCAAGAAGGTGAAGAAGGGGCTGGCATCCCTGGGGGCGCGGCCACAGGACCTGGCAGAGCTTGATCCAGAGCTCCTGGAGAAGAGGCCGGAGCAGCTTTCATCGGACGAGGCAGCGAGCCTGGTGGGGGCCATATCACGAAAGAGGCATAGCCTGAAATAATTCCACGCTCTAGAGCGGCTGATCCTCTGTGTCCGATGCTGAGTCCGAGGCCAAAACCGGCAAGAATATCCTTTTATTAGGCTTGGTCAGTTTTCTTAATGATATCAGCAGCGAGATCATTCAGCCGGTACTGCCTCTTTTTCTGGCTTCATTGGGAGGCGGCTCTCTGGCCCTAGGCCTGGTGGGAGGCTTTTCTGAGGGGCTCCCCAGCCTGATCAAGCTCCTATCGGGCTGCTGGTCGGACCGGATGGGCAGGCGCAAGCCCCTGATAGTGGGAGGCTATGCCCTGTCTGCGTTGGGCAAGATCCTTCTGGCTCTAGCCAGCAGCTGGCCAGCCGTATTTATGCTGAAAATCCTGGAGAGGTGCGGCAAAGGCCTGAGATCGCCCCCTCGCGACGCCATGATCTCCGAGTCGGCGCCAAAAAACAGTCGCGGGCGGGGATTCGGGCTGCACCGGGCCATGGACTCAGCCGGGGCAGTGATTGGATCTCTTCTGGCATATTCTCTCTGGCAGATGGGCCTCTCCTTTAGCTCCATCTTTCTGGTGGCGGGAGCCCTGGCCATGCTGGCACTGCTGCCTTTTGTAAAGGTCAAAGAGAGCTACAGCGCTCCCAAATGCGACTATAGCTGGCGGCTCTCCGATATACCACCTGACCTGGGACGCTTTCTAGCCATAGCCTGCCTTTTCGCCCTGGGCAACTTCAGCTATATGTTCTTCATCCTCCGGGCCCAGGGGATATTTTCCGGAGGACAGGCGGCGTCCTCGGCCATACTGCTTTATGCACTTTTCAATTTGACCTACGCTCTCCTGGCCCTGCCGGCGGGGATCTGGTCCGACCGGATCGGGCGGAAAAAGATTCTGGCCCTGGGATACGGCCTCTTCGCTCTGACCGCTCTGGGCTTTGCCATAGTCAGCAGCCAAACCGGCCTTGTGATGCTCTTCGCCCTCTACGGACTGGTTTATGCTTTGGTGGACGGATCGGAGAGAGCCTTTGTCTCCGACCTCAGTCCGCTTGGGCTGCGGGGAAGCGCTCTGGGGCTTTATTCCGGGGCCCTGGGCCTGGCAGCCATAGCCTCCAGCCTGCTGGCGGGGGCGATCTGGGAGCTGTGGGGTCCGCAGGCCACATTCATCTTCGCGGCGGGAGCGACGGGTTTGGCAGCGGTTGGGCTGATGATGTGGAGGGAAAGGAGTGGAATACAGACATGAAGATAGTATACTCAGACAAGCTCGCCGCCCGATATCCGGCCAATCCGGTGGAAAGCCCGGACCGGGTGGCTATCCCCGCCCAACTGCTCCGGGATTGCGGCTATGAATTAGTGGATTTTGGGCCTGCCTCTATCGAGGACATCGCCAGAGTGCACGGCCGGGAGCACATTGAGCTGGTGAGGAAGATGGGCCTCTATGAGCCCGCAGCTCTGGCCGCCGGCGGGGCCATTGCTGCCGCGGAGCTGGCCCTGGTGGACGAGCCGGCATTTGCTTTGCTGCGCCCGCCCGGCCACCACGCCTCAGCCAACCGGGCCTGGGGCATGTGCTGCTTCAACAGCATGGCCATAGCCATAAAAAGGGTCCGGCCTGCTGCCAAGCGGGCCCTGATCATAGACANNGGGCATGTGCAGCTTCAACAACATGGCCATAGCCATAAAGAAAATCCAGCCTGCCGCCAGGCGGGCCCTGATCATAGACATCGACCTGCACTACGGTGACGGCACAGCCAGCATCTTCCGGGGCGACTCTGAGGTTAAAATCGTCAATCCCTGGGCGGTGGATGAGAGCTTCGAGTATCTGAATATGGATGAGAGCCGCTACCTGAAGCAGGTGGAAGATGCCTTTACAGGCTTCCAGCCAGATATCGTGGCCGTCTCCGCCGGCTTTGACACCTACCTCCAGGACTGGGGAGGGCTTCTCAGGTTGGAGGACTATCACAAGATCGGGAGAAGCATCCGGTATGGATCGGAGAAATGTGGAGGGCGCAGGTTCGCCCTGCTGGAGGGAGGATACCACCCCGACCTCAAGTGGTGCATTAAGAGCTTCCTGGAGGGCTTTCAGTGAGATCCCGCCCTTGGCAGTGTAAGCGGTTTATGGATGATCTTCCAATCCAGGAAAAGAATGAAAAGCCCGGGGCTTAAACCCAGGGCAGGTATTGTGAGCCGCTTAGAGTGGGATCGGCATTTTTCGCATTTCTGAGATCCACGTTTTTAGGCAAGAGGTTCACGTCGTTAGTGGTATAGCTCGGGCCACTCATCTCACTCAAGCCGTCGATCTTATGGGGTATTCCGCCGCTGGTGGTGTTATTGGCAATAAGGACCGGCTTGGTCAGATCAATCCCACCGGTAGGCATCTTCGACATCATCAGGTAAGGGTCCTCTCCGAAATTCTGCCTGATCCAATCGTTGTATCTATCAACCTCGGCATTAAAGCCGGTGACATTAATGCCGTTCAATGCATTCTGGTATGCCTGTCCCATCTTAAATCCATACCTCAGGCCATCCGCTGCCCCCTGCTGCCAGTCATTGTATCCAGCAGCCATGGCTAATCCTATCAGACATAAAATTATGGCAATATACTTCATCACTCTCAACTCCTCTTTAATATCAATTCGGACTGCTTAGAGCAGACTTACCTGAAGGCCAAAGGAAGCTCATAGCTTGCCCTTCCAGATGGGGCTGAGCTGTAGCCCTCAAATGTGACATCTTCCCGTTCCAGATAGACAGGCAGTCCGCTATACGGATCCACATAGAAGTATTTGGCTGCTGCACCACCAGGTGGGATATAGGAATAAATGGCCCTTCCGGTAAATGCATCCACCCCTACCCGGTTATAAGAGCTATCCGGATTCTCTATGGGACCGGGTATATTGAAGGGATCCCTTGCCAGGGTTCCATTGACCAGCATGTTCCCCTTGGGAATGGTCCCCCAGTTCCAGAGGGTGCTGTTGCTGTT
>MTKX01006078.1_pt1 | contig 12898 bp, 5 predicted proteins | sample 1042771 | NCBI WGS metagenome assembly MTKX01 (sample SAMN06212183, study PRJNA360534) | anaerobic digester metagenome | biome: Wastewater treatment plant; material: sludge; isolation source: anaerobic digester fed with sludge from wastewater treatment plant | place: Denmark: WWTP Randers ... | reverse complement strand
AATTATCCAATTATATCTTTGACCATAGAGATATTTATGCTTTGGGAACATATTATGCAAAATATATACAATAAACCAAGAGAAAGGTAGGTAAGGAAGAATATTCAGAGTATATCTTTAACCTCAGGAATCTTAATTTTGCTCTGAACCTATAGTATAAGCTCCATTATGGGAAATTTAGTCACATTGTTTAACAAATATCTGGATTTCTGCTTATGCAGGAATGACCAAGGAATTTTCAAGAAGTGAATGAAATAATTACTTATATCAGGCAAGGATGAGGTCTATAAGGTTATTAATATTGTGGAGAATGCTTACCTTGCTACCTAAAAAGGAGAAAATATGTCCGAAAAGTTTGCTTTCAAGCTAATAACACTTATGGTATTGTTAGCAATAGCTTCACTCTGTTTTGCAGACGCAAATCAGAAAGTAATTTTTAGTAATAGTGGAAACAAAGCCCAGTTGTTAAACAACAATGCTGAGGGCTTTGAGTTACAATTTCGGAATCAGGAATATTTTCTGGAAGAAGTTGAAACGCCTTCCGGAAAATTTACCCGCATTAATATGGATGGTTTTGGTTTTTCTCAACGGATTGGTGAACCCCAGCTACCCGTTTACAGTAAATTAATTGCCGTTCCTGTAGGGGCAAAAGTGGAGTTTTCCTTTGGTCGCAACACTGAAATAACTCTCTCAAAATCAGAAACAAATATTACCAATCGTATTTATCCTACTCAGCCCTCTGTTTCTAAATCGCAAGACCCGGCTTTAATTCCCTTTGAATTGAAAACGGATATTTACAGTAAAAACGAATTTTATAGCGGAGAACTTTTCTCCGTGGAAGAAATTGGTTTTCTGCGTGGAGTAAGAATATTCCGTATTGATTATGAACCAATGCGTTATAATCCTGTAAGCGGAGAACTGAAAATAAACACAGAATTGAATGTGCAGGTAAAATTCATAAATGCAGATTTTTCTGCTACTCAAGATTTATTAGCCCGCACTGCTTCTTATGAATTTGATTCCTTATACGGCAAAATTTTGCTGAACTGGCAGAAAAATGAACGCCTGAATGTTAATCGCTATCCGACAAAAATGGTGATTTTATGTCCTCCTAATTATGTTAGTACAATGCAGACCTTTGTAAACTGGAAAACACAACAGGGCTATAAAGTGATTGTTACTACGGTTGGAACTGGTGGAACTATAGCTAATAATACCACTGCTATTAAAAATTATATGCAGACATTATGGAATAATGCCACAGCAAGTGATCCGGCTCCTACCTATTTATTAATTGTAGGTGATACTTCTACCAGTGGAGATAATATTATTGCCAATACAGGGGGCACGAGTAGTTCTCACATTACGGATCTTAATTATGTGCGTTTAAATGGAGCTGATTATCTGCCGGAGCTCTATTATGGTCGTTTTTCCGTTGCCAGTGCTACGGAATTGACTAATGTAATCAATAAAACCTTGCAATTTGAACAAACCACTATGCCGGATTTGAGTTATTTAGGCAAAACCGTTTTAATTGCCGGTGTCGATTCAAATTTTGGACCTACACATGGCAATGGAGCTATAAATTATGGCACTACTCAATATTTTAATAGCGCTCATAATATCACTTCCAATACCTATCTTTATCCTGCCTCCGGTTCAAGTGATGCTCAAATTATAGCAAATGCCTCAGAAGGAAGGGGTTATATTAATTATACAGCTCATGGAAGTGAAACCAGCTGGGCTGATCCTGCCTTTTCAATTAGTGATATAAACGGACTTAACAACACCAACAAATATTCCGTTGTAGTAGGTAATTGTTGCTTAACCAATGCTTTTAATACAGGTGTTTGTTTCGGAGAAGCATTTCTTAGAGCTAATAACAAAGGTGCCGCTAGTTATATTGGCGGAACAAATTCTACTNNACTGGGATGAGGACTACTGGTGGGCAGTGGGCTCAAAAGGAACAGCCAATGGAAGTGCTCCTGCTTATGATGCTTCAAAATTAGGTGCTTACGATGCTATGTTTCATACTCATAGCGAGGCATTTACCAATTGGGCAACTACAGTTGGCGAAACAGTTATGATGGGTAATAGCGCAGTTGAACAAAGCGCAAGTTCCCGAAAGAATTATTATTGGGAAATTTACTCCATAATGGGTGATCCTTCTTTGATGCCCTATTATGGTGTTCCGACAACCAATACTGCCACTTTTCCTGCCTCTATTATAATCGGTGCTACCTCTATAACTGTAACTGCCACACCCTATTCCCGGGTTGCTCTTTCCAAAGACGGAGTTCTGTATGGCTCAGATTTAGTTCCAGCCAGCGGAACTTTAACTTTAACCATAAATCCTATTACAACTGCAGGAACAGCTACTCTGGTAATAACCGCTCAAAACAAGATTACCAGAATAGAAAATATTACTGTAGCTGCTGGTGACACCCCTTATATTAGTGTTGACAGTTGCACTTATAGTGACAGTAATAATAATATTCCTGAATACAATGAAACCGGTTACTATAGTGTCACTTTCAAAAATCTCGGTCAGGTTGCTTCCAGCAGTGCAACTGCTACTTTAACCTGTTCAACTACTGGAATAACAATAACTGATGGCACAGAATCCCTTTCAGCTATTGCTGCTGGTGGAACTTTAACAAAAAACAATGCTTTCCGCTTTAATGTAGCTAATAATATTACTAATCAGTTGCAGGCAAACTTCAAAATTACTATTACCTCCGGAACTTATACCTGGGAATATAATTTTACTCAAACCCTTTATGCTCCTGCTCTATCTTTCGGTGATATAGCTATCAGTGACCCAACCGGAAACAATAATGGTAAACTTGATCCCGGAGAAACAGCAACTTTAAGCATTCCTTTAAACAATTCCGGGGGAGCTAATTCTCCAGCTGGTTCTGCAACTTTAACCTGCACTACAACAGGAATAACTATCAATAATGGCTCTGCATCTTTCACAGCTATTACTGCCGGAAGCAGTGCTACATTATCTTTTACTATTACTGCTGCCTCTTCTGTCAGTCAGGGAACTTTAGCAGCACTTAATTTTAATGCTACAGCTGGTGCATATACAGCTGCTAAAACCCAAAATTTGGAAATTGGAGCTCCAACTGTTGTTATTATTGGTACCGGAACATCTACCCAGAGTTATCCTTTAGATAGATACTATAATTATTCCGCTTTTGAGGCAATTTACCTCGCTTCTGAACTTCAATATATCGGTACAATCAAGTCCCTTGGTTTTTATAAAGCCAGTGGTAGTGATGTTAATCCTATTGAAGCGGTAACCATCTATATGAAAAATACTGCTGAATCCACTTTAAGCGATGGTGATTATTCTACCACAGGATACACCCAGGTTTATAGTGGCAGTTTTACAAATGATACTACCAGCGGATGGATGTCTGTTGATTTAAGTCCTCAATTTACTTGTAATGGCTCCAATCTGGCAATATTGATTGTAAAGGGTTACCAGGCATATACTTTCAACTATCCTAACTGGACTTATACTACAACAACTACAACCCGGGTTCGTTGTAATCATAGTGATTCTGCTGCCCCAACCAGTTTGACCGGTTCTACCAGTTTGCCCAACCTCCAAATTAAAATATTCCCCACTCCAGGTATTTTATTCCCTCCTCAGAATTTAACTGCCGTTCCGGGTAATGGAAGTGTTACTCTCAGCTGGCAGGCACCTCTGTCAGGTCAACCAACCGGTTATAAAATATATAAAAATTCAGCACTGCTAACTACGGTTACAGGTCTAACCTATACAGATACGGCAGTAGTTAATGGCACAACCTACAGCTATTATCTTAAAGCTGTTTATGCAACTNNCGGGTGCTATTATTGGAACTGGAACTGCCAGCACGGGAACAAAGGAAGCATCTCCAATCAATGTTTATTATCAAAGCTTGCATGGTCAATCGGTTTATACGAAAGCGGAATTAAATAATGCCGGGGTATTTGGTCCTGTTTATATCTCACAGGTAGGATTTAATGTTACTGGCTTGCCCGATAAAACAATGCCCAATTTTGTAGTGAGAATGAAACATACCACAGCCACAGATGTTAGCAGTTGGATTGATAATACGAATTTGGTTACGGTTTATACCAACGCCAGCTATACTATTTCAACAACCGGTTACAATATGCTTACTTTAAGCACTCCTTTTCTGTGGAACGGAACAGATAACCTTTTAATTGATACTGCTTTTGGTTTAATTGGAAGTTACAGTTCTACCGGAACAGTGCAATATACCTCTGTTACCAATGGCTATAGATATACACGTAGTGATTCTGCTGATCAAACCAATGTGTTTAGCAGTGGTTCAACCTCTGTTTATAAACCTAATGTAAAATTGTTCTTAACTGCCGTTGCTGGTAACCCACAAATATCTGTAAATCCTACTTCTTTTACCTTTGGTTCGGTAGCGGTGGGAACAACTTCCACGCAGAACTTCACGATTACTAATACCGGCGGTTCTACTCTTACCGGTTCTATAACCACACCTACAGGTTATTCCGTTACCGCTGCAGCAAAAGAAATTCGCAATACTCTTAGCTTTTCCATTCCTGCAGGACAGAGCAAGACCTATATTTTAAGCTTTTCACCTGTCTCTGCAATCAGCTATAATGGAAATGTTACTATTAGCAGCAACAGTCAGACCCAAGCTAATTTATCTCTTCCGGTTACAGGCAGCGGATATTTTCCTCCCACTATATCTGTAAATACCAATACCTTATCTGCTAATTTGACTACCGGAGCTGAAAGCACTCAAACTTTCACAATCAGTAATACCGGCTCACAATCCTTAACTTATACTATGGTAGTTAGTGAACCTGCTGGCAGAAATGAAGCCATCAGTACTGTTAAAACAACCGGCAGTAAAAGTATTGCCGGCTCTACTTTAACTTTGAATGCAGATGAGTATACTTCCGGCACAACGGTTGACTGGACTTTCACAGTAACTAATGCCAGCACAGATACTGAATGGTTGAAAGAAATTATTGTCACTTTCCCGGCGGGAGTAACTGTTAATAGCGCAACTAATTTTGTCGGTGGTAGCGGAGGTGACTTAGTTCCTGATAATACAACCGGAGCAGGTATTACCATTAGTNNTGATTATGGATATGGTTTAATTCACGGTTCAGAATCTGCTACCGCTACAGTAAATGTAACTATCAGTGCCGGATTGGTTACTACAATTGTTCTTCCCTATACAATAAATGGCGATATTTGGGGTGCAGAACCGAATACTGTAAGCGGAGAAATTTCGCTTGCCTGTTCTCTTCCTCCGGTGGAATGGTTTAGTGTAACTCCCAATAGCGGAANNGGTGGAAATCAAACTATTAGCGGTCATTTTTCTGCTGTCGGAATGGCAGAAGGTATTTATAATGCAGTTTTAACTATTCAAAGCAACGATCCCGTTCATCCTATAACAACCCTGCCGGTAACAATGGATGTATCTTCGGGCAATCATTCTCCGCATATCAATCTGCCGGAGAGCTTCAGTTTTGATAAAAACGGTTCGCTGACAGTGGCTTTTGCTTCCTACATCAGTGATGCCGATAACGATCCCTTAACCCTATCTGTGAGTGGAAATAATCATATTCATATTGCTATTAACGGAACTCAGGTAACTTTCACTGCGGATTTAAACTGGGTGGGAAGTGAAAATATTACTTTTGGTGTTAGCGATGGTGAACTAACTGCTTACGATAATGTAATAGTAATAGTTAATCCTGTTAATGTTCCTGATTGGCAACCTATTGTTTATCCTAATAATCCTGCTACGGTATATGCCCAAGTGTCTATTGAAGGCATTCCGGCTCAGCTGAATGATTTGGTGGGTGCTTTTGTGAATAATGAATGTAGAGGCACAGGAGAAATTGTGTTAATTGATAGAGCTACTGCCTATTCTACCATCTTAGTAAATCTTGCTTCCGATGGTGAACTGGTTCAATTCAAGATTTATTCTTATGCGAATGATGCTGTTTATCCTGTGCAGGAGACCCTTACTATGCAAACAGGAAGTGTATATGGTTCTGCTGAAAATCCTGTTGTTTTAAATGGCACTTTCAATATAGTTCTTACGCCTCCACAGGTTAACCTTGTAAGCCATCAAAATAACTATCGTCTTACTTGGAATGCAGTTCCCAATGCCAATAACTATCGTATTTATTCCTGCAGTGAACCCTACGGAACTTATCAGCTGGTGCACACAACGGCAAATTTATATTGGGAAATTCCCACTACTCAGCAAAAATGTTTCTTCAAGGTTGTAGCGGAGCAAATTGGCATCAGTAAAGGCAAATAAATGAGAAAAACCATCCTTGTTGCTCTGCTTCTGCTTTTGGCATTTTCCCTTTTTGCCAAAGAGTGGAATCAGTATTACTTCCGTTTTGAATTGGCAGATAAGACAACTCTGCCGGAAATAAGTAACATCATTTCTATTGATAATGTTCGCGGTAATTGGGTTTATGCTTATGCCAATGATGAAGAATACAGTAAATTCAGGGAGTTGGGCTTAAAAACCCAACTCCTGCCCTCTCCTGCATCTCTAATTGAACCGGTAATGAGTTCCGATGTGAAACAGACAAAGTTATGGGATAGTTATCCTACTTATAATAGTTATGTAAACACTATGAATTCCTTTGCCGCTAATTATCCCAATTTATGCCAAATTGTAAATGCCGGAACTACGGTAAACGGACGCAGTTTGCTGTTTGCCAAAATTTCTGATAATGTTAATATAGCGGAAGCAGAACCGGAAGTTATGTATACCTCAACAATTCATGGAGATGAGACCACGGGTTTTGTTTTAATGCTACGGTTAATAGATACCCTTTTAAGCAGTTATGGAACCGATCAGCGTTTAACCAACCTGGTAAATAATCTGGAAATTTGGATTTGTCCCAATACCAATCCCGATGGAACTTATTATGGAGGCAATAACTCTGTTTCCGGAGCCCGGAGATATAACTACAACGGATATGATTTAAACCGCAATTTTCCCGATCCAAACGGCAATCAGTATAGTGGACAACCCTTACAGCAGGAAACAACCCTGATGATGAATCTGGCAAATAATCATCACTTTGTTTACAGCGTTAATTTTCATGGTGGGGCAGAGGTTGTAAATTACCCCTGGGATTATACTTATACAGCTCATCCCGATGAGAACTGGTATATTTCTACTTCTTTTGTTTATGCTAATAATGCTATTGCCAATGGACCTTCCGGTTATTTTACCAGTGTTTCTTCCAACGGTATAACCAATGGAGCTGACTGGTATGTTATTACGGGTGGCAGACAGGACTGGATGAATTATTCTGCTCACTGCCGGGAAGTTACTATAGAAATATCCAACACTAAAATGCCTTCTGCGTCAACTTTGCCTGGGTATTGGAATTATAACTATGAAGCAATGATTTCCTATTTGGAACAGGCAATGTATGGAATTCACGGAATTGTGCAAGACCCTTACGGAAATCCTTTATCCGCTACGATTACTGTAAACGGATATGATAATAGCTATTCCACAGTGATTACCGATCCCGCAAAGGGTGATTTTTACCGGTATTTAAGCCCTGGAACCTATAATTTGACTATTTCTGCCAGTGGCTTTCCCGATAAGACCATTAGTGGCGTGGTTGTTAATGCCAATACTGCCACTTCCATTTCCGTAACTATGGGTGAACTTCCTCACTATCAACAAATTACTCTTAGTCCGGGATGGAATTTGCTCAGCTTCAATGTGGATTTGGGAACGAATAATTTCAGCTCTGTTTTTGGCAGTAACCTTCTGCAGATTAAGGATACAGCAAAAAGTTATGCACCCTCAATGCCTTCTTATTTTAATACACTTTCATCGCTACAAAGTGCCAAGGGTTATTGGGTGAATAATTCTTCTGCTCAAAATCTCAGTATTCAAGGTCAGTTACTGAATACTTCAAACTATCCTATTGCCTTAAATAGCGGCTGGAATTTAATCCCTTATTTGCCGGATAATTCCTTGCCTGTTGCCAGTGCCATAGCTTCTATTTTAACTAAAACACAGGAAGTGCGTTACTTATCCTCTGTTTGGAATCCTGTTTCAGGGGGAGCTTTAAGTGTTTTAGAACCGGGGAAAGCATATTGGATAAGGGTCTCTGAGCCCTGTCAATTGCTGTATCCGTAAGCGGAAGAACGATGTCCTCAGCGTTCTCTGGCAACCTTGTCTTTTTGTGACCACGCTTATTTCGGCAACGAAATAAAGCATGAGAGGTGGTTGACCAGGAAGTCAACCTTCGGGAAAAGTCAGGAGTCATTTGCGCCTTAATAACTTTGTTCTTTACGATAACTTTTAAGGCGCAATATGACTCGTGACGATTTTATATCAGCAACAAGTAGTTAACGGATTATTTTATTTTTTCTTTCACAGATTTCCCGGGTAACACAGAGAAGATTTTATAACTTCAGGTTAAAACCTCAATTTTATTCCAATATTTCACTTTTCCATCTTTTCGCTAATGTCGTCACCAATTCTCACTGCTAATAAAAGGAATAAACAGAAAAGGACACGGATGTTCTTTTCCCAGAATGCATTGCTTAAGCATTGCTCACCCATTACTAATCCCATCCGTAATAGGTAAGCAATGGGTAAGCAATGCTATTAAGGAAGAGATAACTAAATTATTCCGGTGATGACAGATACGCAAGTGTATAGAGTTCCCAGTTGATTGGAGCTTAATTTTTGCAGGTCTGGCAAGGTGAGAATATTTTTTGCACCCGGCATAAGCGCCTGTAAAAGGGGATTTTCACTCTGTTTCAGGATTCGGGTTATTAAATATTCTTGTTCTGCAAATTTGGGCTGAGAATTGATTTTTCCTTTCGGTTTTCTATATTGAATGCGGAAGTTGCGTGTTTTATTAACCAAATAGCGGTAGAAGGGATTTCTCATTTTAGCGGGTGACCATTGATGATGAGCGTATCTCAATTTTGCCAGGGCAGGTGAAAGAGCAGATAAGAAGCTGTAATATAAAAGGTTATCCTTTTTTTGCTCCATTGGAATCTGCATTGCCAGACGGTAAAATTGATAGTCCAAAAAGGGGGTTTCGGAACGGAAATAATAGCGATTGCGGTCTTCCCCTTCAAATGCCCAACGAGCAGAACGTTCCGCTAAAAGAGCAAAAGCATATTTATAGTTATAATCCTTTGTCGGATAAGTAGATATATGATTAAGGAGATATTCTTCCATCGCCTTCTGTTGAATGCCAAATAGTTCGGCTGATGCCTTGGGAGAAAAAACAGCATTCTGATTATACCAGTAATTCAGCCACTGTTTTTCGTCAGTTAATTGCTTATCAGGCAAAAGATAACGCATAACTTTGTCACCGCCATCTCCGGTTAAAAACAAAGCGGATTCGGGATATAGAGCTAAAATCATTTCCAAATATTGCAGAAACATAGCCACAGAAAGATAGTTCAAACCCGCTTTCAAGGAAAATAACTTCTCATAATGTTCAGGAGCACAAGGAGATAGCTGTAAAACCCTGTGCGTCTTTTTCAGTAATTCTGCTGTCTGAACAGCGATTAAAACATCATCTTGCGCATCCTGATTGGCATCCAGAAAGGAAATTGCTGTAAAATCTATATTTTTGCTTTGAAGCGCTCCTGCCACACAACGCGAATCCATTCCCCCGNNGATACAACTTTTGGAAGCTCTGTATGATAGGAAACACAGATAGCTGTAAATGTTTCTACAAGTTCTGCCAGCCATTTTTTATGCGACCTGCCAAAGAGGGGCTCTATAAACCTCAATTCCTGCTGGGAACTTATTTGCAATTCGTCAGTTAGCCAATCATATACACCTAAAGTTCCACCCGCCAAAGTGTCTATTTCCCGGTAAAAAGTTCCGCGTCCCGGAACATAAGTTAGGGAAAGATACAAAGCCAGAAACAAAGGATCCAAGGTTAGTTGATTGCTGATTGCTTTAACAAAAGATATATCCCTACCCAAAAGGAAATATTCCTTTTGTTTTGTATAGTAAACAGGTAAACGGGCTAAAGCATCATTGGCAAGAATTATTTTGTGTAATTCAGGATTTACGGCAAACAGGAAAAAACTGTTGTTAATTTCTTTGAGCTCGGAATTCCACCTATTTTGCATATTGGATAACGGGTTTTGAGAAATTTCCGCCTGCTCTAAAATGTCTTGAAAAGCTTGGGTTAAAAAGGAATTATCCTGTAGCTCGTGAAATATTTGCCAACCCCTGTATTTTTCTGTATAAACCCGATAGCCCCGATGTTGAGAAATTGATATCAGCACTTCCCTGCAAGGCATAAGCTTGGTAAATTGGAGATGCGGAAAAGTGGCTTCCAACCTTTGCAGATAATTGTCTATGGTATTTTGGGTTTGCTGAGTTATACCCTGAGCGTTAATCAGGCAATTTATTCCGGGCATTAGTTCTCCTTATGCCATTTCTTAAATAAAAAACCATTTGTCTTCTCGTGTAAGCAGGAATCCTTTTTGTTACTCCTGCGCACGCAAAAATCCCTCTAAATCTACTAAACCCTCTTTGCCTAAAGTGATTATCTGTCAAATGCTTTTTCGTTTTTCCAAGTTTTGAAAAAAATCCTTGTCAAGATTTGTGAGACGACTATGATAGCAATATAAAAGAAAAAAGGATTTTAGGAAAATGCAGTTTGATGTTTCCTATTTCTGCTTTGACGGCAACAGCGGAAAGAAAAATCAGGACAGAGTTCTGGTAAATAAAGACCTTTTGACAGAGGGAATTAATCATCTGCAGAATCTTGATAACCTCTTTTGCTTTGTAGCAGATGGAATTGGCTCGTTGGCAAACAGTGAAAATGCAGCTCAATTTGTTTTGGAACAGCTGAAATATCTGCCTTTAAAAGCCGAACAAAACTGGCAGGAAATAATAGATAACTTCCTGCAGGATATAAATTATCAGCTGGTATTGTGGAATCGGCAACAAGGTGATTTTTTTGATTCCGCTACAACTCTTTGCGGTTTAATCTATCAGGAAGGCAAATTTCTGACCGTAAATGCAGGCGATTCCGAAATTTGGCTTTACAGGGAAAAATATCTGCAACGGCTGAATAAACTGAATGTGCTGTGGGAAGATATTCCTAATAGCCCTATTACCAATTATTTTGGCACCGATTATCCGAACCTAAAGCTTGATTTTAGCTCAGCAGTTTCTTCTCTAAATCCGGGAGATAAAATAGTAGTAACTACCGACGGACTCCTTAAAGCTATTAGCAAAAAAGAACTAATTCAAATCCTGGAAGAAGATAGCCCTTTGTATATAAAAATTGATTCCTTATACCATAAACTCTGCGCTAAATATAATCCCGACAATCTTGGAGCTATCTTTATCTCCGAAAAAAGCAACGGTTAAAATAAGGTTGAGAGGGTTGAGAAGGTTTAGAAGGTTTAGAGGGTTTATATATAAGGTTTTGAAGGTTTATAAAGTTTAGAAGGTTGAGCTATCATTGTGTCGCTCTCCGAGCTTTTGGAACCAGGGAAAAAGAAAAAAAGGGCTTACATTTTACGAGGGGCTTACGCCACCATCGCTATCATTGTGTCGCTCTCCGAGCTTTTAAGAAATCTAAACCCTCTCAACCTTCTAAACCCTCTCAACCTCTAAGCCTGTATCTATTTAATTACCGCCAACTTCGTTTTTGCCAGGCAATTTCCTTTAGTATCCTGTAACACGAGAAAATAAATTCCGGCAGATACTTTAAAACCGTTATTATTTTTCAAATCCCAGGATAAGGTTTGTTCTTGCAAGGTTTCAGCAAGGTCCAAATTCCTTACTTTCTGACCTTTGAGGTTATAAATAGTTAATTTGCAGGGTTCAGGACTAACTTTACTTAAATAAATATCAGCATAAGATAGTGCTGGATTAGGATAGGTAGATATTTTTGCCTGTGGTATTTGAGGAATAACGGGGTCATCAATTCCTACCAGAAAACCGGTCACAAAGAAACAACCCCCAGAGTTCAAAACATAAAAAGAAGGGGTATTGATATAGGGAAAGATATCTATCTGTTTAACCGGTGCATTAAGTAGAGGATGATTAAAAAAGGTTACTTCCCCTGAAGAATTCAGCATACCGACAAAGCAACTATCTGCGTAACTTTCTCTCCAACCAAGGGTTACATTATTATTATAAATTGGTCCTAAGCAAGAAAGAGCTGAAGTATAAAGGATATTTGTCCAATTCGCGCCAAAATCATTAGAACGCCAAAGTCCGTCTGAATCACTTCCTACATCCATAATAGCATATAAAATGCCATTATCGTCAAACCTGAAACTACTTAAATTGCTAATGGATGATTGCTGCCAGTTAAGTCCGTTATCATTGGAATAATAAACCATCTGACCATTATTAGTTATGATATTGCTATCATACCAGGCAATAGAATTGCATTTATTTGAGCCCAGGGATGTTATCCTGGTCCAGTTATGTCCATTCGCTGAATAAAACAAACCATCCCGTTCTCCCACATAATATAATTGGTTATGGGGATTATACTTTACAAAATTAGGCAATATAAACCAATCATTCAGTTGCCAGTTATGCGTGTTAATATCAAAGTTATAAATACCATCACTGTAAGAATAAATTCCCATAGCAACCAGCATCGTGTCCGCATTTAGCATATAAGTACCTTTAATAGTTAAACCCGTAGTAAAATAGGAATAACTATTCCAGATACCATTTTCCCAGAGGCAAAGTTTTTTCTGATTAGCTATCTGAATTCCAAAACTTGCCGGCACCTGGTCTAAATTGGCACAAGAAAAATCGTCTGCAGTAGGTCCAAAGGTATCAACTTGAAAGGCAAAACAGAATACTGCGGAAAT
>MTKX01004513.1_pt1 | contig 12909 bp, 13 predicted proteins | sample 1042771 | NCBI WGS metagenome assembly MTKX01 (sample SAMN06212183, study PRJNA360534) | anaerobic digester metagenome | biome: Wastewater treatment plant; material: sludge; isolation source: anaerobic digester fed with sludge from wastewater treatment plant | place: Denmark: WWTP Randers ... | reverse complement strand
TATGCGTCTATAATGCTTTCATGTTTCGGGTGCGATTCAAGGATTCATGGATGGTTTTTTAGTGTCTTTACTTTTCTCACCTCGACCAGGAAATCATTCTCGCTGAAGATAAAAGCGGCCAACTCCTCGAAGTGCTGCCAGGCCATATCTTTTGAAATCTTCTGTAGATCTTTATGATCTTTAATATCTTCGAAATTCATCCGCAGGAAGATTATTTCGGAGACAAAAAGATTATCCATCCTCCAATGAAGCTGCCAGTCCATGCAGGAACCTTTGTGCTTAATGCAAACCAATTTGCGTGCTGCCTCTGGATGTGATAATGGTGCCAAGTAGGTGGCATGAATATGCCTCACTAAATTGAAAGAAATCTGTTCGGCGCCAGGCTGGTTGCGAGCATCACCATATTGATTTCACGGTGTTCTATCCAAGTGCTTGCCTGCCTATTCTTGTTGTCCATCCAGAACTGCTCTATGGTTTCTCCAAGTGGCATATATTCCCTGAGGTCTTCTGCTATTTGCGGCAAAGAACTCATCTGACGAAATACGTTTGGATTTTCCTCGATGATAGTAAGCATTCTTTCGACTGCACAAAGTCCAATAGAGAGCCCCAGTTCGCGGAAGGCCAATCTGTACTCAGCTGGATATTCCAGAGAGCCACTAATTTTGAAGGATTCAATTCCCATGGAGGCTGCATGCACTACGGTCTCTAGTAAACTCGGATTCCTTATCTGTCGCTTTGCCATCAGTTGGGCGATTCTGTAGGCATCATAGAGTAGGCCACCAGTTCCAAGAGGATCATCCGTAGGCAATTGGATTCCCTGACAGATTCTGGCCATATCTACAATCTCATGCCTGAGATCGGGATATGATGATCCATCCCGATGTTTAGCTGCAGCTGCCTGAAGCTCACAGTAGGTAACGAAACCGTCGAGAGGATCGTGCTGACCCATTGATGGAACAAGCGGATAGGAGAGATCGATGCTCATCTTCCAATGCATCCTCTTCCGGCCACCATATGGTGGTGCAAAAGTGAATTTGGCATGGGCAGTCTTTGCAAGTTCTATGGCCCACCGGATATAGGGCGGATCTCTGGTGGCCTGGCTCACGCAATTGAGAGCATGCATCCATTTGGTCAGGTAATGGTAATATTGCCCATCTTGATCCCATTCCAGACGCTCATTAAACGGCTCATTTGGCTTGCGCTCATTCAGTTGCTTTCCAATGCGAAGACCACCTACTGTTGGATGCTCTTCACCTTGCTGGTCATGGAGGCCACTGATCCAGCCCTTTCTGGGGTCCTCATCTCGGTGTTTGCCGAGGACGTGATGTACCTGATCAACGAGCTGCAAGGCAAGGCCCAGATAGGCTCTATTATTGGTCTGGCTGGAGAGTTCAAGATAGTTGCAGACTGCGAATGCATCCGTCCAGAGATAGCGTCGGGGATGAGCGCTGGCTGGCGACAATCCGGTCAAGCGGGCAAACTCCAGCATGATTTCTTGAACAAGCTCGATTGTCCCAGTATTGCTCATCGATCTCATCGCCTAATATTTTAATATTTCAGAGATAAATCGGCACTTCCCATTTACTCTGGCTTTCTTTAGGAGCATTCTTCTTTGACCATGCAGGGTAGATGAGAATATTGCCATGCTCGTCTTCTTCTTGAATGGTCTGCTCTTTTTCATCGTCGCTCATCGGATTCACCTCAAGGACGGGAATGATGCTTGATACCTGCAGAGTATAGGTTATGGAAATTGGAGAATTTAAGCATGGCTATCATGCGGAAATTCCTTCCCTCCGCATCTCATCAACGGTCTGTGGATTAGTATATGAAGAGGATAACTTTGATCGCTCTGGATCAGTTAATAGCCGCGATCGACGGCATGAATGGGGATGGGACCAGCATCAATGTCTGCGTGATACTGTATGACGCATCCGAAATGGTGCTGGGTGGAGAGGGAATTTTTTGAGATCAATACCGAGAATAGCAAGCTTGTAATCGATCATATGGTTGGGAGGCATTGTTGGCTTTGTCCAATGAAGGAGCTGATAATGGATCACAGAAGCGAGTTTGGGGCCCATAGAATTCATGAAGACGGCATGGTCATAGACTGTTCGGACTATGATGGATATGAATAAATTGGACCATATTAAACGAGGACGGGCGCACAATAATTTCAGGACTCCACAAGCAAATATTTATGCGAATAACGGCATATATCTCCTAGATTTTAAAGGTGAAGAGAATGAAAAAAGTCTTGATTTTCACAATGCTGATACTGCTTCTAGTAGGCAGTGTTTTGGCTCAGCCGACTCCACCGGCAACGCCTCCCAGCCCAGAATCGCAGGGAATCCAGATTCCCCAGGCATCATCTAGCTCACAGGCTCCGCCATCATCAGAGAGCGATCAGACATTAATCGCAACTAGCGAGGCATCCGCAAAGGCTGCCGCTCCATCGTATGGGACAGAATCAACATCATATAAGATCACTGCACCCTCTTACGGAGCTACAGCCGGGTCAAGCTCCTATGCAAATACCTACATGGTTGTCCCGCCTGGCATCCAGACCGTAAACCGATTTTACATTCCTTACTCGCCATCGACTGTGGCCGGATGCAATTTTGGCCAATGGCTGCCCATGTGGATGGATGTAAGAGGATGGGGCCCGCTCTATATGTATGAGTGGTATCCAGATGGAAGGCTAGTGACAGATTATCCTGCTTATGTTCAATATCCTGGCTGGCAAAAGATGTGGTTCAATGGCGATGCCCCTGGTTGGCATACTCTTCAGTACTATTGCAATGGTTGGAGCAATTACATCTATGTCTATGTCTATGAACAGCCTTACTATCCACCTTACCAACAGTATTATCCGCCATATGATCCTGGCTACTATCCGCCCACGCCCTATCCACCCACACCAGAGCCAGGGTGCAATGCGCAGATAGTCATCATATCCGAATTTATGAGAGGCTATTCGGTCAATGTGGATGGCAACTATATCGGTGGGGATGGACGACGAGGGGATCATTTCGACGGCATTTATCCCTTCACCGTGACAGGAGGCCAACCTCACACAATAACCGTGGACAATGACGGTGCCAAATTTACGCAGACCAAAACCTACAGCTGCGGCCAGACTTATACCTGGCACATTTAATGGGACCTTTAGGTCTCACGGAGTCGGGAGAAGTCCCCCAGAATCCAGAGGGGGCGTAGATGTGAGGGGCCATAGATCCGGCAGGGCGCATCCCATCGCCCACCCAATCTGAAGGAGGTTCTCATGGCTTCCCGGCTCTCCGGCGCCCGCCTCCCGATCTGACCGCCCGCTTCACACCGTTACTTTCATCAGGAAGCTACTGGAGAAGGCCTGGGAGGAGGCGGTTTGCGTTTAGGTGAGGATTTTCCTTCCACCTCAGCTCCACCAGGTACACCGCCACCCTGATCTCACCCCGGTCCAATTGGAGCAGCTCGATCTGCTCCCGGATCTTCTCGCCGCATAAGATGAGACTAATGATCGGCCCCTCTCCCAGCTTGCGATATTCCTAATGATCGCGCCCCAATGGAAATACCCTTTCATCCGTCTCAGATCTTTATAGCTCACCCGCCGAATCCTCCTATCATGCCCAAGGAGTTCCACAGCCTCATCCCCCTGGATCGTGCCCGTGGCTGAGGCCATGATAGCCTGGTGCAGGCTTACCATCTGCTCAGGCAGAGGGCGGCGAGGCTATGAGTTCAAACAAGCGGTTCTATTATGTATTGTAGAGCCATCAATACTAATGAAGCGGATTTAATCGCCCTGAGCCCTTCAAAACTTTCAAATAGGATTTATTCATCATAGCAGACTATAATGATATCCGATTTGATGCTAAATATCTTCTTTGATTTGGCAAAAAATGGAGTTACGACTGGCATTAATGCAATTAGCCAGCGTAATTTTCAGTCTGCATTTCAAGAGACATTAAAAGAGTTTGAGGAAAGAACTTATGTCACCTCAAGGACGGATTTGGAGAACTTTTTTAAATCCACGGAATTCAAATCTCATCTCGCACTTCACGTAGATGATAGAAATCTGAATTTTATATATTTAGGAGATATACTACGAGAATATACTAACATACCTAAGGATTTTTCTGCAGAAAGTATTTTAGAGAATTTTTTTGATAGATTAGAAATAAAATTAAATGAAATTCCTGAATTAAGGCATCAATTGGTCCTTAGATATTTGAAATTAGGTGAGAAAAATCAGGGCGTTGAAATATCAATGCTGAAAGAAATTCTAACTAACCAAGATAAAATATGGAATTTGGCAAGATGCATATCAAATGAACAAGTACAAGAACATGAGACAAGAGATTGCTTAAAAAAATGGGGTATTACAAACGACCAGCTTCTGGAGATAGCCAAAAATGCGTTGGAAATTGCTAATGATAGTTATGAAAGGGGACTCGCTTTAATGATGTCCAGGGATTTTGAGGATGCTGAATTAGAATTCGATAATTCAATAAAAATTCACTCTAAAAAAGCAGAATATTATTTAGTAAGAGGGCATACGAGATTTCTATTGAATAAATTTAAAAATGCTTGCAGAGATTATAGCAAGACCATCGAGCTAGACCCTAAAATAGCAAATGCTTGGGTTAATAAGGCCTGTTCCTTAATAGAACTAGGAAGATATGGAGATGCCATTAAATGTTTTGATAGAGCTTTAGAGATTGATTCCTGTGATGAAAAAATCTGGTACAATAAGGCCAGATCTCTAGAAAAACTAGGCAGGAAAGAAGATGCCATCATATGCCTCGATGAGGCTCTTAAGATCAATTCAGAGTATTCATTGTCTTGGAATGCTAAAGGAATAATCTTGAGCCAACAGGGTCAAGAAGAAGCGGCAATCGAATGCTTCGAAGAGGCAATTTTGATTAATCCAGAAGATCACAAAGCCTGGTATAATAAGGGATGCGCGCTTTCAAAGTTGAAGCGGAATGAAGATGCTCTAAGAGCTTTTAGCATGGCAATAGATATTAATCCGCAAAATGAAGATGCTTGGAGCAACAAAGGTATAATTCTAAGTGAGATTGGAAAAAACGAATACGCGGTTAAATGTTTTAATGAGTCATTAAATATAAATTCAAGTAGAGCAACAACGTTGAACAATATGGGTATTGCATTGGAAAGAATGGGAAGAAATGAAGAATCCTTGAAAGCCTACATAACGGCAGCGAAGATCAATCCACAAGACGGAAAGACATGGCATGACATGTGCTTAATCTTAGAAAAATTAGAAAGATATAAAGAAGCTATCGAGGCCTATGATAAGGCAATAAAGATAGATTCAATGGATTATGAATCCTGGAACAATATGGGATGTGCCTTAATTCGGATTTCTAGAAATGAAGATGCTCTGGATGCGCTTATCAACGCAATGGCGATTAAGCCACAATCTAAAGAGGCACTAAATAATATGGTCGAGGTTTTAGGCAAACTAGGAAGAAATAAAGAAGCTCTGGATGTCTGTGAAAAGGCTATTCAATTCGATCCACAATGCAAAGAATTCTGGTTTAGCAAAGGAAATGCTCTTTTTGACCAAGATAGATATGATGAAGCCATTGAATCATATAATGAGGCAATTGAAGTCGATCCAAAATATGCAATAGCTTGGTTTAACTTAGGATCATCTTTGGATAAGATCAAAAAAGAAGAAGACGCGTTTAAAGCTTATTGCAAGGTAACTGAGATCGACCCCCAATTTGAACAAGCCTGGTATAATCTAGGGAATTATCTCTCTAATGCAGGACGAAATAGAGATGCATTAGGTGCATTTAGCAGATCAGTCGAACTTAATCCGAACCACGCAGAAGCTTGGTATAACAAAGGTAATGAGTTACTTCATCTGGGAGAAAACGACAATGCATTAGACGCTTTCGAAAAATCAATTCAGATCAATCCGCAATATGCAAAAGCATGGAATAATAAGGGATGTGCTCTCACTAATCTTGGTCGACATGAAGATGCAATGAACGCGTTTAAAAGAGCAATCGAAATCGATCCTCAGTATGAACATGCCTTAAAGAATATAAAAGCTATACTAGATGGACAATTGGCACATGAAAATAAATCTATTTAATTTTTTGTATCCGATAGTAGATTTTAAGTTTATGGATGAAACTAAGATCGCTGCCTTTTATATTCCAAAGATAATCCCCACATCATGCCCAAGGAGTTCCACCGCCTCACCCCCTATGAGGCCAGATCCATAGTCCTGTAGCATCTCCCCGCTGCCAGGATTGGAGCAGTCCCGCTTATGCTGCCTTATTCAGGACTACCAGAAAGTCGAAGTCAGTGAGGCTCTGAGGTTCAGGGCTACGTATGTCGGGCTCTTTGTGCTGCCTTGTCGTACTGGAAGAGAGGCTATCTCTGAAGCAGGGAGCCCCTGGCTTCTGTGGGTTGTGATGAAGCGCACGGGTCCCGGTGAGGCAGTGAGCATGGCCTCCAGGGTACCGGGCTCTGGCTGGACGATGCCGTTCTCCTCCGAGGCTCCGACTGCCGAGCCGATGACGGCCATGACAAGGTCGATGGAGGCAGCGAGGGCTTGGGGGGTGTCGAGGGAAAATGGGATCGATTCGGTTCGAATCCAGTCGGAGAGAGTAGGAGGCATCATGGCAGTAGGGAGCGACTCATCGATTAATTATTTGCTGCCTTCCTGTGTAGGCTTGCTTTTCACCGCTGCCAAGATTCCTTTCCAGCTTTGTCCTCTATCAGAACCCATATCAGCCGAACGTAAAAAATTTTTTAGTTTACCTATCTTTGAAAAAGTGCTTTGGTGGCTCGGATATTCTACATATCATCAGAATATGCCAAATCGCCTGCGCAAACCCATTCTTATCGAGGCAGAAATTATGCCAGAAATATGTGCAACGGGTTGGCAGGTGATGGAACTACATTTGAACAATCAGTTAAAAGGAAAATATACCCATTAGATATAAGACTTGTTTAATGATATATTAGATAATGGCAAATAATGAACAGCTTGAAATTCTATCAAAAGGAGTAGAGTTCTGGAATAAATGGCGGATGGATAATCCTCAAATAAGCATAGACCTCCAAGAAGCGCACCTCTATGGTGCGGATCTTCGTAGAGTGAACTTAGCGGGAGCGAATCTCCTATTGGCGGACCTTTGTAAGGCTATCCTTACTGAAGCAAGCCTCTTTGAAGCGGAACTCACTGGAGCAAACGCCAAAGAGGCGCATTTTGAAAATGCTAATCTTATGTTTGCTAGACTAGCGTCAGCAATTCTATTCAGAACGAATTTCTGTAAGGCAAAACTTTCTTCGGCATTCCTTATGTGTGCCGACCTTGCTATGGCGTGTTTTTTCGAGGCTAAGCTAAATGGGGCAAATCTTAGTGGTGCTAATATGTACCAAACAAGCTTTAAGAAAGCCGATCTTGCAGAAACAAACTTAGCTTGGGCGAAACCAGTTAGCGCAAATTTTCGTGATGCAAACCTTACAGGAGCAACGCTAGTCCAAACAAACTTTGAAGATGCAGATCTCACGAATTGTAGGATCTTCGGGGTATCTGCATGGGGACTAAATTTGAAAGGCGCAACGCAGAGAGATTTGATCCTTACCCCCGAGGAGGAGCCCATTATCACAGTAGACAATTTGGAGGTAGCGCAGTTTATTTACTTACTGCTTCATAATGAAAAGATACGCGATGTCATTGACACCATAACCTCAAAGGTAGTGTTGATTCTTGGGCGATTTACACCAGAACGTAAAGCCGTGTTAGATGCGATCCGGGATGAGCTTCGTAAGCGCAACTACTTGCCAGTGATGTTTGATTTCGATAAACCTGTAAGCCGTGATTTTACTGAGACTATTTCCACGCTTGCCCATATGGCAAGATTCATCATCGCCGATATCACAAATGCAAGTGCTGTTCCAATAGAGCTAGAGCGTATCGTTCCAGGTTTACCATCTGTACCTGTAGTAATCTTGGTTCATCGCTCTAGTAAAGAATATGCACTATTCGATCATGTTCAGAGATTCCCCTGGGTCTTAAAGCCGTATCGATATGAATACCAAGCAGAGCTAATTGCATCTATTGGGAAGAGAATCATTGATCCTGCTGAGAAAAAGGTAACAGAACGTAAACCTGTGAATTTTTCTGGTTCTAAGCTAACGAAAGATTCAGGCTCAAGGTGAGGGCCGCCTTCCCTTCCGTCCCGCTGCCCTCCACCCTGCCTCTCAAGAGCCTCCCCGCGTGGCTCGCCCTCCACCTCGGCCACCTCCTCCGGCGTTCCCGCAGCCACAATCCGGCCCCGGGCGCTGCTTTGCACAAATCCGTTTGTATCGAGCTGAGACTGTTTCAGATGGATGGCGAAGGTTTTTAAAGTTCATTTTCGGCGTGGCCCTGGCTTCTCTGCTCCTCTCCAGCTCGTGATCCTCCTGACGATTCGCGCCTCCGATGAAATGCCCTTTCATCCGTCTCAGGGCTTTTATAGCCCTCTGACATTTTCCCATATTATGCAAAAGGAGTTTCACAGCCTCATCCAACTCGATGAAGCTCGATCCATAGTCCTGCACCACCTCCCTGCCGCCACCGTAGCCAGCGTCCCCCTCAGCCAGGCCGCCGGCTCTATCCTGGCAGAGAAGATCGTCTCCACCATCGACGTTCCCGGCTTTTCCCGCGCCTCTATGGACGGCTTCGCCGTCCAGGCCGGGGACACCATAGAAGCAAGGGAGGACCGGCCTGTGAGCTTGCGCCTGGCAGGTCGGGTGGCTATGGGCCGTCTGCCCGAGATCGGCATCTCCCCCGGAGAGGCGGCAGAGGTCTCCACCGGCTCCATGATCCCGCCCGGTGCCGATGCCGTGGTCATGATCGAGCACTCCCAGGCCCAGGGGGATATAGTCCAGGTGCGCCGCCCGGTCTATGCCAGCGAGAACATCCAGGCAGCGGGAAGCGACATCTCCTTCGGCGAGACTCTCCTCTATCCCGGCACTCTGCTCCAGCCCCGGGAGATCGGCGTCCTGGCCGCGCTGGGCCGCCAGGAGGTGCCTGTCCGGATGCTGAAAGTGGGAGTGGCCTCCACCGGAGATGAGCTTGCCCCGCCGGGGCAAAGCCTGGCGGCTGGACAGATATACGACATCAACACCTACACCATCGCCGCCGCCGTATCCGACTGCGGGGCCAGGGCCTTGCCCTACGGCATCCTGCCCGATGAAAAGCAGGCCATGGCCGGGGCTCTTCAGAAGATGGCCGGTGAGTGCGACCTGATTTTGGTCAGCGGCAGCACCTCCGCCGGGGCGGGGGACATGATCTATCAGGTGTTGGAGGAAATGGGTGAGCTGATCTTCCACGGGGTCAACCTCAAGCCGGGAAAGCCCACCATCTTCGGCCTGATCGAGGGCAAGCCCTGCCTGGGCCTGCCCGGCTACCCCACCAGTGCTTTGACCGTCTTTTCCTGCCTGGCCGCTCCCGCCATCCGGGCCGCTCTGGGCGGCAGCTACCAAAGCAAGAGCGCCCCTGGCCGTCTGGCCGGGCCAGTTCGGACGGAGGGCCGCCGCCAGATGCTGTCCGTGGGCCTGTCCGGGAATTTAGTCTACCCTGTGGACAAGGGCAGCGGCTCCATCACCACCCTGGCCGGAGCGGACGGGATTATAGACATCCCCGCCGGTGTGGAATTTCTGGAAGAGGGGACGGCGGTCTCAGTGGAGCTATTTGCAGAAAGAGAGCCGGATTCCAATACATTGATTGTCGCCGGGGAGAACTCCATCCTTTTAGAAAAGCAAGCCGAGAGCCGCCCCGGAAGCCTTAGGCTGCTTTACGCCGGCCCCATCCAGGCCCGGATCTACCTGGATGAAGGGGTGGCAGACCTGGCCTGCGTCTGGAATCTGGACCGGCCCTGGCAGGGTACAGAGATCATCTGGAGCGCCGAGAGGGAGATGGGTCTGCTCTTCCGTGACCGGGAGGCTCTTTCCCATCTGGCCGACAGACCGCTGGTAGGCTGGCAGCGGGACAGCTCTTTAAAATCTGCATTTGAAGCCGCACTGAATGAGCGCGGCATTGCCAGCCCACGCTTTGTGCGCTTGGCAAAGACGCACCGCGCTGTGGCTGCGGCAGTGGCCTCCGGGCGGGCCGATGCAGGATATGCTGAGAGGGAGTCGGCAGAGGAAGCGGGACTGGGATTTGAGTTTCTTGCCAGGGACAGAATCATCATCTTGGCCAGAAGCGAGAAGGCCGAGGACAGACGCATCAGGTCCCTGCTTCAGGCTCTTTCGGAGGAAGAGGCCTGAAGGTCCCCAGACGCCGCCGGTAATAGCTGAGAGGATGGCGAATCCTCCGGCACAGCTCATCCTCTCCGGGGCAGTTGCCGTAGGTGGCCATGGTAGCGCAGGCCGGTGGCTTGTAGCGGGTGCCTGAGGCACCGGCGATATGCTCCACCTGATAGCGGGTCCTCTCCGGGTCAAAGTCCGGGCTGGTGTTGAAGAGAGATGTCACCTCATCCACAGTCATATTGATCTGCAAAAGAAAACTCACCAATGCAAATCGGCCGCTATGGGCCAGATTGACTCCTCTGGCCACATCAGCGAGCATTCTCTTAATGCAGGGCGGAAAAGCCCCCTCCTCCACCGCCCCCAGGTCCACCCTCTCCCTGGCCTTCAGCGCTTCCAGCTGCTCTCGCAGGGGCTGCAAATATTCTTCTAGAGCGGCGCAGATCCGCTCATCCACCATCAGGGGCAGACCCTTGAGAATCTTCACCCTGGCCGCCTCCTCCATCAGCCTCTTCAGCTCCTCCTCGGTCACAGTGAGATAACCCTGGGAGAGATCGCGGTTGGTCAGCTTCCACTTGGGGCTCTTCATGCCGTGCGCCGCCCGGATGAATTCGGAGAAATGGATTTTATAGGGTCCCCGCCCCTGGGGATGCAGTCCCAGATCCTCGGCCAAAGCCTCCAGGGAGTTCTTCTCGCTCTGCATGCGGCGGAAGGCCAGCTTGGCTTCAGCCAGGGCATAGCGGCGCAGCAGTATCTCGTCTCCCAAACAGGAGACCATGACCCTGGCCAAAGGGTAGGAGAGAAGCTCAGAGAGGCTCTCTGCCTGGCTCTGGGGCGAGCTCTCGGAGATGCTGCCGGAGAGTGCTCCTGCCACCCGCTGCATGGCCCGGCTGCGAACGGCCCTAAAAGTTGTTTTGGTGAGAAGGCTCTCTAAAGAGTATCCTGCCTCCCTCACCGCTCCTGCCGCTTCTTCTGTAAAAGGGTAATCGGAGATCCTCATTCCTGCTCAATTCTGGGAGCCAGGAGATAATTGATCTCCACCGACTGGCCGAGCTTGAAGTGCACCCGCAGGGGATAGTCTATACCCATCTCCAGGGTAACCTCGCCCGCCTTGCTTATGGACTTGGACATGTCCTCCAGATAATCCAATGAGAACAGGCTTCTGGCCTCCCCCGGCTTCATGCCCAGTAGCTCGGTGCTGGGGATCTTGAGCTTGAGGGAGTCGATATCCCCCTTGGCCTCCATATAGAAGCCCTCATCGGAGACGCCCAGTATGACGTGATCGCTGACCTTCTCCGCTGCCTTGACCGCCCGGCGCAGCTCTGAGCCAGGCAGGGTGACGTGGGCGGGCAGGTCCAACTCCGGTATGCGTGGCTCCTTGCGGATGGCAGAGGGATCGATCAAGCTCAGGGTGTAGGATAGGGAGCCCACTCCGATCTTCAGCTTGTGGCTCTCTTCATCCAGCTCCAGCTGCACATTCTCTCCCTTGTCGGCCATGCTCAAGACATCGCCCAGCCGCACCAGGTCTATGCCTATCTCGCAAGCGGTGGCCTTGAAGTATTCAAAGGCCTCATTGCCGATCTTAAGGGAGACCATGGCCACATTGGCAGGATCCACAGCTTTAAGCTCCAGGCCGCCTTCGGATATGGAGAACTTGACCTCATCTACCAGAGAAGAGACAGAATCTATTGCATCGCGCAGAGTTTCCGCATTGATAACCGCCTTGAACATCACTAAATCCTCCCCTAACATTGTCATTTGATATTTAATATAGCTGATGCCAAGTTGACCAGGGCCGGGGCAGCGTGGCCTAATCGTACTCCCGCCAGGTCTTGCTGCATTTGGTGCAGCGGAAGAAGCGAACCTCGCTCTCATCGGCGCTTCGCAGCTGCCGCAGCCACCAGTATGCAATATTATGGCCGCAGTCAGGACAGCGGGCATTAGTGGTGGGAAGCCCCGCCGACTCCTGCTCCAGAACCGGCACCATCCGATCGAGCTGCTTCGTTTTGCTGACCAGGGACTCGCCTGCGGCAGCCCTGGGCATCTTATGNNCATCATGCCCCCCTTGGGCATCATCATGCTCTTGCACTCGGGACAAAATTCCATCGGATGAGGGTTATTCACTCGCCATATTAAAGTTTCCTAGGCGCATTGCAGAGCATTGAGGCAGGATATGAGCATAGCCATCAATGTCATATGCCAGGATCAGCCGGGGATGCTGCGCGACATCGCCGGCACAGTGGCCAAATGGGGCGGAAACATCGTTTATACCCAGCAATTCGTCCTGGAGAGGGGCATGAACCAGGGCAGAGCCGCGGTTTACATGGAGATAGACTGCTCGACCGGCGATGTGCCGGAGATGATAAAGGAGCTGGAGGCTCTCCCGGCCATAACCGATGTCTCCATCCATGAGACCTTCGGAAAGATCTATGGCGCCCGGGTAATCATAATCGGGGGCGGAGCCCAGGTGGCTCAGGTAGCAGTGGGAGCGGTTAGCGAAGCAGACAGGCATAACCTGCGAGGAGAGAGGATAAGCGTCGATACCATACCCCTGGTGGGAGAAGAGGCCATCGCTGATGCCGTAAGCGCCGTGGCCCGCCTGCCCCGCGCCTCCATACTGGTTTTGGCCGGGGCGCT
>MTKX01030956.1_pt4 | contig 12974 bp, 8 predicted proteins | sample 1042771 | NCBI WGS metagenome assembly MTKX01 (sample SAMN06212183, study PRJNA360534) | anaerobic digester metagenome | biome: Wastewater treatment plant; material: sludge; isolation source: anaerobic digester fed with sludge from wastewater treatment plant | place: Denmark: WWTP Randers ... | reverse complement strand
GATTTTTCTTTTCTTGAATATAAGGAAAAGAACATAGGCGGCAGCGGATGCAACTAACAGCACATATACTATATAGGCAAATACTGACTTGTGGAAAGGAGGAATGACAATGATGGACAGGCTTTTGTACGATTCCGGAGAATCATTGCCAATGACTCGTACATCAAAGCTGTAGCGTCCGGGATTCATGTCCGTTAATACGACCGTGTTATCAGAAGTGACTTTCCTGATGGATTTGCGGCTTCCGCTTGATAGGACATACTCGTACTGGGGGGCACTGATGTTTGAGAAGCTAAGAGTAGAAAATGAAATGGAAAGATAAGCGGCATCGGCTTGCCTGATCCGGATCCTGTCGGAGATAATGGCAGATTTACCGTCAAACCTGGTATCACTAAGTGTTTCATCAATTCCGGTGTGGATATTCTGGATGTAAAGAGGAGAAGAAGTAATAGGATCCCAAAGGTTGGCAGGATTGAAAGTTATCATACCATTGATGGTGCCAAGGAAGATCTGGCCGGAGGGAAACTGATTACAGGAGCCGTAGGAGAATTGGTTGCCAACAAAGTCGTTGTTATCCAAATAGATCTTCAACACAGTGCCCGTCACGGGATCGACGGTGGCAAGACCTTTGGTCGTGGAAACCCATAACAAACCTTTTTGATCCTGGGTAATGGCACAGGCGATATTGGAAGGAAGACCATCCTGGCGGGTGATATGTTTAAAGGATATCGTGCCTTCCAGAGATGTCCTGCATAAACCTCCGCCTTCGGTAGCCACCCATAACATATGTGTGGAATCTTCAAAGAAATGTGTGATGTAATTTGATTCAAGCCCAAAACCAGGAGTTGCCTTATTGATTGTTGCAAAAGTTTTCAGGCCGTCTTTACTGAAAAAAATGCCGGCACCATAAGTTCCGACCCATATGGTACCAAAACTGTCCTGATACAGGGTATGAATGAAACGGTGACCGGGGCCATCAACAAAAACAAAGGTTTCTGTGGACCTGTCATACCGGTACAAGCCATATATGGTACCAAGCAAGATAGTATCATCGCCGGTCTTGATAATGCAAACACATTGGTTTGAAGGAAGTTCCACTTTCCCGGATATTTTTTCAGTGTCAAGGTCAAATAAATAAAGACCGTCATTGAATGTGGCAATCCAAAGCATGTTTCCTTCCTGGAGCAAACCGTGGATATTGAGTCCCGCAGGGAATCCTTCATTGTTTGAAACACATATCACCCGTCTTTCCTTGACAATCAATTTATTCAGATTGCCGTCTTCTGTCCCTACCCACAGATTGCCACGATCATCGGAGACCAGGGCATGAACCAGCTTTCCGTAAAGGGTCCCTTCTTTACCCGTATAGAATAATTGGGAGAAATTGTTTTTTCTGTTATGCCAAAGATTCAATCCTCCGTAAAAGGTTCCCATCCATACATTCCCTTCATTATCTTCCAGCATTGTTAATATATTGGTATTGCTCAATGCCATTACACCCGAATCGTCAACCAGTGTGGCATATCCTTCATCGTCATTGTAGACTACCAGTCCGGCCATTGTACCTATCCAGTATTCGGACTCTGTCCTTGGCAACAGACAATTGATCGTGTATCCTGCATTGGTCAGATAGTCACAGTTCCCGCTATCGATATCCAGTCTGATAAGGTCATAATGGTTGGTTGATATCAATAGTTTTGTATCGTTTATCGCCTCAATGTATACGGGGTATGTGTCGGAAGTCATTGTTTTTTCAGTGATCACCGGAAATACCTCAAAATAATCGGTACGGGGATTGTACCTACGAACGTCTCCCTCATAGGTTGTGAACCATATATTCCCTTCTTTATCAATGCATGAGTGCAATGCGGTAAAATTTCTTTCAGAGGAATACCGTACATAGGAACCTGTACTTCTGTCCAACTTGAAGATTGAATTGGATGAGATGAACCATACGTTGTTGTCCTTGTCCACATCGATATCAAAAAAACGGTGCCCGTCAAGCTCTTTCACACTGGTGATCTTATCGGTGTATGGATCATAGAAACCGGTCCCGTTGGTCGAATAATACCATAGCAAGCCATCATGATCTTCACACAGGGCAAGAGTCATCGAGTTAATACTGCTTCTGAGATCAGGATCGTCAATAACAGTGAAATCATTGCCATTGAAACGACAGATTCCATCCTTGGTACCAAACCAGAGGAATCCGAAATGATCCTGGATGGAGCAAGTGACCGTATTATTCGGCAGACCATCTTCACTCTTGTAGTGTTTGAAGTAATATTGCTCGATACCACTTGCTTTTAGGCATACGGCAGCCAGAAGGCAAACCGTCAGTATGAACTGTTTCATATATTAAATGACCAAAAATTCAATGTTACGAAGATACTCAAACTCATGTAATAAATCGTTCAAATACTTGCAATATTGGGTCTTGTTAAGTGCTGTACTTTCTTGTTCAACAATGTTAAAGCGGTAATCCGAAGATTCAGGAATGAGAAAAAAAGGGTCTTGGAGGCAAATTGCACCCATTGATTCTATTATCGTTCATATACTTTGAGTTTTGATTCATCTCAATGGATATTAGCGTCACTTGGTACCTAATGACTGATTAACAAACCAATATGAATCCATTTTGAAATTTGGTTCCTCGGCAGATTAGTAATTTTAAAATCAAAACTGTTTTACCTAATTTCATTTAACCTATTAACTAATTATGATTAAAAAATTGCTAAATGTAGTCAAAATCGCATTGATTTTAGCCGCATGTGTTACGAGTATAGGCTCCTATGCCCAGACTCGAGCAATTAGCGGTAAAGTCATCGATGCTGAAGGTAATCCAATTATTGGAGCCTCAGTGGTTGTTGTCGGCAATGACCGAATTTATACGGTTACCGACCTGGATGGTCAATTTTCGCTGCAAGTTCCGACCGGAGCGAATTTGAGGATCTCATTCATTGGTTATGTATCGCAGGTGATCCCCATAGGTGACCAACGAACTTTTGAAATAGCGATGGTCGAGGATATGGAACTCCTTGAGGAAGTCGTGGTGGTCGGGTATGGTGTCCAAAGAAAAAGCGATGTTACCGGAGCCGTATCATCTGTCAGGGAAGTTGACCTTGCAAACCGTACTACTTCCGATGCAGCCAGTGCTTTACAAGGAAAGGCAGCAGGTGTTCAGATCCTGAATTATTCAGCAGCTCCCGGCGCAGGCTCACAAATCCGGGTCCGCGGGTATTCTTCCAATTCATCCTCAGGCCTGGGGCCACTGCTTATTGTTGATGGTCTTCAGGNNGGTAGACAACATTCAGTATCTGGACCCCCAGATGATCGAATCCATGGAGGTTCTGAAGGATGCGGCATCAGCTGCTATTTATGGTGCCCAGGCGGGTAACGGAGTGGTGCTGATCACTACCAAGACCGGCAGAAAAATGGGTGGCGGTCAGGTCTTCTGTAATTTCCAGAATGTATGGAATTCACTGGGCAAGGCGCCTGAAGTAATGAATGCAGAGCAGTATATTGACTATAAAATTGCTGAAGGTGTTCTTACACAACAACGTCTGAATGAGCTTGGGTATGACGGTACAGATACCAATTGGGCTAAAGAGGTGTTTACTACCAGTCTGACCAAACGTCACACCGTTGGCTTTATGGGAGGAAATGACCGGGGCCAGTTTTATACTGCACTCAGCTATGTCAGTGATGACGGTATAGTAAAGGGAGACAAGGATCTTTATGAACGTCTTTCAGCCCAGATCAACGCTGATTATAAAATCAAGGATTGGCTTACAGTCGGGACAAACACTTCTATTGAAAAGTGGAAAACCAGATCGGTCAGCCAGCACACTGAGTATGGATCCTTCATGATGGGAACACTGACACAGGATCCTCTAACACCTGTGTATTTTCCTACTTATAATGACCTTACCCAGGATTTGAAGAATCACTATGACGCCGGTGACAACATCCTGGGTGATGAAAACGGATTTTATGCCGTTTCAAGGTACGCCGAGACTGACTCGGGTCACCCGTTCGTACAGAGAGATAAGGAAGATGTTGAGAATCAGGGGATAAGTGTACGTGGTACGCTATTCGCCAACTTAACTCCCATCAAGGGTCTGACGATCACCTCACGGTTTGGATACCGAATTTATCAGAGTTATTACACTAGGTATGCCCCTCCGTATTATGCCAACTCAATGGCTTATAAAACTAATTATGATATCCAGGCCAATGCGAACCACGGATTCTACTACCAGTGGGAAAACTTCGCCAACTATACTTTCAATGTTCTGAAGAATACATTCACCCTCATGGGAGGTATGTCTTATATACAGAACAACACTTTTGGTGTCAACGGAACGGGTACCGGTCCTAATCCTCTTCAGGGATATGCTCCGAACTTCCGCTATTTGTCTTATCTGAACAACAATCCGGATACATCAAAAACTGTGACAAGTTCTCCCGGAGTATCCTCCAATCTTTCTTACTTCGGACGTATCCACTGGAATTATGCAGACAAGTATAATATCCAGGTAAACTTCCGTGCAGATGCGTTTGATTCATCAAAACTACCAGTTGATGCCCGCTGGGGATACTTCCCTTCAGTATCGGCAGGTTGGGTGCTTACCAATGAATCATTCATGCAAGGGATCAGCAAAGAGGCCCTCTCCTTTCTTAAGATCCGCGGATCCTGGGGTGTGAACGGTAATATTGCCGTATTGAACAATTATCCTTATGCAACTACCATTTCCTACAATGCCAACTATTATCAGTATGATCCCGCCTCTCCTAATGTAACTTACGGATCCAGTCCCTCCGGACTTGCGAACCCTAACCTTAGGTGGGAAACTTCTGTTCAATGGAATGTTGGTTTGGAGGCACGTTTCCTGAACAACCGACTTTCCCTGGCTGCTGACTATTACGAAAAGAGAACCGATGACCTTCTTGTCAGTATTGCTCCAGTTGCCGAGGTGGGAGTGGGATCTTCTACCATCAATGCCGGAGAGGTTATGAACAAAGGGGTAGAGCTCGAACTGGAATGGAAAGATTCAAAAGGAGACTTCTTTTATTCAATCAATGCAAACATGGCATACCTTAATAATAAGGTAACATTTCTTGATCCCACCATTTCCAGGATTACGGGTATGTCAGCACCTCAGGGGTATGAGACGTTCTCGGCGTTTGAGGTGGGATACCCGGTTTGGTATATGAGAGGTTATCAATACGAAGGGGTGGATAGCGCAACAGGTAAACCGATCATAGCAGATCTGAACGGGGACGGTCAAATTAATAACCTTGACCATACGATGATCGGTTGCGGTATTCCTGACCTGACTTATGGTCTGACCATCAAACTTGCATGGAAGGGTTTTGACTTTACATTATTCGGTACGGGTACTTATGGTAATGAGATCTTTGCCATACATCATAGAACTGACCGTCTGTTCTACAACTCATTGGAGTATTTCCACAAGAATGCCTGGACAGAATCCAATAAAAATGCCTCCATGCCCAGTGCTATCAGTGTGGCTACTGACGCACAATTCTGGGGCTCAAGTGCCTCGATATTCGACGGATCATACTTCAAGATCAAACAGATCCAGCTAGGTTACACGCTTCCCCGCAAGTGGACACAGAAGATCTTCATTAGCAGTTTGAGAATCTATGCTTCTCTGGATGATTATTTCACTTTCTCAAAGTATCCCGGTATGGATCCTGAAACAGCACACGCCGGAAATGCCAATTCCATGGGCTATGACAAGGGGTCCTATCCTACCAGGAAGAAAGCTGTGATAGGTATTAACATTGCATTCTAATAACCCAATTTAGATTATTATGAAAAAATATATCATTCCCATTTTGTTACTAACCTTAGGTTTGAGTTCTTGTAACAAACTCCTTGAGATTGATCAGAAGGGAGTCATTTCCACGGACTCCTTCTACCAAACCGATGCCGATGCCGAATCTGCGTTGGTTGCTGCTTACGAGAATGCGAGTTATGGATTAGTCAGACATAACGATTATATCTACTCTCCATACAATGCATTGCTTACTTACCCGTCTGACGATATCTACGCTGCCGGAGCCTTTTACGGTGACAACGATTTTCTTGCGCAGCTGACTGAGTTCCGTTATGACATAAACAACCAGGCCATTAGTAATCAATACAAAGGTTTTTATAAAGTGATCTACGGGGCAAACCTGGTAATTGATAATTTTGAATATGGCGCAAGTGCAGTAAAGGACAGGTGTATTTCAGAAGCAAGGGTTCTTCGTGCTTTCAGTCACATGATGCTTGCCATTCTCTGGGGCACTCCCCCCATAGTTGACCATGTACTGACCGGTGCGGACCGGCCTGGAAATTCCGAGAGCCAGGAAGCCGTTCTCNNAGGAAGCCGTTCTCAGATGGGCTGCCGCCGAGTGTATTGACGCTGCCAAATATCTGGATGAAAGACAAAGCACAGCAGATAAAAAAGGAACTGCCAAGATCACCAAAGGTGCTGCCTATGCCTTTGCCGGTAAGGCACTTATGTTTGCTAAAGATTACTCTGCCGCTAAGACTGAATTGAAAAAAGTTATTTCTTCCGGCAGGTATGCCCTTGTTCCCGGAAACAGGATTGGCGAGAATTTCCATGTTGCAGGTGACGGCAATGAAGAAAAGATCTTTGAATTAAACCACGTGTACAATTCCAACATAGGGACCTGGAGTGGTCGTATACAGCGTTCCACCTGGATGCAGATAAATCTTTGGAACTGGCGTGCTGACAGATTGGGAGGCACACCGACCCACCTCTTTGGTGGAGGCTGGGGAATGATCCATCCTACCGCTGCGTTTGCCGAAGCACTCATAGCCAATGACGGTTATGATTCGTATCGCCGCAAGGCATGGCTCTTAACTTATGATGAGGTTCTTTATGATATGCCTTATCTTAGCGATAGTGATAATCCCACACGTGAGGATAAGGAGAAAGATCCCCGTCGCGGTATCGTAGAACCTGTGGGTCTGTATGGATGTGAAGGTTATTTCCATCTTAAAATGATTGCTCTTGCATCTGATGTCATACAAGGTTCGTATTCAGACGTTAACTTTCTNNAACTTTCTGATTATGAGGTATGCAGAGGTGCTTCTGATGTATGCAGAATGTTGTGCCCAGACAAACGATAACGATGGACTCCAATATCTGAACATGGTGCAGCAGAGAGCAGGTTCTCAAACCATAAGTACTGCCCTTACCCTTGATGCGGTTAAGAAGGAGAAACAGTTTGAAATGTGGATGGAAGGTTGCCGTTTCATTGACCTGCTACGTTGGGGCGAAGCCGCTGCAAAACTTGCCAAGAACGGGGACAGCATTCCTACGTTCAAAGACAAATTCGCTACAGAAAACAGTGGCAAGCACGAAGGTTTCGTTGATTGGTCAAATTCGAATGTGAATCAGGGAAAAGAACACGGTTTCAAGGCAGGAAAGCATGAACTGTATCCTTTCCCCTTCAGCGAAACGTCTATCAATGAAAACATAGTACAAAATCCTGGTTGGTAAGTTTAAGTTTTGGTTAGGTTTCCAATAGGTTTTTTTGTGCGGGAGTGGATTCCATCACCGGGGTCCACTCCATTTATATCTGATTTAATGATACCATAATAATATTACAAACACAATTATCCCATGAGATTATCAGCATTGTCAGTTATAGGGGCCGTATTCCTTATGCTTACCGCATGCAATTCCAATCCACGGCCGGGAGAAAGAATACGTGAAGTGATCCAGCCGGGAGAACAAGCGCCGTTTGCCGATCCCGGACAGAGGAATTTTGGTGGTTTCCAGAGGAGAGATACAACCGGCAAGGCTCCTGCGCCACGTCCAAGATTCAAGATGCCTGAAGTCAGTATAGTACATTTCAACGACCTGGTCATGAGCGATCCGTTCATTTATCCGCATCCGGAAACGAAGACTTATTACCTAACCAGTTCCGGTGGATGGATGTATAAAAGTCAGGACCTAAAAATGTGGACGGGCCCTTTTAAAATTATTGACATCGAAGGATTATGGCTGGAAAAAGCCGGATTTGCCGCAGCAGCGGAGGTTCACAGGATAGGAGACTTCTATTATTATGCCGGCACATGGAGTGACCACAGTGATCTTATAGAGCAAGTCCCCAGAAGATACAATGTTCCTCACAACCAAACCTATCTGCTCAGGTCAGATAATCCCGAAGGTCCGTATACCTCTTTTGCCATTGAACCCGGTTATGACTACCAGCCTCGTGACTGGGATTGTATAGATGGGACTCTCTATGAAGAGAACGGGAAGATCTATATGATCTTTGTACACGAATGGACACAGCTTATTGACGGTACAATGGATTACATTGAACTCGCTCCTGACCTGAGTTATACCGTTTCCAGGAAACCGGTTACCATGTTCCGTGCATCAGAGGCTCCTTGGTCGATGGAAATGAATTCCATTGGTGAAGCCACTTTTGGTCTGAAAATGCCGGGTTGGGTCACAGACGGGCCCCAGATGTTCCGGACACAAACCGGTAAGCTGGGGATGCTCTGGTCTAGCTGGGGTAAAGAAAGATACGTTCAGGGAATAGCCTACTCCGAGTCCGGTACCATAGCCGGCCCCTGGGTACAGGAAAAAGAAGCGTTCCTTTCAAATAACTCAGGTCACGGCATGCTGTTCAGAACATTTGAAGGTAAACTGATCTTTCTGGTGCATCACGCTGCTGAAAACGGACCCAGGAAGCCGCAATACTGGAACGTAGATGATTCCGGGGACAAGCTTATTTTAGGTTCCCAAATAAATATCTGATCTATTATGAAAAGATTGTTTTTATCATTAACACTTATTCTTCTTGCCTTCACAGGTAATGCACAGGATAAGAATTTCCACATTTTCCTTTGTTTTGGACAGTCAAATATGGAAGGAGCTGCCAGAATTGAGCCTCAGGATACCGTCAATATAAGTAAANNATGGCTGCTGTAAATGACGCGTCCCGCGGCCGTGTGAAAGGCGAATGGTACCAAGTGGTTCCACCGCTTTGCAGAGAAAGGACAGGACTCACACCGGTAGATTACTTTGGTCGTACATTGGTGGAAGTTCTCCCTGAAGATCACACTGTAGGAGTCATAAATGTTTCCATTGGAGGATGCCGGATTGAAGCTTTCATGAAAGATTCGATAGGTGCTTACGCAAAGACTGCTCCGCAGTGGATGATCCCTGCACTTAAAGCATATGATAACGACCCGTATAAGTGGCTGGTAGAACTTGCCCGTAAAGCTCAGAAAGACGGAGTTATTGCTGGAATACTTATGCATCAGGGTGAATCGAACATTGGAGAAGAGGATTGGCCTCTCAAAGTGAAAAGCGTTTATGAGAATCTTCTTAAGGATTTGGATCTTAAAGCAGAAAATGTTCCTCTTATTGCCGGAGAAGTGGTCAATGCTGACAGGGGAGGAAGGTCTGCAAGCATGAACGCCATTATTGATAAGCTGCCACTGGTTATTCCAACTGCCCATGTAGTTTCATCAAGTTGCTGTACTCAGTTCTTTGACCAGATACACTTTGATGCTAAGGGCTACCGCGATTTTGGCAGACGCTATGCGGCAGTGATGCTTCCACTGATGGGATACAAGGCTCCGGTTTCACGGATGTACAATCTTCCCGTAGAATCTCCTGTTATCCATCGTTTTGGAGGCGGAGTGACATTCAATATCAGAGCCCCTCATGCCAAATCGGTTCTTTTATCTTCACAGTTCCTGAAGGAAAACGTTTCGTTGACTATGAACAGGGAGGGCATCTGGAGTGTAACACTTAGGGTAGAGAATCCTGATATTTATCCTTATAATTTTATTGTAGACGGTGTAACCGTTTCTGATCCCTCCAATACAGAATTATTCCCTAACGAAGGGTTCAAAGCCAGCCTGCTTACCGTTCCTGATGAAAAGGCTTTGTATCACGTTAACGATGTTCCGCACGGACGCGTGACATGGTGCACCTATAAATCTGACGTTCTTGGCACATACCGCCCCTTATTGGTTTACACTCCGGCAGGATACGAAACCGGGGATAGATCGTATCCCGTTTTCTATCTGGTCAGTGGAACCACAGATACAGAGGAAACATGGTTCAAGGTGGGTAAAGTCAATACGATTCTTGACAACCTTATTGCCCAGGGACAGGCCAATCCCATGATCGTGGTAATGCCATACGGCAATATGATGATAGGGACGCCAATGCCTTCGTCGCTTCAGGCAGCAGAGATGTACGGTGTATTTGCAAAAGAAATGACTGAATGCATAATGCCCTATGTCGAGAAAGAGTTTCGTACGCTCCCGGGACGCGATAACAATGCTATTGCCGGATTCTCGCGTGGAGGCGGCCAATCATTATTCACTGCCTTCTCCCATATGGATCAATTCGCCTGGGTCTGTTCCTATAGCGCTTATCTTACTCCCGAAGTCATGGACCTCTATTTCCCGTTCTTCACTAAATCTCCCGATGACATTAATGCTCAATTCAAACTCATGTGGTTTGGAGTGGGAGAAGATGATTTCCTTTACAGGGACGTTGTAAAGAACAGGGAGTATTTCGATACCAGGGGAATCTCCTACCAGTCGCTGACAACAAAAGGCGGTCATACATGGATGAACGCGAGAACATATCTGTCCACCACACTGCAATTACTTTTTAAATAAATATTTCCACCTATGAAAAACCGCCCGTTATGAAATCCAAATTTCTATTAGTATCCTTTCTGATCCTCTCTGTATTTTTCCCGAAAGCACAGGCACAGAATTTTCATATCAACGATCTGGAGTATTTCGAGGANNACTGGTTTACAGTAATAAATATGCCGGCATGTTTTGCGATGAAAAACTTGCAGCTATTGAATTAATTCAACGTGGCGAGAGAATCAGTACCGGGGGCGGCATCCGCCTTATGAACACTCCGGAGCAATGGGATATTTTCCCGGAGCTGGTCAACAGAACCGTAGATCGTACAGAGAATTCTATTGAAGTGGAACTTTGCTACAAAGAATATAATTTTACTTCTAAAGTGAAAGTAACCTCTTCAGGCAAAGGGTTCAAGATCGCTGTGTATCTGGACCGGCCTGTCCCGGAAATATTGGTTGGCCGTGCCGGTCTCAACTGGGAGTTTTTCCCCGCGACTTTCTTTGGCAAAACGTATATGATGGACGGGATTCCGGGAATATTGCCCAAATACCCGGCAGACAATACCTACATGCTTCCCAGAAGCGAAAAGATTGAGCAATTCTACAAACTTTCAACTTTCGATGACAGAGGACGTAATGAGTTCATTGTTCCCCATCCTTTCTCAAAGGGAAACAAACTGGTTCTCGCTCCTGAAGACGCCGATGTTCGCGTATCCATTTCTTCCGAATCTGAAATAAACCTTTTCGACGGCAGAAATCTTGCCCAGAACGGCACTTATGTGGTCCGGTCATATATTCCTGCCAACAAAACCGGAAAGGTCCTTGAATGGTACGTTGAGCCTTCTTACGACGCCGCCTGGGTACGTGAACCCAATGTGGGCTTCTCGCAGATTGGCTATACTCCGGCTCAGAAGAAAGTAGCCGTTGTGGAACTTGACAAGAATGCAGCTCCCGTAGAGACAGCAGATATTATCCGTATTTCCGACAAGGGAGATGAAGTGGTGGCTTACAAAGCTCCGGTCAAGCCATGGGGCGTATTCAACAACCGGTACAATTATGCTACTATTGATTTCACCGCTGTACAGGAATCAGGTCTTTATTGCATTTGTTTTGGCGGTTTCAGGACCAATGTATTTCCCATAAACAAGGATGTATACAATGGTAAATGGCATGCGTCCATGGATGTATTTCTTCCGGTTCAGATGGACCATATGGAAGTGAACGAAGGATATCGTACCTGGCACGGACGTTCTCACATGGATGACGCCCTTCAGGCTCCGGTCAATTATGAACAGTTCGACGGTTACAGGCAGGGTGCTGAAACCAATACAAAATATAAATCATGGGAACATATCCCGGGACTTGCTGTTGGTGGCTGGTACGATGCAGGTGACTTTGACATTCAGAGCAGAACTGTCGTTTCAATGGCTGCTGACCTGATCACTTTATGGGATCTTTTCAAGCCGGAGAGGGACCAGACGTTCATTGACCAGGATACCAAATTTGTAGACATACATCGTCCGGACGGAACGCCCGACGTAATTCAGCAGATTCAGCATGGTGTACTTAACATCATTGCACAAGTAGAAAACATAGGTTTTGTAGCTCAGGGCATAGTTCAAAGCAACATGTACCAGTATCATCATCTGGGTGATGCCTCTACAATAACAGACGGCCTTGTCTATAATCCTTCTCTGAAACCCTATGAGACAGATGGCCTTACTTCAGGCACCCGTGATGACCGTGTCGCATTTACCGGAAACTTCAGTGCTGCCGGTACCATGTCCACTGTCGCATCCCTTGCCTCGGCAGCCCGGGTTCTTAAACCCTATTATCCTGAGGTCGCAGACCGGGCACTCAGGAATGCCATCATGCTTTGGGAGAAATATTCAGAAGATGCCGATCCTGCCAAAATCAAGAATCCAATGATGAGACGGTTTGGCGGTGACGGCAGGGTTAACGCTTCCATAGAACTTTGGAGGACAACAGGTGATAACAGTTATGTGAAATTTTTCGAAGAGGCTGTTCTCAAGCAACTTGAACCCATTGAAATGAACTTCCCCGGAGCACCCGCAGGCAAATTCTACAACCTCGGCACGGCCCTAAGCCTCTATCCTCTCATGGACAAGGAGTTCCAGGATAAAGTGAAGGCCGCTATTCCCGGATACGTGGAATCTCTTAAAGAAACTGCTTCCCAGAATCCTTACGGTGTACCCATTTCGGGTCGTGGATGGGGCGGAAATGACCAGGTAATCAGGTGGGCTTATAATAACTACCTGGTTTGGAAATACTTT